>Ga0335070_10006682_pt1 | contig 13565 bp, 12 predicted proteins | sample Lox_Sample_13_FD_206722 | JGI IMG/M metagenome (GOLD analysis project Ga0335070, IMG submission 206722) | Soil microbial communities from Loxahatchee National Wildlife Refuge, Florida, United States - Lox_Sample_1.3 | ecosystem: Environmental > Terrestrial > Soil > Wetlands | place: USA...
CTTTTTTTTCAGACGGTTGTGAAAAACGGCAGAGATCAAAGGTTTCTCCTCAGGAAGCGAAGTTTCTTTTTCGATAATGGAGGCCAAGATCACCGCTTCCCTTTCAGAGATTCCCAGTTCAGATGCAAGTTGAGAGAGGTCGGGTCCGAAGACCTTTTTAAATTGATGGACCATCATCTGGATCACTTCCTCCGGCTCCATCTCTCTGACCAGGTGATAGGTGTCAGGGAAGAGGCATCCTTCCAAGGTCGGTCCTGCCAATTGAGAAAGACCAAGAGCGTTGATCAGAGCAGGCGAAGTGACCTTTTGGAGGAACTCCTTTTTTCCCGTGAGATTTAGGTCCTCCAGTAACTGGGCGATTTGAGAGACGGTATAGCCCTCAGGAATGGTCACTAGGTGGCGTTTCACCTGACCCTTGACCAGAGCATCCAATACCTCGCGGGGGGACATTTGAGTATGAAATTCATATTCTCCTGCTTTGACCTTGTTTTTTTCTCCAAGAATCGTGGCAAGGAAAACAAAAAAGCGCCTGTGCTTGACGATTCCTTCTTGCTCGAGTACCTCCGAAACCTTTTTGAGAGAAGTTCCTTTTTTCAGGAAGATTACCTTGGTGGACGCGGTTTTAGACGGGGGGATACCGAGAAGCCAGTAGAGAACGAAAGCAAAAAAGAGAAGGAGAAACCCCAGCGAGAGGAGAAGGCGCTTACTCCTTGGAAAGTGTCCCATGGCTCATTCTCCTGCTCTGATCTAAGTATCCCTGGAGGATAAGGACGGCGGCCAGCTTGTCAATGACCTTCTTCCTTTTTCTTCTCGAGAGATCTGCTTGCAATAAGACTTTTGAAGCTCCAACGGTTGAAAGCCGTTCATCCCAGGTGACCACCGGAAGTTGAATCTTATCCGTTAGAACCTTCGTCCACTCGAGGACAATCTCCGCCTGTTCCCCCAGGGTTCCGTTCATGTTTTTTGGAAGTCCGACCACAATTTTGTCAATTTCAAATTGACCGACGATCGCGGCGATTTCTCTCAAATCCTCTTCCGTCGATTTTCTTCTGAGGGTTTTGAGGCCCTGAGCCGTTATTCCCAACTCATCGCTGATCGCTATTCCGATGTTACGGGTACCAATATCCAATCCCATTGTTCTCATCAACATCTTATTGCCCATTTGCTCAGTATTGTCAAGGTTCTGACTCCGTTGGCTTCTCATGGATATTCATAACCTTAATCAATGCAATCATAATATTAATAAATACAATAAGTTGCAATTATATGATCACGCAAAAATATCTTGACAAAAGAGTAGTCCTTTGTTATAGATTGCACAATCCAGCCGGAGGAGGAGATCCTATGGATTTTAAGTTGAATGAAGAGCAAGAAGCCATGCGCGAGATGGCTAAGAACTTCGCCGAAAAGAAAATAGCCCCCACCATGGAAGAAGATGAAAAAGAGCATCGTTTTCGTCGAGAAATTGTGAAGGAAATGGCCAGGCTCGGTTTTTTTGGATGCATTGCTCCCGAGAAATATGGGGGAAACGAAAGCGGCTATCTTGCCGCTTCTGTGATGACAGAAGAGATTGCAAGGATTTCGCCGTCGTGGGGACTTCCCTTCAACCTACAGATGAATTCGATTCAATCCGTCCTTCTCAATTTCGGGACTGAGGAGCAACGGGAACGGTGGATTCCAAAACTGATCAATGCCGATCTGCTCGGCTGCTTTGCCATCACGGAACCTAACACTGGCTCGGATGTGGCATCGATGAAGTCAACGGCAGCAGAGACGGAGGGAGGATTTGTCCTCAACGGGACAAAGATGTGGATTTCGGGGGTGCCCGTGGCCGACCTCGGTATCGTTTATGTCTATACGGATAAGGCCGCCAAGCATCGCGGCATGTCGGCCTTCATCGTGGACATGCATGCCCCGGGCGTCACCCAGAAGGCGATTGATTCGAAATTGGGTCTTTTCTGCGCCCCCACCGGAGAAATTGTTTTCGAAGAGGTGAAGGTGCCGAAGGACGGCCTGGTGGGCCAAAAAGGGGATGGTTTTAAGATCTGCATGGCCATGTTGGACAATACCCGGCTCTCCTCCGCTGCAAGGGCTGTTGGCGTCGCCAGGGCGTGCCTCGAACATTCGGTTCGATACGCCAACGAACGTGAGCAGTTCGGACAACCCGTTGCCAGTTTTCAAATGATCCAGGAGCAAATCGCCGAAATGTACGTGGAAGAACAGGCGGCCCGACTATTGGTTCATCGAGCGGCCTGTAATAGAGACCTGGGGCAGCGGAACACCATCGAGGTTTCCTGCGCAAAGTATTATGCGGCGGAGGTGGCTGTCAAAGCGGCGAATCAGGCAGTAAAGATTTTCGGATCGTACGGTTTTTCGACGGAGTATCCTGTCGAGAGGTTTTATCGGGACGCAAAGTCTTATCAGATAGTAGAGGGGACATCCAACATTCAGAAGATGATCATTGCAAGAAATGCGTTAGGCCTTAAGTAAAAATTTGCTTTTTGGAAGGAGGAGAAGGTCATGGGGACACCGGTGACTGTACCAATGGTAGGCAAGATTGTTTCAGTTTCAGTAAAAGTGGGGGATAAGATTAAGGAGGATGATCAGGTCGCCGTTTTGGAAGCGATGAAAATGGAAATGCCCATTGCCGCGCCGGTCTCTGGAACGGTGAAGGAGATCCTTGTGGCTCCGGGTCAGGAGGTCGAGGCAGAGGCAGTGATCGCTGTCATTGAATAGTGACGGAATGAGGGGGGAGGGGGGAGCCGATGGAGGAGGGTTTTTTAGCTAAACTGAACATACGACCCCTGACCGTTGATGATCTGGACGCGATTGTTGAAATCGATCGTAAGGTCTTAGGTCAAGCCAGGCGGGATTATTGGAGAACGGAGATGAAGTTCCCCACCCCCCCTTATCCCAGGTCGGGTTTGGCTGCCGAACTCGAAGGAAAGGTGATCGGGTTTATTTTGGGTGAGGTGAGCGGTTGGGAGTTTGGCGTTCCGGAGTCTGTGGGATGGATCAGCACGATTGGAATTGATCCGGATTACCAGCATAGAGGCGTTGCCAGAAAATTGAGTCAAGAATTTATCCGAAATTTCAAAGCGATCGGGGTGAGGGTCGTTTATACCCTGGTGAATTGGAGCGATTGGGATTTGCTCAAGTTCTACCGTGCGATGGGATTCACAAGGGGAGGGGATATGATCAACTTAGAAATGAAACTTGACTAACTCACTCAGTGGCGTATATCCGCCCGTTCTCCAACCATCTGTAGAGGTCTCCCTTCAACCCTTCCTATGACCGATCTTGTTTCAAATTCAAGTTTCCTTCCAGTGTCCTTTCTCGGTCCCTTCCGTCCGCATTCATGCCTTAGAGGTGTACCCCCTTTTCTATGTAATCCCTCAGTCTCAGGCCGGGTGGGATCAAAGTGCTCTCCCCGCCAAAACCTTGACCGGAACGTGCCCCATCCCGCCAAAACGTGATAGGCGGGATAAAGGGGCACAAAATGGATGCTAATACCTTGCCGGGAAGCCCCACCCTTCGGTGGGAGCCTTCAAATTGCGGATCATTAGAGAGAAGGGAATCGGACGGTGTTGCTGAAGGGGTTAAGGAATCCTACGCCGTGGTTCATCGCTAAAATATGCCGCTTCAAGCTCGCCTCGGGGCGAAGCCACGGGTTTTCTCCGGGGAGACCACTCCGATCCTGGGGATAGGATCTCCGATGATAACTGAGAGGTCAGTTTTCCCGGAACTTTTTTCTTGACAAGGGTGGATGGCTATGCTATTTTTCGACCGACCAGTCGGATTTAAACCAAACGGTTGGTTTTTTTATTTCGGCACGCTTTTAGAGCGTCTTCATGGAAAAAAACCTGAAACAGTCTACCCCAAAAGAACTACGCAAAATGACCGTCATCGCCAAAGCCGCCGCCAGGCTTTTTAATGAAAAGGGGTTTTTGGAGACGAGTATGGACGATATTTCGGCGTCTGCGAGGTTGAGCAAGGGAGGTCTCTATCATTATTTTTCGAGCAAAAACGAGATGCTCTATTTTATTTCTACGAATTTCATGAGTCTCCTCCTGAAAGACTTGGAGGAAGCATTGAAGAAGATCGATCAGAATTTTGCGAAGATTCAATTCATCATTTCCCGCCATATCGAATTCTATACGAAATATATTGCTGAAGCCAAAACAACGATTCACGAAGGGCACTTGTTACCTTCGGAATATTTCAAAATCATCGGGGAACAGCAAAGGCAATATTATCGAATTGTCAGCCACGTTCTTTCGGACTTCTTTGGTGGCCAGATTTCGGAAGAAGAGTTAAAAGTCCTCACCTTTATTCTGTTTGGAACGTGTAACGGGATCTATTTCTGGTATGATCCGAAAGGATCCATGACTCCCAAGGAGCTTTCGGGAATTATCATTAATATTCTATGCAGGGGATTAAAGGGGTATCAAGCGAGGGGTAAAGCGAGAGTCAAGGGAAAGAACCCGTGATGGCCCCCTCCCCCCTCCCTCCTCCCGCCGCCTGCCTGCCGGTAGGCAGGGGGAGAGGGAGGGGGGGAGGGGCGAATGCAAGAAGGAGGATCTGATGGGGAGGCTCGAAGGTAAGGTTGCGGTGGTTACAGGTGGAGGAAGAGGCATCGGCAGGGCGGTCTGTCTTGCCTATGCAAAGGAGGGTGCGGACGTCGTTGTCAATTATGCGAGTAAGGATCAACCGGCTCAAGAAGTTGTCGAGATGGTCAAGAAAATAGGGAGGAAGGCTATTGCCGTCAAGGCGAATGTGGCAGTGAAGGCCGATGCAGAAAAAATTATCCAGACGGCTGTTGACGGCCTCGGAAAGGTTGATATCCTGGTGAACAATGCAGGCGTATCGAAACCAAACATGCTCTATAAAATGACGGAGGAGCAGTGGGATGAGGTGCTCGATATTCACCTCAAAGGACCCTTCTTATGTATCCAGGCGGCGTCAAAATATATGATGGAGAAGAAATACGGGAAAATTATCAATATGACTTCTTCGGCCGGGTTGTGGGGAACCAAAGGACAGATCAACTACAGTTCAGCAAAAGGAGGGATCGTCGCTTTGACCAAGTCGGCTGCACGAGAACTGGCGGGTTATGGGATTACGGTGAATGTGGTCCAGCCGGGATATGTAAGTACTGAGATGTTTGAGAAGGTTAAAGCAGACCCAAAGCTGATGGGGATTTATACGGGCAGGATCTTGCTCGGCCGATTTGCGGAGCCGGAAGAGGTCGCCCCAACCTTCGTCTTCCTGGCATCGGACGAGTCGAACTATATTACCGGTCAACTTTTCTGTGTGGATGGGGGCCTCGGGATGACCTGATTCAGGGAAAGTTCCAGGTTCAGGGTTTTTCGGAGTGTGGAGTTAAGAGTTGGAGATACAAAACTTAAACCTAAAATCTTCAATGATACATTGGGAAAGGAGGAATGCGGATAAAGATTTCAAATCCATTAATTTAGAGAAAGGGGTGAAATAAATGGCAACAATACCTGAAAAGATCGAAACATGGCAAATGGTTCAACCCACAATCAAAGATAAGGAGACGGGGGAGATGAAACCTGGCAAGCTGGGAAAGACCACGATTCCCGTTCCAACGTTAGCGCCAGGAGAGGTACTGGTTAAGGTGGCCGGGTGTGGCGTCTGTCATACAGACCTGGGTTACTTTTATGACGGGGTGCCGACGGTACAGAAGCCACCCTTAACCCTCGGACATGAGATCAGCGGAACAGTTGTAGCGGGCGACGAAAAATGGGTCGGGAAGGAAGTGATTGTTCCTGCGGTGATGCCCTGCCGTCAGTGTATGCTCTGTAAAACCGGTAGAGGGAATCGCTGCTTGGCCCAGAAGATGCCGGGAAACAGTCTGGGAGTTTATGGGGGATTCTCGAGCTATATCCCTGTTCCGTCCATCGATCTTTGTGAAGTGAGAAATCGTGGAAGTATTCCTTTGGAGCAATTGGCGGTTGTCGCTGATGCGGCCACCACTCCTTATCAAGCATCGAAGAGAGCAGACCTTCAGCCGGGGGACAATGTCATTATCATTGGCGTCACGGGCGGGGTCGGCGTGTATATGGCCCAGACAATGAAAGCCCTGGGAGCAAAGACGGTCATCGGTATTGCGAGGAATCCGCAGAAGTTACAAAGGGCGCTGAAATACGGGGCAGACTTTGTGATCAGCTCCCAAGACAAGGCCATCAAGGATATCCGGAACGAATTCCGGGAGATATGCAAGAAGAATGGTTTGGAAGCGGGTTTTGGCTGGAAGATCTTTGAAGTGACCGGTACGAAGGGAGGACAAGACATTGCTCTGGAACTCCTTTCCTTCACGGGAAAGCTAATCGTAGTCGGATTTGGGATGGCCAGGAATGAATACAGTATCTCGCGGTTGATGGCCTTTGACGCGGAGATCATCGGGACTTGGGGATGTCTGCCGGAATACTATCCGATCGTTTTGGATATGGTTCTCTCGAAAAAGATCGATATCGGTCCCTTTGTCGAGACGAGACCGATGAGCCAGATTCAATCCGTGTTTGATGAGGTTCACAAAGCGGGCTCTCCTGAGAAGAGAATTGTTCTGACGCCCGACTTTTAGGGGAAATCCCCTCACCCTTCCCTTCTCCCCCCAGGGGAGAGGGAGGGGGTGAGGGGGAAATGCATCGAAGAAATCATGGCCTGAATAAAAACTGTAGAAAAAGAGAAAGGAGGTTTGTGTATGTCAATAGATTGGGTTCCAAGAGAGAGTGAGGAGAAGAATCATGATCGATATGGGGCGGAACACTGGGGAACAAAGGCTCCTTCCACGATCTATGAAAAGAGACCTTTGAAAGATCCGAAGGGGAACGTGATCCCCGGCTTACACGTCGCATGGGTGACGCTGAATAATCCCGCGCAGTATAACTCCTATACCACAGAAATGGTGAAGGGCGTCATTGCCGGCATGGAGAATTCTTCAACAGACCGCTCCGTTGTTTGTACCATCTTTACCGGGACCGGTCCCAATGCGTTCTGCACCGGCGGGAACACGAAGGAGTACTCCGAGTATTACAGCAGGCGTCCGGAGGAGTACGGAGCCTACATGGAGCTGTTTAACAATATGGTGGACGCGATCCTGATGTGTAAGAAGCCCGTCATCTGCCGTGTGAATGGGATGAGGGTGGCAGGGGGCCAAGAAATTGGAATGGCCTGCGACCTGGCGATCTCTTCGGACCTGGCCATCTATGGGCAGGCGGGTCCCCGACATGGCTCTGCTCCGGATGGCGGCTCTTCTGACTTTCTGCCGTGGTTCCTGGGAATGGAGGACGCCATGTGGAACTGCGTGAGCTGCGAGATGTGGAGTGCTTACAAGATGAAGATGAAGACACTCATCTCTAAATGTGTTCCCGTGCTCAAGGACGAGAAAGGGAGTTGGGTACGCAACCCGCAGGTCATCACTGATAAGTACGTTGAGAACGGCGAGATTGTTTACGGGGAATTTAAGGCAGGTGAGGAATTCAAAAAGGCAAGAGAATGGGTGAACAACAAACTGAAAAACAGTGACTATGATTTCTCTTTGCTCGATGCCGAGGTGGATAAGATCGTTTGGACGTTCACCAATCTATTTCCCGGATGCCTGATTAAGTCGATTGACTCGATCCGGGCCAAAAAGAAATTTTTCTGGGATTACTCGAAAAACTACAACAGGCACTGGCTAGCGGCCAACATGATGGGCGAGGCATTCCTCGGGTTCGGGGCCTTTAATACCAAAAAGATCACCGGCCAGGATGTTATCGACTTCATCAAATACCGTCAGAATATTGCAGAAAGCAAGATCCTGGATGAAAAATTCTTCGAGGAAGTGTTAGGCAAACCGCAAAACAAATGAACATGTGAAATCCCCCCTCTCCCCCCCCTTTATTAAAGGGGGCAGGGGGGATTAGGGAGTGAGACAGATGGCGTATAAGCATATTCAGACAGAGCTCAAAGAGGGAGTGGCCACGCTTACACTGAACCGGCCTCCCGTGAACGTCCTCAATATCGAGATGATGGAGGAGATCAATACCTATCTTGAGGGTCTCTTGAAAGAGAAGGGTCTGAAGCTCCTGGTCGTCCAAGCAGCCGGAAAGGCATTTTCTGCCGGCGTGGATGTCGGGGAGCATCTCGGCGACCTGGTTTATAAGATGATTGAAGCCTTTCACAGAATGTTCCGCCTGATGGATGCCCTGAAGGTCCCTTCCATTTCAGTGGTTAACGGTTCAGCGCTCGGGGGAGGGTGTGAATTGGCTGTTTATTGCGACATGGTTGTGGCAACAGAAAAAGCGAAGTTCGGACAACCTGAGATCCAGGTTGGGGTCTTTCCCCCCATTGCCGCTCTGGCTTTCCCGAGAATGATAGGACGAAAGAAGGCCCTGGAACTCATTCTCTCAGGCGATGTCATCAGCGCTCAAGAGGCATTGACCTTGGGGATGATCAACAAGATCGTTCCTGAAGCCTCCCTCGCTGAAGAAAGGAGCAGATTTGTCGAAAAGTTTAAGAAGTTGAGCGGGATTGTTTTGAAATTGACGAAGGAGGCCACTCTTGCCGGCCTCAATGACGATGTGGATCAGGGCCTCAAGGCCATTGAAAAAATCTACTTGGATCGTTTGATGAAGACCAACGATGCCATCGAAGGACTTAAAGCCTTCTTAGATAAGCGAAAACCTGTCTGGAAAGATAATTGATACGTTCGACGGCGCACCCTCGGCCTGAGCTCGGGTCGAAGGCAAGCCCCGACTTTCAAATTGGGTTAAAAGCGCCGCTCAGTATCAACCCTGAGCATACTCCGGACTTCAGACCGGTGAGTCGAAGGGTTGATTGACAGGGGAGATCATCTTTGGTCTCCCCAATTCATCTTTTCTATTCCAATAGACTTGAAATTCCAACTTGTTCCTCCCCAATTCCCAATCCCCAATCCCTTAGTCATTGTCATAACGTTGTTTTTCTGATATAGTGAGGCAGCTTTACCCCGTTAGAAATAGTGCTGCGCTCGGTTTCGGACTATTCGACCGCGCTCTGAATGCTCAGTGTGCTGAAGGGTTACAACGATTCCAATTTCTAAGGGGGTGAACGGAGGGTCGGGAGTTGTCTCAGTTCTTTCCATAAAGAACCTGGATCACACGGAGCCTGTTCCCAACCAGAATGGGCTTTTTTGCTTTCTGATGTTTAACACCTTGCGCCTCACGCTTCACGGCTATGGAGAACAATTGAAAGGTGAGGATGATAATGGCAAAGATAGAAGTATCTAAACGCTAAAGGGCCAACCCAAATGAGCATCTTCGACCTCCGCCAATCAGTAACCGATGAATACAGTAAGTACGTTCAGAGCTTCCTCTCTATAGTTGACGAGCGAGTAAGAGCATTCATTGAGGAATCGCTCTTAAAAAACCAAGCTCTTTGGCCGGATGCGCTACTACAAATAAATCCGTCCTATGAGACGGCGTCAACAATCCAAGATCTTGTCAACAAAGAGAAACTCCATGCTCTATGTGGCGAAATTTTCCGTGCGGAAAGTGGGGAACCAATACGACTATACCGGCATCAACAAGAAGCGATTGAAAAGGCTCTGAACCGCAAACATTTTGTTGTTACGAGCGGCACCGGGTCTGGGAAAACCCTTACCTATTTCGTTCCCATTTTTGACGCCATTCTTCGCACCAATCCTGAAGAGGCCAAGACTCGGGCAATCATTGTTTACCCGATGAATGCCCTGGTTAATTCGCAGGAAGAGGCTTTAGGAAGGCTTCTTACTCAATATAGAAATCTTACCGGGAAAGAGTGTCCAGTTCGATTCTCGAAATACACCGGCCAAGAAAAAGGGCAGCAGAAACAGAATATCCAGAAGAATCCTCCCCATATCCTGTTAACCAATTATGTCATGTTAGAACTCATGCTGATCCGGCCAGAAGAACATAATTTTGTAGACAGGACCACCGCAGACCTTCAATTCTTAGTTATTGATGAATTACATACCTACCGGGGCAGGCAGGGAGCAGACGTTGGCCTCTTGATTCGCCGTTTGCGCGAGCGATCAGGAAACCAAAATCTCCAATGTATCGGAACAAGCGCCACGATGGTGGCAGGGAAAACCACTTCAAGAAGAGAAAGACAAGTAGCAGTAGCCCAATTCGCAAGTAAAATTTTTGGAGCCGCCATCGAACCTGATAGCATTATCGAAGAATCTTTGAAAAGGATCACACCAATTCCAACCATTCCATCCGCAGAGATCTTGCGTAACACCCTGGATTCACCCGTTCCCCAGACGGTCGAGGAAACGATTAAGAACCCCCTCACAGCATGGGTTGAGCTTACTTTTGGCGTCGAGGAGGAACCTGACGGGCAATTACGCCGCAAACCGCCCGTGAGTTTATTAGAAGGAGCTCAAAAACTTTCGGACCTAACAGGGATCGAGGTTCACCATTGTCAGGAAAGGTTGAGGGAAAGTTTTCTCCTGGGGAGTCAGATGAAAATGACTGAAGGAAGCTCCCCCTTTGCCTTTAAGCTCCATCAGTTTATTGGCCAAGGTCGAACGGTTTATGCGACCCTTCAGCCACGGTCAAAAAGGTTTCTTACCCTCGAAGGCCAATACTTCGCACCTGAACAAAAAGAAGAGCATATCCTCTATCCTTTACTATTCTGCCGGGTATGTGGACAAGATTATTATGTAGTGGCCAGAGATGCGGAGAGCGGACGGTTCCTGCCGTTAGACCCGCAAAGTGAGCAATTGTCCGCCGTCGGATTTACCAGAGGGTATTTCATGTTGTCACCCGAAGGCGACGATCCTGATTGGAGCGCAGAGCATCTTCCCCCTGAATGGTACGATCAGAATGGAAAGGTCAAGAAGGATTATCGTCAACATGTCCCTCTGTCTAATTGGGTATTTCTGGATGGAACCTTGAAAACCGAACCAGACGCAGGGGCTGCAAAAGGGTGGTATCAACCAACTCCGTTTATGCTCTGCCTCAACTGCGGTGAATTTTACACACGTCGTGACAGGCTCGATTTTAGAAAAATCGCGGGACTTTCGAGTGAGGGACGAAGCACTTCCACTACCGTATTATCCATTTCTGCATTGCAGCATGTTGAAGAAGGTGGAATTAAAGAGGGGGCAAGAAAGATTCTAAGTTTCACAGACAACCGGCAGGATGCCTCCCTTCAGGCGGGACATTTCAACGATTTCGTTCAGGTTTCTATTTTAAGGTCGGCCATTCTCATTACCCTTGGAAAACATGGTCAGCTTAGATTTGATAATGCCGGTCAAAATGTCGTCGAATCCATGGGTTTGTCCCTTTTACGTATAGCTAAAAATAAAGATCTCAGAGAGGATACTGCCCAAGGTCGGGAAGTCTGGAACACATTTCGCGATTTAGTCGAATATCGACTCTTTGAAGATCTTAGGCGAGGGTGGAGAGTTATTCAACCCAATCTTGAGCAATGCGGCCTACTGTGCATCGAATATAGAGGGTTAGAAGAGCTTTGTAAGGATGACAAAAACTGGGATGGACTGCCCTCTTTTAAGATTCTATCGCCTGAAAGGCGAAAAGATATCCTTACACCAGTTCTCGACCATTTCCGAAAGAAGCTTGCTATTTCCATCGGTTGCCTAAAAGAGCAGTATCAGCAGCAACTCCGAAAACGTTCTTTGGATCAGATTAATGAGAGATGGTCTTTTGATGAAAAAGAAATGCCCCGCACCGTATCGAGATTCTTGTTCCCTGGAGAGTCTACTCGGCCTATCGAAGGCTTAAGTTTGGGAGAGAAAAGCTTAATTGGGCGTCATCTCCGGAGAACCCTTTCTATTTCACGTAACGGGGTGGTACTCGAAGGGATGGTTGGAAAGTGTGCTTAAGCGAGCACCAGATGAATTTAATGCTTCCCTTAATCGATGGCGTGAGCTCTATCGATCTGCGGATCGGCAATGGCAAGGAGCAAATGAAGTTCTGCGGCACCCCGTGAAAGACAAAGCTCAGCGGGTTAAGGCTGAGATTCAAAGAAGAGAGGCAGAGCGACAGAAGGATCTCCTATGCAATCTCGGAACAACCCGTGAAGAATCTGATTTCTATCCCTATCGGTATCTTGCAGGTGAAGGATTTTTACCAGGTTATAACTTTCCCCGTTTGCCTATCCGTGCTTTTGTCCCCAGGAAAGATGGAGAATTTATTAGCCGACCTCGTTTCCTTGGTATTACAGAATTCGGTCCAAAGAATATTGTATATCATGAGGGTGCGAAATATGAAGCTGGAAGGCTCATCGTACCCCCTGGCGGTCTACCTTCAAGGCGGGTTCAAGGAAAGCTATGTAAAATTTGTGGCTATTTTCAGAAGGATGTGACAATGGACCTATGCGAGCATTGCAATACTCGTCTCGATGCTACCACGAGTGAGGTCCTCCCACTCCTTGAACTCTCCAATGTCAAGACATGGCGGAGGGAACGTATTACGTCCGATGAAGAGGAGCGCCGCCGTTTGGGTTATGAAATAACCACGCAATTTCGCTTTGCTCCTTCTCCAGGGGGGCAGAAGCGAATTCTTGAAGCAATGGTTCAAGACGAAAACAATTCGCCATTGATTCGAATGGTCTATGGCCCTACTGCTGAACTTTATCGCATCAATCACGGATGGCAAAACAGAAAAGAAAAAGGGTTTCTTATTGACATTGAAGAGGGTAACTGGTTGAAAGAGTCTGACATCGACGAAGAAGATTCTGGTCCGCAGTCCTCAAAGCATCCTGAAATCGTCCAGCTCTTTGTCCGTGATTCCCACAATCTTTTACTTCTCTACCCACTCGAACCTACACTCGCACAAAATGAGGACCTTAAAGCAAGTCTCCAATATTGCCTTCAGAGAGGGATTGAGCAAGTTTTTCAAATCGAAGAGTCCGAGCTTGCTTCAGAGCGCATCGGTTCAAGTTCGAACAGAGCCATCCTTTTCTGGGAAGCCTCCGAGGGGGGAGTGGGTGTTTTAAGAAGATTGATCGAGGAACGGGATGCGCTTTCTAAGATTGCTTTGGCTGCCCTAGAACGTTGCCATTTTAACCCGGAAACCCTCTGGACGATCTCAAATCGGATTGTTTCCGAGCTTGCTATGAATGTTTACTCTCCTATGGCAACCAGCGTGACTATCCCAGGCTAAACAGACACATCTCAAAGGACCTCCTTGTTAAGCTTTCGAAAGGATCTGTCCTTCCTCGGAAAGCTGGCCTGGATTATGAGGATCATTATCGTTGGCTTCGTTCGCTAACAGATAGCCGGTCCGAACTCGAACGAAAATTCATCGATCATCTTTACCAAACCAAACGTAGATTGCCTGATGAAGGACAAAAATTTTTAAAAGATTACTACAGCAATCCCGATTTTTTCTACGAACCTAATGTTTGCATCTTTTGCGATGGTTCTGTCCATGACGAGCCAACACAAAAGGAAAAGGATCGCATCACAAGGCAAGAATTAAAAGATCTTGGCTATCGAGTCATTGTCATTCGTTATGATCAGGATCTCGAAGAGCAGATTCGCCGTTACGCTGATGTTTTTGGTTAATTCT
>Ga0335070_10006683_pt1 | contig 13565 bp, 15 predicted proteins | sample Lox_Sample_13_FD_206722 | JGI IMG/M metagenome (GOLD analysis project Ga0335070, IMG submission 206722) | Soil microbial communities from Loxahatchee National Wildlife Refuge, Florida, United States - Lox_Sample_1.3 | ecosystem: Environmental > Terrestrial > Soil > Wetlands | place: USA...
GGCGATCCCGGGCGCCGTGGCCTCGTCATGGCGATGATCGCGGTCTACGGTCTGCGCCTTGGCTCCTATATTCTGCTGAATCGCGTCATCGGCAAGACGGAAGATCCGCGGTACCAACACATGCGTCGATGGCTGGGCACTCGGGAACAGCTGGGCGTGTTTGCCTACTTTCTGCTCCAAGCCCCGGCTGTGGTGCTGTTCTCCCTGCCTCCCTTGGCCGTTATGCAGAATCCACGGCCCACGTTCAGCTTCTGGGAACTCGCGGGCGTGTTGGTCTGGCTCGTGGCAGTAACGGGAGAAGCGGCGGCAGATTGGCAGCTCGCACACTTTCGCGATAAATCGTGGAACAGAAATCGAGTGTGCCGTGACGGCCTCTGGCAGTACTCCCGTCATCCCAACTACTTTTTCGAATGGTTGCAGTGGTGGGCCTATGTGCTGATGGCTGTCGGCACAGCGGGATGGCTCTTGACGTGTATCGGACCTCTTGTGATGGGAATCGCGCTGTTAAGCGTGACCGGCATTCCGTTGGCTGAACGGCAGGCGCTGGTCACGCGCGGGGAAAACTATCGGACCTATCAGCGCACGACGAATGCCTTTGTTCCCTGGTTTTCGAAGCGGCGATGAGTCACTGGCAGGATGTTGAAAATGGCAGTCAGCTTCGTTCTCGCATCCCTCAGAGGCTCCACGTACGGAGCGAAGTACGCATCGCCTCTTCACTCGCTGCGGCCTCGCTGACAGCCTTTTTGAACATCCTGAGGGGCAGTCTCCTCAAGGCCTTGGTACTACCGGATTCCGATCGAGCCGGAAAGATTATTCGACACCCTGCTGGCCCTGGCTGAGCGAAGTCAGACGGGCCCGAGCAATCTCTGCTTGCGGGCTGGTTGGGTAGAGTCGAATGATATCTTCGTACAATTGCCTCGCGTGCACCACATTGTGTTGACGCTCTTCGAGTTCGGCGGTCTCAAGCAACTCCTTAGGCTTGTCGCCAGTGCAGGCGGTCAGCGTCAGGGCAAAGACGAATAGAGCGGTTGAACACCATCGATTCATAGATCGGAGTCCTAGTCTCAGAGTTGCTGCCACCAGGTTTTCGTGCTCGGTACTTTGCTAGTAGGACATGCCACGCGCCACAACTTACCCCAATGAAGGTCCCCGTTGCCACCGGTGAAACGAGGGGCACGTGGCACTGGAGCTAAAAAAGAGAACCAACAGGCCAAATACATTCAGAAAATGGACGGGAAAGTCGGACCTCGCCTATGAACTCATTGGATCGATCCCGTAGCGAGGTGCCGTGATGGCTTCGCTGTGGCACATGGGGCAACGACTCGGTCGCGTAAGGCGGCGGCGATCGCGGAAGACGAACCCGCAGTCCTGACACATCGATGGCTCCAGAATGAAACGCCGCGTCCGGTCGCGCGCAACCGTCTTGACTACATGCTCGAGATGGTCTTCCACCTGGCGCTCCGGAATCCCCACCATTTGGGCGAGCTGGTAGGACGAGAGTCGGGTGCCAGTGATCAACTCGATGATCCGCTGGCGCGGGGTCCGTTCGGGAGGCAACATAGTCCTCATCCTAGGCAATCACTGGCGGAAAGCCAACTGAGGGCAATCAAGGGTTGAATGAGTGCCGGAACTTTGGCAGGATGACACAAGGATGTCTGCCATCAGTTGGGAACAGCTTGCCGAACTTGCCCTTGCCCGGATCAAGGCTTCCGGTGCGGAATATGGAGACATCCGCCTTCTCGACAGTACCGTCCAAACCATTACAGGAGAAGATCGCCGGATTGCCTCCGTGCGCGAGACGAACGATCGCGGCTTCGGCATCCGGGTGCTCTACCATGGCGGATGGGGGTTTGCCGCCAGTTCGGTCTGTTCGCTGGAGGAAGTGCCGCGTGTTGCAGATCTTGCGGTCGAGATCGCCAGAGGATCGGCCTCGTTGGCCATTGAGAAGGTGAAGCTCGCCGATGAGCCGGTCCACCGCGATCAGGTGATGACAGCCAGACGGATCGACCCCTTTGCGGTTTCAACGGAGAAGAAAACTACTCTCCTGTTAGAGACGATGGAGGTGCTGCAACAACAAGCCGACGTGGTCCGTAGCTCAGCCAGTCTCTGGGTCTGTCGGGACCGGAAACTTTTCGTTTCCACTGAAGGCACCCATCTGGAGTTCGATCTACTGGCTCTCAACGGTGAGATGACGGCCACGGCAAGCCGGCACGGGCGGTTTGCGACACGAAGTTATGCCACGCCCCATCTCCGAACAGGCTATGAACTTATCGAAGACGCAAATTTCTTATCCGAAGCTCCCCGGATTGCAACCCAAGCGGTCGAAAAGGTGAATGCTCCGGCGATCGACGCTGGTTCCTATGATCTCGTCCTCGACCCGGAGCATCTGTCGCTCACGATGCATGAATCCTGCGGCCATCCGAGCGAGTTGGATCGCGCATTGGGCTACGAAGCCAACTATGCCGGCACGAGTTTCCTCACGACCGAGAAGCGAGGGACCTTTCGGTACGGATCCCCGCATGTGAATTTGGTGGCGGACAATACGGAGACGACCACGTTGGCGGCGACCGGCTACGATGACGACGGAGTGGCCTGTCAACGGTGGGATATCGTCCGCGACGGGATCTTCGTCGGGTATTGCACGAATCGCGAAGTGGCACCGAAGATCGGTGAGTCCCGTTCGCGCGGGTCGAATCGCGCCGACAGTTGGAGCAGTGTGCCGATGGTCCGTATCGCGAACATCGGCTTAGAGCCGGGTACCGCATCCCTCGATGATCTGATCGTCGACGTGAAGAAGGGGATTTACATTGAAGGCCATGGGTCATACAGCATCGACCAGCGCCGCTACAACTTTCAGTTCGGCGGCGATGCGTTCTGGCTGATCGAACGTGGGAAGCGGACCCATATGGTCCGCGACGTCGTCTATCACGGCATTACGCCTGAGTTTTGGGGTAAGTGCGACGGAGTTGCGGACCAGAGACATCGCCGCCGGTTCGGGTTTATTACGTGTGGCAAGGGCCAGCCGGGCCAATCGGGCTGGATGACTCATGCGGCTTCCCCTGCGCGATTCCGAGGGGTCAGCGTAATCAAGGGAGGCGGGAACTGATGAGCGTCGCCGCCAAGACGTGGCCGAAGATGACCGGTCGCGACGAGTTTCAGTTTCTCGCCGACTTGGTGCTGAAACGATCCACCGGCGATCACACCGTCGTGCGCCTGCACGATCAACATGGTGGGACAACCCGGTTTGCCAACAATCAGATCGTGCAAAACGTCGACACCAGACGGGGCTTGCTCAGTGTGACCGTGGCGTTCGAACGTCGGCAGGGTACGGCGAGCACCACCGATTTCACAGCCGGAGCAATCCAGGAGACACTCGGCCGTGCCGAGCACATTGCTCGCCTATCCCCCGACGATCCCGAATATCTTCCTCCGGTGGACCAGCCCGAGTATCTGAACGTTCCAACAACTCGTCCGGAAACGGTCGCAGCCGGACCAGCTCGCCGCCTCGAGTACGTCAACGAGGCCATTGGTCAGTGCCGGATGGAAAATCTCCTAGCGGCCGGCATCGTGTCATCGTCGATTGCGGCCGTTGGGATTGCGGCCAGCACGGGTCTCTTTGCTCACGAGGAACGAACCGAGGCGCGCTTCAGTCTCACCGTGCAGGCGGGCGATGCAACGGGCTGGGCTTCGGCGGCGCATCGGTCGATCGATCATTTGAAAATCCAGGAACGCACACTCGCTGCGATCGGGAAAGCCAAGCGAGGAGGGGAGCCGAAAGAACTGTCTCCCGGTCGATACAAAGTGATCCTCGAACCGGCTGCGGTGGCGGGGCTCTGGACATGGTTACTATGGATGCTTGATGCCAAGTCCTATGAGAAAGGGACGAGTCCGGTGGCGGGCAAGCTTGGGCGATCGATCGTCGATAAACGGTTAAGCCTGAGGAATCTCCCGAAGCACGCCGATCTCTTGGGGGTGAGCTTTACGAGCGATGGATTACCCTCCACGGAGTCTATGTGGGTCGAACGCGGGGAACTGAAACAACTCTCCTATGATCGCTTCACGGCCAGGGCTCGCGGAATTCACACGATCCCGACATTGGACGCACCGTGCCTTGCCTCGGAGGATTCAGAAGCAACCAATGTCCGGGATCTCATCAAGAAGACACAGCGCGCGATTCTCGTGACGAACTTCTGGTACATTCGCACGGTGAACGCGACGGATCTCACGTTGACCGGCATGACTCGGGACGGCACGTTTCTCGTGGAGAACGGTGAAATCGTCTCCGCTGTAAGGAACTTCCGGTTTCACGATAGTCCCTTGCGCGTCTTCAACCGGGTAGACGCCTGTACCGGTCCTGCTGAGGCGGTTACCTCTGAGACGGGCAAGCTGCTGGTCCCCGCCATGATGCTTGACGATTTCCACTTCTCCAGCGTGACGAAGTTTTAGCAGGATGTTGAAACAGTCGATCGGAACGGTCGTCGTGAACAACCAGCAGATGGTTCTCGTCTCCTTCGCGGCATGGTTCGCCTTTTCATTCCTTGTCTGGCTCGGCGTTTTCCCATCGATCGGTCATGCGGGGACCCAGGAAAGCCCCCCGCCATTGTTCGACAATCTGGGGACGCTGCATCACCAAATCACCACGTCATCTGAACCGGCTCAACGATACTTTGATCAGGGACTGAGGTTGGTCTATGCCTTCAATCACGAGGAAGCCATCCTTTCTTTTCAAGAAGCGGCGAGACAGGACCCGCAGGCTGCGATGGCCTATTGGGGCATCGCACTCGCGTCCGGTCCCAACATTAATGCAGCGATGTCGAAGGAAGACGGGCGGCGGGCCGTCGACGCGATGCAAAAGGCTCGTGCCCATGCCAAAACTGTCTCGGTAGCGGAACAGGCCTACATCGATGCGCTCAGCAAACGTTATCTCTCCGCTCGCAAGGCAACGCGGGCATCTCTTGATGCGGCGTATGCCGAAGCTATGCGAACGGTCTGGCGACGATATCCGGAAGATCCGGATGCTGGGATCCTGTTTGCAGAAGCATTGATGAACCTTCGACCGTGGGATTTTTGGACGTCAGATGGGAAACCGAAATCGGGGACGATCGAGCTTGTGTCCGTTATTGAGCAAGTGCTCGAGCAGCATCCGGACCATCCCGGTGCCTGCCACTACTATATTCACGCGCTCGAGGCGTCGCCCCATCCGGAACGCGCGCTCGCCTGCGCAGACCGATTGCCCGGCCTGATGCCGGGGGCCGGGCATCTGGTCCATATGCCGGCTCACCTCTATATGCGGCTCGGCAAGTATCATGAGGCCGCCGAGCGAAACGAGCATGCGGCCCACGTCGATCAAGTCTATTTGGCTTCTCGCACGCCCAGCGGAAATTATGCCGACGGATACTATTCGCATAACCTCCATTTTCTCTGGGCCTCGTTGATGATGGAGGGTCGCAGTGCAGAAGCGATGAAGGTGGCGCGAGAGTTAACGAAGACGATCACTGAGCAGGAGGCTCGCACCGACAAGTGGAAGGAGTTCTATCTGCCCGTGCCGCTCTACTCGCTGATTCGATTCGGGCGCTGGGACGAACTGTTACATGAACCGCCGGCTCCAAAGGGGTTGCTGCTCATGGATGGCATGTGGCGGCTTGGGCGAGGGCTGGCTCTCGCGGCGACCGGGCGACTGCCCGGAGCTGAGGGAGAGCACTATGCGCTGGTCAACCTTACAAGACAGATCAGGCGAGACCGGAGCGAGGAGGATAAAATCGCTCGGGCGCTGCTTAAAATTGCGGAACGGATGCTGGCCGGCGAAATTGCCGCGCGGCGGCAACGATACGACGATGCGATTCGTGCACTGAAAGAAGCGATCAAACTTGAAGACAGCCTTCCCTATGCTGAGCCTGGGCATTGGCCGCTGCCGGTTCGTCAGTATCTCGGAACGGTCTTCTTGATGGCTGGCCGACCGGCTGAGGCAGAGGCCCAGTACAAGGCCGACCTCACACGAAACCCTGAAAATGGCTGGGCACTGTTTGGACTGGTGCAAAGCCTCCGAGCTGAGCAACAGGATGAGGCAGCCAGGATCGAGGAGGCGCGATTCACGAAGGCCTGGACCTATGCCGATGTGACATTGACCGCTTCGCGATTTTGATCGACCGAGAAGAGCGGCACCATGGTGGAGGATCCATGCGATTTATTGTAGGAGTGATGGGGCCGGCGAAGGCCAAGCGAAAAGATCTCGACCATGCCCGGTTGTTGGGCGAACTCATCGCCCGACGCGGGTGGGTGGTGCTCACCGGCGGGCGTGACGTCGGTGTTATGGACGCGGCCTGTGAGGGAGCCAAGCGGGTGGGCGGCAGCCTCACGGTCGGGGTGCTGCCCTCCGCGACCGACAAAGTCTCGCGGCATGTCGACGTCGCGATAATGACGGAGATGGGCAGTGCGAGAAACAATATTAATGTTCTATCGAGCGATGTCGTGGTCGCCTGTGGCCTCAGTGGATCGGGGACGGTGTCAGAAGTGGCGCTGGCGGTGAAGGCAAGCAAGCCAGTGATTCTCGTTGGAGCGACGCCGGTGGAAACGACCTTCTTCAAAAAGCTTGGTCAGAAACTGGTTTCCTCCGTCAACACGCCGGAGGAAGCCATCGACCTCATCATGAAAGAGATGGAACGTTCATGACGTTGAAGCTCAAGGGGGAAGCGATCCTGGGAACTGGCCCTTTTCGAAGAGCACGCCGGTGCTCTCGAAGGGAAGGCGACCGTCCTGGCTGTAGAGCAAACCGGAGAGTTTGTAGGACCAATCCTGTATCTGCGACACACTGAGGGCCTGCCGAACGATCTCGAGGGTGGAGGCGCTGGTCTGGACCGTGAGGACAGCGTCGCCGAGGCGCGGCACCGTCAATTCTTTGTTACTGAGTCCGCGGGCGAGCCGATTCCCATTCAGGTCGAGCTTGAAATCGATGCCGGTCACGTGAAGGTCGAAATCGTTGGGATTGCGAATGCGAAGGTCAACCTGCAGTCGCTGCTCGAACGCGGAGGACTCCAACGGCGTCACATTGGTGACCAGGACGTCAGGCGGCTCGCCTTTCATAAACCACGAGGCGCATCCCGACATGACGAGAGTAGAGAGTAATCCCGCGACCTTGACCCAAGCGAGAAACATGACGACATCATACACAAACACCTAACCCAGATCGACGATCGTAGAAGCATGTAAGTCTTGGTATGATGCAACGACAGAAGGCATAAGGAGGGACACTCCGTGAAATATGTCTGGCGGTTCTATACCATGTGGTTGGGAACGCTGATTCTTGTGGTCGTCGTATTCTCGAACGTCCTGCTCCAGCCCGTCGTGGAGTCGGGTGAGCCGGCCAAGGCCTACTTTGCCGGTGGTTGTTTTTGGTGTATGGAAGAGGCCTTCGAAAAGGTGGACGGGGTGATTGCGGCCGTCTCCGGCTACATGGGAGGAACGGCGCAGAACCCCAGTTATGAAGAGGTGTCTTCGGGTCGAACTGGGCATGCGGAATCGATCGAGGTGCTCTATGACCCATCGAAGGTGACATACAACCAACTGCTGGAAGCGTTCTGGCGAAACGTCGATCCGATCACTCCAAGCGCACAGTTCTGCGATCATGGCACGCAGTATCGCGCGGCGATCTTTTATCAGAATGACCAAGAAAAGCGGTTTGCCGAGGAATCCAAGCAGGCCATCGAGCAATCGAAACGGTTCACCCAACCGATCGTGACCCAAATCGTGATGGCCTCACAGTTCTACACTGCTGAGGAGTATCACCAGGATTTCTACAAGAAAAATCCGATCCGCTACAAGTTCTACAAATACAACTGTGGCCGCGCTCAACGGCTCGATGAATTATGGGGAAAGTCCAAGTAATGAAATGAAGAGACGTCTTCCTCATTCGTCTGATCCCGACGCCCCGAGATCCTGATTTCCACTGCGTCAAAAAGGAGTCATGCCCGTCAGCCTTTGAACAGACGCCGGCTGCGACATTTCTGTCACAGCAGCCAGGATTCTTCACATCTTTCGACACTTACGCCGGACCGGTTCTGGCACAGATGTTGACCCTCTTCAACTGGAATGAGGTCATGGTTCCAGGTCAGATTCGAGCGATTCCATATGGACATTTTGCACGTTCTCGGAAAACTTACGCGCGGGCTCTCCGTCGTCGTGATCATCACGACAGCGATCGTGCTGTTTCCAACTCCGACGAAATCTGATTATGAAAATCGACCGCAATACTCCAAGAAAGAACTTCGCCGGGCCATCACCTTTTATGCGAAGCACTACCGTCTCGATCCGGCCTTGCTGCGGGCGGTCATCAAAACCGAGTCTGATTTTCGCCAGCATGTAGTGTCGCACAAGGGTGCCGTCGGACTCATGCAACTCACACCTGATACAGCGGCGACCCTGCGGATTGCGGACGTCTATGACCCCATCCAAAATATCCGGGGCGGCGCGAAACAGTTGCGCCGCCTTTTAAATCTCTATCAGGGAGATCTGCGCCTCAGTCTGGCGGCCTATAACGCCGGCATCCAACGAGTGAAGGGACAAAAGGTCCCGCGCATTCGCGAAACACGTCGCTATATCCGAAAGGTACTTCGGTATTATCATGCCTTCAAGGCACCGGCGTACCCTTCACACCCCAGTCAACCCTCCCTCCAGCGTTCCCCTACGGCGAGTTCGTGATCAGTGAAACGGCCGATGATATCGCCGGTTGCGACGTAATCTGCGGATTTCTTCGTGCTTTGCAGTGCGGTAGGCTGAAGGCGGGACAATGTAAGAGGCGTGTTTCAGTACCGCTTTGCCATGATCATGGCACGTAACCGTTCTCGCTGGGCTGACCGGATTCCGATGAACTCCAAGCCGAAATTCTGGCCGCGGACCCACCGCACAGTGGCCTGCTCAATGCGCAACGGCCATTTTTGATCCCCGAGAAAAATGGAAAGCCGAAGCTGCATCCCAACTTGAACAGCAATCTGGGAACTGGCCTGACATCCGTTGGTTGAAATGTCGAGAACTTGGGCCTCGCCCTCAAACTCGTCCTCTCCAAAGAAAAAGAGCCGACAGTCGATGCGCAGGCGACGGCCTCGCCGTTCAGGCTGTTCCGCATCTTCATCGGACATCGAATCTCGACCGAATTTCGGATTGTTCACCGCCACACGCCATGTCCTTTCTCTATGGTAGCCCGGGAATTCGTAAGGACATTCCGTTTCTCAAACAAGGCTATATCAAGTTTCACCATAACGCCTTCCCTGAACAGAGTACTTCGGAAGTAGGGAACCCGTCGTGGATCGCCAAGCGCAGTATACAGAGCGCGTTAATCTATGTAAAAGGAAACACGTAATTCTATCCGTCATCGGAATCCGCGCGTCTTCATGATGCCGTCACAGAGGACTTGACCTTTTCAGAATCTCTCTGCGACAAAGGGAAATCGAGGCGAAGGAGAGTCGAGACGATATGGAACGGCAGGTCAACCAGCGGATGTCCACCCTCGCGCACTCGGAAATCAGGGCGATGACCCAGGCTTGTGCCAAAGTCAAAGGGATCAACATGGCCCAAGGCGTGTGCGACACCCCAGTGCCAACTGTGGTGTTGAAGGGAGCCGAGCAGGCCATGGAAAGCGGAAAAAATGTCTATACACGGTTCGATGGCCTACCGGAACTTCGGCAAGCACTCGCATCAAAGCTGGCTCGGTACAACGGCATCAAGGCAGACCCAGAAACGGAGATCACGATTAGTTGCGGCGCTACCGGCTCATTTCACTGCGCTTGCCTAGCCCTGCTGAACCCTGGTGACGAAGTGATCCTGTTCGAGCCTTATTATCAATATCACATCAGTGCACTGTTGGCTGTTGAAGCGGTGCCGGTCATCGTGAAAATGACGGCACCCCACTGGACCTTCTCGATCGGCGAGATTGAACGCGTGATTACCCCACGGACCAAGGCCATTATTGTGAATTCGCCGGGCAACCCATCCGGGAAAGTGTTTTCTCGCACTGAGCTCGAGGGCATAGCCGATGTCACGAGACGGCACGATCTCTTCGCGTTCACCGATGAGATTTACGAGTATTTTCTGTACGACGGTTGCCGCCACATCAGCCTCGCGACATTGTCCGGCATGAGCGAGCGAACGATTACGGTCGGCGGGTATTCCAAAACCTTCAGCATCACCGGCTGGCGCATCGGATATAGCGTCGCGGATCAAAGGTGGGCTTCCTTGATCGGGGCCATGAACGATTTGCTCTATGTCTGTGCGCCAGCCCCTCTCCAAGCCGGCGTGGCATCGGGGATCGAGCAACTCCCAGACTCGTTTTATCGAGACCTTGCAAGGGATTATCAAATGAAGCGGGATCGCATCTGCCACGCGCTTGAGAAGGCCGGCCTCACACCGTCGATCCCTCAAGGGGCCTACTACGTATTGGCCGATGTCTTGAGCCTGCCAGGGAAAACCGGCAAAGAGCGGGCGATGCATCTGTTGAACAAGACCGGCGTCGCGGGTGTGCCTGGAGAAGCATTCTTCTCAGGGAACGAGGGGCACCACTTCATCCGTTTCAGTTATGCAAAGACGGACTCCGAACTCGGCGAAGCCTGTCGGCGACTGGCGCGGATTGGCTAAGAGATTCACCCAAAGGGGATTCAGCGCTATGTGCGCATCTCCGCACAGTCAGTTCAATTCATCTGCTTGTGCATCCGGCTTCCCCGTGGTAAGTACAACAACCATGACTGGTTTACAGCTGTTTCTGTTCATACGGCGCATTGGTCTCCTCGCGCTTTCGAGTGCCGTGTTGGGTGCCAGCGCCTGTACTCATCCTGCGATTCAACGCGCGACTTCAACCGAACTGGTTCCTTCGCTGGATAGAGCCCTGCCGAGCGACCGCCGCAACCTTGCCGGAGAATGGGAATATGAAGATGGATCGGTATTCGTGCTCACGCTCGACGAGCAAGGAAATGGACCCTACGCCTGGAAGGATGGGCGGATTGAGACGCAGATGCTCACCGACCGGACGTGGAAAGGGAGGTGGGTCCAAAAAGAGAATGACCGCGAAGGCGGGTTCAGCGTCGAGTTTTCGCCAGACTTTTCCGAGGGAGACGGCACATGGTGGTACACGCGCATCGGTGACGATCGCACTCCTTCTCAAAAGGGCGGCACGTTTCATCTCACCAGAAAAGCTCTCTCGGCGAAGGTGAGCGAAACACCGCCGGCTCCGTGATGGGGAGCATCTAAGACGATCAATCGGTCGCAGCGGAGGGCGCGTGGAGTCACGTAAACACATAAGGTATGCGGTTCAACTCCCTGTATCGTTCAATGGAGACCAGCTATCGGGAGAGGGCGAAGGGACTATTTTGAATTTGTCCGCCGACGGCTGCGCCATCACCTCGACGATCGTTGCCGGTCCGGCGTCCTACATGCAGTTGACGATGCAACTCCGGGAGCGGGAGGAGCCGGTCCGTGTCGATCTGGCGGCGGTCAGATGGTCGACTCCGGCGAGATTTGGCGTTGAATTTATCAAGGTTCGTCCTGAAGAGGGGGATCGGCTGAAGAGATTTGTGAAGGCGCTAGAAACAGGCGTCTGAGCCTCGACAGCCGATACCGTGGGAGATCGATCATTTCATAGCGACGGCTCTGACCTGGTCGTACGTAGTCGAGCCAGAGAGCACTTTTCCAATACCGTCCTGTACGAGCGTTGTCATCCCTTCTTTAATCGCGACGCTCAACATTTCAGCAGTTTTGGCTCGGTTCTGAATCAGGCTCCGCAACTCATCCGATCCGCATAATAGTTCGTGCAACGCGACTCGCCCTTTGAGGCCTGTTTGATTGCAGGTCTCGCACCCATGTCCACGGTAGAGATGAAATTCTTCGTGATACCTAATTCCTAGCGCTTCCCACGCGTTTGTGCCGTATGCGCGGACGAGTTTGTCGTATTCTTGGGCCGATGGATGGTAGGCCTGTTTGCAATTGGAGCAGATCCGCTTACAAAGACGTTTTGCCATCACGCCTTGTATGGCATCGGCGAAATTAAACGGATCGCATCCCATATCGAGAAGTCGGATCACCGTCTCGACCGCGCTGTTCGTGTGCAAGGTGCTCAGGACAAGGTGGCCGGTCAACGAGGCCTCGATAGCCACATCGGCTGTTTCCTTGTCTCGCATCTCGCCGATCATGATGACGTCTGGGTCGGCTCGCAAGAATGATCGCATGGCAGCAGCGAAGGTGAATCCAATTTTCGGATTGACCTGCACCTGTCGGAGACCTTCCTGCGTGATCTCAATGGGATCTTCCGCCGTCCAGATTTTCCGCTCGTCGGTGTTCAGATGGCGAAGCAGAGCGTGAAGGGTCGTCGTTTTTCCGGAACCGGTAGGGCCGACGCACAGGATGATTCCGTGCGGTTTCTCCACGATCTCCTGCAACTTGCTGAGCATGGCAGGGGAAAGCTCCATGGCCTCGAGGGGGATGGGTTCCTTTGCCGAGAGCAGCCGTAGGACGACATCTTCGTTGTTGCCGGCGGTGGGCAGTGTTGCGACGCGCAGTTCGATCTCCTTGTCCCGATTCAGTCTGAATCGGATCTTCCCGTCTTGGGGTTTGCGGCGTTCGGCAATATCCAAACTAGCCATGATTTTGATACGGGACACCAGCGCGCGACGATACGCGGCCGGAATCCGCATATAGGTGGAGCAGGTTCCGTCCACACGGAAACGGATCGCCGTCTCTTTGCGATCTGTGTAGGGCTCGATATGAATATCGGATGCGTCGTGCCGGTAGGCCTCGGCAATGATCTGATTGGCAAGCCGCACAATCGCCGAATCGTTCTCATCAATGCCGTCGGGGACGAGGTCGGATACCTCTTCGGTTCTGGCTTCTTGAACCAGCTCACCAAGGGTGTCGGCAATGGACCCGGTGTCGGTTTCTCCGATGATTGACTGGAGAAACCGCTGGATGTCACACCGCAGGCTCACGGCGTACCGTATCGTCAGACCAGGAAAGGCGCGGCGAATGTCGTGACCTCTCTCAATATCGTGGGGGTTGTCGATCAGAACATCCAAAACCTCGCCATCGCATTTGAGAGGAAGCCAGCGATGTTTCCACAGGTAATCTTGACTGAGATCTTTAACGAGTTTGGGATCAGCGATGGTCCGTTCGTCGAACGGAACATAGGGGCAGTCGAAAAACCTGCTCAACGCCTTGCCGAGCGCCGCCTTAGGGACGCGGTACTTCTCGATCAGCACGCCTTCCAGCTCGGTGCGTGCCTGCATAGAATCCTGGATCGCCTTCACCAGATCGGCCTGACGAATGAACCCCTCGTCAATCAAGAGATCAAAAGCATGGGGGTCAATTGTTTTCTGAATCGCCTTCATCATCGGTGTTATTCCACGAATTCTCTGAGAAGTGCGCAGTTACTGGGTCGGCGGGATGCTCATGGAATTGAGTATAGAGATTTTCCCATCGCGCACAATGAATTTCAAAAACGGGGCATGACTCTGCACAAGCCGTCTGCCCTTCGGGGTTGAAATGTAGGCATGAAGGTATCGCAAGCTATGGAAGCGGATGGATGATGTCGT
>Ga0335070_10006684_pt1 | contig 13565 bp, 10 predicted proteins | sample Lox_Sample_13_FD_206722 | JGI IMG/M metagenome (GOLD analysis project Ga0335070, IMG submission 206722) | Soil microbial communities from Loxahatchee National Wildlife Refuge, Florida, United States - Lox_Sample_1.3 | ecosystem: Environmental > Terrestrial > Soil > Wetlands | place: USA...
GGAACCGTTCATGAGACATTTGAAGAATATGCAGTGTTGTAGTCCGAACATGTGTCCCGTCTCATGAGCAAGGACTTTGCAGCAGCGCTTCAGGAAAATATTCCAGTAATCCGATCCCCGCTTCTGACCATAAAATGCTGGGTCATAGTGGGCAAAACTGTAAACGCCTGTGCGCTCGGTGAGAGACGCCTGACCGAAGACAAAATTCCACGCTGGATCAGGGTAGAGATCCTCCATGGTGATGGCAAGAATGCAGAAACCATCGGATGGTAGCCTTGTCTGGAGAAACTTGAGGACATCACCGGTCAATATCTGACGTTTACCTGTAATTGTGTTGATTCGGGTTGTGAATATTTGGCCTTTCAGGGAAGAAGAAGGAAGGATTTCCGCGTCCATGGCGAAGTATGCACAGGTAAACTCCCTGAGGATGTCCGACGAAGGGCTGCCATCTTCAGAAAAAGTTCCCAAAGGCTGCAGGTATATCTTCTTGCGAATGTTATCAGGCCGGTTGTAGCCTGACCGAAGATATTCTGAAAATGTCTGGCCTTGTTCTCGATGCTCGGCAAGCCAATCACCCGGTTTCGGCACCCCCATGGGTGAAAAATCGCTGCCGGCGTCGAAGGCACGTTTGTGATCCTCAGGGAGTCCTGCTAAAGGCCCGATGGCCTTGATCCGCTCCGATTCTCCTGGTGGTGTGAAAACCATAGCTGCATGTATAAGAAATGCTGTGGCCAAAACAATTGTTAAAAAGGCTTTCATCTGCAAATTAAACTAGTCTATGACAGCAACAAACTTATGAACCCCGTCTGTAGTATTTTTTTATATCTAAATTTAATTTTTTTCGAGTCAACTAAATTATACATAATTATCTAAATTAATGGAAGGACAGTGATAACTGTGATAAATGACTTCATGTTGAGATATAAGGGAAGAGATGGTAAAGGAAACCGTAGGGCTGTTGAAAAATCTGAAGGCTATACAAAGCGCTGATCCCCGCCTGCGTGGGGAAGGCATCTGCTGCGTTGCTCTGCAAACCGAAACGCTCAACCCTTCGGCAAGCTCAGGGCAGGCTTAATACAGCCACATGTGTCATGGTGAGCCTGTCGGACTATGAGCGCCTTGCATCTAAGGGTTTTTGAACACCTCACAATAAGGATGTTTTTTAACAATCCCCCTGTCGGAAACTTTGTATTATGTATGTTTTATAGATTGAATTTAATTCTAACCTGGATGTAAGATTTGCCGGTTCATTTCTCTCTTTGAAGCCAACCATATAAACATTGGGGATTTGCCTATGAATTACGCTGCTGAGGCTTTAATTGTAGTAATCGGGATTTGTTTGGGAGCATTGGGTGTTTATCTATCACTCAGGTCGCGGGAAGAGATTTCCGCCCTGCATGAAGAAGTTAAATCGCAGTCAGACAGACGCTCGGCTGCGGAAGAAAAGAGTACGCGTATACCTGAGCTTGAAACAATCATTTCGTCTAAAGAAAAGAAGATAGCGGAGCTGCAAAAAGAAAATGCCGACTTTAAGGCAAAAATGTCGGAGATTGAAACTAGACTTTCTGAGGAACGAAAAGCCGCGGAAGAAAAACTAAGACTTCTTGACGAGGCCCGGCAGAAATTGTCTGATGCATTCAAGGCACTGTCTGCGGATGCACTCAAGAGCAGCAATCAGTCCTTTCTGGAACTTGCGAGAGAGACGCTGGACAGATATCAGGAAGCCGCAAAAGGTGATCTGCAAACTCGGCAGAAGGCCATTGATGAACTTGTCAAACCGTTGAAGGATTCACTGGATAAGGTTGACGGTAAGATTCGTGAAATTGAGAATGTACGTGCAACTGCTTATGTTTCTCTTACAGAGCAGTTAAAATCCCTTGCCACGACACAGAATCTTCTTCAGGCTGAGACGACAAACCTTGTCAGGGCGCTCCGGGCGCCTATAGTCCGTGGACGCTGGGGTGAGATTCAGCTAAAGAGGGTGGTGGAAATTGCCGGCATGGTTGAATACTGCGATTTCATGCAACAGGAATCTGTTACGACTGAAGACGGCCGCTTTCGTCCGGACATGGTCATAAAGCTTCCTAACGATAGCAACATTGTGGTGGATTCCAAGGCGCCCCTGCAGGCTTACCTCGAGTCATTGGAGACTCTGGACGAAGCAACCCGTGTGGCAAAGCTGAAGGAACATGCCCGGCATATAAGGAATCATTTAATCGGCCTGGGATCAAAGGCTTACTGGGATCAGTTTAAACCGACGCCGGAATTTGCTGTACTGTTTCTCCCCGGTGAAACCTTTTTCAGCGCCGCTCTGGAGCAGGATCCGGGTTTGATTGAGTTCGGTGTAGATCAACGGGTTATACTGGCAACGCCAACTACACTAATTGCATTACTGAAGGCAGTGGCGTACGGCTGGCGCCAGGAGAAACTTGCGGAAAATGCCCAGGAGATAAGTGATCTCGGCATGGCCCTCTATGATCGCATCAGAGTTCTGGCTGGGCACTTTTCGGAGATGGGGAAAAACCTGGATCGGACTGTGGAATTCTACAATAAAGCCGTAGGATCTCTGGAGGGGAGAGTGCTCGTGACCGCGCGGAAATTCAAAGAGCTGGGAGCTTCGACCGGAGAAGACATAGAGTTTGTGGAAAATATTGATAGATCTGCGAGATCATTGAGATCGACAGAAATGGCCGTTGATTTGTCGGAATCGGATGAAAGCAACAGTAAGATTATTGAGGAATAAATTATGAAATTGTTGCATCTGGTAAGCTTGGAAGGTTCAGGAAAGAAAGCCTTAATAAAAAGTTCCCTCCGTATTTTGATATTTATTGTGTGTTTGATATTGCTGGAGCGAACCCCGGCATGGGGTGATCTTCCTCTTATCCTTGAACCACCTTCTTCCGATTCGATGATTTCATCTCTTAATATAAAGGGGCCGCTTAATTTTTGCGGTGAGCCTGTCCCGTTGGATAACCAGGAAGTGCGAGAGAGATTTGAGAAGGAGCTGCTGGTTACTCTCTGGAATCGTCCACAGATTATTCTGTGGATGAAAAGATCCGGCCGTTTTATGCCTTTCATTGAGGAAATACTGAAGCAGAATAATATGCCGGAGGACCTAAAATATCTGGCAATAGTAGAAAGTTCACTGATATCACATGTGAGTTCTTCCAAGGGTGCAAAAGGATACTGGCAGTTTATGGAAGATACAGGAAAAAGATATGGTCTGAAGGTCGATTCGGACATTGATGAACGCAGAAATTTTTTTTCGTCCACCAGGGCCGCCATCAGTTATCTGAAAAAACTTTATGGAGACTTTGGTTCGTGGACGCTGGCAGCCGCGGCCTATAATATGGGAGAAGAGGGCTTGAAGACAGAGATTATGGTCCAGAAGGAGAACACCTATTATAATCTCTATCTCCCGGTAGAGACACAGCAATATATTTTCCGTGCGATTTCTGCCAAGGTGATTTTGTCCAACCCTGAAAAATATGGATTCAAATTAACCAAGGAAGATATTTATCTGCCCTTGCAATTTGAATATGTCGAATTGATGTGCGATCAGGATACCCCCATCTCTATCGTTGCTCAGGCTGCAAAAACGTATTTCAAGGTTATTAGGGACTTGAACCCTGAGATAAGGGGGCATTATCTGGTCAAAGGGCGACATGTCATTCTAATTCCGATGGGCGCTGCTGAGGGGTTTCAGACGAGGTTTGAAGATTTATTTAAAAAATGGCTAGCAGAACGCAAAGAACATACGTATGTGGTCAAAAAGGGGGAGACACTTACTTCGATAGCTGCGCACTTTAATGTACCGGTACAAGCTATACTCATCTGGAACAATCTGGGGGCTAAAAAACATGTTAAGCCGGGGGATCGGCTGTTTGTTTTCCCGGGTGAAGGGGAAAAAAAATAAGAAGCAATTTGATATGAAAGTAATATCTTTTTAATCCAGCATCGCCGATTCGGTTGATGGATGAAAAATTTAGGAGAATCATGGAAAATTCATGAAGAAATATATTTTGCGATGGCCTTGAACATATTAATTTTAAATAATATTATGAAAATCTTGACAATCCGAATTTTATGGCTATTAATTATTAAAAAAATAATGTTAAGGGAGAGGAGGAGAGGAGTGTATGAAATTCAAGCCTTTAAATGATTATGTACTGGTTTCCCACATTAAAACTGAAGAAAAGACGTCGGGTGGTATTATTATACCTGATACGGCGAAGGAAAAGCCGCAGGAAGGAAAGGTGATCGCTGCAGGTCCCGGAAGACGTGATCGTGACGGCAACAGGATTGCTATGGAGCTAAAAGAAGGGGACCGGGTAATGTTCGGTAAATATTCCGGAACTGAAATTAAGATCGATGGTGTTGATCACATTATCATGAAAGAAGATGAAATATTCTGTATTACAGGTTGATGAAGGGAGGTTATAAAGATGGCGGCGAAAGAGATCAAATATGATGCGGTTGCCCGTGAAAAAATGTTGAAGGGTGTGGATACCCTGGCGGGCGCTGTAAAGGTTACGCTCGGTCCTAAAGGAAGAAATGTTGTCCTTGCAAAGTCCTGGGGTTCCCCGACAATCACCAAAGATGGGGTAACAGTAGCGAAGGAGATAGAACTGGCGGACAAGTTTGAAAACATGGGTGCGCAGATGGTGAAAGAGGTGGCCTCCAAGACCTCTGATGTGGCTGGTGACGGCACCACAACTGCAACAATCCTGGCGGAAGCTATATATCGTGAAGGGTCTAAACTTGTAACCGCTGGTGTGAACCCCATGTCCCTCAAGAGAGGTATTGATAAAGGCGTGCAGATTGTTGTGGATGAACTGAAAAAGATATCCAAGCCGATAAAAGACAAGAAGGAGATTACACAGATTGGCACTATCTCCGCCAATAACGACCGGACAATTGGTGAGATCATCTCCGAATCAATGGAGAAGGTGGGCAAGGAAGGTGTAATTACCGTGGAAGAAGCAAAATCTATTGAGACAACCCTGGAGATTGTCGAAGGGATGCAATTTGATCGGGGCTATATTTCCCCGTATTTTGTAACAGATCCGGAGAAAATGGAGGTTCACCTGGATGACCCATACATTTTGCTCAACGAGAAAAAGATAAGCAGCATGAAAGACATGGTCCCCATCCTGGAACAGATAGCCAAAATGGGAAAGCCGGTAGTGATTATCGCTGAGGATGTTGAAGGCGAGGCCCTGGCTACCCTGGTCGTTAATAAGATTCGCGGCACCCTCAAATGTGCGGCTGTAAAGGCCCCCGGCTTTGGCGACAGAAGGAAAGCAATGCTTGAGGATATTGCCGTTTTGACGGGAGGAAAGGTCATTTCGGAGGATTTAGGCGTCAAATTGGAAAACGTTTCTTTAAAAGATTTAGGGACATGCAAGCGTCTTACCATTGACAAGGATAACACGACCATTGTTGACGGCGGCGGGAAGAAAGCGGATATCGAAGGCAGGGTTAAACAGATTCGGGTTCAGATTGAGGAAACCACCTCAAATTATGACAAGGAAAAATTGCAGGAACGGCTGGCCAAGCTGGTTGGTGGTGTTGCAGTGATAAAGGTAGGCGCAGCTACGGAATTTGAGATGAAAGAAAAGAAGGCGCGCGTTGAGGACGCATTGAATGCGACACGGGCGGCCGTGGAGGAAGGCATAGTACCTGGCGGAGGAGTTGCATATCTGAGGAGTTTGCCTGCTCTGGCAAAGGCCAAAATCGCCGATGATGAAGAATACGGGTTGAAAATCGTTAAACGGGCCATTGAGGAACCGACGAGGCAGATTGCCATCAATGCGGGGTTTGAAGGTTCGATTGTCGTGGAAAAAGTAAAAACTGGCAAAAATGATTTTGGATTTGATGCTGAAAACGGCAAGTATGTGAACATGACAAAGGAAGGCATTATTGACCCGACGAAAGTATCCCGTTTTGCCCTTCAAAATGCCGCCTCTGTGGCTTCTTTGCTCCTTACTACGGAAGCCATGGTGGCTGAGAAACCCAAGAAGAAATCGGCACCGGCAATGCCGGGAGGAATGCCGCCGGACATGGGGGATTATGACTATTAAGTGATTTTGTGATTAAATCCAGCAGGACTCCCGGATAGTAATCAAATATCCGGGAGTTTTTTTATATTCGATGAGTTTAATATTTCGACGAGGAGCAATTTACAATCAGGCAGGAAAGGACAAAGATGTTGCATATGAAAATGTTTTTTTCCGGCCGCATTTTCCGATGGATAAATGTGGCATGGAATGTGCAGTTATTTTCGTTCTAATTTCATAATAGAATGATTGTATAATTAATGATTCCTATCCATGATATCAATGCTGCTGAATTTAATAGACTTCGCGTCGCGTGTGCTTATCTCTTTTCGTTGGAGCACGCAAAAAATACCGAATTTCTCAGAAGCTTAAACCCGGTTTCTGTCAAAAAAGCGTTCAGGGATAAAGCAAAAAGATATCATCCTGACTTACATATCCATGAATCAAAAGAAATGCTTTATCAACGAAAAGAGCGTTTCCTAAAAATCCAGGAGTCTTATGAACATCTAAACAATTATTTTCGGGAAAACCCGATTACACTTTTTGCCCAGGGGGCCGGGCGTGGTGACATTATCGCTGTCGGTGGTGCCAAGGGAGGAATAGGCAAAAGCATATTTGCAGTCAATCTGGCCATACTGTTGTCGTCCATCGGCAGCAAGACAGTCCTTATTGATCTTGATCTCGGAGGAGCAAATCTTCACCTGTATCTGGGAGAAACGGCCCTCAAAGGGACGATCAATGATTTCTTGAATAAAACAGTACCAGATCTTCAAGATATCGCGATTCTCAGCAAATACGGTCCTCTGCTTATTGGTGGGGACAGTTCACAACTCGGAGCGGCAAACATCAGCTTTAACCAAAAACTAAGACTGCTTAAGGCCATCAAGCAGATTGAGGCGGATTATGTGATTTTAGATCTAGGAGGGGATACCTCGTTCAACATCATAGATTTTTTCCTTGCGGCGGATTATGGCATCATATTAACGACGTGCGATCCGGCCTCCTATTTGGAGGCTTATAATTTCCTGAAGGTTGCTCTTTACAGGAAATTATACAGGATATTTGGCACAGAATCAGAATTTAATGAAAGGAAAAATTCGGAGCTCGAGTATCTTATACAAGAATTCATCTTGCGTAAACCCCAATCGAGTATAAAAACAATACAGAATCTGCTTGCTTTGGTTAAGGAAAAACACCCTTCACATTTATCGCTGATAAACGAAGTTGTTTCTACTTACCATCCCAACCTTGCGATCAACCGCGTTACAGATCAGTGTAATGTAAACGAGGTGGTCGAAAGAATAAAGTTGATTTCAAAAAAAATGCTCTCTGTAAACGTCAAATATTTGGGGAGTATCCCCTATCAACCGGAGATAGAAGTCAGCGTCAGAGAACTTATACCCGTTGTTGCCAAGTATCCACAGGGTGTTCTGGCTAAAAAGGCACGCAACTTTCTGAACAAGTTTTTAAAATGTTGAAATAGGCATGCAATCCTGTCTTTCAACATTCGGTATTTAATTCATTCCGGAAAATTTTTCCTATTGCGTAGGTTACGCTGAGGAAGACAGTGTCAGATTCCTTACCACATTCAGCAGGCCATTCAGGAGATCATTCATTTTATCAAAATTCAAGGTATCGATACTATCTGTTTGTGCATGGTAATTCGGATTTCGATAAAAGGCGGTGTCTGTAATCATAACGGCCGGATATCCCATTTTCCAGAATGAGCGATGATCAGAAAAGTCAACGCCCGGAATAAAACTGACCGTTGAGAGGGTTTCAATGTGGATACTGGAACTTTCCCGCAAGGATTTCTTAACCTTTTCCACAAGGTCCCTCGAACTCATATTGCCGACGATAGCTATAAAATTGGGAGTTGATGGATATACCATATTCATCAGGGGGAGAGGGAAGGACTGACCGCCTTTCTTATCGGCATAATATCCTAACATTTCAAGGCAAATCATGGATTTGATATTTTCATTTCTGGCTTTAGCTTCCGCTGCATAGACATAGCTCCCCATGTATTTAGATCTGAACACGGGAGGTTCTTCAATGACAAAAAAAATCAACTTCAACGTCCTTGCGGGTGAAAAATTTTTCGATATCCGGCAGATTTCAAGAAGTACGGCCACGGCGCTGGCGTTATCATCGGCACCGGGGGTGCCATATACGGTATCATAGTGAGCACCGATGATAACCGTTTCAGCAGGGCTTTTTGAGCCTGTCATTGAAACGATTATATTGCTATATTCTCTGCCATTGTAGATAAAGGTTTGAAGCGCCGGTTCACAGCCGAAATCTTTCAGGCTGGAAACGATGTAATCCTTTGTTGCCGTTATTTTGTCATATTCATATACGCTCCTTGAACCAATATGTACGCTTAAATGTTCTACATGCTTATATAACCGGTGAGCATCTCCGCTCTGCGTCGCGGCCGGTCTGCCGACTGACACGGAAGGAGTAAACCGTATTTTGAGCACGGAGTAGATAAGAAATGCGGCAAGAAAAATAATAATTGAGAAAATATAAATAATCATTTTTTTCATCGCCAGATCAAGCGTTCATTACAAAATTTATTAATATTCGCAGCCGGCATTATATACTAAAAATATGCAACAAAAAATTATTTCGTTTTGTGTCTGAAAAAAAGTTAAGTAGCTGTACATGGTTTTCTTCTTGAAAAGAACCTTCCTTTAGGCTATAAAAAACCATTATCGGGCGGTTAACTCAGTGGGAGAGTGCTACCTTCACACGGTAGAAGTCACTGGTTCAAATCCAGTACCGCCTACCAATGATATTAACAGCTTAGCCAGTTGCGGTTAACTTTTTATTGATTAGCAAATTGTAACGAGTTTCTGAAAAATAGCATATTCCAGGCCTGTAAGCTGCTTACCTTATTTATTTGTTTCAGAAGGTCTGCTTAAACCTTCGGTACTACTGGGCCAATTCTGAGTTTGCCAGGTATAGAAAATCTTGTTCACAAACAGTCTTCTCTCTATAGTCTGGTTCCGGTTAATCTATTAATTCCGTTCGCAGGAAGGCGTCCTAGGATCTTAAGTGAACATGATTATAAAATAAAACTATCATGATGAAAGAAGAGAAATCAGAACAGTAATTCGTCGATGAATTGAAAGTTATTCTCATGAAACTTGATGAATCGGAAAAATCAGAATCTCGGGATAAGGATAATCAAGGAGCTCTTCAAGATTTATTGTTTGCCATCCTTGATGCAATGCCTCATGCAGTCCTTGGTTTGAAGGATCGCCTGATTATATCTGCCAACCATGCTGTGGAAACTGTATTTGGCTGGAAACCAGAGGAACTGGTTGGTCAAAGTACCAGGGTCTTATACCGAACTGATGAAGAATTTGAAGAAATAGCAAAACGCTTTTATCCCGCTCTTGAACAACGGAGAACATTCTTTGATGAGTTTCCCTGCCATCACAAGGATGGACGGGACATCGTATGCATGGTTGGAGCTTCGAGAGTCGGAGAGCTTCTCAAGGAAAGAATGATTGTAGTCACTTATGAAGACATAACCGCGCGTAAGCATGCGGAGGAAGAGTTGCGGGAATATCGGGGATATCTTGAAAAATTAGTGGATGTGCGGACGAATGATTTGAAATATGTCAATGAGCAGCTTAAACATGAAATTACCGAACGCAAGCAGGCAGAGGAACTCTATAAAACACTGGCGGAGAAATCGATTACTTCGGTTTTTATCGTGCAGGATGGAAAATTCTGCTTTATTAATACTACCTCTATCGCTTACGCTGGTTATGCTCCTGAGGAGTTGATAGGCAAGGATTCCATGGTTTTAATACACCCGGAAGACAGGGAAGCAGTCAAGAAAAGAACCCGGGAGATGCTGCAGGGGAAAGACACGGCGCCGTATGAATATAGAATTGTAACCAAACAGGGACAAGTCAGGTGGGTAATGCAAACAATTACACCTATTCAATATGGGGGAAAGAGCGCCATTCTTGGTAATGCAATGGATATATCCGACCGCAAACGTGCTGAGGAAGAACAGAACCGCCGTGAAAAACTTCAGGGTGTCCTTGAGATGGCAGGAACAGTTTGCCATGAAATGAATCAACCGATGCAGATAATAGCGGGATACTCCGAACTATTATTAATGAAGACTTCTGAAAGTGACCCTATCTATAAAAAACTTAGTGCGATAATAGATCAAATTCGCAGGATGAGTACTATTACGAGAAAATTAATGATGATTAAAGATTATAAAACGCAAGATTACATCGGTTTCAGCCGAATTATAGACATTCATGATGATTCTGAATAAGCACTGAACAACCTGAAAAGAAAATTTAAGAGATGGTGATTGTGTCATATGCCAGAAAAAAAGATTCTGGTCGTGGACGATGAAATATCAATTCTAGCCATGCTAAAAGAGATTTTTAGCTCGGAAGGCTATACGGTTCGAACCGCTGAAAATGCTGAAGAGGCACTGGATATTCTTGACAGAGAGAGTATCAAGGTCATGTTTTTCGACCTCAGACTTTCCACCATGAGCGGCATCGATCTCTGCTGGAAAATTCGTGAAAAAGATCAAGTCAGCATTATCTATGCTTTTACCGGATACAGCACTTATTTTGGTCTTTTAGAGTGTCGTGCTGCCGGGTTTGACGATTTTTTTGTCAAGCCTGTTGAAACTAAATTACTTTTGCACGCAGCTAAGGATGCGTTTGAAAAACTTGAAAGGTGGAAAGTTCGTTACTATGAACTTGAATAGAGGAGTCATCCCTCATTAAACTATGGAAATTTTTAAAGTCCCCCCCCTGCCCAGGATGTCATGAAGATGTATATATCCCTTTAAATAGTTTTTTTTGTTCACAACGACAAGGGTCGTGATTTCTTTCTGTTGCATATATTCAATTGTCCTGGCAAGAGATGCGTTTTCCTCTATGGTCTTGGGTGATCTTATCATAACATCATCGATGGCCTTGTCTTTGAAATCATCCCCTTTTCTTATCAGGCGTCGCAAATCACCGTCTGTCAGTATGCCGGTCAAGCAATTTTTTTTGTCGGTAATGAGTACGAATCCCTTGTTTCCCCTGTCCAGTTCTTCAATTGCCTGCATTACAGACATTCCGGATTGAACTTTGGGTATCTGTGCACCTGTTATCATGACATCTCTTACCTTTGCTCTCAGACGTTGTCCCAGATTCCCTGCGGGATGAAATTTATAAAAATCTTTTTCATTAAATTTTCTTTTCTCGATAAGGACTGCTGCCAGTGCGTCTCCCATGGCTAAAGAAGCTGTTGTACTTGAAGTTGGGGCCAGACCGAAGGGACATGCCTCTTTTTCCACTCCAACATCGATCACAATATCACTTGCTTTTGCAAGTGTTGAGGATAGGTCGCCGGTAAAGGCGATGAGAGGTGCGCCAATCTCGCGGACACTGCTTATGATCATGTTAAGCTCATCGGTTTCTCCACTGTTTGATATTGCCAGCATAACATCATCCTTTGTGACGATGCCTAAATCTCCGTGCATGCCTTCTATGGGGTGGAGAAATATAGCAGGTGTGCCGGTGCTCGTAAGGGTGGCCACGATTTTTCTCCCGATCAATCCGGACTTGCCTATACCTGCTACGATGACCCTACCCTTTGATTTGTAGATTATTTCAACGGCCTTCTCAAAGCTGGTATCCACTTTGTCGATGAGGCGCAAAATACCCTCCGCTTCAATTCTCAGGACTTCTTTTGCCCGCTTTATGGATTGACTTTTTTTCATTAATTATTGCCTTCTCACAGTAAGAAACTACTATATTTGATCGGCAAGCTATCAGAAATTAAAATTTATGACAAGAGTGGTTTTATCGCTGTCATTAAAATTAAAATCAGGTTGAATGCCTGCCTATGAACGGAAAAATTTTGTATCTCGACCGCAAAATAAATACCATGTGTTTCGTTGACACCTCAAGTGCTATTATTTATAATTAATAAAAAAATATTACCCCGTCCGCAAGCGGATGGGGCTTTTTAAATTTTCTGGAGACATGCAGTATCGTGGCTATTCTCAAGGGCAAATGGCATTGGTTCATTGGTATCGGGTTTGGATTATTGTTTCTGCTCCTGCTTGCGTTTCGTCTCGATGTATTTAAGTGGGGGCAATACCAGTTCTCTCAGATAAAAGATGGAACAATACCCGGCATCCCCACTTCTCAAACATTCCATGATAAAGAATCATGGATGAATATTTCTCAAAATGAGCGCAAAATCGGTTATGCCCACAGGATTTTTTCCAGCACCGGAAAAGGGTATCATTTTGTTGAGACGGTTTTTATGCAGATCAATACGATGGGAGTTGTGCAGGGGATGACCTTCAAGACGGATGGGTATTTGAACCCTGATATGACCCTGTCTTCTTTTGCTTTTGATCTTCGTTCGAGCCTCTTCAGTTTTAAGGCTCATGGGGTTGTACAGAATAAGCAGGTCACACTGTATACTGAAATGCCAGGTTCCGAGAAGAAAACGGTCATAGCTCTTAAAGACATGCCGCATCTGGCGAACGGCATCCTTGAATCTGCTGAAATTGCAGGTATGAAATTAGGTGAAAGCAGAAGTTTCCATGTCTTTGATCCGGCAACCATGGGACAAAGACCCGTAAAAGTGACAGTGCTAAGCGATGATAAAGTCACGATTATGGGCAAAAGTCGAAAAGCCAGAAGAGTATCCGTTGATTTTATGGGAGCCAAACAATTTGCCTGGATTGATGAAGATGGCGATATCTTAAAAGAACAAGGTATTCTGGGGATTACTCTTGAACAGGTCTCAAAGCATCAGGCATTAGGTGGGATTACCCTCACATCGGGTGCCGACCTGACAGAAATCGCATCTGTTCCTTCAAATATGATTATTGATGATCCTGCCGCGCTAACATCGCTAAAGGTGAAGATATCGAATGTAGAAAAAGAAAACCTCAAATTAAACGGCGGCAGGCAAACATTAAAAAAAGATACACTACTAATTCAGAAGGAGACAATCCCTACACGACCCCTTCGGGAAACAAGCATGGCCGGAAGCGAGGATTTTCTCAAGCCTAGTCCCTTTATACAATCCGATCATCAGAAGATCATCGCCAAGGTACAGGATATTATCTCTCCTGATGATCCGGTTGCTGTTAAGGCATCAAAACTTGTGGCATGGGTATATAAAAACGTGGAGAAAAGACCCGTGCTGTCGGTTCCCAATGCCCTCGAAACATTGAACAATCTGGTCGGCGATTGCAATGAGCATGCGGTTCTGCTGGCGGCTCTCGCTCGTGCTGCAGGTATTCCTGCACAGGTGGAAGTGGGCCTCGTCTACCAGAGAGAAAGATTTTACTATCATGCCTGGAATGTGTTTTACATCGGGACATGGATTACGGCAGATGCCGTTATGGGTCAGATGCCGGCGGATGTAACGCATATCCGTTTTGCCCGCGGTGATGTGGATCAGCAGATAGATCTGATCGGAGTTATCGGGAAGGTGCGG
>Ga0335070_10006685_pt1 | contig 13565 bp, 17 predicted proteins | sample Lox_Sample_13_FD_206722 | JGI IMG/M metagenome (GOLD analysis project Ga0335070, IMG submission 206722) | Soil microbial communities from Loxahatchee National Wildlife Refuge, Florida, United States - Lox_Sample_1.3 | ecosystem: Environmental > Terrestrial > Soil > Wetlands | place: USA...
TGTGCTGACGCAGCGATACCTTCGGCGCCATGGGCAGGCGCGGCCGCTCGCTGCGCGACGGGCTGGCGCGGCCGGCGAGGCCAAGGCGATGCACCTTGCCGATCACCGCATTGCGCGTGACGCCGCCAAGGGCCCGGGCGATCTGGCTCGCCGACAATCCTTCGGTCCAGAGATTCTTGAGTTGCTCGACTCGGTCGTCGGTCCAGTTCACCGCTTGTGTGTTCACCGTGTTTCCCCATGGCTTAGGCCACAAGATATCGTACCGCTGGGACGTGAACGCACAAGCCTTGCAGGGGGGCCCCAAGCCCTTGTCCACAACATGGTGAGTCGTGCGCATACGAGCCATTCGCTTGTGACCTGCGGGAAAGAAGGCGATAAGTCCCGCCCGCGCGGCCTGTCCACAGGCGCACATGCCGCCAAGCCATGGAGAACCCGGTGTTTCCCTCGGTGTTGCCAACCTACAATCGGGCGGATGTCGCATTCGTCCGGGGCGAAGGTCCCTACCTTTTCGCCGAGGACGGCCGCCGATACCTCGATTTCGGCGCCGGCATCGCGGTCAACGCCTTCGGTCACGCCCACCCGCGACTCGTCGCGGCGCTGACGGCTCAGGCGAATCGTCTCTGGCACACCTCGAACCTCTACCGCGTGCCCGGCCAGGAATCGCTCAGCAGGAAGCTGGTCGAGTCGACCTTCGCGGACACCGTGTTCTTCACGAACTCCGGCGCCGAGGCGTGCGAGTGCGCCTTCAAGATGGCACGCCGCTATCACTTCGTGAGCGGCCATCCGGAAAAGTTCCGCATCATCACCTTCCAGGGAGCATTTCACGGCCGCACGCTGGCCGGCATCGCCGCCGGCGGGCAGGAGAAATATCTGGAGGGCTTCGGCCCGAAGGTCGAGGGTTTCGACCAGGTGCCGCCGAACGATCTCAAGGCGCTCGAAGCCGCGATCACGCCTGAGACCGCTGCGCTGATGATCGAGCCGATCCAGGGCGAGGGCGGGCTTCATCCCATGCCGCCGGAATTCCTCCGCAGCCTGCGCCGGATCTGCGACGAGCACGGCCTGCTTCTGATCTTCGACGAGATCCAGTGCGGCGTCGGCCGCACCGGCAAGTTCTTCGCCCATGAATGGGTCGGCGTCATGCCCGACATCATGTGCGTCGCCAAGGGCATCGGCGGCGGCTTTCCGCTCGGCGCCTGCCTCGCGACGGCGGAAGCCGCGAAAGGCATGACCGCCGGCACGCACGGCTCGACCTATGGCGGCAATCCGCTCGGCATGGCAGTCGGCAACGAGGCGATCTCCATGGTCCTGGAGCCGGGCTTCCTCGATCATGTGCAGAAGGTCGGAAGCTTCCTGCGCCAGCAGCTCGCGGGCCTGATCGCCGACCATCCGGCGGTGTTCGAGGAATTGCGCGGGCAGGGGCTGATGCTGGGCCTCAAGATGCGCGTGCCGAACACCGACTTCGTGGCCGCCGCGCGCAAGCACGGTCTCCTGATCGTCGGCGCCGGCGAGAACGTCGTGCGCCTCCTGCCGCCGCTCGTCATCACCGAGGACCAGGTGCGGGAAGCGATCGGCCTGCTTTCGGCCGCGGCGGCGGATTTCGAGACGGCCAGGAAGACGGTGGCGGCATGAACGCGCCCCTCGGACGACTCGGAAGCGTCAGGCACTTCCTCGACCTCAGCGACTTCGACGCTGCGGCGCTGAACGGCCTGATCGCGGACGCGCGCAAGCGCAAGACGGCGCGCGCCGGACTCGCGCGCGGTGAGCCGGACGCCGACGCGCCGCTCGCCGGCAAGATGCTGGCGCTGATCTTCGACAAGCCCTCGACGCGCACGCGCATTTCCTTCGACGTCGGCATGCAGCAGCTCGGCGGCAAGACCATCATGCTGACCGGCGCGGAGATGCAGCTCGGCCGCGGCGAGACCATGGCCGATACCGCGCGCGTGCTCTCGCGCTACGTCGACGCGGTCATGATCCGCACGCTCGACCAAGACATGCTGCACGAGCTTGCCGAGAATTCCGCCGTTCCGGTCGTCAACGGCATGACGAAGGCGAGCCATCCCTGCCAGGTGCTCGCAGACGTGATGACGTTCGAGGAGAAGAAGGGTCCGATCACGGGCCGGACCGTCGCTTGGACGGGCGACTCCAACAACGTGCAGGCGAGCTGGGTGCATGCGGCGGCGAAGCTCGGCTTCACGCTGCGCATCGCGACTCCGGTCGAACTCGCCCCGCGCGAGACGCTGCGCCGCTGGGCGGAGACGGCGGGCGCCAGGGTGCAGTTCCTCGACGATCCCGAGGCCGCGGTCGCCGGCGCCGATTGCGTCGTCACCGATACCTGGGTGTCGATGGGCGACGAGGACACGACCAACCGCCGCCACAACCTCTTGAAGCCCTACCAAGTGAACGAGCGGCTCATGGCGCGCGCCGCCAGGGATGCGATCTTCATGCATTGCCTCCCCGCCCATCGCGGCGAGGAAGTGACCGACGAGGTGCTCGACGGCCCGCATTCGGTCGTCTTCGACGAGGCCGAGAACCGCCTGCACGCCCAGAAGGCCGTGCTGCTCTGGGCGCTGTCGCGCTAGGCGGCGGACAGCGCCGAACCGATGCCGCGGCCGCTCAAGACCTTCGTCACCTCGATTGGCTTCTACGATCTCGCCGTCGCCGCGCCATCGATGAAGGCGGCGCTCGACGCCTGGGGCGCCGGACCCAATCTCTTCCGGCAGGGCTTTGCGAAGGAGACCGGCGATCCTGCGATCGTCAGTGCGGCGATGGCGAAGCCCGGCGTCGTCCTGAAGCGTGCCGTCGGCACGCGCGATCCGTTCGAGGAGCAGGCCGAGCCTCCGAAGATGCTTCCCATGGACCTGCCGCGGTTCGCGCCGAAAGCCAAACCCTCCAGGGCGAAGCCCGGGAAGAAGAAGCCGGCGGCGCGCAAGCCGGACCCGGATGCCGAACGCAAGGCGCAGGCGGCGTTCGAGAAGGCGCAGAAGCTCCGCGACGCCGAGCGTCGCCGCGAAGAAGCCGCCCGCGAGAAAGAGCGCGTGCGGCGCAAGCAGGCGGTCGAGAAGGCGCAGGCTGCGCTCGAAAGGGCGCGGGCCCGTCACCAGTCCGCATTGGACGCGATCGAGCGCGACCGCGCCGCGCTCGACAAGCGCGCCGAGGCGGAAGAGTCGCGTTGGCAGAAGGAAGAGAACCGGCTTCGCGACGAGGTCGCGCGCGCTTGGCGACGGTGATTGCCGCGCGGTTTGAAATTCGGCGCCGTAGGGCCCATATAGGACCTTCATGCCATCCCAATCCTACAAAAAGGCCCCGCCGGCTGACTTCGTCCTGCCGTTCGACCTGCCGGATGTCGGCCTGCGCGGCCGCCTTGTCCGGCTGGACGCGACATCGGCCAGGGCGCTCGGCGCCCATGCGCTGCCCGAGCCTGCGTCCCGCGTCGCCGGCGAGACGCTGGCGCTCGCAGCGATCCTCGGAACCTCGCTGAAGCTGGACGGCCGCCTCACGATCCAGAGCAAGAGCGACGGCCCGCTCGACCTCGTCACCGCCGACTACTACGGCGCAGCCGCCGGCGCGCCGGTGGGCCTGCGGGGCTATGGCCAGCTCGACACCGATCGCTTCGCGAGGCTCGCGCCGAATGCCGGGTTCGATGTCCTGGTCGGCGACGGCATGCTCGCAATCACCATCGAGCCCAGGATCGGCGGCAAGACCTATCAGGGCATCGTCGAGCTCAATCCGGGCGGCGTCGCCGCCTCGGCCGAGCACTACTTCGCGCAATCCGAACAGCTGCCGACCGTGCTGCGCCTGGCCGCGGCGCCGCTCTACCTCGCGGGCAGGAAGGAGCCGCAGTGGCGCGCCGGCGGCATCATGCTCCAGGCGACGCCGGAGCGGTCGCACGAAAGCGGCGACGACTGGGAGCGGCTCTCCGGTTTCCTGGCCACCGTCGAGGATCTCGAGCTGCTCGACACGCAATTGCCGGCCGAACAGCTCCTGTGGCGGCTGTTCCACGAGGACGAGACGCGTGTGCTGCCGTTCCAGCCGGTGGAGTTCCGCTGCGGCTGTGACACCTTGCGCATCGCCTCGGTGCTCCGGTCCTATTCGGAGAAGGAGCGCAAGGGCCTCGCCGATCCGGACGGAATCATCCGCGCGCGTTGCGAGTTCTGCGGCGCGACGCACGAGATCGATCCGGCGAATCTTCCGGCCTGAGCCGGATGAGGGGAGGGGAGCGATGAACGCGCAGCATCCGGCGCCGTACGGCAACGGCGCCGCCGACTTCATGTACAATCTTCTCTTCTGCGACGATCCCGCGCTGTTTCTTCAGAACGGTGCGCCAGATCCCGCATCCGGGCTCGGCATCGCGCTGTCGGAGAAGTCGGACGAGGCGGCCTTGCGCACCGTGGCGGAGGATGCGCAGGCCGAAGGGCGCACGCGCATGCTGGCCTTCGCCGCCCTGCGCCGCCGCGGGGCGAAGGTGCCGGCGCGGCTCCTGCTCGGCACCATCGTCGAGGTTCCGCTGGACGGCGGCCTCGACACCTTGGCTGCCTTCAGCGACGGCGGCGTGCGCTACATCAACCAGACCGGCAAGATGTCCGTCTTCGAGACGGCGCCGCCCGCGATGGCGCCGCGCGTGCGGGCGCTGCTCGCCGCGTCGCAGCAGGTCGTCGGCCGGATCGGGCCGTGGAACAAGCCGCGCCTGCCGCCACCCGTTGCCGGGCATGTGCGGCTCAGCTTCCTCGTGTCGGATGGCCTCTATTTCGGCGAGGGCCGCTTCGAAGACCTCTCCCGCGATGCGCTCGGCGGCCCGGTGATCCGGCTCGCCGGCGAGCTGCTCGCGCAGATCGCGGAACTCGCGACGGGCTAGGCCCTACGGCGCGTTCAGGAAGTTGACCGCGATGTCGTCATAGACGTTCGGCTGCTCGAGCGGGCCGGTGTGGTCCGCGCCGGGGACGATGATCTCTCTCGCGCCCGGGATTGCACGCGCCATCGCGTCGGTGTGACGGCGCAGGATCAGGTCGTGCTCGCCGGCGACGATGGCGGTCTTCGCGCGGATCCGGCCGAGCTCCGCCGTCGAGTAGTGAGGCTCGGTCTTCAGCATGTGGAGCAGTTTCTGCTTGAGCGCCGCGAAGTGCTTGGGATCGGGGGCGATGGCCTCGTAGAACGGCTTGACGTCCTGCGCCTCGTGCTCGAAGAAGCCCGAGGCGAAGACCTTGGGGTCGAGACCGTTGACGTCGTAGTTGGCGCTGATCGCGATCAGCCGGCGCACGCGGTCGGGATGCTTCATCGCCATGTCGAGGCCGACGATGCCGCCGTCGCTCCAGCCCACGACGTCGGCGCTCTTGATGTGCAGCGTGTCCATCAGCTTGATCATGTCGTCGCCCATCGCGGCATAGGTGATGGGGCCGGCGGAATCGCTGGAGCGGCCCTGGCCCCGGCTGTCCACGGCGATCACCGTGTGGGTGGGGCTGAGCGCGGTGATGAAGTAGTGCATCGTCTCCAGGAACGCGCCGGCGCCGTGCAGCACCAGAACGGGCGGGCCGGAGCCGTAGGTCTCATAGTAGAGCGAGATGCCGTTGACGTTCGCGTGGTGGCTGCCGTGGAACTGGCCGCTCAGCGAGCGCCAGACATAGAAGCGCGGGATTCCGAAATTGCTGCGGTCGATCTGCACGAAGCCGTAGACCGCGCCGGCAAAGGCGACGACGATGATCGTCAGGATCAGCAGGATGCGGTTCGACATGCTGGTGAGGCCGGGTTCGCTCGCGGGCGATGGTATTCACGGCTAGGTTTGCCGCACAAGCGGAGGGTGCGTGACCGTACTGGTTCTCGATTGCGACGGCGTCGTGCTCACCGGCCACCCGGATGGCGGCCGCTGGGACAAGGACATCGAGCGCGACTTCGGGATGCGCCCCGAGCTGCTCCAGGCCCGGTTCTTCAGGGCCCATTGGCGGCGGATCGAGGTCGGCCACGCGGATCTGTTCGAGGTGCTCGAGGAGGTCTGGCCCGAGCTCGGGGCGAGGGGCACCGCGCGAGCCTTCGTCGACTACTGGTTCGCCAGCGACAGCAGGCGGAACCACGAGGTTCTGGCGCTGGTCGATGCCTGGCGCGCGAGGGGACGAACGGCTCATCTCGCCACCGTGCAGGAACATCATCGCGCCAGGTACATCTGGGAGACGCTCGCGCTCGGCAATCACTTCGATGCTCTGCACTACTCCGCCGCGCTGGGCTGCGCGAAGCCGGACGCTTCGTTCTATGGCGCGGTGCAGTCGCGTCTGCCGGGCGCCGCGCCCGCAGACGTCGTGTTTCTCGACGACCTTGAGAAGAATGTCGACGCCGCGAACGCGTTCGGCTGGCGAGCGCGCCTGTTCCGCAGCGTGGAGGACTTGCGCGCGGCGATCGATGAGGCCGGCTAGGGCTTGATCTTCTGGACCGGGTTGAGCCAGGTGGTCAGCTCGCTCCAGCGCTCGGCATGGAGCCTGCGGCGGGCGCGGCGCGCCACGATCTCGAACCTGAGCCCGTCGGGGTCGTCGAGGAAGGTCGCGTAGTAGTCGTCCGCATATTGCGGATAGATCGCGGGCGCAGTCGCCGCGATGCCCTTCGCCGAAACCAGGCGGTGGAATCTGTCGACCGCGGCGTTGTCGGCGACCTGGAGGCAGACATGGTGCAGGCCCGGTGCATAGGGATCGTGCCTGGCGGCGGTCTTGGCCTGGCGGATGCTGACCTGCATCACGCGGTTGAAGTAGTGGCGGTGCGGGTCGCCGGCGATCGCCGTGTCGGTCTTGCGGAAGTCGAGCAGGCCGAACACCGCGTCGTACCAGCCTTCGGACGTCGCCACGTCGCCGACGGTCAGATAGAGATGATCGAGGCCGATGACCTCGACGCGCTCGGGCAGCAGGTCGCTCATCCGGGAAGCCTAGCAGTGCGCCGTGGCCCGAGAACCGCCGCAGACGCATGGCGGCGTTGACGCGCCGCCGCCGCCGGCACAGGCTCGGATTTCGGCCCGGAGGAAACCGTCATGCGCATAGTCCTCGCGATCGCCACGGCCCTGTCGCTCCTTCCAGGCGCCGCGCCGGCGCCGAAGCCGCGCGTCGCCGAGGACATCCGGCACTACTGGGTCTATTGCATCGGCACGACGACCTCGGTCGAGATGTGGGACCTCGCGCAGATGAAGGTCAGGCGCGGGTCGGACGTCTGCGTGCTGCACGAGAGCACGTCCATGTCCGGCGCGCAGGACTGGATGGAAAAGAACTTCCCCACCCACACCTGCTCCTGTCGGGAGTAGGGGAGCCTCAGGCTTCCGCCCTGGCGATCAGCTTGCGCAGGAAGGCTTCGCACTTGCCGAGCTCGGGCAGCGCCACGAACTCGTCGGCCTTGTGCGCCTGGTCGATCGAGCCCGGGCCGCAGATCACCGCCGGGATGCCGGCGCGCTGGAAGTGCCCGGCCTCGGTGCCGTAGGCGACAGTGTCGACGCGGTTCGCGCCGGTGATCTCGCGCGCCAGCGCGACGGCGGGCGAGGCCTCGTCCAGCACGAGGCCGGGATAGGCGGCGAGCAGCGTGGTCTCGAACCGCGCTTCGGCCGCCCGGGCCCGGTACTTCGGCAGGATCTCGGCATCGGCGCGAAGGCGGACGACATCGACCACCGTCCCCGAGTCGCGGTCGGGAAGTCCGCGATACTCCCAGGTCACGAGCGCCTCGCGCGCCAGGATGTTCACCGCAGAGCCGCCCGCGATCATGTTCGCCTGCACCGTGGTGTGCGGCGGGTCGAAGCGCGGATCGGCGTCGGCGCGCAGATCCTGCCACACCTCGTCGAGCAGATTCACGAACTCGCCCGCCATCATCACCGCGTTCGCGCCCTTTTCCGGCGCGCTCGAATGGCCCTCGCGCCCGCAGCAGCGGGTGTGCAGCACCGCACCGGACTTGTGCGCTCCGACGACGCGCATCTCGGTCGGCTCGCCGATGATCGCCAGCGCCGGTTTGATCCCGGCGGCGGCGAGGTCGTCGAGCAGTCCCCTCACGCCGGCGCAGCCGACCTCCTCGTCGTAGGAAAGCGCAAGGTGCAACGGCCGCTTCAGCTTCGCTCGGGCCATCTCCGGCAGGAGCGACAGCGCCACGCCGAGGAAGCCCTTCATGTCACAGGCGCCGCGCCCGAACAGCTTGTTGCCGCGGATTTCCGCCCTGAACGGGTCCGACGACCACGCCTGCCCGTCCACCGGCACGACGTCGGTATGCCCGGAGAGGACGTAGCCGCCCGGCAGGTCCGGGCCGAACGTTGCGAACAGGTTCGCCTTGATCCGCGCCTTGTCGAAGGTGCGGCGGCAACGCGCGCCGGCGCTCTCGAGCAGCTCCTGCGCGAAGTCGATGAGGGCGAGATTGGAGCCGCGGCTCGTGGTATCGAAACCGATGAGCAGCCGCGTGAGGTCGACCGGGTCGACGATGGCGGACATGATCAGCCGTTCATGTGCGTGCTGGGATTGCCGATCACCGCGAGGAATTCGCGCCGCGTGATCTCGCAGGTGCGGAAGTCTCCCAGCATGGTCGATGTCACCATGCTGACCCCGGCCTTGTGCACGCCGCGCGTCGTCATGCACTGGTGCGTCGCCTCGATCACCACCGCGACGCCCTTGGGCTCGAGCACGCGCTGGATGGTGTTGGCGATCTGCGCGTTCATCTTCTCCTGCACCTGGAGCCTGCGCGCATAGGCCTCGACCACGCGGGCCAGCTTGGAGATGCCGACGACGCGGTTGTTGGGCAGATAGCCGACATGGGCGTGGCCGATGATCGGCGCGAGATGGTGCTCGCAGTGGCTCTCGAAGCGGATGTCCTTGAGCACGACCATGTTGTCGTAGCCGTCGACCTCCTCGAAGGTGCGGCGCATGTATTCCTCGGGATCCTGGTCGTAGCCGGAGAACCAGTCCTCGAAGGCGCGCACCACGCGGGCGGGCGTATCGCGCAGGCCCTCGCGCGCAGGATCGTCGCCGGCCCAGCGCAGCATGGTGCGGATGGCCTCCTCGGCTTCGGCCCGCGTCGGGCGCGTGCTGCCGCCGGGAACGGCGCGAAGAGGAGCTTTGGATTCGGACATGGCATTTCTCTGTGGGGAAGGCTGCGAGTTTAGGCCGTCCGCCTGCCCCCTGTCATGCCCGCGGCCGCAGGCCCAGCCATGCGCCCGGCTCGGGTCCGCGACGTCGTCGGCCGGCTAGTGAATCTGCCGCTGTTCGTGGGGGCTTTCGAGCAGAAAGGCCGGGATTTCGGCCATGAATTTCTCGCCGGAGCTGGAGCGCATCTCGTAGCTTCCGCTCATGTATCCCGACGCGGTCGGCAGCGGGCAGCCGCTGGTGTACTGGAATTTCTGCCCCGGCGCGAGCACCGGCTGGGCACCGACCACGCCTTCGCCGCTTACTTCCTTCACCTGGCCGCGGCCGTCGGTGATGTGCCAGTGGCGCTTGAGAAGCTGCACCGTCTCGCTGCCCTTGTTCTCGATCGTGACGGTGTAGGACCAGAGGAAGCGCTGCTCGTCGGGATCGGACTGGTCTTCCAGGAAGGCTGGCCTGACGGCGACACGGATGTTTCGGGTCGAGCGTTCGTACATGGCGGGAGTATCGGAAGGCAATCTGGCCGAAGCAAGGCCGGCCCCGTGCCGTCGTTAACGCTCGCTCACGACTGTGGCGCGACCGACACGTCGGTCTTCACCGAATTGGCGACGAAGCATTCGAGGTGGGAACGGTGGTGGATGTCGGCGAGGGTGGCGGCATCGACCGAAGTTCCCGGCGCGAACCTCACTGCGGGACGAAGCTGGACGCGCGATACCCACAGCTTGCCGTTGGAACCCTTCTCCATGAACCCGACGGCATCGTCGCTGTAGGAATCCACGACCAGACGCTTGCGCGCGCAGAGCGCGAGGAATGTCAGCATGTGGCAGGCCGAGAGCGACGCGACGAACGCCTCCTCGGGGTTGACGCGGTCCGTGTCGCCCCTGAACTCCGGCGCGGCGGAGCCCGGCAGCGCGATGGCGCCGTTCTTGAACGTCACTTCGTGCGCGCGGTTGTAGCTGTCGTAGGTGAAGTCGGCGGAAGTGCGCTTCCAGCGGACGGAGGCGTGATGCTCGGACATGGCGTTCTCTCCGAAGTCTGCGCGCCGGCCCTTGCGCGGCCGGCGGATCGTGATGCCGCGGCGAAACTCATGCCGCCGCCAGCGCCCGGGCGAGGTCCTCGCAGAGATCGGCCGGGTCTTCGAGGCCGACGGAAAGGCGCAGCAGCCCCGAGGTGACGCCGAGCTCGGCGCGCGCCGCCGGCGTGAGCTTCTGGTGCGTCGTTGTCTCGGGATGCGTGATCAGGCTCTTGGCGTCGCCGAGATTGTTCGAGATGTCGATGATCTGGAGCGCGTTGGCCACCTTGAACGCCGCCTTCTTGCCGCCCTCGACCTCGAACGCGACGACTCCGCCGCCAAGCTCCATCTGGGCGCGGGCGAGATTGTGCTGCGGGTGATCGGGGCGGAAGGGATAGAGCACGCGAGTCACGTTCTTCTGCTCGGCGAGGAAGTCGGCGACCGCCGCCGCCGCCTCGCAGTGCGCGCGCATCCTGAGGTCGAGCGTCTCGAGGCTCTTCAGGTGCACCCAGGCGTTGAACGGGCTGATCGAGGGCCCGGTGTTGCGGATGAAGCTCTGCAGGTGGTTCTTCAGGAAATCCTCCTTGCACAGGATCACGCCGCCCAGCGCCCGGCCCTGGCCGTCGATGTACTTGGTGGAGGAGTGCACCACGATGTCGGCGCCGAACTCGAACGGCCGTTGCAGGCAGGGCGTCGCGAAGGCGTTGTCGACGACCAGCCGCGCGCCGCCCTTGTGCGCGATCTTGGCGACCGCCTTCAGGTCCACGATCGCCAGCGTCGGGTTCGACGGCGTCTCGAGGAACAGCATCTTCGTTTCGGGCCGCATCGCCGCCTGCCACTGGTCGACGTCGCCGCCGTCGACCAGCGTGCTCGCGATGCCGAAGCGCGGCAGGATCTCCTCGATCACATGGCGGCAGGAGCCGAACATCGCCTTGGCCGCGACGACGTGGTCGCCGCTTCTCAGTGCACAGAGGAACGTCGCGGTGACCGCCGCCATGCCGCTCGCCGTGGCGCGCGCGAAGGGCGCGCCTTCGAGCGCCGCCATCCGCTGCTCGAACATCGTGACGGTCGGATTGCCGAAGCGGCTGTATTGGTAACCATCCGCTTCGCCCTTGAAGCGGGCTTCGGCTTCCTCGGCCGCCTCATAGGCATAACCCGACGTAAGGAACAGCGCCTCCGACGTCTCCTGGAACGGCGTGCGCAGCGTGCCGCCGCGGACGGCAAGCGTTCGGGTGCGCCATTTTCCGGGTCTTTTGTTCGTGGCCATGCACTTTTGTTGCGCGCTTGGCAGGACCGGTCAAGTTTCTTAAGGTCGCGCCGCTTCGAGGATCGCCCATGGACACGTTGAAGGCCATCAGCCACCACACCGCGCTCGTCTACACGATGGTCATCATCGCGGCCGCCGACGGCTCCATGAGCGAGAAGGAGCTCAAGATCATCGGCGAGCTCACAAAATCGCTGCCGTGCTTCGCCGGCTTCGACCACAGCCGGCTGCTCGGCGTGTGCCAGGAATGCGCCCAGATCCTCCAGGAGCCCGACGGCGCCGATGCGATCGTCGGCCTCATCGACGAAGGGCTCCCCGACATCCTGCACGAGACCGCCTATTGGGTGGCGCTCGAGGTCGCGCTGGCCGACCGCCGCATCGCGCTCGAGGAGATCCGCATGCTCGACGTGCTGCGCCGCCGCCTCGAGATCGACAAGCTCACGGCCGCCGCGATCGAGCGCGGCGCGCGCGCCAAGTACCAGGTCGCGTGAAGCGGCTTCTCCTTCTGCGTCACGCCAAGGCGGTTCCCGCCGGGTCCGGAATCGACGACCACGGCCGCGAGCTGACCGCGCGCGGCCGCGACGACACGGCGAAGATCGGCCGCTATGTCGAGAAGGAGGGCTACGCGCCGAACCTCATCCTCTCCTCGACGTCGCAGCGCACGATGGAGACGGTGGAAGGCGTGGCCGGCGAGCTCTCGTCGGCGCCCCGCGTCGACCATCTCGAGGCGCTCTACCTCGCCGAGCCGGAGGTGATCCTTTCCGTCATCCGCCTCGCGCCCGACAAGATGAAGCGCGTGATGGTCGTCGGCCACAATCCGGGGCTCGAGCACCTCGCGACGCTCCTCGCGCGCGAGCCGGTCAAGCGCAAGGAGCGCGATCGCTTCGACATGATCGAGGAGAAGTTTCCGACCGCGGCGCTCGCGGTGCTGGACTTCGATGTTGCGCGCTGGCGCGATGTCGCGCCGGGCGGCGGCGCGCTCGCCGACTTCGTGCGGCCCCGTGACCTCTGAAGACGACATCCGCCGGCCGCTCGAAGCCCGGCTGCGCAACGAGATTCCCGGCCTTGCCTTCCAGCACGCAGAGCTGAACGACTACGGCGAGGACAACCTGGTCCTCGTGCTCGACGGCACCTGGATCGTGCGTTTCGCGCGCACTATCGATGGCCTCGCGAAGTTCGGCTCCGAGCTCCGGCTGCTCGAGCAGCTGCGCGGCGTGAGCCCGGTGCCGGTGCCGAACTACGAGTACGTCGCGCCGGACCGGAGCTTCGGCGCCTACCGCCTCATCGCCGGGCACGAAATGACGCCCGTGGTCTATCGCGGGCTGGGCGTCGAGCGGCAGCGCGGCGTGCTGGGCGCGCTGGCCGGCTTCCTGACCGTGCTTCACCGGCTGCCGCGCGATCTCATCGCGCAGCCCGACGGCCTCGTCCCGTCCACGTTCAGCGGCGAGCAGTTCGCCGCGCTCTATCGCGCCGTGCGCCGGGCGAAGATCGCGCGCGTCGTCGGCGCCGCGACGCTCGCGCGCTTCGATGCCTTCCACGAGGCTTTCGAGAAGATCGAGCCCGGCCTGCCGCGCCTCGCGCACAACGACCTCAGCGACGATCACATCCTCGTGGGCGACGACCGTTCGCTCGCCGGCGTGATCGATTTCGGCGACGCGGCCTTCGGCGATCCGGCGATAGACTTCGCCTGGTTCTGGCGGCTGGGCGAGCCCGCGCTCGACTTCGTGCTCACCGTCTACGGACTGACGCCGGAGGATCCCGGCCTCAAGCTCCGCGCCCGCTGGGTCTTCGTCCGCTACCTGATCAACCAGCTCCATTACGGCGAGGGTGCGAGGGGCTACCTGCCGGTTGAGCAGGCGCTCGCCGAGCTCGAGCCGCACCTGAAGGTGCTGGGGTTCTGATCATTCCGCGGGCTTGCGGAATTTGAGCACGACCTGGTCGGTGCGGCCGCGGATCGCCGGGTCGAAGACGCGCTTGGTGTGGTCGTCGGCCGGATTGCGCAGCACCGCGCTTTCGCCCTCGAACACGAAACCGGCGGCCTCGACTTCGCGCTTGATCGTCTCGGGGTCGATGCGGTGCAGTGTTTCGGTGTCGCGCAGACCCGAGCCGGCCTGGGCGGCATGATCGATCACGAGATATACGCCACCGGGCTTGAGCGCCTCGAACACCTCGGCGTTCATCAGTTCCACATTGGCGGGGCCCATGAACTTGTCGT
>Ga0335070_10006686_pt1 | contig 13564 bp, 8 predicted proteins | sample Lox_Sample_13_FD_206722 | JGI IMG/M metagenome (GOLD analysis project Ga0335070, IMG submission 206722) | Soil microbial communities from Loxahatchee National Wildlife Refuge, Florida, United States - Lox_Sample_1.3 | ecosystem: Environmental > Terrestrial > Soil > Wetlands | place: USA: Florida...
TGGAGGCGACGATGAGGACGTCTTCCCGATCGCCAACGGCCGTCGCGATGGCCTCGCCGAGTTCACGCAGGGCACGGAAATCGCTCGTGCCGACGGCGATGGGAACGATGTGAAGATTCTTTTGGCGTACCTGCAAAAAAGGAAGCTGCACTTCGATAGCGTGCTCGCCGCGGTGAGCTTCTGAATCCTCTTGCAGTGCGGAGAATTGGCTGAGAAGGCGCGAGGAGATCTCGGTGCTGGGGGCAACTTCGCCGAGCGGGGTTTGCCAGGTGGTTGACGACATGATGGAGAGCGGAACGCCTCGGCCCGTGTGATTGGGGCAGAGAATGATGCAATGCTCGGGAATTTCGAGCTGAGAGTACACGGCGCCGGCGACGTGTCCGGAGTAAATGTAGCCCGCATGCGGAGCGATGCAGCCGATAGCGGAAGTGCGAGTTTGGGCTGCCGGCGTGTATTGATGGATTTCTCTTAGCAGGGTTTCCGGGCGGTCGGGGTAAAAGCGGCCGGCCACCACGGGAAGGCGGAGAGCGGGAGTTCGGAGAGAGGAAAACATACCTGCCACCCTGCGTACAGAGTTCGTGCCCGCGGTGCGGTGCGCGAAACTCCGGCGCTACTGCTTATTATTACCCTTTCTCGCCGCGGAGGGCTCGGAATACCGCCGCGCTCTTTTCCAGTGAGAGGGCCTCGGCGCGGACGGTTGGCTTGACTCCGCTTTTAGCCAGCGCCGCGCGCAACGCCGTCTCGTCGTAACGCGTCTTAAGGTTGTTCCAGAGCGTCTTTCGCTTCTGGCCGAAACTCAGTTTTAGGAATGAGATGAATCCGCTTTCGTCGACCTGGAGGCGTTCGATCTTCGGCTTGATCGTAATTCGCACGACGGCGGAGTGGACTTTCGGCGGCGGCGAAAATGCTCCGGGCGGAAGCGTGAGCATTCTTTCGACCTCGCCGTAAAGCTGCGCGGTCGCCGACAGCAGGCCGTAGTCGCGGGTTCCGGGCGAGGCGGCGAGGCGGTCGGCGACTTCTTTTTGCACCATGATGACGATGGTCGAAAAATACCGGCGGTAGTCGAAGAGGCGCAGCAGAATGTCGGAGGTGATGTAGTAGGGAAGATTGCCGACCACGCGCGCGGGTTCGGGACGATATTCGATGCCGGGGCGCAGAAGGCCGGGCTTGGGACCGAAGACGGTATCGAGTTTGATCTTAAGGATGTCACCTTCGATAATCTCGACGTTCGGCTGGAGCGCAAACTGCAAACGCAGTTGCGCGGAGAGCACGCGGTCAAGTTCAATCGCGATGAGGCGTTGCGCTTTGCGCGCCAGCATAGCAGTGATTGCGCCGCGACCAGGGCCAATTTCGAGCACCGTGGCGCCAGTCAGGTCGCCGAGCGACTCCACGATCCGGATGGCGGCGGTGTCGCTGATCAGGAAATGCTGACCGAGCTTGGGCTTGCGCGTCTTCTTTTCGGCGACCACCTTCGGCACGTTGACCCTCGCTGTGTGCAGCTTTAGACTGAGATGGATTTGTAGTTGATAATCTGTAATTTCTAATTTGCAATTGAAAATTGGTGCGGACGAGCTTTTCAATTACCAATTACAAGTCGCCCTCAATCATAGCCTGAACGGGCGAAAAGTTCTGAGCGTGGGAGCCGTCGTCATTTATGCATATCGCATTCGTAGCATCGGAGTGCGTTCCGTACTCGAAAACTGGCGGCTTGGCAGACGTCGTGGGCGCGTTGCCGCGAGCGCTGGCGAACCTCGGGCATGAAGTTAGCGTCTATCTTCCGCGCTATCGGCAGACCAAACTCGCCGACCCGCAAACCGTGGCGGCCAGCATTACGGTGCCATTTGACGACAAGTACAGGTTCGCGTCGGTGGTAACCGCGGGGGCGAACGCAGGGATCAAGTTCTATTTTGTCGATTATCCGCCGTACTTCGACCGCGACGCGCTTTATGGAACATCGGCGGCGGACTATCCGGATAACGCCGAGCGCTTTGCGCTGTTCTCGCGGGCGGTGCTCGAGGCCTCGAAGGTGCTCGGAGTCCCGCACATTTTTCATTGTCACGACTGGCAGTCTGCGCTGGTGCCGGTAATGTTGCGCACGTTGTACGCGGAGGACCCCGCATTTCGCGAGGTGGGAACGGTCTTCACCATTCATAACATGGGCTATCAGGGACTGTTTCCGCCGGACATTCTGCCGCTGCTGATGTTGCCTTGGGATCTATTCACGATTTCAAAAATGGAGTTCTTCGGGCAGGTGAATTTTCTCAAGGGCGCGCTGGTCTCTTCGGATTTGGTGACCACGGTCAGCAAGAAATACAGTCAGGAGATTCAGACAACCGAATACGGATTTGGCCTGGAGGGCGTGCTGCGTAATCGCGCGGCGACGGTGACCGGAATTCTGAACGGTGTCGACTACGACGAATGGAGTCCGCAGACGGACAAGTTCATTGCAGCAAAATACTCGCCGCAGGACTTGGGCGGCAAGCTGATGTGCAAGAAAGATCTGCTGCATGCCTATGGCATCACGGCTGCGGATCCTAAGATTCCGGTGATTGGGGTGGTCTCGCGCTTCGCGGCGCAAAAAGGGTTCGATCTGATCGCGCAAATCATGGACCGGCTGGCGCTCGAAGACATGATAGTAGTCGCGCTCGGCACGGGGGACAAGCTTTACGAAGAGATGTTCTCGCGGCTGAACAAGCAGTTTCCGAACAAGTTCGCGGTCAAGGTGGCGTATGACAACGCCATCGCGCACAAGATCGAGGCGGGCGCGGATATGTTCCTGATGCCGTCGCGCTACGAGCCCTGCGGGTTGAACCAGATTTACAGCCTGAAGTATGGGACGGTGCCGATTGTGCGCGCAACGGGCGGGCTCGACGACACGATTGAGCCTTGGGATGCGCGGACCGGGAAGGGGACCGGGTTCAAATTTTCCGACTACTCGGGGGAGTCGCTGCTCCTGACAGTGAAAGCGGCGCTGACCGCGTTCCGCGACCAGATATCGTGGCAAATGTTGATGCGGAATGGCATGACGCGCGATTTTTCCTGGGGAGCTTCCGCGCGCGAATACGGGAAGATTTATGAGCGTGTGCGTCAACTGCGGACTGCGTCGGTGGCGATAGGGAAGAATGGGAAAGTGGTGGTTTAGCGGAGTGGGGGAAGCGCCCCGGCCACTGTCGGCGAGTCGCCGGGGCTACTGTCTTGCGATAGAATGCAAGGGCGAAGATTCAGCGAAACCATCCTGACTCAATCGAGATCGCCCGATGGCCCGATCACCCGATGACCCGGTCTCACGCATCATCTTCCACGTCGACATGGATGCATTCTTCGTGTCAGTGGAGGAGTTGTTTGATCCTTCGCTGAAGGGCAAGCCTGTGGTCGTCGGCGGGCAGCGCGACGAACGCGGAGTGGTTTCAGCGGCATCTTATGCGGCGCGCAAATTCGGCGTGCATTCCGCGATGCCGCTGCGCACGGCTGCCAAGCTTTGCCCGCAGGCGATCTTCGTCGACGGCCATCCTGAGCGTTACCGCGAATACTCTGGACGCGTCCATGAGGTTCTCGGACATTTCTCTCCGTTGGTTGAGATGGCTTCGGTCGACGAGGCTTATCTTGATATGACCGGAACGGAGCGGCTACACGGGCCTCCGTTGCGCTGCGCCCATAAGTTGCATCTCGAGATGAGCGCAAAGACGCAGCTCAACTGCTCAATTGGAATTGGTACATCACGGTTGGTTGCGAAGGTATCGTCTGCCAAGGCGAAGCCAAATGGCGTGCTCTGGGCGCTGCCTGGATACGAGGCGAAGTTTCTTGCGCCGCTCGACGTCGGCGATATTCCCGGCGTCGGCAAAGTGATGGAGAAGAATCTGCACGCACTTGGCATTCGTCAGATCGGCGATCTTGCGAAATTGGATGAGGCAGGGTTAGAGGAGCGTTTCGGAAAATGGGGATTGGCCCTGGCGGGGAAAGCGCGCGGGCAAGATGCCGGAGGATGGTTCGATGCGGCTGTCGGCGAGCATGAGGATCCGAAGTCCATCAGTCATGAGCACACATTTGGTGAGGACACGGCCGATACGGAGCGGTTGCTTTCAACCTTGATGCGGTTGAGCGAGATGGTCGGGCGGAGACTGCGCGAGGGCGGATATTTTGCTCGGACGATTCAACTCAAGCTGCGGTACAAGGACTTCACCACGATTACGCGGGCGCATTCGCTGGACCGGCCGACGCAGATCGATCACGAGATTTTTTCACAGATTCGCAGCCTGTTTTTGAGCAACTGGAAGAAGAGCGCGCAGGTTCGGTTACTGGGAGTGCAGGCGTCGAACTTCGACGAACGCGACGAGCCATCCGCTGAGCCAGAGCAGCTTGATTTGCTTGAACGTGGTGGCGATTCTGCCCGTACCGACGATCGGCGGCAGAAATTGCTTGCCGCGGCCGATCATATTCGCGACAAGTTTGGCGAATCGACAATTGGTCTCGCTACTGGGATGAAGGGCGGGTTCCGCGAACGCACGCATGAGAATCCGGTGGGACTGCCGGGGAAGGCGACGACGCCCAAGAAGTCAGATTCCCCGCAAAGTCGGGGATAAGCACTCCCTGTCCCCTGGTACAGGCCGGGTGCATCCCTTGCGAAGTGAACCTGACGCTTCCCCCTGACACCCTCAGCCGGGTGTGAGCATCAGCGAACTATCCGCGGAGCGGTTGGTTCAGCGGAGTCGAAAGATCTCTGCCTCTTGCGCGGCATCATTCTTGGATAAGTGTCAACGAGGAAATGGCCGCTACGAGATGTACTCGCGGATGTATTCGTCGCGGGAGGCCGCTAGCTCGTGGGCGTCGCCGTCGAAAATTACTTTTCCGTCTTTCAAAATCAGAAAACTCATGGGGACCTGGCCGCGCTGGCCTTTGGGGATCGAGACCATTTCGTTCTTCTGAGGATCGAATTCGTGGCTGGCCATGGTAAAGGCGTCCTGCAGGCGGTGCGTTACCAGCAATGCGCTTGTTTTGTAGACATCGCGTTGCTTCATGATCAGCTCGACAATTGTGTTCGAGGTGACCGGGTCGAGACCGCCTGTGGGAGAGTCGTAGAGCAGCACCTCGGGCTGCGAGATGATGGCGCGGGCGATGGCTACCCGGCGACGCATGCCTCCGGAGAGTTCCGAGGGGAACATGTCGTAGGTTCGTTCGAGTTCGACGAAACGCAAGGACTCGCGAACCCGGCGCTCGATTTCGCCGAAGAGAATTTTTTCTTCCATCAGACGAAAAGATACGTTCTCCCAGACTTTAAGCGAGTCGAAAAGAGCGCTCTCCTGAAAAACGATGCCGACGCGGCTGCGGAGTTTGATAAGTTCCTGCTCGCTTTCGCTCGTTACCTCCTCGCCCAGGACGGTGATACGGCCGCTATCGGGGCGCATGAGGCCGATGGCGAGTTTGAGCATGACGCTCTTGCCCGAACCGGCGACGCCGAAGACGGCCTTGGTTTCGCCGTGATTGAGACGAAAAGAGATGCCGTCGAGGACGACCTTTTCATCGAAGGCGATGCGGACATTCTCGAATTCCATCGCGTAGCCGGACTTGTCGCCGCTGGCGGCTGCGGGCTGATCGATAGGGAGAACCGGGGTGGACATTCTTCAGCGCACCCCGAAGATGGCGAAGATGAGTTTGGTGACGAAGAAATCAGTGATGAGAATTAAGACCGAGGACGCCACGACGGCTTGGGTGGTAGAGCGGCCCACGCCCTGCGTGCCGCCGGTCGTCGACATTCCGTAATAGCAGCCAACGGTGGCGATGATGAAGCCGAACATCACGGGTTTGATCAGGCCGCTGAAGACGTCGCGGAAAACCAGGATCTGCCAGGAGCTCGTCCAGTATTGATTGGAGTCGAGTCCGAAAAGAAAGTGCGCGACGGCCCAGCCGCCGACGAGCCCGAGCAGGTCGGCGATGATGGTAAGGAAGAAGAGCATGAAGGCGGTGGCGCCGACACGCGGGGTCACGAGCTTCTTGCTGGGGTCGGTGCCGAGAGCGCGCATGGCATCGATCTGCTCGGTCACGATCATGGAGCCCAGTTCGCTGGCCATGCCGGAAGCGTTGCGTCCGGCGACCATGAGGCCGGTAATGAGCGGGCCGAGTTCCGTCACCATTCCGATGGAGACGAGTTGGCCGATGAGGGTGATGCCGCCAAAGCGCTGGAGCGTGCTGGCAGAGTTGAGGGCGAGCAGCGCTCCGACGGAAAGTCCGGTGAGGAGAACGATGGGCAGCGAGCCGAAACCGATGAGGTCGGCTTGCTGGAGCATGTCTCCCATGTAGAGCGGGCGGCGAAAGAAATTGGTGACGGACTGCAACGCCAGCGCCATGTACTCCTGCACGGAGAGGACAAAGTTCTTGGCAACATCGATGGGCGAGACGAGTTCGAGTTCGAGCGCCATGGCGGTCTGTTCTGGGAACTATAGCAGAAAGTTCTTTAAACCTAGCTCCAAGCTCGCAGCTCTACGCTCCAAGGAAAAGCAATAAGATATTTCTTCCCACGGATGCACACAGATCTTCGCGGAAAGGTCTGCTCGGGTTTTATTTGGAGCTCGGAGCTGCGAGCTTAGAGCTTATTCCCTGTGATTGTTCTTTTTCTTGATCTCGATCGCGAGACGCTTGATCTTCTGGTTCAGGGTCGAGAGCGGAACATGGAAGCGCTCGGCTGCTTCAGTCTGGTTCCAGCCGCATTTTTCCAGCATGTCTACGATGATGCGGCGCTCACAGTCTTCCATGATGCCAAAGAGAGTCGTTCCAGCGGCGGCTTCGAGACGGGGAACGGAGGTGCCCCGACCGACGATGTGGTCGGGCAAGAGATCGATGCCGATGCTCGGATCGGACGAGAGAACGACGGCGCGCTCGATCGTGTTTTCGAGTTCGCGGACATTGCCGGGCCAAGAGTAGGTGACCAGAGGACGAAGGGCGTCGGTGCTCATCTGGCGGCGCGGCAGATCGTTTTCCTCAGAATACTTCTTGAGGAAGTGGTCGACAAGCAGAGGAATGTCCTCGCGGCGATGGCGGAGCGGAGGAAGATCGAGCGTGATGACGTTGAGACGGTAGAAAAGATCTTCGCGGAACCTGCCCTCGCGCACCATCTGACGCAGATCGACGTTAGTAGCGGCGATGATGCGGACGTCGGCCTGGATTTCCTGGACGCCGCCGAGGTGCATGAATTTTTTGTCCTGGAGCACGCGCAGGATTTTGGCTTGCGTGTCCATGCCCATGGTGCCGATTTCGTCGAGGAAGAGCGTGCCGCGGTCGGCGACCTCGAAGAGACCTTTTTTCGATGCGACCGCGCTGGTGAAGGCGCCCTTGACGTGGCCGAAAAGAGTCGATTCGAGGAGGTCGGGAGGAGTGGAGCCGGAGTTTACGGGAACAAAAGTCTTGTCGCGGCGGGGCGAATTCAGGTGGATGGCTTTGGCGATGAGCTCTTTTCCCGTTCCGCTTTCGCCTTGCAGCAACACTGTGGAGCGGCTGGGCGCGACCTGCGCGACGAGGTCGAAAATCTTGAGCATCGGCTCGCTCTTGCCGACGATGTTTTCGAAGTTGTAGCGCTGCTTGAGGGCGCGCTTGAGCTGGATGTTCTCTTCTTCGGCCTTTTGGCGGGCAACGGCGGTGCGAACGTCGGCGAGAAGCTTCTCGTTGTCCCAGGGCTTCTGGATGAAGTTGGTTGCGCCGGATTGCATCGCAGCGACGGCGTTTTCGACCGTGCCGTAGGCGGTGATCATGATGACCGCCTGCTCGGGGTGCATGGCGCGAATCTCGGGGAGCAGATCCATCCCACTCTTGTCGGGTAAGGCGAGGTCGAGCAGGACGACGTCAAAGGTGCGCTCGCCCATCTGTGCGATTCCTTCGCGCGCCGTTCCTGCAACAGCCACGTCGTAGCCCTCGAGGCTAAGCAAGGTCTCCAGCGACTCGCGGATTGCGAGTTCGTCGTCGATGATCAGAATTTTTCCCGCGCTCGGACCGTTGTTTTGCGGTGAACCTTCCGAGGGAAAGCGGCGCGGCATAACTGCAACTTCAGACATGGGCTACCTTTCTGACCAGCGGGAAATCGAGGGTGAAGGTCGTGCCTTCGCCAGGGCGGCTCTCGACCCGGATGTGGCCGGCGTGCTCCTGGATGATGCCATAGGAAACGGAAAGCCCAAGACCGGTGCCACGATTCTGGCCTTCGGCCGGCGTGGTCTTAGTGGTGAAAAACGGATCGTATATGCGCTGGATATGCTCCTGCGCGATACCAGAGCCAGTGTCGCTGACGCGCACGCTGACGAATTCGCCATTCTGCGTAGCCACGTTGAGCGTGCCGCCCTTGCCGGCCATCGCGTCCTTGGCGTTGAGGAAGAGGTTCAGGAAAACCTGCTGCAGGCGGCCCGCATTGCCCTGGATGGATGGGAGATTTTCGTACAGATCGGTTTGCACTTGCACGTGCGCGACTTTGAATTGATGTTCCAGCAGCGCGACGGTGTCGGAAATCACTTTGTTCAGGCTGACTTCGGCAAACTCTGTGCCGGTGGTGCGTGAGAAATTGAGCAGATTGTTGACGATCTCGGAGGCGCGGAAGGTCTGCTTGGTGATTTTTTCAAGAAGGCCGGCTTTGGCCGGATCGGCTTGCAACTGCTTGGCCAGCATCTGTGTGTAAGACGAAATAACAGCCAGTGGGGTATTGACTTCGTGCGCGACGCCGGCGGCCAGCAAGCCGATGGAGGATAGCTTGTCGGCCTGGGTGAGTTGCACTTCGAGTTCGATGCGCTCGGTGATGTCGTCCATGATGACGAGGCGTCCGACGACATTAAACTTGCGAGTGACGAGGGGCGCGATGGCGACATTTACGATGCGCGATTCGCCGGTCGGCGTGGCCAGCCGGAACTTGTAGAGATTGTGAATGCCGGGATTCTGGCGCACGCGGTAGAACTCTTCGACAAAGGCAGCGGGCAGAACCTCGTCGATGGTGCGGCCGACGACCTGCCAGCGGGGCTTGGCATACATCACTTCCATCTGCGAATTCCAGGATTCGATTCGGTCCTGGAGATCGACGGCGAGCACGCCGACGTTGATCGACTCGACGATGTTCTCGTTGAAGTCTTTCAGCCGCTCGTATTCGATTACTTTTTGCTCGAGCGAGGCGTACAAGCGCGCGTTCTGGATGGCAATCGCGATATATCCGGCGAGCGTTTCGACCAACTCGACATCTTCGCTGGAAAGGAAATCGCCCTGCATGGTTTTGCCGAGGCCGAGGAAGGCAATGGTCTTCTGGCGGGCATGGCAGGGAATGTAGTAATTCAGATCGAGGCGCGAGATGGATTCCTGCGCGGCAAGGGTTTCGCGCGGCAACTGGCGCGTGTTTTCGAAGAAGACGTGTCCAGCCGCGTCTTCGGGCCGCGGCTTCGAAAGAAAACTCAGGTCCACTCCGCCGACCGGGCCGAGGCCGAACGACTTTCCAAGCTCGAAGCGGGACGAGTCATTGTTGCCCAGAAAAATGGCGATGCGATCGACCATCAGGGTGTGCGAGAGCCGGTCCACGAGTGAGGAGAGCATTTTGTCGAGATCGGTTTCGGAACTCAGCTCCCGTCCAAATGCAATCAGGGTGCGGCGGTAGTCGTAGCGAGTGCGATAGAAGAACTGATCGAGCTTTTCCTGAATCCACTTGCTGACCGGCTCGAAGAGCAGCGCGGTGACGACAATCGCGATGACGAGGCCGAGAGGACCGGCGCTTGGCACGCGCGTGTGCACGAGTTCGGCGATTCCGGCTACGACGGCGAAGTAGCCACCCGCAATGGCGGCAGCGGCTAGGGTGTAAGCCATGCCGCGCTTGAAGATCAGGTCGACGTCCATCAGGCGGTAGCGGACGATGGCGTATCCGAAGGTGAGCGGCAGCAGGCCGAGCGAGAGCACCGATACCTTCATGGCGGGCGACGGCATCGCGCCGAAAAGGTAGGGCAGCACGTAGAAAAGCGTGAAGGGAGTGATCGCCAATACCGTGCCGCGCATGATCCATTTCAGTTGCTGGCGGAGTATCGGGGTGGCGGCCTGGCGGTAGCTGCGCCAGAGAACCACGGCGGCGGAGACGAAAAAGATGGTCAGGTAAGCCCAGTGGATGCGGTTCAGGTTCCACAGCAAACGCGCGGATGCGGTCTGGAACCACAGGATCCAAATCTGCGCCAGCAGAAGCACAACGCCCGGAATGTACAAGGCCGGGATCGAGGAGCGATGCTTGACTACAAACGGACGCCGCTCCGGGAAGGTCAGGACAAAATGCAGAAACAGAGCGGGCTGCAGGATCCACGCGACTTCGTTCGACCAGAAGATAGTCGAGTCAAACGTGTTGAGCTTGCCCGTGAAGTGAAACGAATAGAAGATGAATGAGACCAGACAAAAAATGTAGAAGTGCAGCGAGCCAACGGCGGTCCAACGGCGCAGCAGCACATACAAACCGATGCCAAGGTAGATAAGCGCGATCAGACGCAGCCAGTCATTCATCGAGCGCTCGGCGGGCACAAGAACGACTTGCGCGTCGAGCGGGATGGAACCGCGCAGCAACGAGTAGGTGGCCTTCGAGTAGACGCCCGAATAGTAAAGTTGGCGTTCGACTCCGGCCGACGTGCTGATTGGGTGCTCGTTGATACTGACAAGTACGTCGCCCCGGTGAATGCCAGCCACGGCCGCCGGGCCGTTCGGATCGAGTCGATCCGCGACGACCTTGCCATTGCCGTCCAGCCACCATACCCCATCGTCAGGGATGGGAGTTTGGTGTTCGAGTCGATAGTTGAGTGTGGCGAAGACCATGGCCGCGACTGTCAGTAGACCCAGGAGGATGACAGTGAAGCGGGCCTGAAATTCGCGATTCATGGGCTGGGACGGGAATGGCAGCACACTGGCGTGCGTCAGGTTAGATGCAGCTGTGTGCGGACTTCTCCGCTGCTCAGAAAGCAAGTTCACTGCCAAGTTCCCATTTCTTGCACTCGCGGCAAATCCCAGATCGCAAATGACTTCCGCCAATTATACGGATTTCAGGGGTGGGAGGCTATGATTTTTGGAAGTTTTAAGTATGGGATTCGGGAGCCAAAACCGCACGTCTGTCGGGGAGTTTGAGCGGAGGTCAGCGAATCTGAAAGGTCGAAAGCCGCCGCGCGGAGGGGAAGCGGGCTTGGGAGTTGGAAGAGATCTCGGAGGAGTACTGGCGGAATGTCTGGCGGGTGGAAGCTGCGGAAATTTGACGTGCCCAAACCCTGACTTAGACTTTGGGAGATTCAGGAGCCTTCCCCGTCTCCTGAACCTCCCACTTACTGGTCCCATCTGCTCTACGAGGAGCCGATGAGCGAACCCTGCAAGTGAGCCTATAGTGCCTTTACTCGCCAGAAAGGTCCATGGAGACCGTGTGAAGCGGTATGAATTGATCTGAAGATCGATTAAAGCAAATTGAAGTCAGATTGTAGAAGCAAGGAACCGTTGAGGCGCCCGCCGTTTCAGCAGGGTGTTACCTTCCGTCAATCTGACTTCCTGCTTGCTGCAATCACTTGACACGTCTTTCCCGGCGGACCAAAATTCTTGTACTCAATCCCTGCTTGAATGGTGGTCAGTGGCGGACAAGAAGTTCTGCTTCGATAACTTTCAACTCGACTTTGGAAGGTTCCAGCTTTTCCGCGATGGCAAAGCACTGAAGCTCGAGGGCCTTCCGCTGCAACTCCTCATGTTCCTGGTCGAGAACAAGGGACAGTTGGTAACGCGCGAGCAGATTTCGGCCGCGCTCTGGAGTAAAGATGTTTTCGTCGATGTCGACCAGGGCATCAACACCGCTATCCGCAAAATTCGGCGAGTTCTGGGCGATGATGCGGATGAGCCGCACTATCTGCAAACAGTGGTCGGTCGCGGCTATCGCTTTGTGGCGCCGAACGGAGTTGAGCAGAGCGGCATGGCGTCCGGCGAGACAAAAACATCCGAATTCATGGTCACACCAGAGGAACTCGGGCGGGCGATCATGACCGCGGCCGGACTTGACCCGGACAATCCGAAGGGCACTGCGCCAAAGAGGGAAGAACCGCCCTCTTGATCCGGTCTTCAAGAACTGACATGGGCAAACTGAGCCTCCAGGAGGCGGTCCATAATTTGTGTCTCCGATCCGGATCTAATAACACCTCTCGTTGCGAAATCAGAACGACTTCCTTTTTAATGGACATTCTCGAAGTAGGTGAGCAATAATCGCGTTCTTCCTCGATAACAACTTCACCGCCTGTGAGGTTCCCAATGCGTCGCCCCCGTGCGACTGCCATCGTGGAGTCTGCTGATCCAGGATTCGCGTGCCTGGCCATGCACTGCCAATTCGGAGCGCTCTGCCTGCTGTACTCCGGGCTTTCGAAAGGAACCTATGTCGGCCACACCCAATTACGCCAGGACCGCGCTCTCGTCTTATCGCATCGGAGGCAAACTGGCGATTTTGACTCTTCTCTGGTTTGGCGCATCTTTATTGCCGCTGGAAGGTACAGCGCAGGCGCAAACTACTGGCGCGTCGTCGCGGCCAAGCACCTCGCTCAAAGATGCAATCGATCGCACCACTACCGAAAACACCCAACTCCACATCTTCTACGTGCACGGCATGGCGGCAGCAGGCCCCGGGACGTCTGCCTCCGAGGACCTGCGTAAGAGTCTTTGTAAATACCTGCGCGACTGCACGAGCAAGGCTGGCGACTTTGATGGAACGGAATATGCCAGCAGTGGAGACTTCGCCCTCAACTCGCCCCCACCGCCGCTGAAATATCTCGGTCAGCCGCTCTGGAACACCGACGCCTCCGGCACCTCGCAGGACTGGAATGCCTCCGCCCCCTATGTCGACCATTACAAGCTTGCGCGCCGCGACAAATCTGGGCACAACGAGCCCACGATCTACATCGATGAAATCAACTGGTGGCCGCTGGTCTTCGCGCCAAAGTGCCGCGAGATCATTGCTGATGAAGCCAGCCTGGCCGGTCCGAACAAAACGTACATTCACACCTGCTCACTGTCCGCATCTCCCGACCCGAAGACGCCGGGTCGTTTTCGCACCTATCCCTTCATCGTGAACCCAGGAAAACTCACCGCCCTTCCACCCCACGGCGCGCTTCTCAACCGGGCGCTGAAAACGTTCGTCCTGGACTGGGGCTTTTCCGACGCCGTCCTCGCGGTCGGGCCGATGCGTGCGCTCTTTCTGGAAGGTATCGGCGAACTCGTTCTCAAGTCGTTCAAGGTGACCGCCGATGGCACCCGCGGCGACGGCGCTACGCCAGCGCCCAATCAGGAGTTTGTTGTCGTCTCCCACAGCCTGGGCAGTTACCTCATGTTCTCCGCGCTCGATTTCACCGACCCTGCCACGCCCACGCCGCCCCGATGGCGCGATGACTTCGAGTACGTTCTCCGCAACACGTCAAAGGCGTACTTTCTCGCTAACCAGGTGCGCCTGCTCGAACTCGCCAATCTCGACGTCACCAAGAACGGCAACCTTGTCGCGCACCTCAAAACCTGGAGTGACCTGCGCCGTGCCGCCCGCAAAGATGTTCCGCAGATCGTCGCATGGAACGATCCG
>Ga0335070_10006687_pt1 | contig 13564 bp, 8 predicted proteins | sample Lox_Sample_13_FD_206722 | JGI IMG/M metagenome (GOLD analysis project Ga0335070, IMG submission 206722) | Soil microbial communities from Loxahatchee National Wildlife Refuge, Florida, United States - Lox_Sample_1.3 | ecosystem: Environmental > Terrestrial > Soil > Wetlands | place: USA: Florida...
AGCTCGTGCGCCTGGCAAGCCTACCGGCGCTCCAGGGCCCGAAGATCGATCGACTCGTCGACAAGCTGCGCCAGAACCGTTTCAACCTCGTGGTGCTCGGGGCGTTCAAGCGGGGCAAGAGTACCCTCATCAACGCTCTTCTGGGTAAACCGGTCCTCCCCACCGCCATTGTGCCCCTCACCTCGGTCGTGACGATCTTGAGCTACGGAGAGGAGCTCGGCATCGAGGTTCTCTTTACCAACGGCGAGCGCCGCGAGATACCTCCGGAGGCGCTTGTCGACTACATCACTGAGAAGGGGAACCCCCGGAACAAGAAAGGGGTGCATGAGGTCAAGATCAGCTACCCGTCTCCGTACCTTCGGGACGGCGTCCGGATCATCGATACGCCAGGGGTGGGGTCAGTCTACGAGCACAATACTGACGTTGCCTTGAACTTCCTCCCCCGGGTGGATGCCGGGGTCTTTGTCGTGACCGTGGACCCACCTCTTTCGGCGGCGGAGCACGAGTTCCTGAAAGACATTCGGGAGTATGTGCACAAGCTCTTCTTTGTCCTGAACAAGATCGACTACGTGGCCGAGGCCGAGCATCAAGAGGCCCTGGAGTTCACGTCGCAGGTTCTCCAGGCCGACCTTGCCACCGACCGGCTCATGATCTTCCCCATGTCGGCCAAGATGGCTCTCGAGGGGAAGCAGAACGGGAGCTGCGACGCGCTGGAGTGCAGCCGCCTTCCAAAGTTCGAGAAGCACCTCTCCGAGTTCCTGTACAAGGAAAAGGGGCGGGTGCTCCTCATTTCCATTCTCAACGGGGCCTTGAAGGCGATCACGGACTCGACCCTCACCCTGAAGGTGGAACGCCAGGCCAGCACCATGTCGCTGAAGGAGCTGGAGGAGAAGACCGCCCGCTTCGATGGGGAGCTGAAGGTTCTTGAGAAGGAACGGGAGTTTTCTCTCCTCCTTCTGGACGGCCGCATGAAAGACATGGTGAAGGAGCTGGATGTCGATGTCCAGGCCTTCAAGAGGGCGGCCACCGCTACCTTACGGCGTGAGGTGGAGGCTGAGTTCCAGAAGAAGAGCCATAGCGCTATTGATCTTCGGGGTGAGATGGAGCAATTTCTGTTCGGCGCCTTACGCACCATGTTCAACCTGTGGCGCCGGCAGGAGGTCGACAAGCTCACCCAGAAACTGAGTGCCATTCAGGAGGAGTTTGCCGGGCGGATCAACGGGATCCTGGAACGACTGACCGAGTTGACCGCCCGTATCTTCGATTTCTCCCTCCGGGGCGTCAAGGCCGAAGAGGTCTTCACGGAGCGGAGCGAGTTCTGGTTCAAGTTCAAGGAGGACCCGGTAGGGCTGGAACTCCTGGAGATGGGGGTGACCTCGCTCCTGCCGAGGGCGCTGACCAAGGGGTTGCTCCTGAGGAAGCTCCTGGAGAGCGTGGAGCAGCTGGTGGATCAGCATTGCGGCCGGGTGCGCTACGATCTCGAGCGCCGCCTGGAAGAGATCGTCAAGGAGTTTCGGCGGACCTGGCTCGCCAAGGTGGATGACACCACGCAAAGCATCCGCCAGGCTCTCGAGCGGGCCAAGGCCCAGAAACAGACGAGCGCTCAGGCTACGACGATACGGCTGGGCGACCTCGACCAGAAGCTCGCGGAGATCCTCCAGGCCGAGGCAGGCCTCCTGACATTGAAGGAGCGCATCGCGGCGCTCCAGTGACGTCGAGTTCCGTGTGCTTCTCACCTGGGCGCCAGTGCACTTTCGGATCGGGCGGTTGTCAGCACAGGAGACAGGCGGCGGATTAAACCGACACTATCTGCGCCATTAGCGCGCTGGAAACCTCCCAAAGAGGCGGACACGGGAATAGCCCGCCCGTGTCCGCCTCGACCTTTCCCCATGATCTTCGTCCGCCCAGGCGGGCAAGCCCTCTCCCCTGGCAGATCGGGGAAAATCGGCGTTACACTTACCGAGGGCGGGAACGTGCGAGAGCGATCCAGGCCCTAGCGGTCGCCGGTGAACTCCCCCTTGCATGGGCGTGGGGAGTCTGCTAAGTTTCCGCTTTCCGATTGGTCCATCCCACTGAATGCTGGATGGACATGAAGCTGTGGGAACCGAGGAACGAAGGTATGGCAACGGAAATGACTGGTGCGGAAATCCTGGTGAAGAGCCTGCAGGACCTCGGGGTGACCCAGGTGTTCGGGTATGCGGGGGCGACGATTCTTCCCGTGTTTCACGCCCTGGCGAAGGCGGGCATCAAGATCACGGTGAACGCGAACGAGCAGTCGTGCGCCTTCAGCGCCGCGGGCTACTCCCGGGCGAGCGACAGGGTGGGGGTGGCGGTAGTGACCTCGGGGCCGGCGATCACCAACACCTTGACCGCGGTGGCGGATTCCAACGCGGACTCCATCCCCCTTCTGGTCTTTGCCGGGCAGGTGCCCCAGAAAAAGCTCGGCACCGATGAGTTCCAGCACATCAACGTGACCGGGGTGTTCGCCGAGGCGGCCAAGAAGGTGCTCCTCGTTACGGAGAACAACTCCGACATCGAGACGGTGGTCAAGGACGCCTACTTCTTTGCCAGGTCCGGCAAACCCGGCCCAGTGGTCATCGATCTCCCCCTGGACCAGCAGAGGAAGGTGGGTCTCTTCGCCGGGACCAGCCCGGAGCGGTTCCGCCTCAAGTACGACGACGAGCGGCACCTCGGCCGAAACCAGTGCCGGGAGTTCTACGAGCTTCTCCGGAGCGCGAAGCGCCCCCTTCTCTACATCGGGGGCGGCCTCAACTCCAGGGCGGGAAGTGAGAAAATCCGGGCCTTCAACCGCACGTTCAACATCCCTTCCATCAACAGCCTCATGGGGAAGGGCGTTCTTGAGGAATCTCTGGATACCTCCCTGGGGATGCTCGGTATGTACGGCACCCCGTACGCCAACATGGCCATCCAGGAAACGGATCTCTTTGTCGCCTTTGGGGTCAGGTGGGACGACCGGGTGTCGCAGCGGGTGGGCGAGGCCGGGTTGAAGGCGAATATCGCTTATTTCGACATAAACGCCGCCAAGGTCCAGGAGGTGAGGGTGACCCGTAACCCCAGTTTCTCCTTCATCGGCGACGCCAAGACCGCCCTCGAAGACCTCCTCGACTACGCCAAGGAAAACGACATCCGGCTGAATATCGAGCCATGGCAGGAGCGGGTAACGCACCTGAAACGGGCCTTCCGGCTCGATTACAACCGGGGGGCCGAGGCGATCCAGCAGGCGGAGGTCATCGACCTCCTGTCGACCTTTGTTCGCGAGACCACGAAGATCACAACGGGGGTCGGCAACCATCAGATGCTCGCCGCCCAATATTTGAAGATCCTCCAGCCCAAGTCCTTTCTCACCGCGAGCGGCTTCGGGACCATGGGGTTCGCCCTGCCCGCGGCGGTAGGGGCCCACTACGCCGACCCCACAGCCACGGTGATCGCCATCGACGGCGACGGCGGGATCAAGATGAACATGGGGGAGATCCACACGATCGGCTCCCTCCGAATTCCCATCAAGGTGCTCCTCCTCAACAACCATGGGGACGGCATGCTGCGGAACATCCAGGTCGCCGACTACGGCGCGGTCTACGTGGCCACCGAGCGCTGCTACGACGCCAACTTTGCCGAGATCGCCAGACAGTGCGGGTTTGCCTTCTGCAGGAAGATCACGGCGCGGCCCGATCTTCTGCCGGCCTTGCGCGAGTTTATCGCCGCCGAGGGACCGGCCTTCCTCGAGGTGGTGACCGACAAGGACGAGGTGGTCTATCCGAAGATCCCGGCGGGGAAGGGGTACAAGGAGATGATCCTCGGCCCCTTCATCAAGCGGCCCGCCTAGCCCGCATTATGCGTGCGCCACCTGCTTTGACGGCCGTCCTTCTCTCCGAGCTGTAGGCTCTATGAGGAGGCACGCTGTGGAAACGGCTTCTCCCTCGACAGGCTCGAGACCCTGAGCTGCGCCGAAGGGCAGCCGCCATGGGTGAGCAGAGGCAGAGAGGTCTGCTCTGCAAAGGCGCATAGTCGCGCCATAGATAGTGGAGACGGAGGCCGGGCCTTCGGGCGGGAATGTGGTGGAAAGCCCGGGGGGCCTTTCATTGACCAAAGGAAGGTAGAGGCTCCGGATGCGCTTTGCGCCGCAGACCATCCCTGCCTCCGGCGCCGCCCCCTCCTGCACGACCATCTCCACGATCTCACGACGGCGTCTCGTGCATAATGCGGGCTGGGGTGAACCCTCCGGCACGGAGTCTCGGCCCCGGGAAGGAACAGCGGATGGCACGAACCAAGCCGGTCATTGATGTGAAAGGGCTTCGCGTCGAGCGGGACGTGACGATCCTGGAGGACCTCACCTGGCGGGTGGAGCGGGGCCAGCACTGGTCCATCCTCGGCGCCAACGGCTCAGGCAAGACCTCACTCCTCGGGGCCCTGACCGCTTACCTTCCCCTGTCGTCCGGGGAGATCGCCGTCTGCGGGCGGGTGTACGGCACCACCGATTGGCGGGAGCTCCGAAAATCCATCGGCCTGGTGAGTGCGAGCCTGCTCCAGCGGGTCTCGCCGTCCGAGACCGCCCTGGAGACCGTGGTGAGCGGCAAGTATGCCATGGTCAACTACTGGGGCGAGGTCTCCGCCGCCGATCGCCGGAAGGCCATGGGGATTCTGAGACAACTGGGGTGCGACCATCTGGCGCATCGTGCCTGGCGCAAGCTCTCCCAGGGGGAGCGGCAGCGGATCGGGATCGGCCGGGCCATGATGGCGAATCTCCGCCTCCTTCTCCTCGACGAGCCCTGCGCCGGACTCGACCCCGTAGCCCGGGAGAACTTCCTCCAGTTCCTCGAGCACCTCGCCGGGACGAGCGCATCTCCCACCCTCGTCCTGGTCACCCACCACATCGAGGAGATCGTTCCCTCCCTCTCTCACGTCCTGGTGCTGAAGTCGGGACGGATACTGGCATCTGGCCCCAAGGAGCAGGTGCTCACCTCCGCGGTTCTCTCAGCCGCTTTCGATGCGGAGGTAACAGTGGTACAATCCGACTCGCGTTACAGCATGGGACTCAATTCGAGAAAATAGGCCGGACACCCTCTCCGCCAATAAAGGGCTCGGTAAGAGACCGGCTACCAAAGCGGGACGCTGAGGTCTTCCTCTCGGAAAGGGGGACTCGGAGACGGTCCGATAACCTCAAAGAGAGTGTCCTCTCCCCCTTTGGGAGGGGGAGAGGAAGAAAAGGTGAGGGGGTACCCGAGGGCCGCTGACCCCTCACCCCTACCCTCTCCCCTTCAAGGGGCGAGGGGATTACTTGGTGACATGTGAGATGCTGAAAAGTGGGCGGAACGTGACCCACGGGCGTGTAGAGCGGGAGGACAAGGGTATGGGCCAAACAGCCGACTTCGAAAAGCTCGGGGTTTTCTACCTCGGGCGTCCTTACGACCTCAAGACAAAGAAGCCGCGGGAGGGTCTCATCCTCTATGATTCGAAGGACCTGGTCACGCATGCCGTCTGCGTGGGCATGACCGGAAGCGGTAAGACCGGCCTCTGTATTGCGCTTCTGGAAGAGGCCGCCATCGACGGCATCCCCGCCGTCGTCATCGATCCGAAGGGGGACCTGGGGAATCTCCTCCTGACCTTTCCCGAACTCAGGGCCGAGGACTTCGCGCCGTGGATCAACGAGGACGAGGCCCGGACCAAGGGCCTCGCCCCCCAGGAGTACGCGCGGCAGCAGGCGGAGCTCTGGCGCAAGGGGCTCGCCGCCTGGGGTCAGGACGGAGGGCGGATTGAGCGTTTGCGCCAAGCGGCGGACTTTGCCATCTACACCCCGGGGAGCACGGCGGGTCTTACCGTCTCGATCCTCAAGTCCTTTGCCAGGCCGCCCTCGGGGGTGGGCGATGATCCCGAGCTGCTCCGCGAGCACATCGCCAACACCGCAACGAGCCTCCTCGGGCTTCTCGGCATCCAGGCCGATCCTTTGCGAAGCCGCGAACATATCCTCCTCGCCACCATTCTCGACGGCGTGTGGAAAAAGGGTCAGGATCTCGACCTGGCGGGTCTCATCCAGCAGATCCAGAGTCCGCCGGTGAGCAAGGTGGGCGTCTTCGGCCTCGAGTCCTTCTACCCGTCCAAGGACCGCTTCGAACTGGTGATGGCGCTTAACAACCTCTTGGCCGCCCCGGGTTTCTCCGTGTGGCTGGAGGGCGAGCCGCTGGATATCGGCCACATGCTCTACACCCCCCAAGGGAAACCGCGGGTCGCCGTCTTCTCCATCGCCCACCTCGGCGATCCCGAGCGCATGTTCTTCGTCTCCCTGCTCCTGAACCAGGTGGTCGGCTGGATGCGAAACCAGTCGGGCACAACCAGCCTCCGGGCCCTGGTCTACATGGATGAGATCTTCGGCTACTTTCCGCCCGTGGCCAACCCGCCGTCAAAGCAGCCGCTCCTCACCTTGCTCAAGCAGGCGAGGGCCTTCGGGGTCGGGGTGGTACTCGCCACTCAGAACCCGGTGGATCTGGACTACAAGGGGCTCGCCAATGCCGGGACCTGGTTTATCGGCCGGCTCCAGACCGAACGCGACAAGGCGCGAGTCTTGGACGGGCTCGAGGGCGCGGCCGCCGGCGCCGAGGGCCGTTTCGACCGTGGCCGCATGGAGGAGACCCTTGCCGGTCTCGGCAATCGGGTGTTTCTGTTGAACAACGTCCATGAGGATGCGCCCGAGGTGTTCGAGAGCCGCTGGACCCTTTCCTATCTCCGGGGCCCTCTCACCCGAACCCAGATCAAGCTGCTCATGGACCGGGCAAAGGCCTCGGCCGCCGCCCCGGTGCAGACGGTAACCGCCCCGACGGCAAAGGAGCCACAGGCGCCCCCAGTTTCTCCGGCCGTGAGGACGAAGGGTGACAGGCAGCGCCCGGTTATCCCCCCGGAGGTGTCGCAGTACTTCATACCCCTGAGGGGTGCGAGGCCGGAAGGGGCTACGCTTCTCTACCGTCCCCTTCTTGTCGGCTCCGCCCAGGTGAGGTTCACCGATCCCAAGCGGGGTATTGAGGTGACCCAGGACGTGACCTCTCTTACCCCGGTTACCACCGAGGCGATTCCCGTCACCTGGGAGGAGACGAGGGCGGTCGCCTTGAGCGCGGCGGATCTGGAGAAGGAGCCGGCAGGAGAGGCCGAGTTCGGCGAGCTTCCCGCCGTGGTGGGCAAGAGCAAGAGCTACGAGACCTGGAAGCGCGACTTGGTCTCGTGGCTCCAGCGCCACCAGGTTCTCGAGATGTTCCGGAGTCCCACGACCAAGGCGCTCTCCCGACCCGGGGAATCGGAGCGAGATTTCCGGCTTCGGCTCCAGCAGGGCGGTCGCGAAGAGCGTGACCAAACCGTGGCGAGGCTCCGGCAGAAGTATGCCCCGAAGATCACCGCGCTCCAGGAACGCATTCGCCGCGCCGAGCAGGCGGTCGCCCGCGAGTCGGCGCAGGTGAGTCAGCAGGGCATCCAGACAGCCATCTCCATCGGCGCTACCTTGCTCGGCGCCCTCATGGGACGGAAGGCGGTGAGCACCTCCACCCTGGGCAGGGCGACAACCGCCATGCGCGGCGCCGGGCGTGTGCTCAGGGAGCGGGAGGACGTTGGTAGGGCCCAGGAGAACCTCGCCGCCCTCCAGCAGCAGCTCGCAGACCTGGAAGGTGAATTCAAGGCGGAGGCGGACGCCGCGGCGGCAGCCAACGATCCGCTGACCGAGGCCCTGGAGCCGGTCGCCGTGCGGCCGACCAAGCAGAATATCTCGGTTCGCCTTGTGGCCCTGGCCTGGGCTCCCTGGTGGAAGAGAGGGGATGGGGAGCCTGCGCCGGCGTGGGAGTGAATCGATCCGACACGTCCGTCACCCTCACCCTTACCCTCCCCGGTCGAGGGAGAGGGAATTGGGCGAAAGGGCAATGGCCCGTCGAATCTCGTGGCGCAAGTGAACTAGGCCCATCGAAACAGAAGAGGAGATAAGGGTGAGCACCTCGATTCACAATCCGAGGACACCGGAGGCCGAGGTGGACAGCATGTTTCTTGACCGCTGGTCGCCCCGGGCCTTTGTCGACGAACCGATCCCCGAGCACCAGATCCGGAGCCTCTTCGAGGCGGCACGCTGGGCTCCCTCGTGCTACAACGAGCAGCCCTGGCTGTTCGTCTACGCGGTGAGCCGCGACGATCGTGAGCGCTTTGCTACGGCCCTGGTGGAGAAGAACCGGCTCTGGGCCAGCCGGGCCCCGCTGCTCATCTTCGTCCTGGCGCGGAGGAATTTTGCCGCTACCGGGAAGCCGAACCGGCACAGCGCCTTCGACGCCGGCGCCGCCTGGATGGCCTTCGCGCTCCAGGCCCGGAAGCTTGGCCTCTTCGCCCACGGCATGGCCGGGTTCGACCAGGAAAAGGCCTACGACATCCTCGGCGTCCCCCGGGAGGAGTTCGAGGTGATGGCCGCCGTCGCCGTGGGAAGACGGGGGGACGGGTCCCATCTTCCTGAGGATCTGGCGGCAAAGGAGGCGCCCAACACCCGGAAACCTCTGGCCGAGGTAGCCCTTCAGCGCCTTTACTCTCCAAGGTAAGGGGTGAATCAAGGGGGCGAGTCGTCTTGGCCTCCGATGGCGGTGGTGGTCATGTCCGGCGAGACGGAAGAGGTCCTTCCTGCCTGGGAACAATTGGGGCTCCAGGGCCTGAGCGGTATCCTGATGGTCGTGGGCGCCGCGGATGTGGGGAAAAGCACCTTCGCGCGCTACCTGTTCCGGCGCCTATGTAGGTCTTCAGTCGGGGTGGCTTACCTGGACGGCGATCCAGGTCAGAGCAGCCTGGGCCCGCCGACCACCATGACCCTCGCCCTCACGCGGCAAGGCGAAGAGACCTTTCCGCCCTGTGGCCCGCTCTGGCGGGGGTTCATCGGGTCGGTGTCGCCGGCAGGACACATGCTCCCGCTGCTGACCGCGGCGGCCCGTCTCACCAAAACGGCGCGGCAGGCCGGGGCGGAAGTGATCATCTACGACACCACGGGGCTGGTTGACCCGTCTCGGGGGGGAATCGCTCTCAAGCTCGCAAAGATCGATCTCCTCAGGCCTAAGGTCCTTGTGGCCATCCAACGGGAGCGGGAGCTGGAGCCGCTCCTCGCGCCCCTGCGGCGGAGCCGGAGGGTGCAGGTCGTGGAGTTCCCGCCGTCGCCGGCGGCCCGGGTTCGTGAGCGCGACGAGCGCCAGACGAACCGTTCCGAGAGGTTTGCCGGCTACTTCAACAACGCCTCCAGCCTTCTCATGAACTGGCCCCGGTTCGCTGTGTTTCCGGCGCCTCGCTTTCACCTCCACCGGCTGGTATCGCTCGAGGACCATGACGGGCATGCCCTCGCTCTCGGGATCGTGAGGGAAATCGACCGGATCTCCCGGCGAGTGAGGCTGCAAACGCCACTCACCTCGCTGAGCGGGGTGGACGCCATCCGCCTCGGGGATCTGGTGCTGGACCCGGAGACCTTTCGCGACCAGAGGCTGTCCGTCGTGGAGCGGGAGCAGGAGGGGGCCGGGGCGGACTGAGGTTGAGAGTGTTGCCCGCCCCGCCTGGTATCCACACTATGGAAACGGGTCGTCACGTCCGTATCGGCTGCTGCGGCTTCGCTTCCGCCCAGGCCGAGTACTACCGCCTCTTCAGGGTGATCGAGATCCAGCAGACCTTCTACCGGTTGCCGCGACTGGAAACGGCGGTGAAGTGGCGGAACGCCGCTCCCGCCGATTTCGAATTCACCCTGAAGGCCTGGCAACTCATCACCCACGAGCCTTCGAGCCCCACGTACCGCCGCCTGGGGAAGAAGATCGAACCCGGGGAGATGGCTCAGTACGGAAGCTTCAGGCCGACGGCGGCGGTGAGGGACGCCTGGGCGCGGACGGCCATGTTCGCCCGGGCGCTCGGGGCAAGGCTCGTCGTCTTCCAGTGCCCGGCGAGCCTCCAGCCGACGGCAGAGCATGTGGGGAACCTGCGGGCCTTCTTCAGCGCCATCGATCGCGAGGGGTTGAGATTCTGCTGGGAGCCGCGGGGCGCGTGGCCGAAACCTCTGGTTCGGAGCCTCTGTCGAGAGCTGGGCCTGATCCATTGCGTGGATCCCTTTCGGGGTGAGACCCAGCACGGAGAGATCCAGTACTTTCGCCTTCACGGGATCACGGGCTACCGGTACCGGTACACCGACGGCGATCTCGAGCACCTGCGAGGATGGGCAGAAAGGAAGCCGACCTACGTGCTGTTTAACAATAACGGGATGAAGGAGGACGCCCTCCGGTTCCTGGAGATGACTAGCCCGCATTAAGCACGAACCACCTGCTGCGACCGCGGATCTGGCTGTCCTTCCGGGCGTCCTCAGATCTCGAACCTTGCGACGTACTAACAAGTACGCCTCAGGTCCGAGCCCCTGCGGTTGTCCGGTGGCACGACCATCTCCACGATCTCGCTACGGCGTCTCGTGCATAATGCGGGCTAGAGGGAGCAGGGGTGGCGCAGGGAAGGGGAGATGAAGGCGGTCCTATTCCAGGGAGGCAAAGTCGCGGTGGTCGAAAAGCCGCTGCCGCCGGCCGGTCGCGATGAGGTTCTGATCCGGACCGTGATGGCGGGCATCTGTTCCACTGACAGGGAACTTCTGGGGGGCTACCACGACTTTGCTGGGGTCCCCGGCCATGAGTTCGTGGGCACTGTCGTGCAGGCGCCGGCAAACCCAGAGTTGATCGGGAGAATGGTAGTCGCCGATATCAACTGTGGCTGCGGAGGCTGTTCATGGTGTCTTGCGGGTAATCCACGACATTGCCCTGAGCGGACAACCCTTGGCATCCGTGGACGAGACGGGGCCTTTGCGGAGTACCTCACCATGGCGCTCCGGAATCTTCACCTGATAGACGATTCCCTCGCCCCCGACGAGGCGGTCTTCGCCGAGCCGCTTGCCGCAGCCCTCGAGGTGGGACAGCAGGTTCATCTGCGGAGCCAAGATCGTGTCGTCGTGCTTGGGGATGGAACCCTCGGGATCCTCGTAGCCTTAACGCTCAGACTCTCCTGCCCACGCCTGCTTCTCTGCGGCAGATATCCGGAAAAACTTAGGGTTGCTGAAGCCCAGGGGGTGGCGACGCGACTCGTGCCGTCGGGACGGGATGCCGCTGACATTTGTCGCGAACTGGGGTATTTTGATGTTGTCGTCGAGGCTACGGGACGAGCCGAGGGTCTGGCCTCGGCGTTGGAGCTCGCGCGGCCGGAAGGGACCGTTGTGGTCAAGACCACCGCCCACGAGCCAGCGGCGCTCTCGGCGTCGAATATCGTGGTGAGGGAGTTGACCATTGTGGGGTCGCGCTGCGGCGACCTCGAGCTTGCCCTGTTATTCTTGAAAAACCGTTGGATCGACGTGAATCCCTTGATCGAGGCAATATACCCATTCGCGCACTTCGACCAGGCCTGGCATCATGCCGGGAGGCGAGGGACTCTGAAGGTCCTTGTTTCCTTTGAATGACTGGCAAGATTTCCACCACCTGAGGGAGGACCAAGAGCGATGAGACACGGTATGGGATTGCGGCTCGTTGTTGCGGTCACCGCAGCCCTCTTCGGGGCGGCCTGCCTGAGCGACCCCGGTCACGCCGAGGGTGAGAAGAGGCTTTCCAGCGGCCAGACCGTGTATGTTCCAGCCTATCAGTCGATCGCCATAAGCAAAAAACCCCGTCGCTTGCCACTGACGACGACCCTCAGTATCCGGAACACTGATCCGGAGCGCCAGATCACCATCGTGTCGGTGAAGTACTTCGCCGCGAACGGCTACCTCATCAAGAACCTCCTGGAAAAACCCGAGACCATGGATCCCCTCGCGGTAATGAGCTTTGTGCCGGAGGAACCAAAGGAGAAGCGAGACGAGTCCGAGACCTCGTTCATCGTCATCTGGAAGGCGGTCGGGAAAGAGGTGAGCTGGCCGATCATACAGACGGTCATGATCGGGGCCGCCGGTCAGCAAGGGATTTCCTTTGTCTGTGACGGGCAGGTGGTCCGGTCGGCGAATCCGTGAGCGGAGGTTGGAGGGAGGGTTTGCAGGAGCGCCCGCCGCCGTGACGGGGCTGCGGTGCACGGCGACTTGCAACGAGGGATGAAGCTGAAGCAAAAAGGAGCGGCGAAAGCCGCTCCTTTTTTGCTCTAAGCTCAGAGGCTACTATTTAAGTAGTGGCACGATGAGCAGCGCCACGATGTTCACCACCTTGATCATGGGGTTGATGGCCGGGCCCGCGGTATCCTTGTAGGGGTCACCGACGGTATCGCCCGTGACCGCCGCCTTGTGGGCATCGGATCTCTTGCCGCCGTAGGCGCCGTCCTCGATGAACTTCTTGGCGTTGTCCCAGGCACCGCCGCCGCTGGTCATGGCGATCGCCTGGAACAGCCCGGTAACGATTGCGCCAATCAGGACACCGCCGAGGGCCTCCTTCCCGATGAGGAGACCGACAATGAGAGGAGCCGCCACCGGAATCAGGGCGGGAACCATCATCTGCCTGATCGCGCCCTTGGTGACGATGTCAACGCACTTCCCGTACTCGGGTTTCGCCGTCCCTTCCATGATGCCGGGGATCTCACGGAACTGCCGCCGCACCTCTTCAACCACGCTGCCCGCCGCCTTCCCCACCGCCTCCATGAGCAGAGAGCCGAAAAGGAAGGGCAGCAGACCGCCGATGAACAGGCCTATTAGGACCTTGGGATCGGCCAGGTCGAAGGCGAGCCCCGTTCCAAAAGACCTGGAATACTCGGCGAAGAGCACAAGGGCGGCCAAAGCCGCTGAGCCGATGGCGTAACCCTTGGTGACCGCCTTGGTGGTGTTGCCCACCGCATCGAGGGGATCGGTGACTGCCCTTACCTCAGGAGGCAGCCCAGCCATCTCGGCGATACCGCCGGCGTTATCGGTGATGGGCCCGTAGGAGTCGATGGCGACGACGATCCCGGTCATGGAGAGCATGGCCACGGCCGAAAGGGCAATGGCGAAGAGGCCCCCGCCCGGATTCCCGGAGAGCCCGCCGCCCAGCCAATAGGCCCAGATGATGGCGCCGCAGATGACGAGGGCGGGGAGAGCCGTCGATTTCATGCTCACCGCCAGGCCGGCGATGACGTTGGTCCCATGGCCGGTCACGCTTGCGGCGGCGATGTGCTTCACCGGGCCGAAGCTCTTGGAGGTGAAGTACTCGGTGATCATGACGATGAGGCCGGTCAGGGCGAGGCCGATGAGGGCGGTGGTGAACACGCCTGTCGCCGTGAAGGCGGGCTCAACGTTGGGAAGTTTCAGGAACCACTGAGAGGCAAAGAAAAAGGCGATCGCGGCGAGGACGCCGGAAACGGCGAGCCCCTTGTAGAGGGCGCCCATGATGTACTGGCTTTTCCCAAGCCTGACAAAATAGGTTCCGATGATGGAGGCAACGATAGAGATCCCGCCGATGAGGAGGGGGAACTGGACCCACATGCTGTCCGCGCTGAAGACGGTCTTGGCGAGAAGCATGGCGGCAACAAGGGTGACCGTGTAGGTCTCGTAGAGATCTGCCGCCATTCCGGCGCAGTCGCCCACGTTGTC
>Ga0335070_10006688_pt1 | contig 13564 bp, 15 predicted proteins | sample Lox_Sample_13_FD_206722 | JGI IMG/M metagenome (GOLD analysis project Ga0335070, IMG submission 206722) | Soil microbial communities from Loxahatchee National Wildlife Refuge, Florida, United States - Lox_Sample_1.3 | ecosystem: Environmental > Terrestrial > Soil > Wetlands | place: USA...
TTGATCATCAGATTCGGACGCCCCGCACGAGCAAACAACTCCTTCGCCGCCCCGATAGTTGAAGTCGTGTCATACGCAAGCAGCGGCGAGACCTCAAGCGACACCCAGCCGTCCACCCCGTTCGTCCTCTCATGGATGGGCCGAAAGAGGTCCGCGGCCCGAGTGAGATCCTCGAGCGCCAACTCGAAGAACAGCGCCTCAGCTGACCCTGCCTTCCTTGCTTCCCGCAGGATCGTCGAGTCATAAGTCGAGCTGTTCTTCATGGCGTGGTCGAAGATCGTCGGATTCGACGTAAGACCGGTGATCGACAGCTCGTCGATATATTGTTTGAGGGTACCGCTATCCAGCAGCTCGCGTGTGATGTTGTCGAGCCAAAGGCTTTGCCCTTCGTCGTGAAGCAATTGTGTCGCCTTCATCGTGTCACCCCGGTTGTTTGCAGAGGACGCTCGTCTTCGTTCAAGATCCGAAGGTAATGGGTGTCGTTCCAAAACTGGATCGCCGGGTGGGAATTGCCGTTTTCATAGCCGAGCGCGCTCAGGGCCGCAGTGTCTAAAATGAAAGACTGAGCTTTGAGCGTTTCCATTGCCAACCACCTCACGGCCAGCACCCGAAGAAAGTGTCCGCTGGAAAAGAGCAGCACATTCCCCGGCATCGCGCGCACCCGGCTGATGACTCGATCCGCACGGTCAATGACTTGCCTAGGCGACTCGCCTCCCGGACAGCCATCGCGGAAAAGGTTCCAATCCGGTCGCTGCACCAATATTTCTGCCCTGCGGAGCCCTTCGTACTGGCCATAATCCCACTCGACCAAGTCGGGATCGGTCTGAGCTACTGAAGAAAAGCCCGCCAACTCACATGTCCGTCGCGCCCGCTGCAGGGGACTGGTGAACACCTTCGCGAACCTCAGCGCTCTCAACCGCTCTCCCATTCTTCGCGCATTCCACTCTCCGCGTGGTGTAAGAGGAAGGTCAGTGCGGCCGGTGTGCTGACCAGTCACCGTCCAGGCGGTCTCGCCGTGCCTGGCCAAGTAGACGAGAGGAAGAAGCTCGCGGATGTGATTAGTCTCTATAGCGCACCAGACTTTCGAGCCCGTAGTTGGCAGCCCCTAGCAGGGCCGCACGTGTTGTGATGACGTGGACGGGAATTCGTCGCATGAGTTCTTCGAAGCGGCCCTTCCTTGCGAACGTTTGCATGAAACCAAGGTCGTGCAGCACCGGTAGAAGGTGCAACGCTACCCCGCCGGTAAGGTACACGCCCCCTGTCGCAAGCACTTTCAGAGCGAGATTTCCCGCCTCACTCGCCAGAATCGAAACAGTCATCTCGACGGTAGCTTTGCATAGCTCACTCGGGCGGACCGGACCGAGGGCGGCTTCCACGATCGCCTTCGTGCGGTCCGAAGCCGACGCGATCATTCTGGCGACATCCGGATCTTCCCTGAGTCCCTCCTCGTCCCGGAGGTACTCATAAATGTTGGGAATGCCGATCCCCGAACACACACGCTCGAAGCCGACGTGATCGAAGCGTTTCAGGAGATAGGAGAGAAGACGGACCTGCCGCTCGTCAGTCGGGGCAAAATCGGAGTGACCGCCCTCCGAACCGTGCGCCACGTAGCCTGTTCCATCCCAGGTAAGGAACGATTCCCCCAGACCGGTGCCGGGCGCAACGATCGCGATGGCACCGTTTGTGGCTAGTACCCCCTGATTCAGAGTGAGCAGGTCAGCATCGCGTAAAAGGGGTACCGCACGCGCGACTGCTTCCAGGTCGTTCATGAGGTGCACTGCTCTCAGCTTCAGTTCCTTCGCGAGTGAGATTTCGTCCATCACCCATGGCAAATTGGTCGTCTTCACAGAACCATCGATAACCGGACCGGAAACGTCAAAGGAAGCTACTTCGACCCGGATCTTCACTTGGTCCAGGAACTCTGCGACCATAGCTTGCAGGCTGGGATAGTCGGCGCTGCGAACCTGCACCTCGGCCACCGGTCGACGAGGCCCGGTCTCGGTCGAGTAGATTGCTAGATCCGTCTTGGTGCCGCCGATGTCCCCCGCGATCAGCATCCGCTAGCTCCACCCTGCCTGAGTTCTTCCCTTCAAACCGGTTATTAGGCAACAAGCCGGGATACGAATCCATTGGACTAAGGTATCGGTCGATACCTGCGCCTGTGCCCGCGCGGTGCCGGACCCGGCAATCGACACGGAGAGATACTCGCGTCCAGCCACTTACGGCTCAAAATGGTGTACATTTTGAAACCGGCCAAAGGGGCGTACATCTCATAATCCCGAGTCACAGGATCCCTGCAAGCAGGACGATCTTTCTTGTCGGATAACATTCACCATTGTTTGCGAGGAGCAACCCCCATGAAGCGCCGAGATTTTCTGCGGTCCAGCGGAATCCTCTGTGCCACTCTCGCGTTGCCGGACATGGACCTCCTGTTCGCCGAGCGCGAGCCTTCGGAGCATTGGCGTACGTTCGAGGTGACAACGCGCGTAGAGGTGCTCAAGCCGAACGGTGTCACCAGGATCTGGCTTCCGGCAGCACTCATGCAGAACACGCCATACCAGAAGACGATCTCAGATCGCTTCACGGCTGATGGTGGGATCGCGAAGATGGTCACGAACAAGGCGGAGGCCCTGGGGATCCTGGCAGCCACTTTCCCCGCCCGGGCGAAACCGGAGGTCACTCTGCGCAGCGAGGTGGCCCTTCGTAACTATGTCACCGATCTCTCCAAGCCTGGGCATGCACCAAGGGTCGCACGAGGCGAATTGGAGTACTTCCTGCGCCCGTCAAAGATGATCCCGACCGACGGGGTCGTGAGGTCTACCGCCGCAGAGATCACGAAGAATGCCGATACAGATCTGGCGAAGGCGCAGGCGATCTACGAATGGATCGTGGACAACACCTTCCGCGATCCGAAGGTCCGCGGATGCGGGCGGGGTGACATCCGCTTCATGCTGGAATCCCATGACCTTGGAGGCAAGTGCGCTGATTTGAATGCTCTTTACGTTGGATTGGCGCGTGCATCGGGGTTGCCGGCGCGCGACGTTTACGGGATACGCGTTGCGAAATCCGAGCTGGGCTACAAGAGCCTGGGCACCTCATCGGAGAAGGTCACTAAAGCGCAGCACTGCCGGGCTGAGGTGTATCTGAACGGATTTGGCTGGGTACCGGTCGATCCGGCCGACGTCCGCAAGGTGGTTCTCGAGGAGCCGCCGGGGAATCGTTCGCTGAGCGACACTATGGTGGCAAGCGCTCGCAAACGGCTGTTCGGTAGCTGGGAGATGAATTGGATGGCTTACAACTTCTCCCATGATGTCGAGCTGCCAGGGTCCAGCGGTAGTCCTCTTGCATTCCTGATGTACCCGCAGGCAGAGACTGCGGATGGGCGCCTCGACAGCCTTGACCCTGATAATTTCAAGTACGAAATCACTGCCAAAGAGCTTTAGGAACTGGTGCCGAGGAGGGCGAATGGCGACACACTCTACCTCAGGTGACACTGAGGCAAGGGAAGCAGGGCCCGTCCCAGCCGCGACTGGTCTCGCGGTCGTGCGCCTGACGATCGGCGCGATGTTTGTGTGGGTCTTCTTTGAAAACTTGGGGAAAGGGCTCTACACGCCCGGCGGCTACGCAGGCCAAATCAGCTACTACATCAAGAACAGCCATTCCCCGGCAGTGTGGAAGTGGGTGATGGCGATGGCAGCAAGTCACGCGGCGATGGCGGCCCCCATGCAGGCAGCGACGGAGATCTTACTGGGGATCCTGCTTGTCATCGGGCTGCTCACGCGCCCAGCCGCATTTGTTGCGTTTCTCTACCTCGGCAGCCTGTGGGTGTCGGAATGGGGCACCTCGTGGATATGGGAACTGCTGGTACCGGTGCTCGCGTCGCTCGGAGTGGCGTTGGGGCGAGCAGGTCGAGCATGGGGTGTCGATGCCATCCTTGCGCGGCGGCGGCCATCGTCGCCGTGGTGGTGACGAGCCCGTGCGAGTCTCGGTCGTCATTCCTACCTACAATGAAGCGCAAGCCATTGGCCTCGTGCTCGGCGATGTACCGGCCGATCTCGTTACAGAGGTCATCGTGGTCGACAGCGGCTCGACCGACGGGACGCCCCAGGTTGCCCGAAGGATGGGAGCACGCGTCATCCAGGAGCCCCGCCGAGGATACGGACGCGCTTGTTTGACAGGATTTACCAATGCCGAGAATCCAGATGTCGTTGTCTTCCTCGACGGAGACTACAGCGACCGGCCTTCGGAGTTGCCGATCCTTCTAGCCCCTATCATCGACGGACGAGCTGATATCACTATCGGTTCGCGGCTCAGCGGCAAAACAATGCGAAGTGCGCTGCCATGGCATCAATCGCTCGGGAATCGACTTGCCGCCGGCCTGATCAGGTTCTTGTTTGACGTGCGGATCACTGATTTGGGCCCGTTTCGCGCCGGCCGCGCTGATGTGCTGCGCGCCCTCACTCTGCAGGAGACTACCTACGGGTGGGCGGTAGAGATGATCCTGAAGGGGGCGATCGCTGGGGTTCGGATCGAGGAAGCCCCTGTGAGTTACCACCCCCGCATTGGAAAGTCCAAGATCAGCGGCACGGTCAAAGGCACGATAGGAGCAGCTTGGTTCATCCTGAGCCGCATCGCGCGCTATTATTTCCAGCCTCGAAGGACAGGAGCCGCACGCCCCGCGTGAATTCAGATGGAATTTTCTGACCACATGCTGCAGCGTTCTGATGCAAACCGCACGTTGGTCATTATGGCGAAGGCTCCCAGGTCGGGAAGGGTCAAGACGCGGCTCGCGGAGACCTTTCCTTCAACGGCAGTGACGGAGCTGTATCGGTCCCTTTTGGAAGACACGCTCCAATTGACAAGGTCATTGAGCGGCGTTACGGTCGCGGTTGTTTGTCCGCATTCGGATCAGGATGAACTAGCGGGCCTGTTCCGGCACACGGTCCAAATCGTTGCGCAAGAAGGGGAGGGCCTGGCGGCGGGGCTGACCTCGGTGTTTCGATGCTTCACTGATGACAGCCGTCGACGCGTGATCGCGTTCAACAGCGACACTCCACATCTCCCGCCGTCAGTTCTGGAACATGCGTTCGAGATGCTCGAAAAGCATGACGTGGTCGTCGGGCCGACTCACGATGGCGGTTATTACCTGGTCGGGGCTAAGGCCGCTCACCCGTCGCTATTCGAGGGTGATGGACTGGGAACAGCAAGCGCGCTCGATAGGCTGCTGACGCGCACGAACGTCCTCGAACTCTCAACCGCCTTCACTGAACCTTTCTACGATATCGACGTTACAGGCGACTTGATCAGGCTCGCTGAAGAGTTACAGCTCAATCCCGCAAAGGCTCCCAGGACTGCAGCCTGGATCTGTGAATGGCGGAAGGCGATCGAGCGACTCAGTCAAGCTGCGGGCATACCGTGAAGCTGACACCTGCGCAGCGACTATATGGGCTCGGCGCCATCTTGCTGGTGGCACTGACGATCTGCTCACGCAACTTCAGCCGTACGGGGGAACCGTTATTCCTCGTGCCTTTGGCCGTAGCGGGAGTCGCGTACCTCCTGGTCATTCGCGAGTTGTCATCCACACCACGGTTTCCGAAACACGTCGTGGTTTACGGTCTCTTGTTGGCGGCCTTATGGCATCTCCTATTCTTACGGCTGACGCCGGGTGTTGACGACGACGTTCATCGGTATCTCTGGGATGGCCGTGTGCAGCGGCTCGGTTACAACCCGTATGTGGTTATGCCGAGCGACCCCGCGCTTGCCGGCCTACATACATCTGAGACTCGTACCCTGAACAATCCGACTGTTCCCACTCCATATCCTCCGGGCGCAGAGTTATTCTTCCGTGCCGTGACTGCGATCCACGAGTCTGTGTTTGCGTTGAAGGTCACATTCGTAGCCTGCGATGCCATGATCGTGTTCGTGCTGCTCGATGTCTTGCGTCGTACAGGTAGGGGAGAACAGTGGATCCTTGCTTATGCCTGGCACCCACTACTGGCGACTGACGTTGCGGGCAGCGGCCACGTTGACATATTGGGCGCTCTGCTGCTGTTGCTGTCCGCTGCGGCATTACTGCGACGCTGGCGCGCGGTGGCAGCAGTCGCGTTCGGATTGTCCGTGGCTGTGAAATTTCTCCCGATCGTGCTGCTGCCGCTTTATTGGAAGCGAGTTCGCGCACGTGACGCAGTGCTGGCTGCGGCCGTTGTCGGACTGCTCTACGTGCCATTTCTCGAGCACGGACGCATGCCCTTGGGTTCACTTGCTACTTACGTCCACAGCTTCCGTTTCAACGACCCTGTCTTTGCTGTGCTGGAGCGAGTCACCACTCCAGAAATCGTGGCCGCGCTGGCGTTGCTCGTCGGCTTCCTCACTGCGGTGTGGATGCGAAGAAGATCCACAGAATGGCGGCCGGCGGTGTTCGCTTGGCCGATGGCAGCGTCGCTGCTATGCGCGCCGGTGATCTACCCGTGGTACCTGCTTTGGGTGCTGCCATTCATTGGAGACGTCTCGACGTTCCCGATCATCGTCTGGACCGTAAGCATCATCCCGACGTACATCGTTTGGCACCTGCGTGCGGTTGGACATCCCTGGGTGCTCCCTGGCTGGGTCACGCTGCTGGAGTACGGATCCGTCGCGATCACCGCTACGATCCTCATGCTTCGTCGAATCGTTCGGCCGGCCGCGGCACCAGCTGTTGAGACCGAGGCCCCTGAAGCGCTCTGATGGCATGAAGACCGGCGTCAAAGGCGAGAACCGATTCGAGAATGATGCGAGCAGGTACGCCGCATATCTCGATACGCCCGAAGGACGGCTGCGTACTGACCTGACATTGGCGAACTTGCAGGATGTTTGGTCTGCACTTGGTGAGCGGAACGTACGCGTGCTGGATATCGGGTGTGGGACGGGAGCGGCCGGCATTCACTTGGCGCGTCTTGGGTTCGACGTTACCATCCTCGATTCGTCTCCGCCGATGCTGGACCTCGCGCGGCGCGCCATCATCGACGCGGGAGTGAGCGACAAGATCCTCGTCAAACATGGGGATGCCGCCGAACTGGAAGACGCTATTGGAACGGAACGGTTCGATGTCGTGCTCTGTCACAACGTGCTGGAGTACGTCGCTGACCCCGCGGCCATCTTGCATGCCGCAGCGAGCGTTTTGCGCGACGCTTCGGCGATACTCTCTGTGCTGGTGCGGAACCAGGCGGGTGAGGTGCTGAAGGCGGCTCTCCAGGCCGGCGATCTGGCCGCTGCGGAAAATGCTCTAGCCGCGGAGTGGGGACGAGAATCTCTGTACGACGGTGACGTACGGTTGTTCACGCCGGAAGCTCTGGAAGCAATGTTGCAGGCCGCATCACTTGCAGTGATCGGTCGCAAAGGAGTGCGCGTCATCGCGGATTACCTGCCGGAACGGATTTCGCGATCCGCCGAGTATGACCGGATCTTCGCTCTGGAGCGCAAACTCAGCAACCGTCCCGAGTTCTTCAGTGTTGCGCGGTACATGCAGTTCTTGGCGCGTCCTGGCGCTTCGACGAGGGGTGGATGATGGGTCAGTTCGAGACGGCTCGTTCCTCCACGAAAGCGCTCCCGCCAACTGCCGGCATTTCGCTAGGTCTTGGCTTGACCAACGAGTGCAATCTCGCCTGCGCCTTCTGCTACCGTGATCCCAGGCGCACGGATCGTCTTTCCCTCGATCAGGTCATGTCCGCAATGGAATCCCTTCCGGTCCGCTCGGTCAATCTGGGGACTGGAGAGAACGGTCTGCATCCCGACTTCAAGGCGATATTGAGCTACTTACGGAGTCGGCCGGTCAAGCTCACCATCACTTCCAACGGTCACAGCGTTTCCGTGCTCGAAGACAGTGAATTGTCTGCCTTTCATGACGTCGAGTTCTCTCTCGATTACCCCACGGAAGCTGAACAGGACGCGCAGCGGGGGCCTGGCAATTGGGCACTCATCCACCAGCAGGCAGAGCGATGCTTGAAGGCGGGCGTTCCCGTGACCATCATCGCCGTCATGATGAAACCGAACTACTTGCGCCTTGGCGACGTGGCGCGAGTCGCGAAGCGCTTTGATGCTCCCCTGCGGGTGAACGTTTACCAGGCGGTCCGTTCAGATCTCTACGCCTTGAGCTACGAAGAGTACTGGGAAGGGTTCCGTCGATTATTTGACGAGACCGACGTCATCGCTATCGCTGAGCCTCTGGTTCGCGCAATGGCGGGGCTCCCACCGCTCAAGGGCGGTTGTGGCGTAAGTACTGTGCGGGTGACGCCAAGGGGGACCACACAACCGTGTGTCTATTGGCCGGGGCCGGGCGAGCCGCTTTCAACCCTGACCTTTTCGGGCGCCGACGTCTTGACCTCATCACCGTTCGAGCAGGCGCGGATACTTCCTGATGCCTGTAACAACTGCGATTTCCGCGAGACGTGCCACGGTGGATGCGCCGGCCGACGACAGTTGCAGGGCGCGCTCCTCCAGCCCGATTCGTACTGTCCGATCGTCCGCGATGAACGCCCGAAGCTGTCGATCCGAATGGCCGCCAACCGCGATCTGCCTAAACTCGGTAGCTCCTGCACGACCGTGGTCATCGCGCGAAACTGACCAGCGGTCTGCGAGATTTCCCTATTTTGCGTCCACCCACTTGTCGGATCCAGCCAATTTCACCGCGACGTTCGTAAAGGTCAGGTGCAGCGGCTTGCCATCGGCGGTGCCGCGGTGTTCCGTCGAGACCAGCAGCGGGCCTGCTTTCTTATAGCCTGTCCACGTTGCGGTGACCAGACTTGGCTTCGCTGCTCCGCCATGATGGAAGACGAGCAGCTCGACCCGATCGTCCTTGCCGACATAGAGCTCCCAAGTATCGCCGGGGGTATAGCCGCCGTCCGACGGGTACTTGACCGAGAGCAGTTCGGCCGAGCCGTTGCCCTGAGGCAGCTTCTGATTGGGCTGATCGGTGATGGTGGCGCTGCTGTCCCAGTATGCGTGGAACGGGAACATCAGCCAGTAGTTATCGTTGACAAATCCAGGCTCGATCTCCTTCTTCACCTGGTCCGACTGGCTGGCGACCTGGGAACGAACGTACGTGACCTTCACCGGTTTTCCGGACTTGTCTTTCCCTTCGTAAGTGACCTGACCAGTCTTGGGTTCCCAGGTCCAAGTCCGGGAAACCGTGAACAGTCCGGGTACATTCAGGTTGAAGGTGTACCGGATGGCATCGATCTGGCTATACGAATCGAGACCATAGGCCTTGGCGAGCTTCTCGACGGCGGGCGGACGCTGCTGCGCCCAGCAAGTCGCGACAGTAACCACTACGCAGACAATTAGCAGGAAACGGATTGAAATACTCCAATGCCGGACGGGCATGGAAGGTCCTCCTCGGTGATCTCTTAAATCGGGTGCTCTTCGATCAATATGACAAATGCCGGTCGTCCAGGAGTGAGCGACCGGCCCGCCAAGGATGATCCTTAGTTGCTGCCGCCGGCCATGTTGTGGTCATGGTCCGTGCCCGGTCTCAAGTGCATATGCGCCACAATATTCACGCGCTCACCGACTTGCGAGTTCGACTCCTGGGACCCGGGGTAGTCCTCTCCGATGTGCGTTCCAGGATCGTTCGGCAGACTGGGGGCTTGCAGGAGCGTCCCTGTGCACCTAGCGCCGCTGTAGGCTTCACTGGGGCTGGGCACCGTGCACTTTTCATCCTGCACCAGTGGCGGCCAGTACGTGTTCAGCACCGCCTTCACCAGCTGGGGAAAATCCTCTCGGAAAACTTTCGTAGAGGCTGAGACGTCGATTTCGCCGCCCTTTTGCGCGGTAACGCCCGCTGGCGCGTCAAAGACCAGAGTCGCTTGATTGGTCACGCGGTTGATGATGGGAGGGCCGTAGATAGGACCGTGATAGTCCTCTCCTGGCGAGGGGACCTGGACGTTGCGGTCCACACGTACCAGTACCAGGTCGCCCGTGGCTTGCAGCCTACCGTCGGAGGTTCGCGTGATGTTCTTGGAATGGAAGCAGAGCATGGTGTGGTTGGCTCGGTTCGCCATCCAGCGACTCTTGACGACCCCATCCTCTTCGATGGCCTCACCCTTCGACGTATCCGGGAAGATGTGCAGGTCGACGTGCGATTGTGAAAGGTTGGCATCGTCGATCTTCAACGCTCCCTTGACCCGGCCGAAGCCGAGCGTAATGTCGACCTTGCTCTTGCCGTAGTCTGTGGTCCCATCGGTGATGAGCTGCGCATCGGAATGGCGAGTGTCCACCATCCAGGAACCGTTCATTATGGGCGGCTTCTTGGCTCCGAGAGCGAGTACAGCGATTACCAGGACCATCGAGAGCGCGATCACAGCCGTGTATCTGAACATTGGCCTCTCCTTTTTGGGGAGCGTCGAGTCGCTCCGAATCCAGAGCCGTTTTCGGAACGGATTCAAGCACGTGCGGAACAGCGAATCTATTGGACGAAAGTGTCGGTCGATACCTAAGTATTGGAGCGAATGCTGCCCGATACCATCGTCCAATAGACTTGTTTCCCGATCTCTGACCTAATCGCACGTCGGGCATGAGGAAGACCAGTCGGTGCTCTCCAACATTCCATTCCCAACAACCACAGTGATCTGTCGGAGGACCTATGGCAACGTTGAGAGTCGCAGCAAAGGCTGAAACGGCACCGATGAAGGCGGCACAGATCTCGAGACCCGGTGGAGATTTCGAGATCGTGGAACGCGAGATCCCCCGGCCAGGCCTACACCAGGTGCGGATCAAGGTCCAGGCCTGTGGCGTTTGCCACAGCGATGTGTTTGTCAGGGAAGGCCTCTGGCCCGGAATCGAGTATCCGCGAGTTCCGGGACACGAGGTCGCAGGCGTCATCGATAAATTGGGCGCCGAGGTCACAGGTTGGACGACAGGACAGCGCGTCGGAGTCGGCTGGCATGGCGGACAGGACAACACGTGTCCCGAATGCCGTCGTGGACGCTTCCTTTACTGCCGTAACGGCAAAGTTGCGGGCATCAGCTACGACGGAGGTTATCAGGAATACATGCTTGCTCCCGTCGAGGCGCTGGCAGTGATACCGGAGGCCCTGAGCGATGCAGAGGCGGCCCCGCTGCTGTGCGCAGGAGTCACCACGTTTAATGCGTTGCGGCATAGCGGTGCGCGCCCAGGCGATTTGGTGGCCGTACAAGGCATCGGCGGCCTTGGTCACCTCGCACTCCAGTTCGGCAACAAGTTCGGATTCAAGGTCGTGGCCATTGGGCGCGCCCCCGAAGACGCTTCGCTGGCCAAGAAACTGGGGGCCAGCGTGTACATCGACAGCAAGGCCACGAATGCGGCTGCGGAATTGCAAAGATTGGGCGGCGCCCAGGCCATCCTGGCGACAGCGCCCAGCTCGAAAGCTATGTCCGAGTTGATCGACGGACTCGGACCGACTGGCAGGTTCATGGTCGTAGGGATCTCAGCTGATCCGATCGCGGTCACACCATTACAGCTCATTAGCGGAGAGCGCGCCCTCCAAGGCTCGGCGGTAGGGACTGCAACGGATTCCGAGGAGACGATGAACTTTGCCGAACTAACCGGGGTGCGTCCGATGATCGAAACGTACCCGCTGGAAAAGGCTGCCGAGGCGTACGAGCGCATGATGAGTGGCAAGGCCGAGTTCCGCGTCGTCCTCACGATGTGAGACTTGAGCCAGCTTCACGGAGGAACATTATGAAGCGGATTGCATTCGTTCTGCTTGCAGCTGCAGCCGTGGCAGCAACTGTGGCCGCCACTGCGCCCGCGCCTGGACACGCTGATGAAGACGCCGCCGCCCCGGTGTTCGGTATCAAGATCTATCCCGGGTACCGCGACTGGAGTGTGATCTCTGTGGCTCACGAAGCCGGAAAGCTCAACGATCTAAGGGCTGTTCTGGGCAATGACCTAGCCATCAAGGCCTATCGGGACCGGAAGCTTCCGTTGCCGGATGGCGCCGTCATTGCCCGCTTGGCCTGGAGTTATGTGCCGTCGGAGGAGAACAACAAAGTCTTCGGCCGCGAGCAATCCTTCGTCGCCGGGCCGCCCACGCCTTGGTACCTGCAGTTCATGGTCAAGGATTCGAAGAGGTACGCGGCCACCGGCGGCTGGGGGTTCGCTCAATTCGACAAGGACGGCAAGCCCGCTGACGAGGCGACCCACAAGACTTGCTTCCCATGCCATGAGCCGGCCAAGGCCCAAGATTTCGTCTTCACCCACTATTCACCGTAGGTGTGTTGATGCCAGGCACACTTGGGCTCACGCTTTCGGCTGAAGTCTTCCGGCCATCTTCACCAAGTCTGCCACGGAGTTCGCCTTCATCTTCTGCATGACCTGTCCTCGGTGTGCCTTTACCGTGATCTCGCTGATACCGAGTTCACCACCGACCTGTTTGTTCAACAGACCAGTGACGACCAGAGCCATGACCTGTCGTTCGCGAGGAGTAAGTGAGTCGTAACGCTTCAGGAGATCCTGCATTTCCACTTCGTGGGCGAGAGCCACGCGGCTTCGTTCCAGCGCCTGCCGGATCGCCGTCAGCAACCGTTCATCGTCGAAGGGCTTGGTGAGGAATTCGACAGCGCCGGCTTTCATCGCCTGCACTGTCTTGGGGACATCACCATGTCCCGTGATGAAGATGATCGGCATGTCCCTACGTTCTGCAGCGATACGCTTCTGCAGCTCGAGGCCATTCAGCCCAGGAAGGGAAATGTCGAGGAGCAGACAGCTCGGAATGAACGCTCGCGGGCGGTCCAGGAATTCCTGTGCGGAGGCGAACGTCTCCGGCTGCCAGCCTTCGTGCTGCACCAGTAGCTCCAGCGACTCGCGGACGGAGACGTCGTCATCGACAACAAACACGATGGGCTTGGAAGTCGCCACTAGTGATGGCCCCCACTCCATGACCAGGCGCGAGGTTCATTGTACCCGCATCTGCGCCGTGGTTCTCAGCCGTGCCCAAGCGCCGCCTTGATGGCATCAAGCAAAGCGGTGTCGCTGAATGGTTTGAATAAGCATTCCACCGCGCCGTCTTCGAGCACTTGTGGGCGAACGGTGTCGTTCTTCTTCGCCGTCATGAAGACGATCGGAATAGGTTGCTGGCGACGCTTCAATTCCCGCTGCAGCTCGGGACCGCTCATTCCCGGCATAAAGACGTCGAGGATGAGACACCGAGTCTGGGCCACGCAATCGGACGTCAGAAACTCTCTTGCGGACGAGAAGGCTCGGGCCGAAAAACCGAACTCCCGAACGAGGTCGGGTAAAGCTTCGCGAACGGATTCGTCGTCATCCACGACGGAAATGAGAGGGCATTCAGCCCGCGGTTCCGCGAACTTCATCCTAAGACGATGCGCCACGGTGCGAGCGGCGTCCATTGTACCTTGGTATCGGTATTGCACTTTGCAGCGCGGCGCTTCGGCGTCGTGCTCAAGCGAACGGACTTATGCGACCGCGCTCCCCGACTTTGGGTAGGCGCGCGAAGCGAACCACCCTATGAGAAGGTCCTGCAGGACCTGAGGCTGATGCGATGCGATCTGTTTCAACAGTGTCGTTACGTCGAAGTAGATGCGAGCCGCGG
>Ga0335070_10006689_pt1 | contig 13563 bp, 7 predicted proteins | sample Lox_Sample_13_FD_206722 | JGI IMG/M metagenome (GOLD analysis project Ga0335070, IMG submission 206722) | Soil microbial communities from Loxahatchee National Wildlife Refuge, Florida, United States - Lox_Sample_1.3 | ecosystem: Environmental > Terrestrial > Soil > Wetlands | place: USA: Florida...
CTCCCACCAACTTCACATTTCAACTCATTTAGTATTTAAAATTATCCCATATATTGTAGCATTGCCAACAAAATTAACTTGAAACTTTTTGCAAATAACCTACGAATGGAGTTGTCGTTAACTCCTCTCAAAAGCATCATTCTTTGGGCAACAGCAATTCGTTCTTAAGATAACGTTGTCCGATAAGCTTGCGGATTCTCAGAAATTGTCCAATGTCCTTTTCCATCTGTCTTTCGAAAATCTCTATTTCCCCTTCAAACTGGTCCACGATTGCCTGCACTTCTTCGATGGGATGCATCTTCGGATTAATGACGGCAATGGTGGTGAAGCCTCTTGATCTCAGTTCAGGAAGGAGACCATTGAGCCATTTCTGAGTCAACACGGCGTGATGCTGAAGGAGAACGTCAGAAAGTATCTTGATGAATGCCCGCCTGTGGCAACCACTCACAGGGTTTAGGCCTCGAAGCGCTTTTGTGAGGCAAATGTCGATCTCGGTCAAGTTCTCAACGCCGTTGAGCCTAAACACATTGCTCGAGGTTCCGATAAATTCCCCAGAGGAAGGCGCAAATACGAAAAGGAAGAAATTGGCTGCTCCTTCTTTGGCGAAGTCTCTGGCGCTTCTTAGGTCATTCGTGAGGTAGAATGTTGTTTCGTGGTTCTCGGCTCCTGCATCAAGGAACTTGTTGATAAGTAGCTCTCTCTCGTTACTCGACGGCGACATCAGCACAACTGCAAAATTCTCAGGTATCCCCCCTAAGAGTAAGTCGTCAAGTCCAGAGTAACCTGTGGTGATGCGACCTGCTAAGGTAACCGCTAGGACATTGAGCATCAGTGCTTCTGGGTGGTAGAACAGTCCATTGCCCAACTCGTCAACGCAGTTTATTCCCGGTTCAATCCTGTAGTCTCCTCTCATGTAAGGTTTCAGGACGACTTTCAACTCACCCGTCTCCATTGGGCGCAGCTGTTTGCCCTTGAAAATGAGGGTGTCGTTCTCGAAATGGCTGTAATCTGGCTGGCTGACCAACTGCAAACCGGCTGAAACTATTCCCTCAATCTTAGTCAACAGCACAGGCTCTTTGCCGACGTTTATGACTTGAATAATCAAGTCAAAATCCTTCCCAATCTCTACTTTGTCCCCAAGCCGTACAAGTTTAACCTGGATGTTAGCGTGGGCAAATCTCTCCAACCCAACCGCCCTTTCTTCACCTACTCCCAGCGTTGCAAAGCCCGAGGTGGGCGATGTGATGGTTGGAGAATGCAGTATTTCGCTTAAAGACAGGGCAAGCTCCTTTTCCTCTTTGACTTTGCGCAAAAGCTGGTTTACGTGGCTAGCTTTCTGGGGATGCTTGGCTTTGGTGTAAGATTCAGCTGACGACTTGAGCACTTTTTCAGCCATCAAATAGTACTTCGCGCTTTGTTTTGGGTCAGATTCTTTTTTGCCGCTGCTCATGAAAACATAGGCGTCCAAGACGCGTTGGGTGGCTTTGGCGTACTCAGATGACGTAATCAAGCCAGCTTTAAGGTAGTAGTTAGCGGCAGCATCCATGTATTTTCCTGCCTCTGCATACATGTACATGTTTCGAGATACCTCAAACTCTGTTCCAGCCTGAAGCGCCAAGCAAAAGTTAGAATTTGCCAAAGCCAACAAATTTGCAGACTCATTGGACGAATGCTCCTTAGCCTGTCTGAACAGTTCTGCTGCTTCGCCATAAAGTGAAGGAGAGACTGTAGCTTCAGCCGCGGTCATTTTCTGCCAGGCTTGGCATAAATAAAACAGCAGTGTCACTTCAGTGCCTGCTTGTTCCGGGTTTGACTGAAGAAGGTTCATGAAGATCGAGGCGGCGGATCCGTATTTTTCTGAGCTAGCTGTGGGGTCGCCTTGTTCGTCTAAGAGCTTAGCCTCTTCGACGACTATGCGGCCTTGATCGAAGCGTTCCCTGGTTTCCGATGATTTGACAAGTCTCTCTATTGATTTTCTTTCGTCTTCGTTATGCATTTTTCCAATGGACGCACGCAACGTTTGCTTGGATTCTTGAAGGCATTCGAGTGCTTGTTTGAAAGCGCTAATGGCTTCTTGGCTCTTTTCTTTCCGGCTCAGGTCCTCTGCGTGCTCAAGCAGCGACCAAGCATAGAAGTTCGAGGCTATGTAGTTCCATTGCTTTGACTTCTTGAGTAGGTTGGACGATTTCCTATAGTGCTGTCTTGCAGAGCTGTATTTTTCGTTGAGATGGGAAAGTTTGGCTTTCTCGATTTCGCTCCAAGCCCTCATGTAAACGGAGTAATCAAGGTAGAAGTCGTTCAGCTGAGGAATCTTCTGAGCGGCAAGTTTGTAGTGCTCAGAAGCGTTTTGGAAGCTGCACGAGGCTTTCTCGAATTCACCAGTCGCTTCCTGGTTTTCAGCTATCTTCCAGAAACTCTCAGCGACTTTCATCGGTAGGCTGACCTTGATGAAACTCATTGCAGAATCGTAGTAGATTTCATTCGCTCTTGCCAGGGTCCTTTTATCCTCTGTCAGTGAGAAGAGTTCTTCCAGCAGTTCGCCGAAGGTGTCTTCGTATTCTGCGATGTGTGTTATCAGAGGCGGATGGGCGCCGTACTCAAGTTGCCTTTTGCAGTTTGAGACTCCGCTTTCCATGTGAGAGATAGCGTCTTCAAAAAAGCTGACTTTTTTCCTTTTGTTTTTTTCCAATCTTGCCAAGTCTGCTTCAATTTGGGCCGAATAGACCAAGCCAACGCCTATGTACCAATAGTTTGAGGAGAACGCGGTTTTTGTGCTCTTGATTTCGTCGCGTCTGTATTTCAGGGCTTTCCTGAGCAGTTTAGTTTTTCGATCATGTCGCGACTCCAGTTTAGACCTGTAATAGTGTGCCTTACTTAACGCGTGCAGATTAGCCTCCAAAGCATCGGGTGAGCCTGAACTGATCGCATATTGCAGTCCCTTCTCCCCTACTTCGACCGCCTTTTTCAGAAATGCTTGCTTCTCCGAAGGAGCGATGGCGAATTCTCTCGCGAGGTAGGAGTAGCATTCGGGGCGGCAGTACCATATGAACGCAGCGTCCGCATCTTGACCAACCATCTGCAACCATCGGCGGGCGTCTTCAGAGTATTTAATAGTATCTTCGTACCGTTTTTTCTTCTTCTCAGGCGACGCCTCTTCCTGGATTTCTTCAAATTGGATATAGGCTAGCAAGTAAAATGCTAAGCCTTGTAAATATTTGTCCCGTGTCTTCGAGGCTTGCTGTAGCATCTCATTGGGCTCTTTGAAGGAAATTCTCTCTTCGATTTTTTCTTCGAAATAGAAAGCGGAAAGAGAACTTGCCCATAGAGCTAGCGCCATCGAATAGGGATTGCCCGATTCCCGCGCAAGTTGGGTTGCCTTATTCGAGTTGTTCCTACATTTGGTGCACAGGTCTTTTCTCTCGTCGGTTGGAATACCCATTTCTAGCAAGACGGTGCTTAGAATGCAGGTAAAGCCCAGCGCCACAATGAGGTCGTCGTCTTTGAACTCTGAAAGAACTGACACCGCTTCAGTAGCTCTGGAGAGCCCAGTTTTCACGAGCTTCTCCTTTTCCGTGGCCGAGGCAGTTATCTTCTGAAGGTCATTTGCACAGATTGCTAGAAGGTTCAGGGTCTTCCCGTAGTTCAGTTGATCTTTTGCTTGCTTGAATGTCCACAGGGCTTTTTCTCCGAGTTCAAGACAAGCCTCAAGAGCGTCTGCCTTCTCGATCGCGTTTAATCCCAGCCAGTTTTTGACGTATTGGGCGTTTGCTAGGCAGAGCAGGCTCTTTCCTGTATTCTTTGTTGAGTCGTCGGTTTCATAGAATTCGGCTGCTTTCTGGTAAGCATCAACTGCTAGCTGCCTTAATCTCCTGAACGTTGATGTGTTTTCGGATTGTCTTGAGGCTAAATCGTAGCAATGAGCAATTCTATGAAACAAATCCGCTGCAGTAGCGCCCTCAGGTAACGTTGCCTTAATGATTTGTTCGTAGGTTTTTGCCGCTTCAAACCATCGAAATTCAGATTCGTGACGGCTAACTTCCATGAGACTGACCTGCACAGAATAGCTTGAATTCAAGTGCTCCACAATTAATTGCCTAACCTATTAATTAAATTCTTGTGTAACTACACTCTGTGTAGTGTCTTAGGCCTAGTAGCCTCATGTGTTATTCTCTTTGTGCAGTTTGTTGTCTGCCTTCATTTTTTTAAAAAAAGGAGGAGGAAAGGAGAGAGGCAGGTTTTCCATTTACATCGTTAAGGGCTTGGATCTTCTTTTAGGGAAGTAACTACGGGATTATGGTTAGTTTCTTTGCCGCGACATTGTTTTCCCATCTGACGAGTCGCCGCTTTAATGGATCAGCCGGATGATCTACGGTGGCGATGATTGCAATTATTTTTCTTTTTTTAAGTGCATTTTGGACTTTTTGGTCTCTGATGTCTAGTACAAAATTAGCTTTTGCACTTCCGTCAGATGTTCCGGCGTGTGGTGGGATGTCGACCGTCTGGGTATTTTTTGTCAAGTTTCCTACTTCTACGCCGTTGATGTACCATATTTGTCTGGTTGCGGGAAGTGGCCAGGTTGACGTGGACGCCCAGTATAGGCTAACTTTCGCTTTATTGGCTTTTTCTGTGCCTCTGTTGTGCACTGTGACTGTTATTTTGACCTTTTTGTTTACTTGTTTTAATTTTATGTCCGGAGATTTATTTTTGCGTTCGGCCAGTGGCGCTACTCCATTGTCGGTTGATGAGTCTCTGATGTATAGGTCTACGTGTTCCAGTCCGCCGCTGACTACAAGTGCATAATCTTGTTTCTCTCCTGTCATTATGGTTGTTGCTACATTGTCTCCGTTTACTCGCACCGTGTAGATGCCGATTGTTGGGTTCTGGATAATTATTTGTTGAACGTTGTTGTTAGAGAATAATCCTTGAGTTACTGCTCCGTGTGGGTCTATAATTGACAGGCTCAGGACATTGACGAGCCCTCCTCCCGCAGCCACGTCGCTTGGTGCATCTGTCCAGGTTAAAGTGGCTTTTAGCGGGACAGATGCGTCGACTACGTTTACTGATTTGTCTTTGTGGTTGCCTGTTGCTAAGGTTTCGTTTGGGTCGTCTACGAATTGGAAGCTTTCTGGGAAGACAGGGAAGAGCGTGCGAGTTAGATCTGGCCTGCCCCATCCCTCGTTGTTTTCTGGCGGGGATCCCACATCCTTGTAAGGCGCCGTATATTGTCCTTGCATGGGCTTGGCTCCGTGGATCAACAATGCTTTTAGCAGAGCCGACGAGGGTTTCTTATATAGACATGCGTTCTGAACATATTCCCGGATTAAGGCCACGGTACCAGCAGCCAGTGGCGTCGCCATACTGGTTCCACCCATGTACATGTAATAGGGTCTATTTGGGTTACTCGTTGGCAGTAATCCCCAAATTGTTTGGTTTGTACAGACGCTTGACCTTACGGAGAGGATGTTAGTGCCTGGAGCGACAATGTCTGGTTTAATTCTTCCGTCATATGTCGGCCCTCTGCTACTGAAAGCTGCCATTCCTTCAGGATTGTCTGAGATGTGGTCTGTGCTAATAGGAGGATTGGGAAAATCCGCCCAATGCCCGTATTCAAAGTCGTAGGCCGGTGGAGGGTTTGATCCGTGAGGACGATTGTTTTCTGATGCCCCAACTGAGATGCAATTTTTTGCAGAAGGCTGGATAGACAAGCTGTTAAGATCGATTATTCCGTTTGGAGGCAGCAAGTCTTTTCCGTCGTTTCCTGCAGCGAAGAGAATGGTCATATCCTTGTTTTTCCAAATGAATTCATCGATGTCGCGGGTGTTTTGAAGGTAGTGACCATAGGCTTCATTTCCCTGGTCATCTTGGTTGCTTCCCCAACTGTTTGTGTGTATCCTTGCTCCATCGTTGTATGCTTGTTGGAAAAGGTCTTTGAGGTCATCAGGAATTCCCACCAAGTAGTAGCCGTCAGTCAAGTCGGGATATTGGTTTTTGACCGCTTGTTTCCACTTTACGTATTGTTCTACGGCTTGAAATACTATTTGCGCATCACATGCCGAGCCTTTTATGATCCCTCCGGATCTTGCCCCGTTCCCTAGAACTGAGCCAGCGACGTGCGTGCCGTGGCCGCTGTCTAAGTCACTGGCACCGTCGTCAAAACTTGTGTTGTCGCAATATTGCTGCAGTCCTGATGTGATTGGCCAACTGTGGATGCTGACAATTCTTCCTTGGAAGTCTTGGTGCATTGTTGCGTCGTTTACGCCCGTGTCCAATCCTGTGTCAGCTACGGCTACGATTTGGCCTTCACCCGCAAGGCCGTGGTTGTCGAGTGTAGGTTGAACGCCTAAGATTTGACGGGCGACGTCGTTGAGCAGCTTTGGTAGGATGTATGGTTCTATCCATTTTATATCTGCAATGTTAGCTATTTGGCTGATTTTTCCAGGGTCTATTGAGGTGCGAATTCGGTCTTTTCCTATTGAGACTACTGTGCCGCCTATTTCTTCGATTTGCTTGGCCACTTTGGTAGGGTCTGCCAACTCGTGCAGAACTACGTTAATATTGCCAATTGGATTTGGTTTAAATTTCTCGGTTGCAATGGACATTGTTGCGAGTTTGTTAGGGGGAGTCTTCTCGGTTCTTCCCATTAAGGTTGGACTTATTTTGTATGCTGGTTCGTATGGTCCGATCCAGGTTACGTATGGGAGTTTCTGGACTTTTTCTTTGACGTTAGAATCCATACGTGCAATGACGGCATTGTCTGGTACGTAGCCTGTCACCGTTGCTCCCAAGGTGTTGATTTCTTTGCGCCATTGGGGGCTTATGGGTCCTGCGAATTTTACTATCCAATAGGTCTTCGTTTCCGGTGCGATTTGTGCCCTTGCGAGTTTTAAGGTTGGAGGTGGAGTTGGTACGTTTGAAATGTCAAATTCTACTGAGGCTAGTTTTATTTTTCCTTCTTCCTGAAGTTTGTACTGCACGCCCAGTTTTTTGAGTGATGCCATTTGTTTTTCGTTAACGTCGGCCAGTACTGAGTCGGGATAGGTTGCGAGTATCCTTTCCACATTTGATTTTACTGTTTTGATTTTTGCCTTCTCAGTCTCTTTGACAAAAACTATGGCTTTTTTAAAACTCATTTTCTATTCCGCCTTATACTTTGTTTTTGCCTAATGCTCGCTCGCTTTTTAGACATTAAGCCAAAACGTTTGTTTGTCGTCGCAAGTAATATAAAAGATTTGGCATCTCTCGGAATATTGGACTTGTTTTGACAGATGTGTTGACGTTTGGAAAGCAAAGACCCTTGGAATTGGTAATATTCTTTGGCGTCTTACTCCGGCGCTATCCTGGCATTTCTTGTCTCAAACTCAAAATTGGTTTACTGCAAATTTCAAACCCCGTAGAACGCGCACATTAAAGATTATTGACATCCAAAATCACGCCTGGACTATTTGCCGCTTGCATTGCCACTCAAGAGTCCCCATACTCCTCCTGAGGTAGAAACACCAATGTAGGAAAACGCTGATTCCCACGTTAGCTTTCCGAGCGCGAGCCCCACTAGTATGAGTGCTATTATGAAGACAAGAAGCCAGTCCTCCTTACCGAACTGTACTTTTCTAGTCTCAGTTTGCTCGAGCACTTGCCCTTCGGCCTTTACTTCAGGTTTTTCCACGACAATTCTCATCAAGTCTCCTCCTAAATCTATTCTATTGGTACATTTGGTATTTTAAAATTCATGCAAACCAACCGAAATAGCAAATACAATAAGTCCCTCGTTTCGGAAAAATCTTCGAATTGGCTGTCTGACGGAGTATAACCATTAACGAAGACGAATAACCGACAAACGCTGAGTAACCTCGTACAAAAGCCTTAAAAAGCGAATAAAAGTAACTAGCCATCAAGTTTGAATGTGGTGCAATGTATGACTGAAGAAGGATATCCTCTCGAAGCCGTAATTCTTGTATCTACAAAACTCGGGGAACTCTGGAACGTAGCTAAAGAAGCAAAGAAGATTGAGGGAGTGCTATTTGCCAAGGCAGTTGCCGGACGCTTCGACGTCGTCGTTCACGCAAGAACAAACAAGCTATCCTGGGTAATTGCAAGGATTCACAGCATCAAGGGCGTAGCAAGCACTGAATCCCTAATCACGCTGGAAGCCAAGTTCGAGTAAGAAGTTCAAGCAACTCCCCCCTGATTTCCTCTTTTTTCATTACAGCTAAATGTGACCAGAAATAAGAGTCTGAAACTCAAAATCTCTGATCCAGGGCAAATCATTTTTGCTTTTTCTTGCGTTAAATAAAATGCTTATATCTGCAATAGTTCGATAAAAGCCTGAAATGAAAAACCTATTTTGCGTCTGGAATTCAGTCACTAAATCAAGGGTCATAGTATGAAGGAATCAGAAAAGAGAAATGCGCCAAGTGGGAGAATTGTCGTCGCGCTTGGGTTCACCATCATAGTTTTGACGGCAAGCTTGACTATTGCAATAGGAGAATATATTACACTCACAAGTGAGAAGAACACCCAGATTTCCAATTTGAACTCAAGCTACGACTCAGCCTTTCAGCTGTTGCTCCCCCGTCTGCAAAACGAGTCAACTCCAATCCTTGATGCTAAAGGAGCAACTTTCGTGAGCATAAACCAGATTAATCTCGACCCCGCGAAATGGATTAATCAAATGGTCGTAGTCGTCGGTAAGCTGACTGGTCCTTGGGCGTACCCTGAAGCCATCTCGTATTACTACGTGATTAGCTCAACCGACTCAGTGACTTCATCAACGGGACTGCCCGCGGGTAGTATTGGTGTGGATTTTGGAAACCGAGGAGCAATTTACAACGGTTCAATCGCATTAGTTGTTGGCGAAATCAAGAAGGGAACGATAGGAACTAATTCGCCTCGTTTCGTTTACTACATTGAAGAGCAAGCTGTCGCGCTACTCTAGAAGTTATTTCGTTTGAAGGTACGCGACTTCTGGTGGTAGCCGTTTTTCGGCAGAAAGAACATTCATTTGTAGTTTGAGGATTGAGCTAAACATTTCAGAACTGTGAGCCCAAGCCCACTCGTCGTTGGTAAAAAAAAGAAAAGGGAAGAGTTTTGAGTTTCCCCTTTACTTGCGTCTTCTTAGCGCTATGGCAGCTACGATTACTATTATGATGACGATTAGGGCTGCTGCGATGATGTACCATGTCGATAATGGTACTCCGCCTGGTGCTGGTGCTGTTGGTGGCGGGGTTGGAGTTACTGCGCCTGAAACCGTGCCCACTACTACGCATGTTGCCGCGTGTGACGCATAATATGAACTGCTGCCTCCAAATGTGGCTGTGATTATGTAGGATCCTGTCGTTGATGGCGTCCATGTGTAGGCGAAGTTGCCGTCGCTGTCAGCTACTGCAGTGCCTATCGTAATTGTGTTGCGATTGAGATCCGTCGCTGTCAAAGTAACTGGAACGCCAGCGCAATCACACGGAAACGTCGATGGCAGCACTTGCTGTTCATATAGGTATGCCATCCAGTCGCTCATGTATTGGTCTGAGATTGCTGCTGTGCCTTTAGCACCTGGAGACTGGTCAGTGACTGTCCCTTGGATGATGAAGCTAGTCCCTTTTGCAATTTGTGTCATGGGTGCTTCAACGGTTGTTGCTGTTGGTCCTTTGCCAAATGCGTAGATTCGATTGTCATAGTTGTTTTGAACAACCCAAGTGCCGTCTGCGAGCGCACCATAGTTCCACCATCCCGTCATGTTCCATAGGCTTGCACCTGTTCTAGAGTCGATAACGTACATTGATTGCCCGCGGTACATGCTCAAGACGCCATTGCCGTGTTCTGCAGTCTGCGCAATAATTTTGCCGTCAGCCGTCACTGTTATTCCGCCGTAGAATGGATAGATACCGTAAGGCGTGTTTGCTCCTGCTACAGCTGATTTGAAGGTAAACACTTCATTTCCGTTGTTAATGTCGTATGCGTGGATTTCGCCATCCCAGCCTGCTGCGTAGAAGAGACCGTTAGCCTCTATTTTGCCTCCAGCTTGGGCGTAGGTGCCCCATGGGTTTGTGTACGGTTTGGCAACCCATTTAGGTTGACCGCCGACTTTGGTGTCCCACATGGCCCACTGCATCGTTTGCTTTATGAAGTTGTAGAGGTGTCCGTTGAAGACGTAAGTTTCCAGAATTGTTGCGCCAAAGTCATTCGGCAGGCCATTTGGTGGGTCAAGTTTTGATGTATAGTCTTGGGCACCTGTTTGCATGTTGTAGGCTGCGACGTAGATCGGTTCTTTGCTTGTTATGTCCCATGTGATACCTGCAAAGGATGCGAAGAAGCCTCCTCCTGGAACAGCCAATGCTACTATGTCGTTTCCGTCAAACTGACCATCTCGGTCAAAGAAAGGTGCTATACTTAGACCTGGACTCCAACCATAAAATGGACCTGGCTCTGAGTTAAATGTTGCACCTGGAATCGGGTTTGGTTCTTGCTTTGTCCACATTATTCCATTTGTGTCCTGCATTACGCCGGATGAATCAAGGGTTTTTCCGGTGGCGTTAATTATGCCATTTGCCGGACCCAATTGCCAATCGAAGGGTCTCCATGTCCAATAGTTGTTGCTTTCTGAGGGGTCATGGTTGTTGTCATTGGCTATTGCCCGGCTTGAGTTCCATAGAGACAGCGCGTAGCCGTTTGGACTAGCGGTTAGTGAGTAGACGAGGATGCTGCCGTCGGATGATGGAATTGTTACGCCCGAGGGGACACCGGCAAGGGTCAGAATCCATTTGCCTGTTCCAGCATCATACATCTTCCACGTGTCGCCTGATGGTGAAACTGACCAGAGATAGTTGAAGTCGCCGGCTTGGTTGGGTGAAATGTATGTGTAGATTTGTCCGAAGTTTAAGGTTGCGTTGTCGATGACGAAGAGCTTTTCTCCAGTTGTTAAGCTTACTGCAGTTACGCTTGGATAAAGGGTTGCGCTACTGGGTTCGTTCGCAATTATTGTTTCATAGTAGATAATGCCATTCATTACAACTGGTGGTTCAAAGAATTGTTCATAAGATGCTCCAGTGTAGTATGGGGCGCCGCCATATAGTCCACCCACTAGACCTCCAGCTGCCAGCGGAGAAGCCCAGAGGATATGGGCACTGTTCGGTGAGACGCCTTCTCCGCAATATGTTGTACCGCAGTCGAAAGCTCGATTTCCCACGCCGCCGCCTGTGTAGTTCCATGCTGCCATCAACCAGTTGCCGCTAACAGAGCCCCACTCAATGTTCATTGCGTTGATCGGTCTTTTCCAGAAGTAGTTTGGCGCGGGACTTTGTGGATAGCCAGCTATAGGTGAGGATTGGACGACAAGTTTGTAGGGCGGGCTAATAGCACTGCTATATGTAAATGGCCCTGCACCTGTCTGGAACGTTTCGCCTGGATATATCATTTGGAATATGTAGTTGCCCACCATCGTTGGATTGTAGCTAAAGTAGCCCGTTGCTAGCGAGTTTAATGTGTAGGGTCCCCTTGTCACGTTGGTTCCGTCAGGTTGTACTATGTTTATGGTTACCTTACTGTAGAAGTTGCCGGTGGAGCCTATTGCCCCGGAAGTTACGTCAGCCATCCAAAAGTTAACCAAGACTGCTTGGCCCACGCCAATTGGGTTTGGATTTGCAACAACAAAGCAATAGCTTGGGGAGGCGCTTGAAGTCTGAGCATTTAGTGCGGGTATGCTTGCCAAAAGCGTTGAAGCTGTAAGCACTAGGATCGCGGCTATAGTCAAAATTTGTTTTTTATTTAGTTTTTCCATTTTCTCTTTCTCCAATCTATAGTAATCGCCTCGGACTTTTCAGCTTATAAGTTTTTCGCGAACAAAACAGCAGTCAGAAAAAATGAATCATAATATTGCATAACTTTCCGTTTTGTGGGATAGTTACTTTCCTTTTGTTGTCCTCAAGGCACAATCACATGCGCTTAAGAGACTGGCTCAACTAAAAAACTAAATCAAAGAAATCAGTTTTAGGTGAAAAGCATGGTTTTAGGCGAAAAACTCTGGGAAGGCAAAGCCAAAAGCGCAGGCGAAGGCCTAATAAAATCCGTAGGAATGGACGGAATAACGTCCGTGTATTCTTGGACGGCTGACATGAAAGGAGTCGGCAAAGCGAAAGGAGTGGACGGTAACCTACACGTAACGGCTAAGATGAAAAGCCCTCCGAAAAGCGTGACCGCCGCAAAGGATCAAGGCATATTCAACACCACGACTGGCGATATGTGTGTGGTGAAGGGCCATGACTTGATGAAAATGACAATGGGCACCAACCCTTCAGCAGTGGGTTTGTGGACCTTCATGACGATATCTGAAAAATTAGCCTGGCTTAACAATACCGTTGCGCTCGTGACTTTCGAAGCCCTCGACATGATGTGGATGGAGTCGAAGATAACTATCTATGAATGGGTGTGAAAAAAGGACTTCGTCTATAATCCATTTTTCTTCTTTTCTCTTTCAAAACTTCTGAGAACCAAAAGCCGGCATAGAGTCTATAGATTTATTCGCACTTCATCTTTCAAGTAGCTTTGGCCCTGAAGCCTTGAAATTCTCAAAGTTTTCGCCAGACTACCGGCAATTTCCTTTTCTGCAATTCGAATTTCTCCGTCGAAAAGGCTCAGTACCGCTGGAACTTCTTCTGGCGAAATAAGCGGGTCAACAACTGCCAACGTGGTGAAGCCTTTGGCTTTTAGAGAGGTTATTAGTCCGCTGAGCCATTTCCGCGCAATAGTAGCGTGATGTTGCAGCAGAACATCTGAAACTATATCTATGCATATCCTTCTCGCTTTGTTTTGCGACGAGCTAATAGCCCTGAAAAGTCTTGTTAATGCGATATCAATGTCCGTGAGGTTTTCAACCCCCTTTAGTTTGTAGGCGTTGGGCAAGTTTTGCAGAAGCAGGTCAGCTTGGAAGCCGCAGACAATCATGTAGAAGCCTGTTGGCGATTGATCGGCGAATTTTTGGGCGTTTGTGGCTTCGCATGTTAGATAAAGCGTGAGTTCTCCTACTTCGGATCCAGCTTCAAGGAAGCGTTTGATCAGCGTTTGTCTCTCATCGTTGGAAGGCGCTGCAAGCACGACAGCGTACTTTTCAGGCATTCCTCCCATGAACAATTTGTCGAGTTCCGTGTAGCCAGTTGTTATTCGTCCTGGCAAAATCTCGACGGCAGGCTTGGCTGGTTGAACGGTTATCGTAATGGATTTTGTTTTGACAGCTTTCGTTCGACCCAAATCATCTACGTAAACGGCCTCAGGGTTTAGAGTGTAGACACCGGCTTTTGTTACATTAACCCTCAGTTTAATCGTTTTAACTTTGAAAGCCTCGATGGCTTTATCATTCAATTCGATGACGCAATTAACTATGTTGCAGAAAGATGGAGAAATGGTTACGTTGAATCCTGGTAAGGTTGCGTTTTTAATTTCCGCAACCGTTCCTGTCCCTCTTCCAACGTTTACAAGGTCAAAGCGAATTTCAATTTCTTCTCCAACCTGAACTTTCCCTCTTGCCATAACGGTTAGTTGTATGTTGGCGTGCCCAAACTTCGCTTCCACTTCTTC
>Ga0335070_10006691_pt1 | contig 13560 bp, 10 predicted proteins | sample Lox_Sample_13_FD_206722 | JGI IMG/M metagenome (GOLD analysis project Ga0335070, IMG submission 206722) | Soil microbial communities from Loxahatchee National Wildlife Refuge, Florida, United States - Lox_Sample_1.3 | ecosystem: Environmental > Terrestrial > Soil > Wetlands | place: USA...
GCCGTGCTGCCCGACGCGTCGGCGCGGGGGATCGCGGTCAGGGCGGTCGTCCAGCACCCTGACGTGAAGCCGACGCCGCTCCACGGCACGGTCGCGCCGCGCACCCGTCCCGAGCTGCTGCGGCGGCTCGGAGTCCAGATCCGCACGATCGCGCCCGAACGCGCGCTGATGCACCACAAGTTCGCGGTGCGCGACGGAACGGCGCTCTGGACGGGGTCGACCAACTGGACGCTCGCCGACTGGACGACGGAGGAGAACGTCATCGTCCAAGCCGAGTCGCCCGAGCTCGCCACGGTCTACATGCAGGTCTTCGAGCAGCTCTGGGAGAACGGGACGATCGACGACAGCGGTGCGATCGAGGCGCCGCCCGTACGCCTCGACGGCGGCCCCGTGCGGCCGTGGTTCTGCCCGGCGCAGGGCCGCGACCTGTCGCAGCGGATCGCCGAGCACGTCGCCGGCGCGCGCACGCGGTTGCGCATCGCCTCGCCGGTGATCACCGCCGGCCCCGTGCTGCGGGCGCTCGACGACGTGCGCGCCGCGGGCACGACCGACGCCTCCGGGATCGTCGACCTGACCCAGACGCACGCGGTGCTGGGCCAGTGGCACGCGCTCGGCGCGCACTGGAAGGCGCCGGTCCTCGAGCGAGTGCTGGACAGCCTGCGCTTCGCCGGCAAGTCGTCGACGCCGTTCGACGGGACGCCCGGCGTGCGCCACGACACGATGCACGCCAAGGTCGTCGTCGCCGATGACACGGTGTTCGTGGGCTCCTTCAACCTCTCGCGCTCGGGCGAGGACAACGCCGAGAACGTGCTCGAGATCCAGAGCCGCACGCTCGCCGATCAGATGGCCGGCTACGTCGACGCCCTGCGCGCGCGCTACCCCCCGGCGGCGCCGGGCCCCGCCGCCGCGTGAGCCCCTCGCTCGAGCTGCGGACGCTCACCGACGGCGGCCAGCCGGCGGAGTCGGTCGCGCAGGCGCTCGTCGCGTGGCTCGACGCCGCGCGCCGGTCGCTCGACCTCGCGCTCTACGACGTGCGGCTTCCCGGCGCGGTGGGCGACGAGGTCGCGCGCGCGCTGCGCGCCGCCAGGGCGCGCGGCGTGCGCGTGCGGATCGCGATCCACGACCCGCGCACCCGGCCCCCGGGGCACACGAGCCCGCCGCCGGCCACGCGCCCGGACATCCTCGCCGGCAGCGGGGCCGACATCCGGCGGATCGACGGCGACGGCGAGCTCATGCACCACAAGTTCGTCGTGCGCGACGGCGGCGCGCTGTGGTGCGGGTCGACGAACTGGACGCTCGACTCGTGGAGCCGCGAGGAGAACGTGATCGTGACCGCCGACGCGCCGGCGATCGCGATCGGTACCGCGCGCGTGCGCCCCTGGTTCTGCCCCGGCCGCGGGCCCGAGCTCGCGCACCGCATCGCGGCGCGGATCGACCGGGCGCGGCGGCGCATCCGCATCGCCTCCCCGGTCCTGACCTCCGCGCCGGTGCTGAGCGCGCTCGCCGAGGTGCTCGACGAACGGCGCGTCGACGCCACCGGCATCGTCGACATCACCCAATGCGACCAGGCGCTCGAGCAGTGGATGGACGACGACGGGCACGTGAGCTGGCAGGCGCCGGTGCTCGAGCGGGTGCTGACCGGCCTGGGCTTCGCCGGAGAGCGCTCGACGCCCTACGCGCCAGACTCGATCCACGACTTCATGCACGCGAAGGTCAGCGTCGTGGATGACGTCGTCTTCGCCGGCTCCTACAACCTCTCGCATTCGGGCGAGGAGAACGCGGAGAACGTGCTCGAGATCGCCGACCCGGCGCTCGCCGAGCGCCTGGCGCACTGGATCGACGAGCTGCGCGCGCGCTATCCGCCGGCCAGCCCGCGGCCGTCCATGCGCCCCTGAAGGCGCGCACCGTGGCGCATCAGCTCGACGATCTCGCGCGGATCGTCGATGAGGTGCATGAGCGCGAGCTCGTCGGGGCGCAGCATCCCGTGTTCGACGATCGCGCCATGCATCCAGTCCACGAGGCCGCTCCAGTGGCCCGAGCCCACGAGCACCACCGGGAAGTGGTTGATCTTCAGGGTGATGATGAGGTTCAGCGCCTCGAACAGCTCGTCGAGCGTCCCGTACCCACCGGGGAAGACGACGAAGCCGATCGCGTAGCGGACGAACATGACCTTGCGCGTGAAGAAGTGCTCGAAGGTCAGCGCGATGTCCTGGTAGGGATTGGGCTCCTGCTCGTGCGGCAGCTGGATGTTCAGCCCGACGGACAGTGCGCCGGCGTCGCGCGCTCCCCGGTTGCCCGCCTCCATCACCCCGGGCCCGCCCCCGGTGATGATCGAGAAGCCCGCTTCGCCGAGCAGCCGCGCAGTCCCGCGCGCGGCGAGGTACGTCGGGTCGTCCTCGCCTACCCGCGCCGAGCCGAACATCGTGACGCCGCAGCCGATGTCGGCGAGCGCGCGGAACCCGCGCGCCAGCTCCGTGTCGATCGCGGCGATGCGCTCGGCGTCGGTGCGCTCGGTGACGACGATCGGGGCCTCAGCGCCGAGCAGCTCCTCGTCGGGGGTCCGTGCTGGATGGATCGCGTCGCCGGTCGTCATGCGCGCGACCTTACGACGGCTCGCGGCCGGTCGTCCGGCGACCGGCGTGCAGCGTGCCGGGCGCGCGGGCGCGGTAGCCTGCGTGGCGCGTGTCCGGTGGGATGTACCCCTGCCCCGGGCGCGCCACGCCTTCATCGACCATCACCAGCGACGCATGACGACCGACACCGGCCAGCCTGACGAGGCGACGCCCGCGACCGCGGCACCGGACGAGGTCGCCACGCCGGCCGAGGCACCCGCCGCGGAGCCGGCGCCGGCCGCCGAGGCCGAGGCGCCGCCCACCCCAGAGGCCGAACCTGCCGCAGCGGCTGCGCCGGCCGCCGCCGCCGAGCCCGCCAAGGGCAAGCCGGCGAAGGCGCAGAAGCGCCGGCGCCCCCGCAGCCGGCGGCCGGCGATCCCGGACCTGCCGCGGACGCGCGCCCCGCTGCCGCTCGACGAGCTGCGCGATGCGTCGCGCTCGACGCTCGAGCTGTTCGGCGCCCAGCGCGCCGTGAAGGACTCGTTCGCCGTGCTCGGCGCGAAGGAGCGCCAGGACATCTCGACGCTGATCGCTCGCGACGAGGACCACCGCCCGCGCGCGCGCAACATCGCCAACGGCTCGCTCGGCGCCGGGCGCATCGACAAGGCGATGGCGGCGACGATCCTGTCGATGGCGCGTCCGGAGGACCTCTGGGCCGCAACGCTCGACAAGGAACTCGCCGCGCAGAAGCTCGGGCGCGTGCGCCACGCCAAGCAGCGCGACGAGCAGCGCGCCCGCCGCCAGCAGGAGCGCGCCAACCGCGCCGACCGCGTCAGCCGCGAGGACCTCGAGAAGGCCCGGGACGGCAGCGTGGGCGCGACGATCCGCATCGTCACCGAAGAGGACAAGCGCGAGCGCCGCAAGGAGGCCGAGCCGGCCGCCGCGAAGCCCAAGCGCGAGAGCGTCCTGGACCGGCTCGGCTACTGACGCCGCCGCGGCCTCACGCCAGGCCGATCTCGCGCGCGTGCGCGCCCCAGTCGGGCCGCGTGCCGTCGAGATCGTCGATCCCGTACCCGCGCGCGAGCGTCCAGGAGGCGAGCACCTCCCCGCTGCGCTCGAGCACCCGCGGGTCGGCCGCGAGCGCGGCGACGCAGCGCCCGAGCAGGTGCGGCGTCTCCGAGTACGCGAAGTGCTCGTCCTGCGCGATCGCCTCGCGCCAGGTCTCCTCGGTGACGCCGAAGTGGTCGAGCATCGCCTCCGAGCGCAGGAAGCCCGGAGTCACCGCGACCGCCGCGACGCCGTGCGGGCGCAGGTCCTCGGCCATGCCGCGCGCCATGCGGATCACGGACGCCTTCGCGAGGTCGTAGTAGAAGGAGCCGCGATAGCGGTCCGATTCCCCGTCGGTGACCTCGACGACGAGCCCGCGCCCGCATGCGACGAGCAGCGGCACCGCGTGCCAGGCGGTGATGAGGTGCGTGCCCACCGCGAGCCGCTGCATCTCCAGCGCGTCGTCCAGCGGGTGCTCCCAGAACGGGCGGCCCCAGACCGCGAGCGGGTCGCCGCCCCAGATGTCGTTGACGAGCACGTCGAGTCGCCCGCCCTGCTCGGCGCCGATCCGGGCGACGAGCGCGGCGACCTGCGCGCTGTCGCTGTGGTCGACGCGGACGGCGATCCCGCGCCCGCCGGCGGCGTCGATGCGCTCCGCGGTTTCCTCGATCGTCTCCGGCCGGTTCATCGGCGAGCGCCCGGCACGCGTGCTGCGGCCGGTCGCGTACACCGTCGCGCCGCGCGCCCCGAGCTCGACGGCGATCGCCCGGCCCGCCCCGCGCGTGGCGCCCGCGACGAGCGCGACGCGGCCTTCGAGGTCCCGCTGACCCGCCATCGTCGCGACGCTCCGGCGGCCCCTGCGGCCTCAGCCCAGGACGGTCGCCAGCCGGCGCTCGATCGCGCCGGCCACCGCGTCGCGGACCGGGCCCTCCTCGAAGCGGTCGACGAGCGCCTCGAGGAAGCCCTCGACGACCAGCCGCTTGGCGTCGCTCTCGGGCAGGCCGTGCGAGCCGAGGTAGAAGAGCTGCTCGGGATCGACCTGCGCGATCGCCGCGGCGTGCGTGCAGCGCACGTCGTTGGCGAGGATCTCGAGCCCGGGGATCGCGTCCGCGTGCGCGCGCTTGGACAGCAGCAGGTTGCGCGACTCCTGGAAGGCGTCGGTCCGCTGGGCGCCCTCGTCGACCTGGATCATGCCGCGCCAGACGGCGCTCGAGCGCCCGCCGAGGATGCCGCGGAAGGCCAGGTCCGACGTGGTGTCGGGCGCCGCGTGCTCCTGGAGCGTGTCGAAGTCCAGGTGCTGGCGCTCGCGCGTGGCGTACGCGCCGGTGACCGTGGCGGTCGCCCCCGGCCCGGCGAGTCGCGTCGTGAGGAAGACCTTCCCGTTGGTCGACCCGAAGCCGAGCGTGATCCAGTCCAGCGAGCCGTCGCGCGCGACCTCGGCGCGCTCGGCGCCGAAGACCCACGTGCGCTCCGAGAGCGCCTGCGCGTCCACGAAGCGCAGCCGTGCGGCCTGTCCGACGACGAGTTCGACGACGCCGTTGACGACCCCGTCGGCCTCGGCGCCGGAGGACAGCGACTGGTGCCAGACCTCGGCCTGGGCGCCCTCCTCGAGCACGATCAGCGCGCGATTGTGCAGCGTCGTTCCCGGCTGCTCGTGCACCGTGGTGAGCACGATCGGCGCCTCGACGTGCACGCCGCGCGGGACGTAGACGAACGCCCCGTCGGTCCACCCCGCCTCGTTGCGCGCGACGAGCGGGGTATCAGGTGTCACCAGCGAGCCGAGGTGGCGCTCGACGATGTCCGGATGGCGCGCCGCCGCAACCGCCAGCGGCAACACCACCGGGCCCTCCGAGACCGCCTCGTCCGCGCTGACCCGCACCGCCGCATCGAGGTCCAGGTCGAGCACGTGCTCGGCCGCGTCCTCCGCGCCGCCCGGCGCATCGGGATACGCATCCAACTCCAGCCCATCGACAGGCGTGAACTCCCACCCCGGAACACCCCGGAAGGTCGGGAACGCCAGCGACGCCAGCGCGGCCGAAGCCGCCGCACGGCGAGCAACGAGAAACGAAGGTTCAGGAGTGAGCGTCGAAGCAGTCATGAAGGCCCAGATCGAGTACCAGCAGGGTGCGTCAGCGAAGCACGGCGACGATCAACGAGCCGTCCACCGGCGCCGGAGCGAGAGATCGCGGATGCATGAGGCCGCACGCGCGAGGGGTGCTGTACGGACGTACAGCCCCCGAGCAGCGGGTGGCGTCAGGCGCCGCGAGATCCGCGACCGACCAAGCCCCAGCCCACATCACCCGATGGAACCCTCCATTTGCAATTCAATGAGTCGATTCATCTCGACGGCGTACTCCATCGGCAACTCCTTGACGATCGGCTCGATGAACCCGTTGACGATGAGCTTGCCGGCCTCCTCCTCGGAGATGCCGTGCGCCATCAGGTAGAAGAGCTGCTCGTCCCCGACCTTCGAGACGGTCGCCTCGTGGCCGACGTCGACGTCGTCCTCGCCGATGCGGATCGTGGGGTAGGTGTCCGAGCGGCTGCGCTCGTCGAGCAGCAGCGCGTCGCAGACGACCTTCGACCGCGAGCCGTGCGCACCCTTGGCGACCTCGAGCAGGCCACGGTAGCTCGAGCGCCCGCCATCCTTGGAGATCGACTTGGCGAAGATGTTCGAGGTGGTGTTCGGCGCGACGTGGATGATCTTGCCGCCCGCGTCCTGGTGCTGGCCGTGGCCGGCGAACGCGATCGAGAGGATCTCGCCGTGGGCGTGCTCGCCGGTGAGGTAGACGCTCGGGTACTTCATCGTGAGCTTGCTGTTGTGGACGATGAGGCCGTTGGCGGTGAAGTTCGCGATGCCGTCGACCTCGATGTCGTACGTCGGCTGGGCCTCAAGCTCCTCGATGCTCGTCACCCGAACGAACTGGACGACCGGCCTCGGCGGCGCCACGCGTCGCCTGATCACATCGAGGTTGCCGCGGATGTTCATGGCCAGCTGGTAGCTCGTGTAGCGCTTGTGCTCGCGACCGAGCTCGAGCTTGCCCTCGAAGCTGTGCGCGGAGATCTTGCGCGGCTCGAGTCCACAGTCGATCAGCAGCAGCTTCAGGTCTTCGAGCAGCGCGCGGTTCGCGCTCGTCCAGACGATCTGGCCGTACTCGACGCCGTCCTTGACGAGCCGTCGGCGCTCGCAGCCGTCCGTGTCGAGATAGCCCTCGATGAAGGCGAGCTTCTGCCCGATCGGCAGCGTCCAGACCCAGTCCGGGATTCGCTTCTCGTGCGCGTTGCCCTTGAGGCCGAGCCACCACAGGAAGTCGGCGATCACCGACGAAGCGACTGCCAGTCTCGCGGGGCCCTTCTGCGCGCCGCGGACGCCGAAGACCCGCTCGAGCGTGGCCTCGAGCCGCGCGCGCGCCGGATCCTGCGGCGGCAGGGCGAAGTTGACGCGGCGAGCGCGGCCGCCGACCTGCTCGATGCAACCGTCGCCCAGATAGGCGCCAAGCAGCCACATCAGGTCCTCGGTCGTCTCGAGCGGCAGCGACACCTCGCGCACGGTGCTCCGCTCGACCGCCGGATAGCGGTAGTCACCGAGGAAACGCGCCTCGCCGACGTCGGCGATGCCCTTGGCGACTGCGACGTAGTCGCCGACGGCGACGTTCTCGAGCCGGCGCCAGCGCACGCTGAACGCCTTCACGAAGGGCTCGCGGTCGAGCACCAGGAACGGGTGGTTGCCGGTCGCCTCCAACTGGCGGAAGTTCTCGGTGGTGATCCGGAACGTCGGCTGGATGCCGTTGTCGCGTGTCGCGGTGACGCGCCGGGCGACCGGCTTCATCGACTGCAGGTTCGTGCCGTAGACCACGTCGCCGGTCCTGACATCTGCGATCGACACGGGACCGCGGTCGGCGGTGAAGACCTTCGCCTCGGCGGTGAGGCAGCCGAGGTTGCAGTCGACCCACTCGACGGTCGCGTCGCGCTCGGCGACCGCGCGCTTGGTGACGAGGTTGAAGACGTTCTGCGACCAGTTCTGGACGGTCGTGTAGCGGATCCGCGCGCCGGGCTTGGCGATCAGCTCGACGACGGCGGAGTGCAGCGAGTCGCTTGAGTACGTCGGGGCGGTGCAGCCCTCGACGTAGTGCACGTAGCTGCCCTCGTCGGCGATGATCAGGGTGCGCTCGAACTGGCCCATGTTCTCCGTGTTGATGCGGAAATAGGCCTGCAGCGGCATCTCGACGTGCACGCCCGGCGGCACGTAGACGAACGAGCCGCCGGACCAGACCGCGCTGTTGAGCGCCGCGAGCTTGTTGTCGTTGGCGGGGATGATCGTTGCGAAGTGCTCGCGCACGAGGTCCTCGTGCTCGCGCAGCCCGGAGTCCATGTCGAGGAAGATGACCCCCTGCTCCTCGAGGTCCTTGCGGACCTGGTGGTAGACGACCTCGGACTCGTACTGGGCGCCGACACCGGCCAGGAACTTGCGCTCGGCCTCCGGGATGCCGAGCCGGTCGAAGGTGCGCTTGACGTCGTCGGGCACGTCGTCCCAGGAGCGCTCGGCGCGCTCGGAGGCGCGCACGAAGTAGTGGATGTCGTCGAAGTCGACCTCACCGAGCAGCGGGGAGGTGCCCGGCACCCAGCTGGGCATCGGGCGCGCGAGGAAGTGCTCGAGCGCCTTGAGCCGGAAGTCGCGCATCCACTGCGGCTCGGACTTGAACTCGGAGATCCGCTCGACGAGCTCGCGGCTCAGGCCTTTGGGCGCCTTGTAGAGGTAGTTCTCGGCGTCGTGGAAGCCGTAGCGTTCGGCGTAGTCGGCGTTGAGGTCGCGCAGGCCGGCCTCCTCGTCGGTGAGCTGGTTGCGCGTTGTGGCGTCGGGCGTTGCCATGTCAGTCGACCTCGAGCTTGATCAGCCCGTCCTCGACGAGGACGGGGAACGTTTCCACGGGCACGTACGCCGGCAGCGTCAGCGGCCTGCCGGTGCGCAGGTCGAAGACGGAGCCGTGGCGGGGGCATTCGACGGTGCAGGCGCGCTCGTCGAGCGTCCCGTCGGCGAGCGTGCCGTCGTCGTGCGAGCAGCGATCCTCGATCGCGAAGAGCTCGCCGGCGCAGTTGAACACACCGATCTCGAGGTCCTCCCATTCGACGAGGCGCTTGCCGCCGGGCGGCAGCTCGTCGAGCGGGCAGATGTCGAGGATGATTGGCACGAACGGCGGCTGGGGCGCAAATCCGATGAGCGTGGACGGAATTGTATCCGCTCACCAAGCGGGGCTGCCGTGCGCCCGCGGCGCCGGCGCTACCGCGCGATGCGCAGGGCGGCGGTGCTCGCCACGCGGTGCCTTCCCGCGCTCGTGCGCACGCTCAGGCTGGCGCGCGCGACGACGCGCTTGGTCGTCCCCAGCGCGGCGGCGACCGCCGGGTCCTTGAGCGTGAAGCGCAGCCGGTAGATGCGCCGCGCACCCCGCGGCAGCCGGACCTTCACCGGGACGAGCCGCACGCCGCGCGCGGCCGCGCCGGTCGCCACCGAGCCGGAGAGGGTGCCGGTGCAGGCCAGCCGGCAGACGACGGTCGCGGTCAGGCCCTCGGTCACCTTGCGCGAGCGCCACGAGAGGCGCAGCGTCGCGGGCGACGCCGGCCTGCGCACGACGGGCGCCGGTGCCTGCGGCGTGGTGGCCGCGGGAGCCGGCGCCGCGGCACCGGCCCCTGCGCCGAGCTGCACCGGGCCCGTCGTCGCCGGCGGGTCGTCGAGCACCGCGTCCCAGTTGAAGACCACGCTGGCGGTCGCGCCCTGCAGCGGGTTGTCCTGCGCCGGGCTGCGGCCCGTCGGGTAGCTCACGGTGAAGCGGTAGGTGCGCGCCTCGCCCGGCTGGAAGACGCCGAGGTCGACGGGCGTGAGGTCGCGCAGCTTGCCGACGAAGAGCGTGATCGGCCGGAAGCGGTTCGTGGCGTCCTGCATCACGAGGTCGAGCACGCCCGAGAACGGCTCGGGCAGGCTCGCCGTCGTGTCCTGCAGGTCCGACGGCGAGAAGGTGAACGTGCCCTGCGTGGAGCCGGCGTTCGTGATGCGGATCTGTGCGATGCGGACGAGTCCAGGCTGCAGGCGGGTGACGTCGAACAGCACGGTCGAGGTGTCGGCCAGGCGCACCGGTCCCTGCGGATCGCTCGCCACCGCACGCACGGGTCTGCCCCCCTGCCCGAGCAGGCCACGCAGCGGCAGGCTCCCGGTCGCCGCGTAGGCCGCGGTCAGCAGCAGGCCCATCGCGACGAGCGCGGTGACCGTCGCGTTCGCGATCCGCCGCAGGCGCCTGGTGTGGGGAGCGGCGCGCATCAGAAGTCGCGGTCGTTGTCGGTCTCGGCGACGTTGCCCGCGGTGACCGCGTTGCCCGCGAGGTCGTGCGCCGCGGTGTTCACGGTCCAGGTGCTGTTCGCCGGGCCGGCGGGCCCGGGCTTGATGTTCGCGGGCAGGTCGGGCGTGCCGAGCACGACCGTCACGGTCTTCCTGTCGGCCGACATCGTCATCGTCGCGCTGAACGTCACGTTGCCCGAGACGAAGTCCGCGGCGAAGCGCACACCGCTGGTGGTCGTCGTGCCACCGGCGATCCCGAGCGTCGCGGTCGCGGCGGCGTTCAGCAGGGTCAGCCCGTCGTTTGTCCCGGCGTTGATGAAGCGCGCGTTGATGGCGGTCGCGGAGCCGTCCCACCCGGCGAGGATCGTCGCCGGGTTCATCGCCTCGCTGTAGGGAAAGCTGATCGAGTCACCGCTGTCCAGGCGGCCGGCGACCTGGCCCCCGCCCGTGCCGTTGGCCGTCGTGATCGGCAGGGCCGTCGGCTTGACGCTGTCGGTCGTGAAGGTCACGGGCGCGGAGACGCCGGTGTTCCCGGCGGTGTCGGTCTGCGTCGCGGTGGCGGTGTACGTCCCGCTGATGAGCGTGGCGGGCGTCACGGTCCATGCGCCGGTGGCGCCGTTGCGGTTCGTCGTGAGCGTCTGGAGCACGGGGCCGGTCGGCGTGCTGCCGGCGTAGATGCGCACGGTGATCTGCGCGTTGTCGCCGGTGAGGATCCCGCCGGTGCCCGAGATCGGCGGCTGACCGGTGACGAGCTGCCCGGGGGCGGGCGCGGAGATCGCCACGACCGGCGCGGTCGTGTCGACGAAGAAGGTGCGCGCGGCAGTCGTGGTGACGTTGCCGGAGGCGTCCCCCTGCTTGGCCTGCGCGGTGTACTGGCCGTCGGCGAGCGCCGAGGCGACGGCGATGCTCCACGAGGTTCCGCTGCGCGGCGCGCTGAGCACCGCGATCGGCGTCCCGCTGGCGGCCGCGCCGGCGTAGAGGTTCACCGTCAGCGTCGTGTCGTCGCCAGTGGCGTTGCCCGCCGTGCCGGCGATCGTCGGTGTCTGCGTGGCGAGTCGCTGGTTCGTGGTCGGCGCGGTGATCGCCACACCGGCCGGCGGCGTGCCGTCGGCGATGAACGTCACCGGCGCCGAAGTGCCCGTGTGACCGGCGCTGTCGCTCTGCGAGGCCTGCGCCGTGTACGTCCCGTCCGCGAGCGTCGCCGGCGTCACGCTGAAGGCGCCCGTCGTGGCATTGCGCGTGGCGGTCAGCGTCTGCACGAGCGCCCCGCCCGTCGTCGTCCCCGAGTAGATGCGCACCGTGACCGTCGCGCTGTCGCCCAGCAGGATCCCCGCGGTGCCTGAGATCGGCGGGCGGGCGCCCACGCGCTGGCCCGCCATCGGCGAGGCGATCGAGACGACCGGCGTGCTCGTGTCGACGTAGAAGCTGCGCGCCGCGCTCGTGCCGACGTTCCCCACCGCGTCGGACTGGGTCGCCTGCGCCGTGTACTGGCCGTCCGTCAGTGCTGCGGGCGTGATGCTCCAGGCCGTGCCCGAGCGTGTCGTCGTGAGCGTCTGCACGGGAGTGCCGGTGGCGCTCGCGCCGGCGTAGAGCTTGACCGTGACGGTCGTCGAGTCGCCGGAGGCGTTGCCGGCCGTGCCCTTGATGAGCGGGGTCGCGGTGGTCAGCCACTGCCCGGCTGTGGGCTGGGTGATCGTGGGCGCCGGCGCTGTGGCGTCGACGATGAAGGTCCGCGCGTTGGAGAGACCCGTGTGGCCCACATCGTCCACCTGGCTCGCCCGCGCGGTGAACGTGCCGCTGCCAAGTGCCGGTGAGACCGCCACGCTCCACGTCGCGCCCGTGCGCGCCGCGATGAGCGTGCGCACCGGCGTGCCGGTCGGCGTCGCGCCGGCGTAGACGTTCACGGTGAGGGTCGCCGCGTCGCCGACGGCGTTGCCCGCTGCGCCGGAGATCGTCGCCGTCGGGCCGACCGTCGCCCCGGCGGCGGGCACGGTGATCGTCGGAGCGGGCGCGACGGTGTCGACCGTGAAGCTGACCGGCGCGCTGTAGCCGGTGTTGAGGAAGCTGTCGTCCTGGTGGGCGCGGGCGGTGTACGTGCCGTCGGCGAGCGCCGTCGGCGTGATGCTCCAAGCGCCCGTTGAGGGGTTGCGGCTCGCGGTGCGGGTCTGGACGACCGGTCCGCCCGTGCCGGCCCCGGCGTGGATGTCGACCGTCACCGTCGCCAGGTCGCCGGGGAGCGTCCCGGCCGAGCCCGAGATCGCCGGCGTGCTGCTGGGCGTGCGCGTCCCGTCGGCCGGCGCGGTGATGCTGACGACCGGCGCGACCCAGTCGGGGTAGGTCGAGAAGCTGTTCGCGGGGCTCGAGGTGTGTGCGACGAACGTGGCCCCGGACATGCCGAAGCCGCCCACGGTGAAGGCGGCCACGCCGGCGAGGGCGACAAGCAGTTGGGTCACGCGGCCCCGGCGCATCAGGCCGCGGCCCCCGGTTCGCCCTCGCGCCGTCGGCGCGCCTCCAGTCCGGCATCGCGCCACAGCCCGGCGAGCACGCCAAGCCCGATCAGCAACGCCGGCAGCCCGATGACGAGCATCCGAACGGTGCGGTCGCTGAGCGCCGCGACCAGGTAGCCGACCAGCGGGACGCTGAACACCACGCGCGCCTGCGTCGCGTCCGGAAGCGTGAAGACCCAGGGGTCTGCCGTGCTGTTCGCGTCGCCCTTCGTGCGGTACACGCGGCGCCCGTGAATGACGCGGATCGCCCGGATCCGGTGGGTGACCAGGCCGGTCGGCCCGGCGCCGGGCGGGGGCTTGTAGGTGATCACGTCGCCGACGCGCAGGTCGCGCGGGGGCACGACCTCGTCGAAGACGACCGAGCCGCGGTCGTAGGTGCCGGTCATCGACCCACCCGTGATGACGTAGCGCTGCAGGCCCAGCACCGCGGGGAGGAACATGACGGTGCCGAGCAGCAGCGCGATCCCCGTCGCGGTCCAGGCGACGAGCGCCGGCAGCCGGATCCGGGCGCGCGGGGGCGTCGGGATCGTGACGGGGATCGGGGGAGCGGGAGCGCTCATGACGACCGGTGACGGCGCGGGGCGGGCGCGCCCGGCAGCGCCCGCCCGGCCCGTGCTGTCAGCCCGTCAGGACGTGGCGGTCCAGTCGAAGTCGAGCGTCGCGCTCTTGCCCTGGAAGGGGTTGTCGGTCGCCGGCGTGCCGTTCGGGAACGTGGTCGTGAACAGGTAGCGGTGCTTCTCGCCCGCCGCCCAGGCTCCGAGCGTGACGTTCAGCAGACCGTCGACCTTCCCGGTGTAGACCGGCGGGTCGCCGGCATCGCAGGTCGGCGTGCCGGAGGCGAACGTGCCGCAGTCCTGCACGACGAGGTCGAGCTGCGCGAGCAGCGGGGCGAAGCCGGTCGGGTTCGACGAGCTCAGCGTGAAGTCGCCGCTCACCGAGCCGGTGTTCTGGATGTCGGCCGTGCCGGTCCTGACGTCACCGGGCTTCATGTTGTCGGCGTGCAGGACGGCCGAGCCGCCGCCGCCGATGCTCAGCGTGCCGGCGGAGAACGTGTTGCCGGCGGACGCGACGTGCGCGGTGAAGTTCGCGCCCGATCCCACGGCCACGCCCACCGCCGCAAGGACGA
>Ga0335070_10006692_pt1 | contig 13558 bp, 10 predicted proteins | sample Lox_Sample_13_FD_206722 | JGI IMG/M metagenome (GOLD analysis project Ga0335070, IMG submission 206722) | Soil microbial communities from Loxahatchee National Wildlife Refuge, Florida, United States - Lox_Sample_1.3 | ecosystem: Environmental > Terrestrial > Soil > Wetlands | place: USA...
AGCCCTGACGAGGAGGGGCTGCGGGGGCAGATCGACCCGGCGCGTCACGTGGAGCTGGTTCATGCGTGGCGCGAGCAGCTCGGCGACGCCACGGATGATCTGGCGCAGGTCGGTCTGTTCTAGACGGGGCGGGTTCTTTCGCGACATTTCGCGGAATCGGCGCACGATCTCGCCCGCGCGGATGGCTTCGGCGGAGGCGCGCGCGATGAGCTTGGCAACGTGAGTCGGGCGGCCCTGGCGGAGCATGGATCGGCACGCGGCCAGGTTGTTGGCAATGGTGCTGAGTGGCTGGTTCAGCTGATGGGCCAGGCTGGTTCCCAGCTCCCCCAGCGTCCGGACGCGTAGGATGTGCGCGAGCTCAGCCTGGTGCTCGCGCGCGCGCGCCTCGGCCCGCTTCCGTTCGGTCAAGTCCCGGGCGATCCCCGTGAACTTCCGTTCGGCGCCGTCCGTGAATTCACTCACCGCAAGGTCCATCGGAAACGTCGTGCCATTTTTGCGCAGACCTGCGACCTCTCGTCGGATGCCGATGATGTGCCGGATGCCCGTCTTGAGGTAGCGGCGGAGATAGCCGTCATGCTCATCGCGGTACGGACGGGGCATGAGCATGCGGACGTTCCGGCCGATCACCTCCGCGGGCGGATAGCCGAACATCCGCTCCGCGGCCCGGTTGAACGAAAGCACCGTGCCCGCGTGGTCGATCGTGATGATCGCATCAGCGGCGGTGTCGAGGACCGCCTGTAAGCTCCTCAGCGCCCCCTCGAGCTCCGACCGGGCCGCCTGCAGCGCGTCCGCCGCGACATCCGAAAAGGTGAGGACGACCCCGTCGATCCGGCTGTCCCGGGTGCGATAGGGCAGGACCTGTCGCACATAGCGGCGGCGATCAGCGCCCTGAATCTCCGCCTGGCACGGGATGAGCCGATCGAGGACCGCCTGCGCGTCGGTCAGTAGGGTGGGGTCAACGAACTTCTGCGTGATGTCGCTGAGGGGTCGGCCGACGTCGGAGTCGATCAGGGTGAAGAGCCGAGTCGCGGCGGGGGTGAAGCGCCGGATCCGGAGCTGGAGATCCAGAAAGACGGTGGCGATGTTCGTGCTGGTCAGCAGATTGCCGAGATCATTGTTGACGCGCTCGAGCTCGTCGACCTTGGTCTGGAGCTGCGCGTTCACCGTGCTCAGCTCCTCGTTGAGGGACTGCAACTCTTCCTTCGAGGTCTCAAGCTCCTCGTTGGTCGACTGGAGCTCCTCGTTGACCGACATCACCTCTTCGTTGGCAGCTTTGAGCTCCTCGTTGGCCGTCGCGAGCTCCTCGATGGTGCTCTGCAAGTCCTCGCGGGAGGTCCGGAGTTCATCCTCCAGCTGCCGCACTACCGATTCCTCCGCCTCGCGTCCAGCCGCGGCGGTGGCCTCGGGCACGGCGCTGGGCCCGGCCTCTGGTTCCACGTCCGCGAAGGAGACGAGAAGAAGCCCTTCGGTCTCGGTGGCCCCGGTAAGAGGCTCGACCGTTACCCGAACCCGGTGCCACGCGCCGTTGCGCCGGACGCGGGCGCCTGCCGCGACCTGCGGCTGGCCTCGGCTGATTGCCGTATGGACGAGGGTGCGGAGGCGAGTCTGAAGGCCGTCTCGCAGGCGCGCGATCAGGTCGTGGGTCGGAGGTCCGGGGGGCTGCGTCAGATAGTGATCGACGGGGCCCGAGAAGAAGACGATCTCATAGTGGCGGTTGATCACCACACTCGCCGGTGCGTAGCGGTCGAGCAGCGTCCGCTGGACCCGAGCGAGAACTTGATTGGTCGCGAGGGGTAGGGGCGGCCGGGCTTCCGCCTGGGGGGTCGGCGCGCTCTGCGCCATGACCGGCACGTACACCCGGTCCAGGTGCGTCGGCCCGATGCGCCGGTAGATGCGCCACTTCTTCGATACGGTGTCGAAGAGATCCTCCGCCGTGCCGATCGATTCCGCGTTGCCGAGAAAGAGGTATCCACCCTCGTTGAGGGCGAAGTGGAACAGGGCGATGAGTCGCTTCTGGGCGTCGGGCTCGAGATAGATGAGCAGATTCCGGCAACTGATCAGATCGAGCTGTGAAAACGGCGCATCCGCGATGAGGTTCTGCTTGGCGAAGATTACAGCCTCGCGGAGCTCCTTGTTCACGCGGTAGCTGTTCTCACCGACAAGGAAGAACCGGCTCAAGCGCCCGGCCGGAATGTCGGCTGCGATGCTCTCTGGGTACACACCGGCGCGGGCGAATTCCAGCGCCTCGTCATCCACGTCCGACGCGAAGATCTGAATCGGTCGGCCGTGTTTGGCCGCCTGAACCCGCTCGATCAGGGCCATGCCTAAGCTGTAGGCCTCCTCGCCGGTGCCGCAGCCCGGGGCCCAGACCCGGATCGGTGCCGATCGATCCTGCTCGGAGCCTACAATCGGCAGGACGTGTTCTTCCAGAAATTGCCACGCGGGGGGGTCCCGAAAGAAGCGCGTCACGCCGATGAGCAGATCCTTGAAGAGGGCCGTGAGCTCGTTGCCGTCGCCACGAAGGAGTCGGAGGTAGTCTGCCGTACCCTCGACGTGCCGGAGGCTCATGCGGCGGCGGACGCGTCGCAGGAGAGTGCCCTTCTTGTAGGCAGTGAAATCGAAGCGCAGCCGGGTGCGGAGGAGCGCGAGGATTCGGGTGAGATCATCGGCACCCGACTCCGCGGGAGGCTGGAGCCGGTCGGCGGTGACATATGGGTGCCGCGCGTACTTGAGCAGGATCTCCGGCATCTTCTCGACGGGCAGGACGTAATCGACCGCGTCATTGGCGATCGCGCTCTGCGGCATCCCGCCATGCTGAAGGGAGCGTGGATCCTGCGCGATCGCCATCCCACCGACTGTCTTGATTTCCTTGAGTCCGAGCGTGCCGTCGGTGCCGGTACCGGAGAGGAGGATGCCGATCGCCCGCTCCTGCTGATCCGCGGCGAGGGACCGGAAGAAGTGGTCGATCGGCATGCGGATTCCCCGCCGCTCCGCCGGGGGGGGCGTCAGATGCAGGACGCCCTCGCTGATGCTCAGGTACTTGTTGGGGGGAATGACGTAGACGTGATTGGCTTCGACGGGGATATCCCCGGCCAGCTGTCGCACTGGCATCTTGGTATGCTTGCCGAGCAGCTCGGCGGTCAAGCTCTCGTGGGTCGGGTCCAGATGCTGGATGAGGACGAACGCGATGCCGCGGTCGGACGGCATAGCCTCGAAGAAGCGCGTGAAGGCCTCAAGGCCGCCGGCGGAGGCGCCCAGCCCGACGATCGGGCAGACGCCGTTCGGAGCATCGCTCGGTGCATCGGGGCTCCGTGCAGGGTCCGGGATCGCTGGCGCCTTCGGTCGCCTCCGCGTCGCACGCCTCTTACTCATTGCGGCGACCTTACCAGCGGTCTGCGTTCACAGCAATCCCGGCCGGATTCGAAGGCGGACTTCCCCCGGGCGTCGAGCAGAAGGATGTCGAGGGTGGAGGACGGCATGTTGACCGTCCGCGGGGGAGACCAAGGAGGAGGCCGCTCCGAGGTGGGTCGGAGCACTAAGGTCGGAATCGTCTGAGACGGGCAAGGCCGATACCGCGCCACGCTAGTTCTTCGTCTTCGCGTCGACCAGCTTTCAGGGAAGATACCTCTGCTGCCCTTACTGATTCACAAAGGACCTCTCAGGGTGGCCGAAGGGGTAGGACCGAGAATCCATGTTCGTCCTGCCGTGAAGACGCCGTCGGCCTGCGGAAATCCAGCCCGACTCCCTTTCTCCCAGGAAACTCCCAGGTCCATTCCCATCCAATTCCCATGCATTGGGCTCACTAGGCTGGTACTCGGCCAAAGTCCACCCCGAACGGCAGCCGAGTCGATTTCGGTGGTTGCGAGCCCCCGCAACCAAACAAACCAAGGGCTTCGGAGCCACCCTCCGGAGCCCTTGGTCATTTCGTCCAACGAGCGTACAAGGAGTTGGCCGCAGACGGAAAATGGCACTCCCGGAGCTCCCAACCATCACCCTGACAAGTGGCTGCGGGCCCCCGCAACCACCGATGCCGCGAAGGCTCTCGCTTGCACGGGCCGCACGATCTGGCACGACCCGGGTGACGGACACACTCGAGGTTCGGCGGTGGATCCTGGGTTACGGCCCGGACGCGGAGGTGGCGGAGCCGGCGGCGCTGAGAGAGGCGCTGCGGCTGGAGGCCGATGCGCTAGCCCGGAAGCTGACGCCAACACGCCTTCCCGCTGCGCCCGCGGCGGACCGCGGGGGGCAGTCGCCTCGCGCGTCGTCGCGGAGCCGGCATGCAGGGGTAAGCTGACGCATGCCGAAGAGGCCGAAGAAAAGCGAGCCCAAGCGAGACACCGCCGCCACTGTCGGCTACGAGGCACAGCTCTGGCACATGGCCGACGCGCACAGCATGGACGCTGCGGAGTACAAGCATGTCGTCCTCGGCCTCATCTTTCCCAAGTACATCTCTGACGCCTTCGAGGAGCAGCACGCGAAGCTCGTGGCGGAGAAGGCCACGGGCGCCGATCCGGAGGATCCCTAGCCCTCGGGGACGAGGCTACGGATCAGCGCAAGAAGGTCGCGCGGGCTGTAGGGCTTGGCGAGGTATCCGGTAGCCCCCGCTTCCCTAGCCTTCTGGTCATCGCCCGAGAGCGCGAACGAGGTGATGACGATGATGGGAGTCTCAGCAGTGGCTTTCTCCGCGCGTAGCCTGCGTGTTGCCTCGAGCCCCGAGATCTTGGGCAACTGAACGTCCATCAGGATCAGGTCCGGTCGCGCCTCGTGCGCCTTCGCTACGCCCTCTTCTCCGTCGTCAGCCTCAATGAGCCGGTAGGTCGTGTTTGCGAGCAATAGGCGCACCAACTTGCGGTTCGCCTCGCTGTCCTCGACGTGGAGGATGGTCTTGACGCTCATGTCGCTTTCGCCCGCTGGGGAACCTCGAAGATGAATGTCGAGCCCTTGCTCGGCTCACTCTCGACCCAGATGTAGCCGCCGTGCATCTCGATGAACTTCTTGGTGATCGACAGCCCGAGGCCCGTACCGCCGTACTCGCTCGCGATCGTCGCATCGGTTTGCCTAAACTCGGTGAACAGGCTGCCGATCTTGTCCGGCGAAATGCCGATGCCGGTGTCGACCACGCGAAAAACGAGACTCTCGCCCTTCGGCTCGACCGAGATCTCGACGTGCCCCTCCTTGGTGAACTTGAGCGAGTTGCCCGCGAGGTTCATCAGGCACTGCGTCAGACGCCCCACGTCGCCGCGGGTGAGCGGCAGGTCGGCTGGCACATGAACGCGGAACTCGAGCCCCTTGGCCTCGGCGAGCGGACGAAGCGTCGAGCGCACGCTCTCGACCATGTCCTCCACCACGTAATCGGCGAGCGCAAGCTCCATGTGGCCGGCCTCGATCTTAGCCAGATCGAGCACGTTGTTGATCAGCCGGAGCAGGTGCTTGCCGCTCGTCTGCGTCTCCTGCAGGGGGTCCTTGAAACCCAGCGGAACCTCACCACAAAGCCCGTCGAGCATCATCTCGTTGAACCCGAGGATTGCGTTCAAGGGCGTTCGCAACTCGTGGCTCATGCTGGCGAGGAACTGCGACTTGTGCTGGCTCGCCTGCTCGAGCTGGCGGCTCTTGTCGGCGAGCTCCTGGAAGAGCCGCGCGTTCTGCAACGCCAGGGCCGAATGCGTCGCGAACGTCTGGAGCAGGTTGACCACCTCCGGCGTGAAGGAGCCCGGCTGGCGGCGCCACACGGTGAGAGCACCTAGGACCCGCTGCTCGAGGAACAGGGGAACGGAGAGGAGCGCGCGATAACCATGGCGTCCCAGCGGATCTCGCAGGCGCGAGGCATCGTACAGCGTGTCGTCCCGGATGTCCGCGATCTGGACGGGAGCTCGGGTGGCCGCGGCCCTGCCCGCCGAGCCTTCTCCTAAACGGATGGGCTCGGCGCGTAGCAGCTCCACGAGCTCCGGGTCCATGTTGTAGGTGGCCCTCAGGTGCAGGGTGTCGCTGCCCTCGTTGTATTCGTAGATCGAGCCGCCCGCCGTCGAGGAGATTTGCACCGAGCGGGCGACGATGGTCTCGAGCACGATCTCGAGATCGAGCGTCGAGCTGACCGCGCGGCTGACCTCTCCCAGTGCCGTGAGCTCCTCGACGGCCCGCCCGAGAGCACCGGTCTTTTGCTCCAGCGCGGCGTAGGAGCCTTGGAGCTGGGCCGTCATCTGATTGAACTGGCCCGCGAGCACGCCGAGCTCGTCGCGGTTGGGCACGTCCAGGCGCTGGGAGAAATCGCCGGACGCCACGCGACTGAGCCGCGCGTCCATCAGCTGCACGGGGCCGATCAGTGACCACGAGATGGCGTACCCGAGGACCAGGGCGAGCGTGAGGCTCCCCACCGCGAACCCGATCACCACCGATCGGGACGTCGCGTAGGCCGCCTGGCTCGCGTCCATCCGGGTCACCAGGTCGGCCTCCGCCCTGTTGACGAGCTCGTTCGTCAGCCGGTCGAGCCGGTCGGCAAGCGCGGTCGCCTTCAAGAGCGCGCTCTTCTGGCTCTCCACGCTGGCCCCGCCATCGATCAGGTCGACGACCTGGCCGACGGCCGCGGTCAGTTGCTCATAGTCGTCACGCACGCGGCCGAGCCGGTCGGCATCGTCCATGGCGACGACCTGCAGCTGGTCGAACTCGTAGCGGAACTGATTCAGCTGCGCGAGCGTCGCCGAGAGCGTGCGTTCGTTCCAGGACCAGGAGGACGGGAGCGAGACGTCATGCTGGAACTGACGATAGGCGCCGATCCTCTCCTGGCGCTTCACCAGATCCTCGGCGCGGCTATTGACGCCGCTCAGGACCTTGAGGCCGACCCCGCCGAGGATGATGAGAAGCGCCGCGGTCGCCAGGAACGCCAGCAGGAGCTTGGCATGCACCGAGGCCGGGATCCTCGCGATCAGCCGAGGCAGCCATCCGGTCGCCGCGAGGATCCTCTCACGCATGCTGGTACGGCTCCGCGGCTCTGCCGCGGCGCCCTGAGGACCTCATGGTTCCTTCGAGCAGTCGCGCATCGTGTAGCCGAGCTTCCGGCCCTCCTCGGCGGCGGCGGCCTCAATCATCGGGCGGAGCACGGCTTGCATGGTCGGGATCCAGTCGGACACGACCTTCCACTTCGTTCCGTCCCACTGCTGGAAGAGAACCGGGCCACTGCCCTCGTGATCCTTGCAGGTGACCGTGAGGGGATGGACGAATCCCTTCATCCCGAGCTCCGCAAGCCGCTTCTCGTCGAGCCGCAGGTGCTCGAGGCCCCACCGGACCTGCTCGCCGGTGGGAGGGCGATTGCCGTACTTGCTCATGGCGGTCCGGATCGCCTCCACCTCGTACATGGCGCTGACCAGACCGCGGTTGTACAGGACCTCGCCGACGGCCTCGCGCTTGCCGGCGCCGTGGCCCTTGTCGTACACGAACTGGAGGATGTCCTGGTGCACCTTGAAGATACCCGGTGCGTGCGAGGCGGCGCCGATGTATCCGTTGGCGACCGGGCCAGCCAGGATGACGTCTCCTTCGCTCGCCGACCACCAGTTCCCGATGAGGTGATCCATCGGGTACCCGATCGCCGCGGCCTCCTTGATCGCCACCTGGTTCATGACGCCCCAGCCCGACATGTAGATCCAGTCTGGATTGAGCCGCCGGACCTGTGCCCAGGTGGTCTTCTGTTCCCGTCCGGGAGGATTCACGGCGAGCAGGGTCAACTGGAAGCCAACTCGCCGGGCCAGCGCGTCGAGCGTCGGGTTCGCCTCCTTCCCGTAGGGGCTGCTGAGGAAGACGTGGGCGACCTTCTTGCCCTTCAGCTTGTCGAGGCCACCCTCCCGGCGCCCGATGTACTCGATCATCGCCGAGGCCTGGCTCCAGTAGGTCGCGGGGAAGTTGAACACCCACGGGAACCAGCGTCCGTCGGCGGCCGCCGCCATGCCGGCGCCGAACTGGGTCACCGGGATCCTGTCGATGGGCGCCGTCGGGACGAGCCGGTACGTGACGCCGGTGCTGATGGGGAACACCAGCGCCGCTCCTCGCGTCTTGAGCCGTTCATAGCATTCGACACCTTTCGTCGTGTCGTACTGGAACTCACACTCCTCCCAAGAGAGCTTGACCCCGTTGATCCCGCCTTCGCGTTGGTTGACCAGCATGTAGTAGTCGACGAGGCCGTTGGCGACCGGGATCCCGCTCGACGCGAAGGGCCCCGTCCGATACACGAGCACCGGAATGAAAATGTCGTTCGCCCCGGCCGCCGCGCCCGCAAGGATAGCGCTGGAGACGACAATCGCCAAAAGGCCCGGGAAGGCGTGGCGGATCCTGTAGTGGCGGGTCATGCGCGCGCTCCCTTTCGCTCCACCCGGTGCGGCAGAACCCCTTGCCGATCTTGTGACTCCACGCAGATGCGGCCCCGAGGCCGGGCGGCGATCACCCCGTCCGTGGGCTCCCGTCACCGAGACATAACGTGCCGAACTCGGACGCCGGCCACCCCAGGAGCAATGCCACAGCGCACATTGGCAGCCTCCTCGCGCGCGGACCGCGCCCGCCCGGCTTTGAGGGATGCTATTCGCGCACACCGCCGCCGTCAATCGGCAAATGGGCCGGCAGGATTAGCATCTGTGGCTCAATCTTGCGTTTGTCGGCGTCAATCTGCGGCGAAAGGCTTCCGTTTGCTCCAGAACCGCGGAATCCAGCGCGGGACGCGCGCGCAGTAATCCTCATATTCCTTCCAGAACTTTCCGCGTAATGTAGGTTCTTCATAGAGAAGCACGAAGGCAAAGAACCCGAGCCATACCACGAGTCCGTACTCCAGCAGGGCCATGCTGCCCAAGAGGAGTCCCTGGCCGAAAATCAGCGAAGTAACAGCCACGTACATGGGGTTGCGCACGTAACGATAGAGCCCGGTAACTACCAGGCGCTGAGGAGGCGCGACCGGCGCCGGCGTCCCCAGGCCCTGAATGGCGAAGCGGGCGAAGGAGTCGAGCAGAACCGGCAGCCCGGCGGCAATCATCAGCCCGCCCAAAATGCGCAATGAAGAAAACCCGAAGAGGGGCGGCGCCATGCGCCAGCGGGTGAAGGTCCAGGGAACGTACACGGCGAGGGTTCCCGGAGCGATCACCAGAAAGATCGCGGAGCCGAGCAGGGCCATGGCACGCCTCATGAGTTTTCCTCATTCTATCCTTGAGCCAACATCAACGCCCTCCGGCAGCGGTGCCCCCGTCCGTGGCCCCGGTCCCCGCGACATAACCTCCCGGACTCGGACGCCGGCCACCCCAGGAGCCGACGGCTCAGCCTTTTGTGCCCGCTGAGTCCCCCCGAATCCCCCCCACGCTCCGCCCGCCGTGCCGCGCAGGAGGCACAGGTCCCCCTCTGCACGGTCCTCGACACTGTTAGACTCGCGGCCAGACTTCGAGGGAGGGACCCGATGGCCTCTATCTGCTCGCCCGAAATGCCGCGACGCGCTTTCATAGGCGTCATCGCGGGCGGCCTCCTCGCCGCGCCGCTCGCCGCCGAGACGCAGCAGGCGGGGAAGGTGTACCGAGTCTGTTTCCTAGCCCTTACCCCCGGGGAGGACACCACCGCGATGACGGCGCTGAAGGAGCGACTCCACGAGTTGGGCTACCGAGAGGGCAAGACCATGGCGTTCGAGTACCGATCTGCCGACGGACGTCCAGAACGGCTGCCACAGTTGGCGCGCGAGATAATTCGAGATAGGCGGGACGTCTTGGTAGCCGGGTTCGGGACACTCACGGCACAGGCGGCGAAGGCAGCCACCACGACCATCCCGATCGTGTTTACGACCGTGGGGGATCCGGTAGGTTCCGGGCTGGTCGCCAGCCTCGGCCGGCCCGGGGGGAACGTCACAGGCCTGAGCGGGTTGCCAGAGATCGGAGGCAAGCACCTGCAACTCCTGCAGGAGCTCAGTCCAGGTAAGCAAGTGGTCGCGGTGCTGATGAACCCTGAGACACCATTCACACGGTTGGCACTCAAGCAGATCGAGATAGCCGCGCAGGCCAACCGGACCCGCCTCGAGATCCTCGAAACGAGAACCGCCGACCAGGTGCCACGCGCTCTTCAGGAGGCGGTCACGGCCGGCGCAGGTAGCCTGCTCGTACTCGTGGATCCGTTGCTGTTCAGCCTCCGTCGAGAAATTGTCGACCTCTCGGCGAAATTCCGGCTTCCTGCAGTATATCCGTCCAGCGAATGGGCCGAGGCGGGCGGGTTGATGTCCTACGGTGCGGATCGACGTCAGATGTACCGGCGAGCGGCCGAGTACGTAGACAAGATCCTGAAGGGCGCCAAACCGGGCGACCTGCCGGTCGAGCAGCCAACGAAGTTTGAGCTCGTCATCAACCTCAAGACCGCCAAGGCGCTCGGCCTGACGATCCCGCCGTCGCTCCTGCAACGGGCGGATCAGGTGATCGATCCATGAGAACGGTGGCGGCGTCAAGGGCGTCTGCGCAGGCAGCTCGTCCTTTCGGAGCCGGGATGGGGCCCGGCGCGATCGCACAATTGACACAGGATCGGCGATCCCGGTGGCGGCAATACCGTGGTATCCCCCGGATCGGGGCGCAAATTGCGATGAAGAGCGTGGAGCGCGCGCTGGATCCGGATGATCCGATTCTCGAACTGGTGCTGATAGGCCGTGCGTAGGTACGGCGGCAGTTGGCGCTGCGGCAACGCGGCGACCTTGGCGAGGAGGTGATCATACTCGCGGATGAGGTGCCCGAAGGTGGCCGGTGGAGGCAGGGCGGGCAGGCGACCCGAAGCGTCTCGGTGGGAATCAAGGCCCAGAACCTCTAGGCTGCTCTCGCGCCCTTGCGCCGGGGCGCGGTGTGGGAAAAACCTGAGCCCCCGGGCGTGCTCGTGACATTGACCTCCCCGATGGCATGAGGCAGGATGACGGCTATGAAAAAGATCCTCGTGCTGGGTCTCGCGGCGGCGGTGGTGCTCGGGCCGGGCTGGATGTCCGGGGTTTCCGCGCAGGAGGCCGCGCGGGCACGGCTGCTGGGAGTCTGGGAAGGTGCGCTCAAATACGGTGGTGTGACCGGCCCCGGGTTCATGGAGTTCTTCGAGGAGCGCGGTGTCCTGAAGTGGAAGAGCAGCTTCGCGACCACCTCGAAGATCCTCTTGGGCGATGCGGAGGGGACGGTGACCGTCCTGGCTCCTCCCAGGGTGGAGGCCGTCGGCGTCCTCACCAAGCACCACGCGGGTGCGGAGCGGACCCGGGTGACATACGTGCTGAGCTTCGTCGGTGACGAGCTGAAGGGAACCGCAACGGCGGAGATAGACAATCTTCCGCTCGAGGTGTCGCTGACGCGCAGGAAGTGACGGCGACATGCCGCCGCTGGAGCCGGATGGCAGCTCTCCTCAGGCTCCTCTGAGGCTCCTCTCAGACCAAACCATAGGCTTTGAGGTGTCGGGCACTGCTCGCCAGGAGCACTTTGACCACCGTGATCGTCGGAATGGCCAGGAACATTCCGGCCGGACCAAACAGGATGGCGCCTCCCACGATGCCGATCACTACGACGAGCGGATGAAGTTTGACCGAACCACCGAGGACGATCGGCTCGTAGATGAAATTCTTGACCAGCTCGGCGAGCGCCACAGCCGCCACGACCCAGAGCGCGAACGTCTCGGCGGTCACGAGCGGGATCAGCGGATGAACGTTCTCGGCGAGTAGCGCATAGGCCAGCCCACCCAGCAACGCTGCGGCGAAACCCATGTAGGGGATGACGTTGCTGGCGCCAGTAAAGACCCCAATCGCGATCGCCCAACTGAGCGGGACACCGACGAGGGTGATGAACACGATGACGGTCAGGCCAAGCGCGCAGCACTCGAGGAATATGCCGCGCACGTAGTCCCCCAGCGCCTGGTCGACGTCGGCAAGCACGGCGAGCGCGGGCTCGAAGAGCCGATTCGGGACGGCTCTCAGCAGACCGCGCTTGATGTCTCCGGTATCCCACAACAGGAACAGGAAGATCACTGGCGCGATCATCCACGTCGACAGGGTGTCGCCGAGCCCGGCGGGCGTGCTCGTCGCTCCGAGGGTCGGCGCGGAACTCGCCGGCGGCCCGGCGAACGTCCTCGGGGCCGCCTCGGCAGCCCCGGTCCGTTGCGCCCGCAGTTCGAGCACCTGTGCGTTCGCGCGCTCCTGCTCGAGCAGCCGATTCGATCGCGCTGATGCCGCTTCGGTATCCCGCTCGCGCGAGGCGACGAACTGGGCGCGCTCGTCGGGTGTGAGGGCGAGGACTTCACTCACACGATCTACCAACGCATCCAGATCGCGGTGCGCCAGCTGGTAGAGACGATTGCCTCGCGTCCACGACCGGTCCAGTCCCATCAGCGTCTGGTAGTGATGGTTCAGCCCGTACAGCACGCGAACGCGCAGCGCGAGAGCTTCGGTCTCGCTCGGCATGACGGCGCGGATGCTGTTCACGATGCCGAGCGCGACCGACGCGAACATGAGCAGCAGCAACCCAACGGCCAGGCCCCGCGGGATCCTATACCGTTCGAGGCGGGTGACGAGGGGACGACAGATGTACGCCAGGAGACCGCCGACGCACGCCGGCACGATCAAGCTCCTCAGCGCCGAGACCAGGTAGGCCGCCGCAACGAGGGCGACGGCAGTGACGACGGCCTTCAGGACGACACCCAAAGGTGTGGCGCTGGTGGCGCGAGTCACGGTGTGCCCTCCTGGTGCTCTTTGGACGCCCTGAGACCTTCGGCGTCGATGAGCATCTGCAGTCGAGCGGCCATGATTTCGGCCAGCCGGACGAGAACCTTGTTCGCCACCACCGGGAAGTTGAGGATCAGCGCGTCGAGGTCGGATTTACCCAGAGCTAGCAACGACACCGGACCACGCGCCCGGACCGAGAACCAGCGAATGACCCCCACCCCGATGGCCGCTGACTCCTCGAAGGAGGCCGGCGGCTCGAGCAGGGCCAGGGGAACCTCCTGGCCATCGGCGCCCTGCCTCACGACCTCGACCACGCCCCGCCGCAGGACGAACAGCGCTACGCCAGGTTTACCTTCCTCGCACACGTACTCGCCATCAGCGTACTCGCGCTCGTGGACGATGCGGGCGACGCGCACGAGATCGCGGCGGCCGAGGCCCTCGAACAGACTGACCTGGCGCAGGAAGTCAACGAGGTCTCGGTGTCGTTGCGCGATGGAGCTGTCCGGCGGTTCGAACAGCGCTCGTGCCCGGAGCGCCGCGTTGTCCGCCGAGTCGGTGCTCGGCCGCAGGGGTAGGAGGAGTTTCTTCAGCCCAGGAAATGTCAGCTTCGGTCTCAATGATGACCCCCGCCACGTGTTGGCCGGCGCGGGGTGGCCGCGATCAGAGTCGCGAGCGACCGCGGCTGGACCGCATACGTCGGGCTGGGCACGTAGGGAGCGAGTGTCCAGTCACACACGTCATCCGGCGCATCTCGATAGGTGTCGATCCATCGTCGCCAGCCCTCGAGCACTCCCGGCGTCGGGCGCGGAATCTCGAAGGTCAGCGGTTCCCAGTAGGCGTTGAACATCGCGTGGATCAGCAGCGCTCCGCCTGGCCCGCGCA
>Ga0335070_10006693_pt1 | contig 13556 bp, 11 predicted proteins | sample Lox_Sample_13_FD_206722 | JGI IMG/M metagenome (GOLD analysis project Ga0335070, IMG submission 206722) | Soil microbial communities from Loxahatchee National Wildlife Refuge, Florida, United States - Lox_Sample_1.3 | ecosystem: Environmental > Terrestrial > Soil > Wetlands | place: USA...
AGCGAAGGCGGGCCCCCGCAAGGACGGGCGCGAAGCGCCGCGCGCAGCGAGGCGAAGCCGAGCGAAGGCGGGCCCCCGCAAGGACGGGCGCGAAGCGCCGCGCGCAGCGAGGCGAAGCCGAGCGAAGGCGGGCCCCCGCAAGGACGGGCGCGAAGCGCCGCGCGCAGCGAGGCGAAGCCGAGCGAAGGCGGGCCCCCGCAAGGACGGGCGCGAAGCGCCGCGCGCAGCGAGGCGAAGCCGAGCGAAGGCGGGCCCCCGCAAGGACGGGCGCGAAGCGCCGCGCGCAGCGAGGCGAAGCCGAGCGAAGATCAGAGCTAGAGCCGCGCGAGGCGCGCGCCGACCGCGCGGAACTCCGCCAGCGTCTCCTGGAAGATCTGCGCGACGGGCTTCACGCTCTCGATGCGCCCCGCCACCTGGCCCGACAGCGCGATCGAGGCCTCCATGTCCCCGCCGAAGTAGAGACGCTGCACGCGGCCGAGCACCGAGAGCTCGACCTTCTCCTCGCGCTCGAGCCTCTCCGAGAAGGCCGTGCGCAGTGCCCGCAGGCCGGGGCGGTGGAAGCGGTTCAGGAACACCGTGTCGGTCTCCTGCGCCGCGCAGATCGCCTGCTTGAAGTGCTCGTGCACGGGCGACTCCGCGGCCGAGACCATGCGGGTGCCCATCTGCACGCCCTCGGCGCCGAGCGCGAAGGCCGCGGCCATCGACGCGCCGTCGGCGATGCCGCCCGCGGCGATCACGGGCACGTCGACCTTCGAGCACACCAGCGGCAGGAGCACCATGGTGGCGACGTCGCGCGGATTCTTGAAGCCGCCCCCCTCGCCGCCCTCGACGACGAGGCCGTCGACGCCTGCCTCGATCGCCTTCAGCGCCGCTCGCAGCGACGGCACCACGTGGTAGACGGTGAGGCCCGCGCTCTTCAGCGCCTTCGTGTAGCGGGTAGGGTCTCCCGCGGAGGTCGTGACGAAGCGCACGCCCTGCGCCACCACGAAGTCGACGATCGAGGGGTCCCGCACGAAGAGCTGCGCGATGTTGACGCCGAAGGGCTTGTCGGTGAGATCGCGCATCTTGCGGATCTCCTCGCGCACGGCGTCGAGCTCGCCCGAGGAGGTCTCGATGATGCCCATGCCGCCGGCGTTCGAGACCGCCGAGGCGAGCTGCGCGCGGGCGATCCAGCCCATCGGCGCCTGAACGATCGGCAGCGCGACGCCGAGGGACTCGGAGACGCGCGTGCGGAGGGTGGCTGCGGCCGGCGCGGAGCTGCGTTCAGGCACCGCGCACCGCTTCGATCTCGACGGGAATGCCGTTCAGCGCCGACGTGCCCGAGAGCGGGTCCAGCGTGAACTCGTCCGCGAGGGCGTTGCTGTTCGTGCCCGGGCGCTTCGCGGCGACCTGCATGCGCGTGCCCGGCGCGTCGTGACCCCAGCCGTGCGGCAGGCTCACGACACCCGGCAGGATCGCATCGGTGACCTCGACGAGCGCCACCACGGAGCCCGCCTTCGAGCGCACGCGCGCCGCCCCGCCGTTCCGGAGCGACAGGCGCTCCGCGTCCCGAGGGTGGACCTGCAGCGTGCAGCGGAACGGACCCTTGGCGAGGGTCGGCAGGTTGTGCATCCAGGAGTTGTTCGAGCGGAGATGGCGCCGCCCGACCAGCAGGGGCCCCGCGCGCGGCGCGTCGATCGATGCCTCGAGGCGAGCGAGGTCGTCCACGATCATGCGCGGAGCCAGCTCGATCTTCCCGCTCTGCGTGCGCAGCACCTCGGGAACGCGCGGCGCGAGCGGACCGAGGTCGATGCCGTGCGGAGCCCGCTCGAGGGCGGCCAGCGAGATGCCGTCGCGCGCGCCGAAGCCGTCGCCGTAGGGGCCGGTGCGCAGCGCCAGGTCGATCAGCCGCTCGGGTCCGCGGCGCGGCGCCAGCGCCGCCAGGATCTCTTCGGCATCGCGGCCGTGGATCGGCGAGCCCTTCGCCGCGACGGCGGCCTGCACACGCAGGCGGATCGCCAGCTCGTCCAGCGCGCGCGTGTCCGCCTTGGGCCCCTGGCCCAGCAGGATGCCGAGCAGGCGCAGCAGGATCTCCCACTCGGTCATCGCGCCGGGCGGCAGCTCGAACAGCGGCGGCGAGTAGCGCGCCGCGTTGCGCGCGGCGAAGGACGGGAACGCGACGTCGTAGTGGCTCTGCTCGAGAGGGGAGGGGCCCGGCAGGATCACGTCGGCGTGTCGCGTCGTCTCGTTCAGGTAGATGTCGACGCTGACCATGAAGTCGAGCGAGGCGAGCGCGCGCTCGAGGCGAGCGCTGTTGGGCGCGCTGCGCGCGGGATTGCCCGCGATGGTGAGCAGCGCGCGCACCTGGCCCGGACCCGGCGTCTCGATCTCCTCGGCGAGGCAGGCGATGGGGAACTCGCCGAACACCTCCGGCGCGCCGCGCACGCGGCTCCTGTGGCGGTGTAGTCGCGGTCCGGCGCCGCGGCCGCCGCGGCCCTCGGCATTGGGCGAGAACGCCGGCGCCTTGGGGAACATGGCGCCGCCTTCGCGGTCGAGATTGCCGGTCAGCACGTTCAGCACGTCCACCAGCCAGGAGGCCAGCGTGCCGAAGGCGGTCGTCGTGGTGCCGATGCGGCCGTACACCGCCGCGCGCGGCGACGCGGCGAGCTCGCGCGCGAGCTCGCGGATCTGCTCGGCCGCGACGCCGCAGGCGGGCGCGACGCGCTCCGGTGTGAACGGCGAGAGGGCCTGGCGCACCGTCGGGACGCCGTCGGTCCACTCCGCGAGCCGCCCGAGGCGCACGAGCTCCTCGGCGAAGAGCGTGTGCGCCATGCCGGCCAGCAGCAGCGCGTCGGTGGCCGGCCGGATCGCCACGTGGCGATCCGCGATCTCGGCGGTCTCGCTGCGGCGCGGATCCACCACGACCAGCTTCCCGCCGCGCTCGCGCAGGCGCCGCGCGCGGCCGCGGAAGTCCGGGACGGTGAACAGGCTGCCGTTCGAGACCAGCGGGTTGGCGCCGAGCACGAGCAGGTACTGGCAGCGGTCGATGTCCGGCACCGGCACCGTCAGCGACGTGCCGAACATCAGCGCGCACGCCACCTGCTTCGGGTACTGGTCGACGGTGCTCGCGCTGTAGCGGTTGCGCGTGCGGAAGCCGGTGAGCAGCGCGTTCGAGTAGAGCGAGGTGGCCGTGTTGTGCACGCTCGGATTGCCGAGGTAGATGCCCAGCGAGTCGGGTCCGTGTGCGTCGAGGACGGGGCGCAGCCCGCGCCAGGCGGCCTCGAAGGCCTCGTCCCAGGAGGCCGCGACGTGCTCGCCGTTCTGGCGCACGAGCGGCGCGCGCAGGCGGTCCGGGTCCGCGTCGAGGTCGCGCAGCGCCACGGCCTTGGGGCACAGGAAGCCTGCGCTGAACACGTCCTGCTCGTCGCCGCGGATCTCGGCCACCTCGCGTCCGGAGACGGAGATCTCGAGGCCACAGGTCGCCTCGCAGAAGGGGCAGATGCGCTGGCGCTTCTCGGCGTTTCGACGCGTCATGGGGCCTCCGGTCGCCCGAGTATACGCGCCCCTCGCGACGCGGTTGCCGCCGGCGAGGCGCGTCGTGCAAGCTACGCGGCCAGTGGCCCGGGCGGGCCGGGAGGCGCGATGTCCTTCGACGACTACGAGTCCTACGACGCGCTCGGCCTGGCCGGCCTGGTGCGCGCGGGGGAGGTGAAGCCGCGCGAGCTGCTCGAGGCCGCGCTGGCGCGCGCGGAGCGCCGCAACCCCGCCGTGAATGCCATCGTCATCCCGATGGCCGACGAGGCGCGACGGGTCGCGGAGGATCCGCCGGCGGGTCCCTTCCGCGGGGTCCCGTTCCTGCTGAAGGATCTCTATGCCTACTACCCGGGCTTCCGCACCACCCACGGCTCGCGCCTGTTCGCCGACTTCGTGCCGGACCACGCGAGCGAGCTGGTGACGCGCTACCGGCAGGCGGGCCTCGTGATCTTCGGAAAGTCCGCCTCGCCCGAGTTCGGCATCACCACCTCGACCGAGTCCGCGCTGTTCGGGAAGACGCGCAATCCCTGGAGCCTCGAGCACAGCGCGGGCGGCTCGTCGGGCGGCGCGGCGGCCGCGGTCGCCGCCGGCATCCTGCCGGCGGCGCACGCCAGCGACGGCGGCGGCTCGATCCGCATCCCCGCGTCCTGCTGCGGGCTCTTCGGGCTGAAGCCGACGCGCGGCCGCGTCCCCTTCGGACCGGACGCAGGCGAGGGCTGGAGCGGCATGAGCACGGTGCACGCCGTCACGCGCAGCGTGCGCGACAGCGCCGCGCTGCTCGACGTGATCCGCGGCGCCGACCTCGGTGCGCCCTACGTCGCCCCCGAGCCGGCGCGCCCGTACCTGGCGGAAGTCGGCGCGCCGCCGGGTCGCCTGCGCATCGCGTTCCAGACGCGGTCCTTCAACGGCAGCGACACGCACCCGGACTGCGCCGAAGCCGTCCGGGACGCGGCGAAGCTCTGCGCCGCGCTCGGGCACCACGTCGAGGAGGCGGCGCTCGACGTCGACGCCGCGGTCTTCGGGCGCGCCTCGCAGGTGATCATCGCTGCGAATCTGCGCGCGTCGGTGCTCGACCGGCTGCGCGACCTCGGTCGCGAGCTGCGCGAGGGCGACCTCGAGCCGGGGACGCGCTCCATGTTCGAGGCGGCGGCGGGCGCGGACGCCGCCGCGTACGCCAGCGCGATCCGCGTGATCCACGCGCTCGGTCGCCAGGTGTCGCGCTTCCTCGTCGATCGCGACCTCCTGCTCACCCCGACGCTCGGCACGCCGCCGCTTCCGCTCGGCAGGCTGGCGCTCGACAACCCGGACCTGATGACCTTCCTTCGCGATCTTCTGCAGACCGTGGGCTACACGCAGCTGTTCAATGCATCGGGTCATCCGGCGATGTCGGTGCCGCTCTACTGGAACGCCGCGGGGCTGCCGGTCGGCGTGCAGTTCGCCGGCCGCTTCGGCGACGAGGCCACGCTGCTGCGCCTGGCGGCCCAGCTCGAGCAGGCGCGGCCCTGGTTCGCGCGCCGCCCGTCGCTGCCCTGACCGCTCTGCATGTACGTCGTGCACGTCGACCGGCAGCGCTCCTTCACGGGGCAGATCCGGCGCGGTCTGTTCGAGGCGGAGGCGCTGCAGCGAGCCGGCCACCGGGTGGGGCTGATCGCGCACCCAGGCAGCGAGTTCGCGCGCCGCGGGCGCGAGCGCGGCATGCAGGTCTTCGAGCTGCCGATGCGCGGCGCTGCGCTGTACGCCTCGGTCCTGCGCGCGGCTCGGGCGCTGCGCGGGCGCGGCGTCGACATCCTGCACTGCCACGGAGGGCGCGACCACGTGCTCGCCCTCGCCGTCGCGCGCCTGGCGGGCGTCCCGCACGTCCTGCGCACCAAGCACAATCACACGCTGCCGCGAGGGCGGCGCAGCCTGCTCGTGTATCGCGCCTGCGACCGCGTCGTCGCCGTGTCGGGCTTCGTGGCGGATCGGCTGGTCGCGGCCGGCCTCGAGCCCGCGCGCGTGGCGCGCATCCCGACGGCAGTGGACGTGTCGCACTTCCGCCCGCGGCCGCGCGACGCCGCGCTCGCCGCGTCGCTCGGGATCGGCGCGGGCGATCTCGTGGTCGGCAACGTCTCGAGCCTGCACCGGCGCAAGGGCATCGAGGATCTGCTGCGCGCCTTCGCCTTGCTGCGCCGCGGGCCGCACGGCGAACGGCTGCGCGGCCTGCTGGTGGGCCGTCAGCATGCGCAGTGGGAGCCGCTGGCGCGCGAGCTCGGCGTGGCGGATCGCGTGCGGTTCCCCGGGTTCCGGGACGACGTGGCGGCGCTGCTCCCGCTCTTCGATGTGTACGCGCTGCCGTCGCACCACGAGGCGCTCGGCACGGGCGCGCTCGAAGCCATGGCGGCGGGCTGCGCGCTGGTGGTCGGTGACGTCGAGGGCCTGGCCGAGGCGGTGGCGCCCGGCACGGGGCTGCGCGTCCCGTCGCGCGATCCGCAGCGGCTCGCCGACGCGATCGCGTCGCTGCTGGCGGATCCGGCGCGGCGCGCGGCGCTCGGCATGGCGGCGCGGGCGCGCGCCGTCGCAGAGTACTCGGATACGGCGCTCGCGGACCGCATGGTCTCGCTCTACGAGGAAGTGCTCCAGAAGGGCGGTGCGCCCGCCGATGCGCGAGGGCGCGCTTGACGGGCGCCGCGTCTTCGCGTATTGAAGAGCGACTCATGACGCACCGGGCCCTGCTTCCGAGCCTCCTTGCCGGCCTGCTCCTTACGCGGGCGGGAGGGGGCTCCTAGCGCCTGGAGCCCGGTCGCCGAAGCGACCCGCCCTCTCCCGCCCGAGCCGGCCGGAGAGGGTTTCGTGTTTCTGGGACTCGGGGTCCCGCAGCGTCGCGAATCCACTCCGCCGTGCCGGGCCGGAAGGGCACGAAAGGAGTGAATCGTGTCCGACCGAGTCATCGTGTTCGATACCACGCTGCGCGACGGCGAGCAGACCGCGGGGGTCTGCTTCTCGGCGCGCGACAAGGTGGAGATCGCCCGCGCCCTGGCCGGCATGGGCGTCGACGTCGTCGAGGCGGGCTTCCCCGCGGCGTCCGCCGCCGAGCGGGAGGCCGTCGCGGCCGTCGCGCGCGAGGTGCAGGGCACCTCGGTGTGCGCGCTGGCGCGGGCGATGCCCTTCGACGTGGACGCCGCCGCGGCCGCGCTCGCGGGCGCCGCGCGGCCGCGCATCCACACCTTCATCAACACCTCGGACGTGCAGCTCGCCCACCAGCTGCGCAAGGGCCGCGACGAGGTGCTCGGCATGGTCGAGTACGCGGTGGCGAGGGCGCGCCAGGCCACGGACGACGTGGAGTTCAGCCCGATGGACGCCACGCGCGCCTCGCTCGACTTCCTGGTCGCGGTGGTGCGCACGGCGCTCGCGGCGGGCGCCCGCACGATCAACGTGCCCGACACCGTCGGCTGTGCGCTGCCGGAGCAGGTCGCCGCGCTGTGCCGGGAGCTGTTCGCGCGCGTCCCGGAGCTCGAGGAGGCGGTGCTCTCCTTCCACGGCCAGGACGACCTGGGCCTCGCCACGGCCAATGCGCTGGCGGCGATCGGCGCGGGCGCGAGGCAGGTCGAGCTCGCGGTCAACGGCATCGGCGAGCGGGCGGGCAACACCTCCTTCGAAGAGGTGGTGATGGCGATCGAGGTGCACGGCGCGCGGCTCGGCGTGCACACGGGCGTCGATCCGCGCGGCATCTGCGCGCTGTCGGCGCTCGTCGAGGAGCGCAGCGGGATCCGCGTGCCGCCCAACAAGGCCGTCGTCGGCGCCAACGCCTTCCGCCACGCCTCGGGCATCCATCAGGACGGCGTCCTCAAGTGGCGCGAGAACTACGAGGTGCTCGACCCAGCGAAGATCGGCCACGCGCGGGGCTCGGAGATCGTGCTCGGCAAGCTGTCGGGGCGCGCGGGCTTCGTCGCCCGGCTGCGCGCGCTGGGCTACGAGCTCTCCGACGCGGCGCTCGAGCGCGCCTTCGAGCGCTTCCAGCGCCTCGCGGACCACAAGGCCGTGGTGGACGACGCGGACCTCGCCGAGATCTGCCAGCCCGAGGCGCCGGCTAGCCGCGTGGGTCGGGTCGCCGCAGCGCGGTGACGAGCACGTGCCAGGCGGCGCGGTAGATCTCGCGCTCGTCGATCTTCGAGACGCCGTGCGTGCGGTCCTCGAAGACGATGGGGACCTCCGCGATGCGGAAGCCGCAGCGGTGCACGCGGTAGACCATTTCCTCGAGGAACGAGTATCCGGAGCTCTGGATCGAGAAGGGGTTCACCGTCTCGAGCACGCTGCGCCGGTAGCAGCGGAAGCCCGCGGTGCAGTCGCGCACGGGTACGCGGAGAAGTGTTCGAGTGTAGAAGTTCGCGAAGCGCGAGAGCACGCGGCGCCGCAGCGGCCAGTTCGCGACGCCTCCCCCCGCGACGTAGCGCGAGCCGATCACGAGATCGGCGCGCCGCGCGGCCTCGAGCATGCTCGGCAGGTAGCGCGGGTGATGGCTGCCGTCGCAATCCATGGTCAGCACCAGCTCGGCGCCCGTGTCCAGCGCGTAGCGGAAGCCCGCGCGATACGCGCTGCCGAGCCCCTGCTTGCCCGCGCGGCGCAGCAGGTGCAGGCGGGGCTCGTCCTTGGCCGCCCGCTCCACCAGGTCGCCCGTCCCGTCGGGGCTGCCGTCGTCGACGACGAGCACCTCGAGCTGCGGGTCCTGCGCGAGTACACCGCTCGAGATCGGCAGCACGTTTCCCGCCTCGTTGTAGGTGGGCAGGATCACCAGCGCGCGCATGGAGGGGGCGCAGCATATCAGAAGGCGTATGCTGGGCGTCTTCGCACGCCGGAGCCGCGCCGAAATGGTGATCATCACGCTGCCGGCCTACAACGAAGAAGCCGCCCTGCCGGAGCTGCTGCTGCGCGTGAAGGAGGCGATGGAGGAGAGCGGCTTCGAGTACCGCGTGATCGTGGTCAACGACGGCAGCAGCGATCGCACCGGCGCGGTGGTCGACGCGCTGCGCGGCGAGCTGCCGGTGGAGCGCATCGATCACGCGAGCAACCGGGGCCTCGGCGAGGCGGTGCGCACGGGCCTGCTCGAGGCGCTGAAGCGCGCCGACGATCGGGACGTGATCGTGACCATGGACTCCGACAACACCCACACGCCCGGCCTCGTGGCGGGCATGGTGAACGGGATCCGCGAGGGCAACGACTTGATGATCGCGTCGCGCTTCCGCCCGGGCGCGCGCGTCATGGGCGTGCCGTTCTACCGCCGCGCGCTGTCGAGAGCGGCCAGCCTGCTGTTCCGCGCGGCATTCCCGACGCGGGGCGTTCGCGATTTCACCTCGGGTTATCGCGCCTACCGCGCGGGGCTCCTGCGGCGAGCCTTCGAGACCTACGGGAACGAGTTCGTGGCGGAGAGCGGCTTCTCGTGCATGGTGGACATCCTGCTCAAGCTGAGGCGGCTCGGCGCCATCATGAACGAGCGGCCCCTGATCCTTCGCTACGACTTCAAGTACGGCGTCTCGAAGATGCACATCGTGCGCACGGTGTGGGACACGCTGACGCTGTTGCTGCGGCGACGCTTCGGACGGAGCTGATGCGCCTTCGGGAGCCCGAGCGCGTCGCGGACTACTTCGCGCGGCGCGGAACCGTCGCGCAGTGGTGGCATCCCGAGGCAGGGCCGCTGGCGTTTCACTATGCCGCCGAGCTGCGCGTGCTCGAGGACGTACTCCCGGTAGATCCGCGCTGGCAGGTGCTCGACGTGGGCACGGGCCCCGGGCGCTTCGGGCTGTGGTTCGCGTCGCGGGGCTGCGCCGTCATCGGGGTGGACCTGAACCCGGAGATGCGCGAGCGCGCGAACGAGGCCGCGCGCGCGCGCGGCCTCGCGGGGCGCTTCGAGGTGCGCGCGGGCCGGGCCGAGGATCTGCGCGAGTTCGAGCCCGCGCGCTTCGACGTGGTGCTCTGCATGGAGCTCTTCGACCATCTCCCGGATCTCGGCGCGGCGCTCGCGGCGATGCGCCGCGTGCTGCGCCCCGACGGACGCTTCCTGTTCACCTACGTCCCGCGCGAGTCGCTCTACGGCATGCTCGGCAACGCGTGGCGCTGGCTGCGCGCGCGCACGGCGCCCGGCGAGCTGATGATCTCGCGCACCTACTCGTTCGCCGAGGTGACGCGGGCGCTGCGCGCGGCGGGCTTCGAGCTCGAGCGGCACTTCGGCGTCGGCGCGCTCTGCCTCTCGGCGCAGACGCGCCTGTTCGCCGCGAGTCCGCTGCAGCGCCTCGCCACCGCGCTCGCGCGCGCCGAGGCGCGGCGCTGGCCCTATCACGAAGGGAGCTTCCTGGCGCGCCGCGGCGCGCACGTCGTCGGCATCGCGCGCGCCGGGCGGAGCGGCGCGTGAAGGTCTGTGTCACGGTCGACATGGACAACTACCCGGAGTACCGGAGCCTCGTGGATCCGGCGGGTGTCGACCCGGGGCTCTCCTTCTACGCCGACGCCGCGCCGCGCTTCCTCGACCTGTTCGCGCGCCGCGGCATCCGCGCGACCTTCTTCGTCGTGGGCCGCGATGCGCTGCGCGCGGACCAGCGGGAGATGCTGCGCCGTATCCACGCCGCCGGCCACGAGCTGGCGAACCACTCCTGGTCGCACCCCTACAACCTGAGGCGCCTCCCGCGCGAGGAGCAGGTTCGAGAGATCGCCCGCTGCGAGGACGCGATCGCCGACGCGTGCGGCGAGCGTCCCGTCGGCTTCCGCAGCCCGTCGGGCGAGTTCGATCCGCAGGTGCTGTCGATCCTGGCGGAGCGCGGGTACCACTACGACTCGAGCATCTTCCCGACCTGGTTCATGTGGCTCTTCATGCTCTACGGGAAGGTCTTCGTGAAGCACGACGACTACCACCTGGGCCCGCTGGCCAACCCGCTGGCGCCCGCGCGCCCCTACTGGCCGCGCGCGCAGCGCGTCTACCGCGAGCAGCCGCAGGCGGGACCCCGCCAGCCGGCGGTCCTCGAGCTGCCGTACTCCACGTCGCTGCTCGGCATCCCCTTCTACGGGACGCTGTTCCGGCGGCTCGGCGCGGGCGCCTTCCGCGCCGCGTTGCGCTGGCACGGCGACGCGCGCCCGGCGGCGCACATGATCCTGCACCTGCTCGACCTGGTGGACCTCTCGGGCACGCCGCTCGAGCGGGCGCTCGCGCGCGCACCGGGCCTGGGGATCCCGTTCGCGCGGCGGGCGCGATTCATGGAAGAGGCGATGGATGCCCTCGTCCAGCGGGGCCCTGGCGTGCCGCTGCGCGAGCTGGCGCGCGACTACCGCGTCGCCGCCGGCCTCGAGGCCGCGCGGTGAGCGCGCTCAGCGAGGAGGAGCTGCTCGCTCTCGCGAAGCCCCCGCGCACGCTCCTGCAGAAGGCGCTGGCCCGCGCGGAGGAGTGGATCTACGAGCTCAATGCGCGCGAGCACCCGATCTTCCGGCTCTACGACGCCGGCAACGCGCTGTGGGCGAGGCTCGCGTTCCGCGGCGTGCGCAGGAGGCTCCGCGCCTTCGAGGCGCGCGCGCGCACGAAGGCGGGCGTCGAGGCGACACTGCGCTGGATCGAGCCCGACGAGGTCGACGCGCTGGTGGCGCTCTTCGAGCGCTTCGACTTCCGCTACCTGCCGCCGCACCCGCTCGACCGCGCGACGGTCCTGCGCGTGCTGCGCAGCCCCCACTGCATCCCGCTCGGCGTCTACGCGCCCGGCGGCGAGCTGATCGGCTACTCGCTGATCCGGCTGTTCTTCCCTCGGCGCGCGGTGATGGGAATCTGGATCCTGGCCTCCGCGCACGCCCGTGGCCTCGGCCAGATCTGCTCGTACGCGACGACGTGGGTCACCCGCTCCGAGGGGCTGCCGAACTTCATCACCATCCCGCGCGACAACGTCGCGTCGCTGCGCGTCGGGCTCTGGAGCGGCTGGCGCATCCTGCGCACGAACCGGCGCTTCCACGTACTGCTGCACGATGCGGCGAGCGGACCGCCGCCGGGCTCGAGCCTGGAGTGCCGCTTCGCCGGCGGCCGCGTGCTGCGGGAGGAGGGGTCGGAAGCCGCCTAGCGCGGCGCCTGGCCCGCGGCCTGTGCCGGGCGCGCCAGGGCGAAGATCCGGTTCTCGAGTCCGCTGACCCGCGCGACGCCGAAGAGCGCGTGCAGCACCAGGCGGTGGAAGGGCGAGAGCGTGAGCCGTCGCAGGTCCGTGAGCTCGCGCCGCAGCTCGACGAGCGCGAGCCCGGCTCGGGAGAGCGCGTTCTCGAGCGTTGCCGGGGAGAAGTACAGAAAGTGCTGCTCGATGTAGAACTTCTCGAGCGGCCAGGTGACGCGGCCGCCCGAGGCGCGGTACAGCGCGCCCGCCACGACGTCGAGGATGCTGCGCTGGTTCGGCGTCGAGATGCCGATCACGCCGCCGGGGGCCAGGACGCCCCGCGCGGCCGCGAGCAGCGGGACGGGCTCGCGCGCGTGCTCGATGATGTCCCACATCGCAACCGCGTCGAAGCGCAGGCCCTCTGCCGCGAAGGCGCCGAACTCGCCGTCGCGGACCTCGAGGCCGAAGTGGCGGCGCGCGTGCGCCGTCGCCTCCGCGCAGTCGTCGATCCCGTGCGGCTCCCAGCCGCGGCGCCGGGCCACGGCGAGGAAGAGCCCCGTGCCGCACCCGATGTCGAGGATGCGGCCGGGCGGGCGCACGGCCTCGATGCGGTCGAGCCAGCTCTCGTAGAGCTGGACCAGCGGATTGTCGGGCGCGTCCTCGTAGGTGAAGCCGTAGTAGCTGCGCAGCTCCGGCACCGAGCCTTCGCCCTCGGTGTAGAGGCGCGCGAACATCTCGCGCACCTCCTGCTCGTCGAGGCGCGGCCACAGGTAGACCAGCGAGCAGGCCGCGCAGTCGTAGATGCGGAAGCGGGTGATCCGGTAGCGGAGCCGCGCGTCCGCGCTCGCGCAGACCGGGCAGCGCGCGTCGGGGTCCGGCTTCGGGGCGGTCGTCGTTGCGACGGCGGCCGTGCTCATGCGCCGATCCAGTCGCGGGAGCGCGCCCCGAGCAGGGCGCGGGCTGCCGTCACCAGGGCGAGCGAGCCGGCGAGTCCCGCGAGCCAGGGCACCAGGATGGCCTGCCACGCCGCCTCGCCGGACGGAGCGGAGAAGAGCTTCTGCGCCGCCAGCACGAAGAACAGGTGGTAGAGGTAGATGGCATACGTGGCATCGGAGAGCGCGCGCAGCGGGCGCGGCAGCGCCGCCGTTCCGCTCGCGGCCGCGGCGACGAAGGCGAGGATCGCGTAGACGGCGAGCCAGCTCGCGCTGCGCACGAGGAGGCGCGGCGCCGCGTCCTCGAAGCTGGCCACCAGCGCCAGCAGCGCGACGAGCGTGCCGAGCGTCGCGAGCAGCATGCCGCGTCGCGGCGCAACCCAGCGTCGCAGCGCCGGCTCGTGGAGTCGCGCGACCCAGCCCAGCAGGAAGTAGCCCCACCAGAGCAGGGGATTCCGGATGTGCCAGTAGAACGACACCAGGCCGAAGCCGCCGGCGTCGACGAACCACTGGCTCGCCAGGAATGCGCCGGTGGCGGCGTAGAGCAGCGGACCGGGCAGGCGCGCCACGAGCGGCGTCGCGAGCACGAGCACCGCGATGACGAAGACGTAGTAGTAGGGTCCGAAGGACGAGGCCAGCAGCAGGTCTGCGAGCAGGGTCCCGCCCTCGTAGGGCAGTCCGTCCCTCCAGCGCCAGAGCTGCGCGACAGCCGACGCGAGGGCGTAGGGCAGCAGGATGCGCCGCAGCCGCCGCCACGTCGTCGCCCGGTCGGACGGGGCGCGCGCGTAGAGGAAGCCGCTGGCGAACAGGAAGCCGGGCACACCGAAGCGCGTCACCTGTCCGAGCCAGCGCTCGAGTCCCGACACCGCGGGGTCCCAGGGCGAGCGCAGCGCGTGAATCAGCACGATCGTGACGATGCCCGCCGCCTTGAGGGCGTCGATCTCCGGGAAGCGGCGCCCGGGCTCGCTCATCGGGGCCGCCGGCACAGGGCCAGCCAGTCGATCGCATCGGGGCGAGCGGTCGC
>Ga0335070_10006695_pt1 | contig 13552 bp, 8 predicted proteins | sample Lox_Sample_13_FD_206722 | JGI IMG/M metagenome (GOLD analysis project Ga0335070, IMG submission 206722) | Soil microbial communities from Loxahatchee National Wildlife Refuge, Florida, United States - Lox_Sample_1.3 | ecosystem: Environmental > Terrestrial > Soil > Wetlands | place: USA: Florida...
GTCGACAAGCGGATTTGCACTCCGCATTCGCCGTAGAATTGATACTCCCAGGAGAAGCGCACCCCCGAAAAACAGCGCGTTGAACAGCCCCGAGTGCCACCAATCCAAGCGTTGTCCTTGGTCGAGCGCAGCAAAGAACATCGCGAACCCTGCGCTGCCATACAAAAACCCGGCGAAGCTGGGCGGCGGGCCGTGCTTAGCCACAGGCGGACTATGCGGAATTCCACGATAGATGCACAACAGCATGATGGGAGTCAGCACCGCCGAGTTCCAGAACATCCACCGGTACGATAGATGATCGCGGTACCAACCATATAAGGACGGCGCAACGTTTACCGCGCCATCGACGAAGCTCGCATAGAAAGCCAGTGTAAAAGGCAGGAAGCGAAGCGGAATATTGCGCAAGGCAAACGACAGAGTCAGAGGGTAGAACGTGCCGGAGGTAAGCCCGGCAAGCGCGAGTCCCACGAGGAGCAACCTGTAGCTGTGGACGAAGGGCAGAAGGAAACTGATCACGGTGAACGCACTCGCAGCGATCACTAGAACGCGGCGCGCCCCCAGCAGGCCGCCCACGTATACGGTGAATGGCCCTATGAACATCAGCGCCACATTGAATGTCGTGCCGACCCAGGAGCCTTCGTCGTAGCCGATACCCAGGCTGCCTTTCAGATCAGCAGTTCCCAGACTCAACAACCGGCCGGCGAGTGTGACGATGCCCGCTCCCATAACCACACCCACAATGCCCAACACGGGACTGTGGGATAGCTCAGATGGCAAGACGCCGGCCACCGCGTTGGCAATTTGCCACTTCGTCGGCCGCTGCAGAGGTGCGCTGATCGATGCCATCGCGGTCTCCGGTTACCGTGTGACCCGAATCGTCGCAACGACCGACAGGCCAGGCCGAAGGTGCGCGGCAAGATTCGCATCGTCGAAAGCAATCTTGACAGGGACGCGCTGCACGACTTTCGTGAAATTGCCGGTCGCGTTGTCAGGCGGGAGCAGTGCGAACTGGGAACCGCTCGCGGGCGCAATTTCGAGAACATGGCCTTTCAGGACCTGGCCGGGGTAAACATCGACACGGATCTCCGCAGGGTCGCCCACTTTCATGTGCGCGAGTTGCGTTTCCCGATAATTCGCCTGGACCCATTTCGTTTCGGCCACAAAGGTCAGAATCTGTGCGCCCGGAGACAGCAATTGACCAGGACGCACTTGGCGCTCGCCGACAATGCCGTCCGCCGGCGCATAAATCTTGGTGTACCCCAAATTGACTTGCGCCCCGGCCAGTGCGGCTTCCTTGGCATGGAGATCCGCGATTAGCTGCTGGTCCTGCGATTCGAGGACGCTCTTTGCGCGGCGCTCCGATTCAACCGCAATTTCATTGCTTCGCAGCGACACCTTCGCCTGCTCCAGATCCGCCTCGCGAGAGACGAGCTGCGCCGAGGCACGTTCTTCATCCGCGACTGCAGCTTCGACGCGTTGCTTCGTCGCAGACTGGGTTGCCAACAAACTTTCCTGGCGGGCCCGCTCTGCCCGCGCGCGAGTCACCTCCGCCTGAACCGCAGTGATTCCCGCCTTCGCAGCGGCGATCTGAGCCTTTGCCAGGTCGATGCCCGCCAAAGCGCGCTCGATCTTTGCGTCCTGCAGCTCACGCTGGCGGCGATTGTTTTCGATGGCCGCCTTGGCCGCCTCAACAGCCGCAGTAGCTTGAGCAACTTGAGCGCGAAAGTCGTCATCGTCGAGTTGCACCAACAAGTCGCCGGCACGTACGCGCTGATAGTCCGAAATGTTGACGCTCCGGACAATTCCGGGCGCCTTTGTGCTGAGCGGCGTCAGATCGCCTCGAACGTATGCGTCATCTGTAACCTGCTCGACCCGCCCTCCTTCCCACGCGTTCCAGTTTCGCGTCAATGTAATCACGAGAGCCGCAGCGAGTAAAAGAACCGCGATCGGAGTAACGAATCGTAGCCAGGGCCACCGGGTCTTTTGCTCGGCTTCATGGCGGTCGCCGTGCTCTGTTGGAACAGTTGGGATTTGCGTCGGAGCGCTTGCAGCAGCCAAGTGGTTCTCCTCTCTGGTCTACGAGTGGCGGACACGACCACGTTTCGAAAGCGACAGCACGATATCGAGTTTCACCCGAGCCATGGCAGATCGGCCTGGGACTTAGATTCGAAAGGCTCTCATTGGGAGATAAATTTGTGAATGTAAGGAAGGGCTAGCTCACAGTGATTACCGGGTGTTGCCGGGCCCGCGGCATCATTTCGGGTTCGATTCCAGCGATTGCTTCATGGCGCCGAGAGCCCGTTCCAGGGAGGAACGGGTCTTGTCGACGGCCACTTTCCGCACAATGCTCCCCTTGAATCCTGTCAGTCCTGCTTGTTGGGAGCCCTTAAGCGTGATGAGAAACATACCCGGTTGTTGCTTTGCGTCGCGCACACAAACCGTCAGGTCAAGCGCGGTCTGAAAATAGTGGCTGGCGTAAAGCTGCTTTACCGCTACGGCGTAGACCGGAGAAGGGGAGCCCGTCCCCCGATAAAGGACAGCCTGCAGAAGGCGCGCCGTCGGCTTTAGTCCAAAGTTGACCTTCTCCCAATAGAACTCGGATTCGATGTGCTTGTTGTCGGCCTTCGGATAGTCGAGCAGATAGCTATGAAGCTCGGGAAGGTAGACCGGGAGTGCGTTGGATCGGGCGACAAGCGAACGAAAAGCCTCCTCCACGGCGGCGGGGTTGCTCTTATCGCGATAGGTGCCGAGAGCCGCATTGCCTCCTTGTTTGTACTCCTGCACCGTCTCAAGCGCCATTTGCCGGGCGATTCGATTCACTTGATCGGCAACATCCGGCGAACCCCAATTTACCTTGGTTCGGAACTCCTCCATAGTCTGGCTAGGTAACTGCACGTCGCACTTTCCTTCGCGGCATTTCTGCAGGTCCTTGATATCTCCCTCATCCAGAGTGAATCCGTCCAAATCCGAGAGCTGCGGAGGATTGCTGAATTTGCGGATCGCCAGGTAGTTAGGAAGCTTTCGAAGGGAATCAATATCCGAGGCCAGCTCCAGATACTTCTCGGGCGTGGATTTTACATACACAGCGCCGAATACGAACACTTCATCTGCCGTTTGGGAGTCCAGTATTTTGGCCACTGGATTGCCATTCTGAATGGACGCAACCTGTTCTTCGCTCAGCCCGGCATATGTGAGAAAGAAGCGATATGGCTCGACATTCCGGTCGACCGCGGCGGCCGGACTCGGGCATACATGGGCCACGAGCACACCAAGGAGTCCCAGGGCCATGAACACGCAGAAAACGCTTAGGTTTCGGTGGCTCATGCTGCCTTAGACGCCGTTGGACAATCGTACGTCAAAATTTTTTGCCGCGCGCAGTACCGCCTCCCTGATCTTCTTATCCGAAAAAGGGTCGACAATGACATCATACCCGCCCGACTCCAGAACCACGGACCACAGTTGAAACGTTGCCTCGCGAGCGTAAACCAGGATCGCTGGGCGCGGGTTGAGAAGCCCCAAAACACCCCATAGCCTCCACCATGTGGCGTCTGAGAGAGTTGCCGGAAGGATGGCAACTTGAAAGATATCGTCTTCTCGGATGGGATCTTCCGTTTCACCAGAAGGACCTGCGAAAACCAGCCGCGCCTTCAACGGTGCCAATTGCCGGGCTATTTCCCTCCGCCTTTCTGGCGACACCACCAGCAAGACCCTCAAGTTTGTCCCGCGTCTCTCCATTTTCCCTTCCCTCACCGCAGAGTGACGTTGGCATGCCGCGCCGCAGTGTGGAACGTGAGCAACAGGGACTAGCCGGGACTTTCCGATTATGGCGTCCGAGAGCCGTTAGTCGAAGCGTTCTCAGCTTCCCAGAACGCCGTTTGTGGCTAGTTTCCGAGTGTGCGAGTTACCAGGCGCTGACGTTCATCAAGCAAGCTCGGGACGTCACGCCGAGGGCCATTTTCTCCGGAAGACAAAACGAGCACTCTCAGGGCTGGATTACTTTCGTTTTTACATTCCATCCCTGGACCTCGACGAGCGGCGAGGTTCGGTCGAGGCCTTCTGATTTATAGCTTGCGGATATCTGACGGGTTTCGCCCGGAAGCAGTGAAAAATAGTTGTCTTGCCACAAGATAGGCAGCACCTCGTCATCCCGAAGGACATAGCGGCTGACGTGACCGCTCAGTGGGCGCACGACTTTTAGCCGGATCCCAAAGGCGAGCGTGGAACTGGGATTGTGCAAGGTTACGGTCGTGGAACTGTCGGCCGGGCCCCGCGTTGATTGTGCAGTCACGGCCAGGTCCACCTCAGGTAGAGTGTTCAACGCCGTGTAATCGGCAAAAGTTTTAGTAGGAGTCCAGGTCGAGATCTCATATTGGCCACTCTCATCCCGGTCGGACCGTTCCCAGTCGAGCGTCTCCGCCTTCGAGGAAAGCCAGTAGAAGTTTCTGCTTATCAGATCCCCGGACGACTCGAGCCGAACGCTTACGAAATAGGTGCGGCTCAGTCCATCGAGATCAGGCAACACAAATGCGCGAACGCTGCTATCGGGAGCCACGTCAAGTGTAACTTCATGCGAGAATTTTTCGGTCATGTCGAGGTTGTACACTTTGGCAGTGACCTTGAGACCGGGAAAGTTTTTGTAAAATGAATTCACAACGACTATTGACTGGTCGTCATACGAATACTGGACGTGCAGGGGTTCGCAGGCGCGCTTCACGCCAAAGTAGGACCCCCCGGGACGAAGGTACCAATCGTAGAGATGCCAGATCATGCTGGGCCATGCATTGTTCAACATCCACTGGATGACGCCAGTAGAGCTGTATTTGTTGCGGCCGTAAGCTTCCATCATGGCGCGGTGCGTTTCGTACGCTTGCATTTGAGCTTTGCGGGAAAACTCCGCCGCGGAATTTGAGGGGCCGTAGCGCTCGTTGAGCGCTTCCGTGAAGACGCCGAGCGTGTCGGACATTCCTCCGGCGTGATATTCCCATAGCGAGTTCGGAGGCCAGAGATGGTCTTCGGGAAGCATCAGGCGCAGAGTTTCGATGGGAGGGATGGCGGGGCCGGGACTGGTCTCGGTGTTGAAGCCGAACGCGCCGCCGTATTTCGTGTCCAAATACCAGAAAGCTGGCGCGACGTACTCGTATGGGCCCGTCATTTTTACACCGCTCTGGCCGACGAGAGTGGACCTGCCGGAGGCCGATGACACGGTGGGGTTGGGCCAATCAGCGTCCTTCAGAATCTGAAGGTACACAGTTTCTACTTTGGGTGGCGGGGGAAAGTCGCTGCCGTTGAGCCAAGTGAAGACAGCAGGATGCCGCTCAAGTCGGCGAATCTGGTCGCGCAGGGAAGCAGCAGCTACGACTTCATTTTCCGTATCCCAGTCTCCCCATTTTTCCCACTGATCGCAGCAGCACCACCCAGCCATCACCAGGATTCCCATGCGGTCGCAGAGCTCGAGAAAATGATCATTCTCCAGCTTGCCTTCCAGGCGGATGGCGTTCAGGTTGAGATCGCGTACGTAAATAAGTTCGGCGAGTTGGCGCTCTGGCGAGGAACGCAGAAGGAGATCAAAACTGTATCCGGCACCGCGGATAAGAATGTTCTTTCCATTGATGCGGTAGACCCGATGACCCTTATCATCAATCTCCGAAGTGACCTGGCGAACGCCGAACTGAATGTGGCTGGAGTCGGAGACCTTTCCGCCAGTTTCAAATTGCAGGTCGAGTGGATAAAGATTTTGCGGACCCACGTGGGCGGGCCACCAGAGGCGAGGGTTTTTTAGTTTAAGTTGGGAGAAATTCTCCGGCGTGAACCGGACGAGCTTTGTTTCGTTGGGGCTAAGTTGCACCTGCTGCGAGAATTCGATGTTCTCGATCTTTCCCTTGAGTGTTCCTTCAATGGCATGATCGGAAGAGTTCTGCAGATCAACCCTGAGCGTCAGTTCGGCTAGGTCCGCGGCTGGCAGATTGAGCTTGGTGAACACCGCGGGGAAACGAAGGGCCACCGGACCAGTAGTGTCGATGTGCACATCGCGCCAGATGCCCATTTCCTTATCCGGAGGCATCGGCGCCCAGTCTACGAGAGTGATGGCGAGATCGTGCGGCTGAGGCGGAAAAACCTCGATAGCAAGCGAGTTCGTTTCGCCTGGCCGCGCAACCGTGGAAATATCTAGATTAAACAGCCGCCACGTCCCCACCAACTTGTCGGCGGATGCGATTTCGCGACCATTCATCCAAACATTGGCCCGATAATTGATACCATCGAAATTCAGCCACAGTGTTTTGCCTCGATAATCGGCGGCAAGCTGAAAGTCCGTGCGAAACCACCAGGAGCGCAGGAACGGGCTTCCTGGCGGCATCAATAATTCCGAGAAATCACTGAAGATGGGATAGCCGGTTCCAGGAATCGAGCGCAGATTGATCCCAACATAGGGATCCGGATACACGTGATCCTTTACCAGGGCGCTTAACACTGTAGAAGGCAGAGTCGCCGGATACCAATCCCGAGGCTTGAAACCGGGAGTGGAAATGGCGTCACCTCTTTCGCGCACGTTAGCCGAGGATTGTATGGCCCAGCCGTCGCGGAGCAACAGGGAAGAGCCACTTTCCTCGGGCGAATTGGCCAGGGCGATGGTCGTAGCCATCAGGCAAGTACAGAAGAAGCAAATCGAGTTTCGCAGAAAGCAAATCACGGCTTGACCTGCACCAATTCCTGGACGTTCACCGGCAATTTCGACAGACGTTCGACACGCGTCCCAAATTTACCAAGGGTGTTCTCGACGACGCAGAAGTCAAATCCAGGGATGACCACATCGTTCCAGTGGTTGCCGATGCCGCGTAGCGCCACATCCAGCATGGTCACAATTTGTGAACCGAGTGGCTCATGACTATCCAGAGTGATGGCGCCGAAGAATTCCTGGCATTCGGTGTATCCGGAGTTATGCGTGCCCGTATAGGGTTTAAGTGCGGCAAGATCGATCTGTTTTCCAATCCGCTTTGATACTTCATCAGAGTGCGCGCTGAAGTAGTCGACAAGAGCCTGTTCCTGCAAACGCGCAGGAAGATTCTCCGCAGCCACCTTTCGATACCATTCCTCGCCAACCTGGTAGCCGCCTTCAACAAGTTTGAACCAGTACCGTTGGTCGGCGGTCACTTCCGAAGGACGATCGACAGCAATCACAGAGCGGCGGACGCAAGCGGTCAGGCCATCGCGCTTCGGAGCCACGCCGAGGTGCACCCATTCGCCTTCCCCGATCGCACGATTGAGCGCTGGCCCGATCAGCGTGCGGTTAGCCTCGTTGGCACCCACCATGATTTTGAAGCCGTCATCTTCGGAGCCGAGCATTCGGCCGGTCCAGGCGCCCCATGCCGCTATTTCGCTCTCCATGCGGCCGGGGCGCAGCACCGCGAGCATGGCCTGCAACATCGCGTCTCCAACGCGAGCCGCATCGGCGATCAGTTGCATTTCGCGTTCGCTCTTCTCGTATTTGACCTTGAAATAAAGTTCCTGCGCGTCCACAACGCCATCTGCCCCAAAGAGCTGTTCCAGATAACTCAGCAATCCGGCCGGGATAACTTGCCGCGGCGTCAGCAGCGCAACGTGATCGACTGGCCCGCCCACAGCGTGCGTAATCACATCTTCCAGACGTTCCGCCGCGATGGGATACTTCTCGTCGGCCAACTGTAGCATCTCTACTTTGTGCACCACTGCGCCCGCGCGCTCGGCCAATTGCTCGGCGACGTAGCCTCCTTCAAGTCCAGCAACAATATGAAACCCCGTCGGCCCGACAACGCCTGCCACTTGCTCGATTGAGACGTTGACGTTCCCACCGAGGTACGGAACGTCGCCACAGTAGTGCTCGTCGGAAAACACGATCCCCACCTTGTGCCCGTGCTGCTGGAGCGCCGCGTTGATATTTCTTGTACGGGTCTGAAATTCCTCGTTAGACACCGCTAAGGTTCGATCGATCGGCTGCGTGTCCTCAAGAATGCGCAAGACACGTTCCATGTCTTGTCGATGTTCAGCACTGGTTGGGTACTTGGGATTCATACCGATTCACCTAGACCGGAATTTGGACTCTAGAACTTTGGCTCCATCGCTAACATATAACTGACCGCTGCAGAATACAAAGTTCTCAATTGCTTTTGAATTTATCCACGAGGTTGAAAAACTCTGTTGGAAACGACTAACAACCGTCTTCTTAGTTTATTCATGAAAACATTAACCCGACGCTTTGCCTTGCCGGTCATTTTCGGCCCAAAGTTCGCCACGGTGCTTGATTAACGCGCCCATGCCATTAATGGACAAGTTAAAATTTGGCTGACTCCCCAGAAGTCCCGTTCTGGGAAATGGCGTAACTGATTTCACTTGGACGTATGGTTGCGTACTCGGACTGGCACCGCCCTACTGAACAAGGCCGTCGCTTCAAATGCGCAACAATTCTGACACAGCCCGTTTACTCGACATCGTCCTGGACTACTTTTCCTATCAGCTCTTCTTACTTATTTTCGCGGAAGCCTTTTGCGAAATCCTCCGCGCGCGATAACTACACTTTAACTACATTTCGGTGTTTTTGCTCGTTGGGAAGGGCTTACAGGCGAACTACTGATTTAACGCTAGCTGGTTGATTTCTAAATAATCTGGCGGAGAGGGGGGGATTGAAGCCTCCGTTGTTGACGGGCAGGTGAAGGGTTGGTGAGCGTTGGTACGTCTCTTGTTTTCAACACGTATTTTTAATTTCACCGAGTCGCCAGATTCGGCGAGAGATAGGACACCCTCAAATCAGCCAAAACTAGTAGCAAGTAGAGTCACGAGACACGGCTGGGTGGTTGGGACGATCGGCAGGGATTGATCAAACAGAACGATTGGCTGAAGGCGGCGTACGAAAAGGAGATTCGATGGGCGGTGATCTCCGGTCCCTGACGCTGGCGGCAAATTGGATTAGCTGCCGCATTTGCCGTTTGAAATTCGCTGTCTCTTCATTTCGATGAGAGTCAGGAAATTCTAGGATTCCTTCCTTCTTCCCTCGCGCGGTCCAGTTTGGTCCGGTTTACTCGAGCCATTTCGTAACGTATCGGACGGCGACTCGCCAAAACAGTCCTTGTAGGATTTCGAAAAGTCACCGAAGTGCCAGAACCCCCACTTAAGCGCCTCCGCCGAAACCGTCGTCGTTCCGCGAGTGCCAGCCCTCAGGGCTTGGCGCACGCGATGCAACCGCGCGCGACGCAAAAAAGCGACTGGGCTCATGCTTAGAATCTCCTTGAAGGCATATTCCAAGTTTCGCTCGCTTACCCCGATGGCCCTGCAAAGATCTGTTATGTAGAACGGGCCATCGATTTGTGCTAGCGCCCACTTCTCGGCGATTTCGACGACATGGCTGTACGCCTGATGCGTTTTTTCGGAACGCGTGACCGCGTAATGTTCCGATGAGCCGAGCGATTCTAGGAGCATCTCAACCAGTTCGATTTCGGTTGCAGCACGCACCTCTTTGTGTTCATCAAACACATCTGGTTGCCGGGCGGCGGTGACCGCCAGACGCTTGCCGAAAGAGAAGAATTCACGAGCCTTTGTCGCGTCGCATACAAACAGGTCCACAGCGCGGTGGGGTTGAAGCGGATCCCTCAGTTGCCGGGTCGTGAGATACGCTTCGAAATTCGTTGCCGGAAGTGCGACAGTGATGCTTTCATAGCTACGCTCCACCACGAACTGACACTCGGTATCCCCGGCAGCCATCAGCATGAGATCAGGATGAATGAGGAGCCCATTGGCGGTGCCAACCGCTTGCGGGCCGAAGGCCACCACCGCTCTCAGACTGGGCATGAGCTTCGTACGCGCCCGAACGGCGAGGTTCGTCGAGTGGTAAATCAGCACCGTGGATTCCAAACGAACGACTACACGCCTTGCGCGCAGAGGCTCCGACCGAAGTTGAACCAAATTTTGATGGATGACCTCGACGTCCTCACCCGCAGTGGCGGGGTCCCAAATCTCAACGACAGTGACGTTGGGCTGAGGCAACTGGACGTTACTCTGTCGATTCTTCATACTCTGCGGAAATCCGATAGACAGACTGACCCGTCAATGGCCAATATTTCGTAGAACCTCATATACCTGAGTCGAAGTTGTAGTGAAGGGCAGACATATTATATCAATTTCGGCTGCTCGGCAGCAGAACCTAGGGAGCTTATGGCGGAACACGCAATAATTGGTCCCCACGCTTTTCAAGCACTCCACCGATAGATTTCATTTCGGGACAGCGATACTTCAGCGCGCGAGAAGAGGCCGCAACGAAAGGCGCGAAGAATCCCAGACCTGCTAACGGGACGCGCCGCGTGTGCAATCTGAATTTAACCCGCTTACTGGACAAGGAGCCTGACCCGATGGAACTGAAGCAAGTTAGCGACAGCTGCTATGCAGTCCTGAATGAGAAAAATCGTGTGTGTGATGCCAACTCTGGTCTCATCAACCGGGCTGGGGGTGTTGTAATCGACACGCAGTCGGACTTGGCCCATGCGCGGCAGATGATTGCGATGTTCAGTAAGGTGTGGTCCGCTATGCCGAAATGCGTCATCAACACACACGAAGACGCGGACCATGTCTGGGGTAATCAACTCTTCAAGGACGCAGAAATTATCGCTCACCGGTCGGTACCTGAGCGTATGAAGCACGTAGCCAATCCGCAGGAGAGCCAGAAACTCCTACATGGCGTCAAGAATTTCCTATCTCGCATGGTGCTCAAGGTGGTCCACCCCGGCATCGCGGCCGCAGGCCGGCAACTGCTCGAGGACTACAACTTTGACGGCATCGAACTAGTTCTACCGACAACATTATTTGATACACGTTACGAGCTGAACCTCGACGGGACGGAGGTTCACTTGGTCTACGTCGGGCCGTGCCATCAGGTCGGCGACACCATCATCCATGTGCCCAAGGAGCGTGTGGTGTTTGCCGGGGACGTGCTGTTCCGGCAATGCACGCCGGTGGGCTGGACGGGATCGTACGAGAAGTGGTTCCAGTGCCTCGACCTTATCACCGAACTCGACCCAGAAGTCATCGTTGCTGGTCACGGCCCCCTCTGTGGAATGGAAGGGCCGATTGAGATGAAGGCGTATCTCGAGTACGTCCGTGACGAGTCGAAGAAGTGTTTCGACGAAGGGCTCACTTCGCTGGATGCTGCGAAACTAATTGAGTTTGGCCCCTATGGCGAGTGGCGCGCCCCTGCGCGGCTGTACATGAACGTCGAACGCGCCTATCGCGAATTCCGCAATCAACCCCCTGATGCGCCATGGAATACGGCAGCTACTTTCGACGCCATCTATGAGGTGGCGAAAGCAAGAGGCATCGAGGCCGAATACTAAAGCATTGCCGACATAGCAAGGGAGGCCGCCATGAAACTGATCCGCTTCATTTGACCTGATGCATTTCGGCGTTGCTTTCCCGAATTCTTTAAACTTTGCGGAAATCCGATAGACGGGCTGACCGTCGACACCTACGCTTATATCGCTGATTTTGCTTGAGTCAAAGTCGTCAGCAAACGAGCGGTAAATCGCGTCACATTCATGAGTTACCGAGTCAGCCAAACAGCTCTTTGGTCGCCCGAGTACTTATAGCGGGGACCGACTGATCGCCCCAAAGTGACAGAAGTGAGCTTATGAACCCCAATCAGAACAAAATCGTAGGCCTTCATTTCAGACATTCACCGGAATCCGCAGTCGCAAAATCGAATAGCTTCAACCGATTCCGGAAAGCGTCAGCAGCTATCATCGGGGCGGTTGCTGTGCTCGCGACGTGTGCCGTCGATGCCCAGGAAAACCCACCACGTCGTCCCAATATTGTCATCATCCTTGGTGATGACTTGGGGTTCTCCGACATGGGCTCGTTCGGTGGCGAAATCAGAACGCCGAATCTCGACTCCCTGGCAAGAGACGGCGTGCGCTTTACCAATTTCTACACACACGCGAGTTGCTCGCCCACGCGGTCTATGCTGTTGACAGGCGTCGATACACACGTCAATGGTCTGGGTAATATGTCCGAGTGGACCGCACCCAACCAGAAGGGCGTGCCTGGTTACGAGGGTTACCTTAACGACCGGGTGGTCACGCTGCCGCAGCTGCTTAAGGATGCGGGCTATCACACCTACATGGTCGGCAAGTGGCATTTGGGAAAGGAACCTGACCAGATTCCAGCGGCGCGCGGATTCGAGCGCGACTTCTCGCTGCTCGACGGGGCCGGCAGCTATTGGGACATGACGAACTTCACTGCTACAACGCCGCAGTCGCTGTTCACAGAGGACGGGCGCTATCTGACGCGGCTTCCTAAGGGCTACTACGCGACGAAAACATACACTGACAAGCTGATCGGATACATTGCGGCCAACCATGGCGACGGCAAACCCTTCTTCGCTTACGTCGCCCATCAGGCACCGCATGATCCGTATCACTTGCCCCGGGAATGGCGCACTCGTCACGTCGGCGAGTACGACAAGGGTTGGGACGCGGTGCGGCAGGCGCGACTGAAGAAACAGATCGAACTCGGCATCACGCCCGCGGACACGCAGCTTGCCGAGCGCATGTGGTTTGTACCCGATCCCGTCCTGCTCGCTCCAGCGACTCGGGCACTCCTCGGCGAGAAAATGGAGCTTTATGCCGGTATGGTGGAAAACCTCGATTATCACACCGGTCGGCTCATCGAATACCTGAAGCAAATCGGCGAGTACGAGAACACAATCTTCATCGTGTTCGGCGACAACGGCGCTGAGGGAACCGACCTCTTTGCAATGATCGCTGGCACGCCTGGCACGCGTGACTTCCTCTTCGCGGCAAGCAAGTGGTCGCAGACGGATCCCCACGCGTGGGGCGACCCGGGCTCGTATGTCGCCTACGGCCCGATGTGGGCGCAAGTGTCGATGACTCCGTTCAGTCAGTACAAAGGATGGCTCGCGGACGGCGGCATTCGGAACGCCCTCATCGTCAGCGGTCCGCCAGTCAAGCGGCCCAAGGGCAGCATCAATCACGGGCTCATGCACGTGGCGGACCTGATGCCGACTCTGCTCGATCTTGCCGGCACCAGCTATCCGAAGACGCACGATGGGCACGAACTGCCCGCGCTCATGGGAAAGTCATGGGTCCCGGTGCTGGCGGGCAAGGAGGAGTCGCCACGGACGGAGCAGGATTACCTCGCCTGGGAACTCTTTGGCAATCATGCGGTAATGCAGGGCGAATGGAAGCTCCGTTGGGAATACAGGCCGTTCGGCAAGGGCGACTGGGAGCTCTACAATCTCAAAGATGATCCTTCTGAGCGAAAGGATCTCGCCGCAGAACGCCCCGACAAGGTAAAGGCTCTTGTCTCGCTCTGGGATGAGTATACCCGGACGAACAATGTGATCCTGCCTAGCCGCTCCGTGTTCGAGACCCTGGTAGATAATCTTCCGCCTCGAGTCGCGGACGATCCAGGTTATCCACCACTGAACTACAAGCGACAATTTGTGCCACCGAAGGACATGATGGCCAGCCCCAAAGAATGACGGACTTCTCCGACTGGAGAGTGAGCGAAGAAGGGC
>Ga0335070_10006696_pt1 | contig 13551 bp, 16 predicted proteins | sample Lox_Sample_13_FD_206722 | JGI IMG/M metagenome (GOLD analysis project Ga0335070, IMG submission 206722) | Soil microbial communities from Loxahatchee National Wildlife Refuge, Florida, United States - Lox_Sample_1.3 | ecosystem: Environmental > Terrestrial > Soil > Wetlands | place: USA...
CACGCACGCCGATGCGCTGCGGCAAAGCATAACCACCGCCAGAGAACTCGGCATAGGCCTGGTCAATTTTCATCCACCTTCGTGGTTTCACCGCGAGTTAAGCTTCTACCGCTGGTTCAGAAAAATAGACGATTTCCAGAAAGAGCTTGACTGCGGTAACGTGCTCCTCGCCATAGAAAACATGCCGCTGATCGGAAAGAGACTGAAACTCGCCCCTTACCTGCTCAACGACTACAAGGATCTTATAGAGTTCGGCCTCAAGAAGAACCTCTACTTCACGTTCGACACAACGCACATCGCAACCTTTGACCACGACACCATAGTTGCATTCCTCAGCTTTCAAAAAACCGCGCGGCTCAAGAACATACACCTGAGCGATTCGCAAGCTTCGGAGAGCCACCTCTTTCCGGGAACGGGAGACTTGCCCATCGCACGCCTGCTCAACACCATGAGAAGGGTCGGTTACGACGGATTGGTCACACTGGAGCTGGCGCCCCGCGAACTCCCGGTCACCGAAGGGTTGCTACTTCAGTCTCTGCGATACGCTGTGCGGTTTCTGCGACTGCACCTGGGCAAGGAGGGCTATGAGTAAAATCAAGCAGACCTTCATATGCGAAGCTTGCGGCTACGAAACATACAAATGGATGGGAAAGTGTCCGAGATGCGCCTCCTGGGACACAATCAGAGAAATCAAGCTTGAGAAGGAAGCGTCAAGAAGAGAAGACAGAAGATTTGCAGTTACGCTGCGGGATGAGGAAGTAGAAGAGGAGCGGCTGCTGTTGTCAATGGAAGAGATGGACCGGGTTCTTGGAGGAGGCCTCACCAAGGGTTCCTCCATACTGCTCGGCGGCGATCCGGGCATTGGAAAGACCACCTTGTGCTTTGAGATCGCTGCCCGTGTGGTTGAAATGGGCTTCGATGTACTGTACGTTTCAGGCGAGGAGTCGCTGCGGCAGCTGGCAGGCAGAAAGAAAAGACTCGGCCTTTCGGGGCCCTTTTCAACGCTCATCACAAGCAGTCTCGCCGACATCATGGACGCGATCCAGGAAAAGAGTTATGCCCTCGTCATCATTGACTCTATCCAGTCGATTTACAATACAAAGCTCCCCTTCCTGCCGGGAAGCATGAGTCAGATCCGGGATGTCTCATCAAGGCTGATCAGGGAATTAAAGGCAAGAGAGGCGTCTCACATCTTCGTGGGGCATGTCACCAAGGAAGGAGCGATCGCCGGCCCCAAGATACTGGAGCACATGGTTGACACGGTCCTTTATTTCGAAGGCGACAAAATGCTGCCTTACAGGATGCTGCGGGCCATAAAAAACAGGTACGGGCCTGTGGACGAGATAGGGCTCTTTCAGATGACCCGTGAGGGGCTGGTGAGCGCGGAGCCTTCCCTTTTCTTTATGTCGGAACGGGTGGAGGCCAGTTCGGGCACGACCCTTTTCCCTTACATTACGGGCTCAAGACCTCTCGTGATAGAAGTCCAAGCTCTTACCCCGAAGACGGTCTTTCCCATTCCCAAGAAGCTGTCCGTCGGTTACGATGTGAACAGACTATTCATTCTTGTAGCGGTGATGGAAAAGAGTCTCGGCCTCCCGTTTTCTGACAGGGATGTCTATGTCAACGTCACGGGAGGAATCAAAGTAAACGAGCCTGGTATCGACCTCGCGGTGGCAGCGGCGATCCTCTCAAGTTACAAAAACATCGGTTGGAAAGATGCGGCATTTTTCGGAGAAGTAGGCCTGACCGGCGAGGTAAGAAGAGTAGTAAATATGGAGCTTCGCGTACGGGAATGCGAAAGGCTCAAAATCAGGAAGGTGCTTTGCCCCAGGGGCCTGGATAAAGCAGTCGGGGTTGATCTTTTACCCACAAGAAACATTCGGGAGCTTGTGGAGTATCTCGCAGAAGCTGGATAGGTACTTTTACCATTGTTGACAGAAATAGTCGTGCAATGTATTCTATAGGACCATGAAGATATCCACCCAAAGCAGGTATGGCTTACGCGCGCTCTTTGACATAGCGTACCATTCGGCGGGTCTGTCCACTCAGGTAAAAGATATCTCCGCCAGACAAGGGATATCACCCAGGTATATCGAACAGATCTTCCAGAAGCTGAAACGCGCCGGCATTATCAAGAGCATCAGGGGACCCTCAGGAGGCTACTACCTGGCCAAAACCCCGGAGCAAATCAAAATCGGTGAGATCATAAGAGCCACCGAAGGCAACCTCGAACTGGTATTCTGCCTGAGCCACAACAAGACTGCCGCAAGACGCTGCGACCGGGCCGTGCACTGCGTGGCCAGAGACATTTGGAAGGAAGCATCGACTCGACTGATGGAGTATTTTGACTCCATCACCCTGCAGGACCTGTGCAAAGAGGCACAGCAGAAGGGGATTGAGCGGGTAATCGATAAGCATCTGATGTACTATATTTGACAGGATGCGGATGGGCGCCTTTTGCGCCTAACGTCGTTGCCCTTCGGCCTGTCCTGCTTCGACGTACCCCAAGGTACGCCTTCACAAGCCACGCCTCGGTTCGCCTAGTTATGCATCAAAACTCGCCCATTCGCGATACATAAAACGTCCAGCCCTGGACTGACTCTGGTCGAGATACCGGTGGAACAGATGCCGATTCGATTTCAAGATGGACGACCCAGCCTTCAGCCGGGTACTCCGGACGGCAGCGAGGATTGCTCTAGTCGGGAACCCGTGGCCGACCCTCCTTGCCGCGTGCGTGATCAAGTGAACCACGGGTGGCACGAGGAACGCGACCCAGCGACAACCGAGGTACACGCTTGAAATCGAATCGGCGCAGCTACAGCTGTTTTGCGGCGGGTCGTACCGTGAGCACCGGGCATGGTGATTTTCGCACCACCTTCTCCGCAACACTTCCAATGAGGATATGCTCCAGACCGCCCCTGCCATGGGTGCCCATCACTACGAGATCTATCTTTTCGGTACGCACATAATCTATGATTTCTAACGAAACAACGCCTGTGTGTATTTCTTTCGTCACTGGAATGTCTTTAATCTTCTGTGCCACTTCCTCCATGTCTTTTCCTACCTCGCGCTCAATGTCCCTCTGTATGTTGACGAGGCTTTCTGCAGACAGGAAGGATTCATATGGTGTGAAATAGTCCATATTCGGGATCACGTGGAGCAGATGAATCGCGGAGCCGAATTTTACCGCTATTTGCACGGCGATATTCATGATTTCGTCCGTATAGTCTGAAAAATCAAGCGGCACCAGAATATTCCGGAACATAACACACCCCCCTTTTTAATAGGTTCTTTATATCTCGCTGCCCCTATATAGTCAACACTTTTTGTGCTATACTATCTGACCAAAACGTGCAGGCGCACGTGGGTTTTTCCTTTTATTTTTGATGCCAAAACCTTTTAATCGCCGACCATGGAAAAGCTGAAAGTATTAACGTCCACCCTTGCGGAAATTTACATTCGCCAGGGTTACCTTGACAAAGCTAAAGAAGTCTACGAGAAACTTCTGTCCAGGGATGCGGGGAATACGATCTACAAAGGAAGGGTCTCGCTTCTCGAACACGATACACCGGAGCGCAAACGGCTTCGGGTCCTCACGCAATTACTCAAGAGGCTAGAAGAGCGAAGAGATGAACGAGAAACGAGTTGACCGCGTTCTCCGCGTACTGAAGCAGATGGACGTGGACGCGATTATTCTCAGAGGCATGGACAACATCTTCTACTTGAGCGGGTTCAGGGGCTCTGAAGGTAGCCTTCTCGTGACAAAGGGAGACATAGCGCTGCTTACAGACTTCAGATATCTCACCCATGCGGCAGAGGTGACAAGGGGCATCTCCATCGTTGAAACCAGGGGTAAAGAAAACCACCTGGCTACGCTCTGTGAGCGCTACGGTATCAAGAAGTTAGGCTTTGACAGTTATAACACGACATACCAGGTTTACCAGGTGTGGTGCGAAACAGCGCCCGGCGTTGAGTTTGTTCCCATTGGATTAGAGATTGAAGCAATACGAAAACAGAAAGAGCCTGAAGAAATCATTGCTATCCGCCGGGCTATCCAGCTGGCTACGGACGCCTTCACTCACGTGCTCGGAAAAATAGCACCGGGCGTGACCGAGCGTCAGGTGGCTGCCGAACTGGACTATACCATGATGAGCCTTGGAGCCGATGGCCCCTCTTTTGAGACGATCGTTGCTTCAGGTGCGAGGGCGGCACTGCCCCATGCAAGGCCGACAGATAAGGCTTTGAAGCAGGGGGAGACAGTCATAATCGATTTTGGATGTCAGGCGGGGGGGTACACCAGCGACGAAACCTGCACCATCGCTGTCGGCGAGGTAGACGGGAAAATGCAGGAAATTTTCAGCGTGGTGGACGAGGCAAGAAAAACAGGCATCAAGGCAGTGAAGGCGGGCATGCCTATCGCTGAACTCGATACGGTTGTGAGGGGACTGGTGGAGGAACGTGGCTACGGGGAGTTTTTCCGTCACGGCACCGGGCACGGGGTAGGGATCGCGGTACACGAAGCGCCGGCCATTACCCTCAAGGCTGAAAATATACTGGAAGAGAACATGGTGATCACCATTGAGCCCGGTATTTACATACCGAACTTCGGCGGTATTCGTATGGAAGATATGGTGCTCGTAACGGAGGCAGGCGGCGAGGTGCTTACGCACCTGCGCAAGGATTTACTCCGAATCTGAGGGAGGTAGTGATGATCGTTTCCACCGCAGAGTTTAGAAAGGGCCTTAAGATTCTTGTCGACAACGAACCGTTTGTGATCGTGGAGTTCCAGCACGTGAAGCCTGGAAAAGGCGGCGCCTTTGTTAAAACGCGCATCAAGAGTCTCGTTTCCGGCAATGTGCTTGACAGGACGTTCAGGTCCGGCGACAAGGCCGAGGTGCCCGATGTGGAGCAGAAAGAAATGCAGTACCTGTACAAGGAAGAGGATCGTTACTATTTTATGGACACCGCTACCTATGATCAGACCTTCGTGCCCGAGGCTAACCTGGGCGATGCCATTAACTATCTCAAGGACGGCATGGTGATAGCCCTTTCCTTTTACAAGGGCAAGGCTATAGGCGTTGAACTTCCGAATTTTGTCGACTTGAAGGTGGTCAAGACAGAGCCGGGCATGAAAGGGGACACGGCGCAGAATGCTACGAAACCTGCGCAACTTGAATCGGGCTACACGCTGCAGGTCCCACTCTTTCTCGAAGAGGGCGAGGTAATCAAGATAGATACAAGAACTGGCCAGTACATCACCAGGGTTTCCAGGTAGGGGCGCACATGCTCATTACCTTCGAAGGAATAGAGGGAAGCGGAAAAACGACCCAGGCAGATCTGCTCCACACCTACCTCAAGGGGGAAGGATATAACGTAATCAAGACACGGGAGCCGGGCGGTACCGGCTTGGGGGAGGCCCTGCGCGACGTGTTGCTGCGCAAGGATCTGCGTGTCTTCCCCCTTTCAGAGTTGCTTGTTTTCATGGCAGTCAGAGCCCAGCACATGGAGGAGGTTATTTCCCCGGCTCTGGCTGAAGGCAAGATTGTGTTATGTGACAGGTTCGTTGACGCAACGTATGCCTACCAGGGCTACGGACGCTCCATTGATCTCGGGATCATTGAAACGTTCAACAGGCTTGTTACGAAAGGCGTACGACCCAACCTCACCATCCTCCTGGATTGCGATGTGGATCGCGCTTTTCAACGGAAGGCTGCGGCAAACCAGCAGATGGACCGGTTCGAGAGGGAGAGTCTTTCTTTCCACCGAAAAATACGGGAGGCCTACCTCAAATTGTCAGAGGAAGACAGCAAACGTTTTTTTGTGATCCAGCCGAGCGTTGATATTGGACAGGCACATCGCACAATTCGGGAGAAGGCGGAGAGCCTTCTCAAGAGTCATGGAATTTAAGGGTATAGTCGGGCATGAGCGACCGAAAGGTCTTCTCTCGTCCATATTCGAAAAGAATAGATTTCCGCACGCGCTCCTTTTTTCAGGTCCACTCGGTGTCGGTAAGTATACGATGGCTGTCGAGATTGTTAAGTACCTTTTCTGTGAAAAGGGAACCGGTTGCGGGAGTTGCCGCGCGTGCCAGAATGTGCTGCGGAACACTCACCCTGACCTCCGCATCTTGAGAGCCGAAACAACCATAGGCATAGACGAACTCCGTGGCATACGAAAAGAAGTGTACGAGCCTCCCTACGAAGCTCCTCTGCGCACTGTGATAATTGACGGGGCTGAGCAGATGACGCGCGAAGCCGCTAACGCCGTGCTCAAAACCCTGGAAGAACCACCTCCGTCCAACCTTTTCTTGCTTATAACGTCCTCCGAGAAGGATCTGCCTTTGACGATCCGCTCACGGTGCATGCACATAGGGTTCGGCCCCATTCCAGCAGAGGAGATGAAGGCTCACCTGGTTAAGACACTCAATCTCTCCGAGGCACATGCGGACCTGATGGCCTCCCTGAGCTGGGGAAGCATGAGCTCAGCATTTTTCTGGATGGATGAAGAAAACTTTGCAATCAGGAGACGACTTGCGGAACTGGTGATAGGGAAAAAGAAGGGCTTCATGGCTGCCTCCGGACTCTCGGAAATCATGGTCGGCTATGAGAATGAGGCCCGTTTGTTTCTTTACTTTCTCCTATCGCTCTTCAGGGACCTCTGGGTTATCAACCAGGTACATAATGGCGAGACCTTCACGCATGACAGCATCAATCACCTGGTAAACCGGGATCTGAAAGACTTGGTCGTGGCAGGTAGCTGGGATGAAACCTGGATCGAACGTTCTCTGCAGAAGATTCAGGAAACTCTGGAAGGGTTGCGATACAATATAAACCGTTGGCTTGCGTTCGAATCCCTGGCCCTTTCAATTACAGGATAATCATGGGACTGGTATGAAAAGCTCTTATGTGAGGTTTGACAGGCTGACAGGTGTTCTGGAGTTGGAAGTGACGGATGAAATCAAACTCGGCGATCAGATCGTCTGCGAATTGGATAAAGGCGAGATGCTCGGCGTTGTCGCAACAGAGCCGACTGACACGGCAAAAGAAGGACTGAAAAAGATACTTCGAAGGGCGACGCCTGAAGAACTGGCGGCCTATGCTGCTCTCAGGGAAAAAGGGGCGCAGGCTTTTTCTGTCTGCAGGGCGAAAATAGAAGAAATGAACCTGCCTATGAAGCTGCTGCAGGCAGAGTACGCTTTTGGCGGGTCAAAGTTGCTCTTCTACTTTTTCGCTGAAAACAGAGTTGATTTTAGAGATCTCGTCAAAGACCTTGCAAAGGAATTTAAGATTAGAATAGAGATGAGACAGGTAGGTGTCAGAGACGAGGCAAAAATTATCGGCGGCCTGGGGAACTGCGGCAACGTGGTCTGCTGCAAGAGATTTCTGAACAACTTCTCGATAGTCTCAATAAAGATGATGAAGGAGCAGAGCCTGGCGCTTAATCCGGCTAAGATTTCAGGGGTATGCGGCAGGCTCATGTGCTGCCTCTCTTACGAGCATGATATGTATCTCCAGCTGAAAAAGAATTTTCCGAAAGTGGGAAAACGCGTCAAAACGCCGCAGGGCGAGGGCAAGGTGCTGAAGCATAACGCCCTTACTGCCACGGTAACCGTCCTGCTCGACGAAGGGAAAGAGGCAACAATTCCGGTCAAGGATATCATCCACGGACAGGGACCGACAAGTCAGACCTAGAGGCACACACGTGGCAAAACACTACTACATCACGACGCCGATTTATTACATCAACGACGTGCCGCACATCGGCCATGCGTACACAACCATCGCTGCCGATATCATAGCCAGGTACAAGAGGCTTAACGGGTATGAGGTCTTCTTTTTGACCGGCGTGGATGAACACGGGCAGAAGGCGGAAAAGACAGCGGCCGAAAAGCGGGTGCACCCGAAAGAACTGGCAGACGAGATGGTCCACACATTCACGGACCTCTGGCAACAGCTCAACATTTCTAACACAGGCTTTGTCAGGACCACAGAGGAGCGGCACAGGAAGGTTGTTCAATATTTTTTCCAGAAGATCCAGGAGAAGGGAGATATCTACCTGGGTGAGTACGAGGACTGGTATTGCGTGCCCTGCGAAAGTTACTTCACGGAATTACAGCAGCAGGAAGGCAAATGCCCTGATTGCGGCCGGCTGCTCGAACGGCTCAAAGAAGAGACGTACTTCTTCAGGATGTCAAAATACACAGAGCCTTTGCTCCGTTACCTGGAGGAGCATAAACAGTTTGTTCTGCCTGACGTGCGCTATAACGAGGTGCTCAGCTTCGTGAAGGGAGGGCTGAGGGATCTCTCCATCAGCAGGACCAGTTTCAGCTGGGGTGTCCCCGTGCCCGGCGATCCGAAACACGTCATCTACGTCTGGTTTGATGCTCTCCTCAATTACCTGACTGGCATCGGCTATCTCACCGACGACCAGCTCTTGAACAACTTCTGGCCTTGTGACGCCCACCTGATCGGTAAAGATATACTCAGGTTCCATGCGGTCTATTGGCCATCCTTTCTTATGTCACTCGGTGTGGAGCTTCCCAAGAGGGTGTTTGCGCATGGATGGTGGACGGTGAACGGGCAGAAGATGTCAAAGTCCCTGGGTAACGTCGTCTCGCCGTCAGAAATCATTTCCATCTACGGAGTGGATGAATTCAGATTCTTTCTTTTCAGGGAGGTCCCTTTCGGTCTCGATGGAGATTTTTCGCGAGAAGCCATTGTCCACAGAATCAACGGAGACCTCGCGAATGATTTCGGAAATCTTGTGTCTCGAAGCGTAACAATGATTACGAAGTTCTCCAACGGAGTTCTGGAAAAGGTCGGTGAAGTGGGCGGCACCGACGAACATCTTGTCGGCCAGATCCGGAATGCTGTCGCCGAATATGAAAATGGTATGGAGAGTTTCGGCTTCCACAAGGCGCTGACATCCGCTTTCGATGTTGTTTCGCTCCTCAACAAATACGTGGACACAGAGGCACCGTGGAAACTCGCGAAGGAGAACAGGGCGAGGCTGTCAACCGTGCTCTACAACATCTGGAACGGGGTCAGAATAGCAACTCTTCTTCTCCATCCGTTCATGCCTGAGAAAACAGCCGCAATCTGGAAGGCCATAGGATTCGGGACGCCTATACAAGCCGCTTCCATGGGCCGGGAACGGGATTTCTACTACGATGGCGGAGACCTGTCGACTATTGAGAAGATTCCGCCGCTCTTTCCCAGAATAGAAAAGTGATGTTCCATTCCAAATGGGGTAGCACGTGGCTTTTACCTCGCTGAGACAGGTACTCGAATCGGTTCTCAAAGAGCGCAAGCTCGCTTCCGATATCAACGCGTACAAGATATTCCCCATGTGGGCCGAGATCGCAGGACCGACTATGGCCAACCATTGCCGGCCATCGCGGCTGCGCGACGACATACTCTACATAGAGGTAGATGATCCGGTCTGGCTTGCTCAGCTGCGCTATATGAAACAGGACATTCTGCGGAAGATAGACAGGCGCATCAAGCCCGGAGTATTCAGGGATCTAAAGTTCTTTCTTAAGTGATTCCAGCACGACCCGGTAAGGCACACCCTGCTCATCAGCGATCTTCTTCACATCTTCAAACTCTATGTGTTTCTTGATAAGCGCGCCTTTCTGGTCATAACCTTCTTTGACCTTTACCGGGCCGAACGATGTGTCACAGACTCTTTCTTTTCTCTGCAATACGCGGCGTAACTCTTTGCGCAGGCGCAGGCCGAAGGTCGTGGTCTCCTTGAGTACGCTCTCGATCACCGCATCTTTGCTCGCTGCGTTCGCTATCACTGCGAGTCTGAGGCCTACCCTGCCCTTCTTCATGTGCACCGGATAATAGAGCACATCAAGCGCTCCGGCAATCTTTATTCTTTCAGCCACTGCCCCCATGTACTCCATTTCGGCATCATCCACATCCGTTTCGATCACCCACACCTCTTCGTGGAGCTCAGACCTCTCCGCCTCCCCGATAAAGATCCTGACCACGTTCGGGGTGTCTGTCTGGTACGTACCGAAACCGACGCCGCTCGCTCGCAGCGAGAAAGGCGGGCGTGCTGCAGGATTCTTCACGTAGTGCTTGACTATCGCAGCCCCTGTGGGAGTCGTCAGCTCCAGCTCGTTGTCAAAAAAGACAAGCGGCATGCCTGAGAGAATCTCCACCGTAACCGGAGGCGGATTGGGCAAAAGACCGTGCGAGGTCCGTACAAAGCCTCTCCCCTGAGGAATCGGCCCGCAGTGAACCTCATCAACGCTGAAGTGGGACATGGCCTTAGCCGTGCAGAGAATATCGATCAGCGTATCCACGTGGGCCAGCTCATGGAAGTGCACCTTCTCCGGCTCTACCCCATGTACTTTTGCCTCTGCATTGACAAGTATACCCAGAATAGCGCGAGCATCCTCCCGGACGCGATCTTCAACCTTCAATCCCAGTATCACCTCCTCCATCTGCCGGATGGAGAGATGTACGTCACTCTTACCCATCTTCAGATAGGTCCCCTCGATCACGCCATGCTTCTTTTTTTCGGGAGTGAGGGATGGCAGTGTAACAGGGAGCTGCTCGAGAACCTCGGTGAGTGCGTCAAACGGGCATCCCGCATCGAGAAATGCGCTGATGGTCATATCTCCGCTTATACCGAAAACAGGATCAATGTAGAGAAGCGTCATAGTCGGTTGATCAGGGTCGCAAAGTAAGCCGCGCCAAAGCCGTTATCGATATTGAAGGTGGCCACGGTCGAACACGAGTTGAGCATCGTGAGAAGCGCGGAAAGCCCGCCGAAGCTGGCCCCGTAACCGATGCTTGTGGGAATCGCTATTACGGGTGCGCCTACAATCCCTGCCACGATCGATGGCAGTGCTCCTTCCATACCGGCGGCAACGATGACCACGCGCGCCTTACGGAGAAGCGGCATACTCTGAAAAAGGCGGTGAATTCCTGCAACACCCACGTCATAGAGCTTCTCAGCCTCATTCCCGAAAAAGGTGCATGTGGCATAGGCCTCTTCTGCGACCGGAATATCGCTCGTACCTGCCGATATGATCAAAATCATGCCCTTGCCCTTGACCGCACGACCTTTCTTGATCACAAAACATTTGCCGGCTTCGTTGTACATGCCCTCCGGAAAGAGCTTCTTCAGTTTCGATCCCACGTCTTTCGCTATCCTGGTCACCAGGATATCCGACCCTTTCTTTCTCATGGAACGTATAGTTTCTGCCATGTGCTGAAGGCTTTTTCCCTCCCCGAAGAGCACCTCTTCCATACCTTTGCGCAGCGTGCGGTGATGATCGATCTTCGTGTGGACCAGATCCTGGAACGGCAGTTCCTTGAGTTGTTCCACTGCGACATCCAGTGCGACCGTACCCTTTCTGACCCCGTTCAGCAGCTTTCTCAATTTACCTTCTGTCATCTTCCACCATGAAAGCACTCTTCACGATTTTTACCTGCTCGCCGTCAAGACCCACGGCGTCAAACCGGACGTGTCTGTCAAAGCACTTGTGTTTCTTCATATACCAGAGCGCCGATTTCACCATGTGCTGCTGCTTCACTCTCGTAACCGCCGAGAGTGCGTCCCCGAACTGATCCGTGTTCCTTTTCTTCACTTCTACGAAGACAAGGTATCCGCCTTCCTCCGCTATTATGTCTATCTCTCCGAACCTGGTCGTGTGGTTCCTTTCCAGGATCTTGTAGCCTCGCTTTTTCAGTGCCTTGATTGCGGTTTCCTCACCTATGGCACCCACTTCTCTCTTATTCATCGTGTGCGTCCGGGTTGACCGTCGTTATCCCCGACTCTGTTTCAAATGCAATGTTGCACGAGTACGTCTCTATCAGAAAAGTCTATCTTCGTCCTGCTCCTGATAGACCAGTTCTTTCACACCCCAAAACGTTTTTCGGTGGATCGGGCAAAAACCGTGAGTACGAATCGCCTCCCTGTGCTCTTCCGTCGCGTAACCTTTATGCTTCTTGAAGAGGTACTGCGGATAGAGGTTGTCATATTCTTCCATCATGTCATCTCTCGCCACTTTCGCGACGATGGACGCGCAGGCAATAAAAAAACACTTCCTGTCGCCTTTAATGAGAGTCCTGCATTTGCTGTAAGGGGGAATACCGAAAAGTCCATCTATAAGAAGCAGATCAACGGGCGTTCCGGCTGCTTTGACCGCCCGCTTCATTGAGAGCAATGTAGCATTGTGAATATTGAGCTTCTCGATCTCCCGCGGCGTTGCTACTCCAACGCCAACCCGGTAAGCATTCGACCGGATCCACGCAGAAAAGCTCTTGCGCTGCTGTTCGGTCAGCAGCTTTGAATCATTGACCGGCGCTCTCTGCGCGGGCAGACCTTGCCAGGCAACGCAGGACGACACCACCGGGCCGGCCAGCGGCCCACGTCCGGCTTCGTCCAGACCAGCCACAATCCCGGTGAGCCGGCAGTTCATCAAGCCCTTTTTTCTTTAAGCTTTGCTGCCTTTCCTTTGAGTTTTCTCAGGTAGTAGAGTTTGGCCCTTCTTACTTTCGCCTTGCTGAGGAGTTCAATGGTCTCGATGAGGGGAGAATGCACAGGAAAGGTTTTCTCCACGCCAACACCGTAAGACACTTTCCTCACAGTAAAGGTGGCGCGTGTGTTGCCGCCGCGCTGCCCTATAACAACGCCTTCAAACACCTGTATTCTTTCTTTGTCCCCTTCATGGATCTTCGTATGCACTCTGACTGTATCACCCACGTCGACCCTGGGCAGGTCGAGTCTCATGTGCTCCTTCTCGAGCAGGTCTATCATCTCATTCATGGCGTCCTCCCATCATTAGGCCCCACCCTCTCGCGAGCCGTACTCGCTTGCGAGGGTTACTGCCCCAACAGTCTATCAAGAATAATACCTATAGCCACCCTGAGCGACAGGTGGTTATACTCGCCGTTACCTTTCACGGGCAGAAGCATTCTCGCGCATCGCCCGGTTACTGCAGGAGGTAAACCCCAACCGGTACCGAAAACCAAAAGCAGAGGCCTGTCGTCTCTCCTGATCCAGGTTTTCAGTTCGTCGTACGTGACCGTATTCGAACTCTGCTTCGACGACGTACCAACAACAACGGGGCTTCCATTCGCCCCGATTTCCTGCATCAATTGCTCTATATCCCCGACCACCCGGATTTTTGTCAGGGCACGAGCCCTGTCAGGGTTGTAGCGGGCACCGTAGCCTGATGTCCAATGCGCAATCAGGCGCTCAGCTATCGAGGCCTGCTTTTGCAAAGGAGTAACAATATAGCATAACTCCACACCGAATGTCATACAACTTCTTGCGACATCGTGCAGTTCAAGGTTTGTCAGGCTTGTCGCAACAGTATTTCCGTGCTTGTCCAGAACAGGGTAGTGGATGATGGCGAGATAGACAGAACCCATGGTATGAAACAAATTCCAATTTCCAATATCCAATTTCCAAACAATCTTGGAGACCCTAACCCGCTGGTGCTATTCTCTTTTTTGAGAATTGGAGCTTTGGCGATTGTTTAGGATTTAGGATTTCGAATTTAGAATTTTATTCGGCCAGCTCCTC
>Ga0335070_10006697_pt1 | contig 13551 bp, 9 predicted proteins | sample Lox_Sample_13_FD_206722 | JGI IMG/M metagenome (GOLD analysis project Ga0335070, IMG submission 206722) | Soil microbial communities from Loxahatchee National Wildlife Refuge, Florida, United States - Lox_Sample_1.3 | ecosystem: Environmental > Terrestrial > Soil > Wetlands | place: USA: Florida...
CCAGCTTCGCCCGCATGTCGCGATAGAGCTGATCTTCGTTCGCAAGTTCATCGCCGCAGACGACGCTCAGCGTGGTGTCAGCCATGAGCGCGCTGCGCTCCACGCCGAGTTCGTTCACGCAGGTCTCCGACATGTGCTGCGCGTCAGATTGCAGCTTCGCGGCCGTGGCTGACAGTTCCCCGCGGCGGTCCCGCGCCTGATCGAGTAATTGGCGGCTGCTATGCAGGAGTTCGTCGATCTCTGCCAGCCGTGCCCGGAGTTGCTCGGTTTCGAATTGCAGCAGGCCTTCGCGTGTTTGGGCGGCATTGCGCTCGGCGTCAAGGTCGGCAGCTTGTTGCGCAAGTTGCTCGTTCTCGGCCTCGCGCTGCAGCTTCTCGGCGGCCGCGCCTTCGATCTGGGAGACGAGCGCCTGGACGCGCTGTTCCATATCAGTAAACAGCGACTCGATGCGCTGCAGAACGGCAGCCGCCGAACGATGGCGCTCTTCCAGGGTGGCAACCCGCGCCGCATGTTGCGAAGTCGTCTGCGCAGATTCTTCACGGCGCAGACGAAGCGCCGCCAGGGATTCCTGCCCCGCGGCCAGTTGTTGTTCGAGTTCCGCACGGCGCAGTTCGAGGACTTCAATCTCCGATTGCCGGGCGCACAGGATGCCTTCCTGCTCGGCGCGTTCGGCGGCAAGCCGGCCCATTTCGAACTTCGCCACATTCAGTCGCTCGCTGACCCGACTGATCTCGGAGTCGAGTTGCTGAAGCATGTGGCGCGAGGTCATCGCCTGATGCTCGGCCTCGCGCTTTTCGCCTTCGAGGCGCTCAAACAGGGAAGTGAGCTCCGCGATCTCGCGACCCAGAGTCAGCACGCGCGTTTCTTCCTCTCGCAACGCGCGCTCCAGATCTTCCAGTTGCCGCAAGACCTCGCGCAATTCGCGCTTCATCGAAAGCGGCCCTTCGGCGCGCTGTTTGCCGCCAGTGACCGTTACGTTATGGAAGCACTCGCCGGATTGTGAAAGGAAGAAAGCGTCCGGGTTTTCCAGCGCGAGGTTGCGCGCAGCTGCCGACCCCGGCACGATGTAGCCGTCGCGCAGCTTGGGGAGAATCACTTCCAGTGATCGCCCGAAACCGTTCAATACCCGTATCGAGTGTTTCAGTGGAACGATCTGCTCGGCCGGAGGCGCGGAGTGCGCAGCTTCATCGAGCACGAACGAGAACTTCGCCTGCGCATCTTCCGGATGAACCAGGAATGTGGCCCGGCCGTCAACGTCGGTGCGCAGCATCCGCAAGCCTTCGTCGGCGGCGTCCCACGACTTGACCACGATGTAGTTGAGTTCGTCGCGGAGGAAGTCCTCGACTACGCGCTCGTACCGCGGCTCGACCTCAAGGAAATCCGCCAGAACACCCACGGGCGCAAACCCACTCTGCATGACCCCCGACTGGAAAAGTTTCCGTACGGATTCGGTGGAATATCCGTGCTCGGCAATGACAGCCTCGAGCGAACTCTTCTTGCCCAGCGCCGTAGCATACTCGGCGCGCAGCACGTCTAGGTTCGCCTTGGCCTGTGTTTCTTGGAGCTTCTTCGTCTCGATCAGCGGGCGAACTCGCGTGATCTCCTCGCTAATTCCAGCCGCGCGCTGCGCAATGGAATCAAATTCCAGGGCAAGTTGGCCGCGCTGTCCGCCGAACGCTTCGACTTGCGTGTTGCCCGTCGAAATCTCGGCCTCAAGGCGGCGGGCTTCGCGATCGGCTCCGGCAAGGCGTTCTTCCGCCTGCGCAAGCTGGTTGCGAAGGCGCGATGCCGACGAAACCGTGTCGAAGATTGCCACGCGCGCTTCTTCCTGCTGACGCTCGATGTCTGCGAGACTCGCGGCGGCGGCAGCAGCCTCCTGTTGGCAGAGTGCGAGATCGCTCTGCGCAGCAGCCAGATCTGCAGCCGCTGATTCCAGGATCTGCCGGTTGGCTTCGCGTTCGGATTCGAGCGCGGTGAGGCGGTGCCGTGCCTGGGCTAACTCGGCCTCGGCCGACGCGGCACGGACAAGCAACTCGGCACAGCGCTCCTCGTTGTGACGGCGGCGCGCCTGGGCGCGATCGATTTCCATCGCGATCTGGCTGATGCGGTCGCGGTTTTCGCGCAACTCGGTGTCGATGGAATAGCCACGTTGCGTGCGCTCGCCCTGCTCGGCTTCCAATTGCTGGACTTCGTCGGACCGATGCCGCATCTCCTCGGAGAGCGTATTGAGTTGCGCATCGATCTCCGCACTCTCGTGCTCGAGCGCTGCGAACTTGCTGGCCAGCACAACCCGCAGCTTGGCGCGCATTTCGTCGCGCAATCGCGCGTAACGCTCTGCTTTGGAGGCCTGCCGCTTCAGCGAATTCATCTGCCGCGTAACTTCTTCGAAAATGTCGTTGATGCGGGCCAGGTTTAGTTTGGCTTCTTCCAGGCGCGCCTCGGCGAGGCGCTTCTTCGTCTTGAACTTGGTAATTCCCGCGGCCTCTTCGAGAATCGCGCGGCGATCGGTGGGGCGGCTGCTCAGGATCTGCCCAATTCGCCCCTGCTCAATCAGGGCGTAGGACTCCGGACCAAGCCCGGTCCCCATGAACAGTTCCTGGATATCGCGCAACCTGCAGAGCTTGCCGTTCAGCAGATATTCGCTGTCACCCGACCGGAACAGCCGTCGCGTAACCACAATCTCGCCATGACGAAACTGCTGCTGATTAAACTTTCGGCGCCGAATCTTCAGGATCACATGCGGCGCGACGGTTCCCATCGCGGCGTTGGCCGGTGGCGGGGTCATGTTGTGGGCAGGAAGCGCGAAGATCGGCTCATCCTCGGGAAAAGCGATGGCAATGGTATTGATCTTCGAGCGCGGGACTTCGACTTCCTCCACCTTGCCGGGCTGTGCGTCTTCGACGGCCTGCTCCGTGTCGGCTGCGGCGCGAGAACGGATCGCGGCCTCATCCCAATCATCAGAAACGTGCGCTGCGTCAGGCTCGGGCAGTTCGTCCTGAATGTCGATCTCAGTGGCCGCGTTTGCGTCGGCTCCCTTGTATACCTCGGGGTCGATAAGGGTGAGCGAGACTTCGGCCATGCCCGTCGGCTTCCGATCGCGAGTACCCGCGAAGATCACGTCTTCCATTCGTGACCCGCGCAGTGTCTTGGCCGACTGCTCGCCAAGCACCCACGAGATAGCATCGGAGATGTTCGACTTGCCGCAGCCGTTCGGCCCGATAATGGCGGCAATGCCATCGCCATGGAACTTGAGTTCCGTGCGGTCACAGAACGATTTGAACCCGAGAATCTGAAGCCTCTTCAGTTTGAGCAAAGCATCAACTCCCAGTGGCCAGTGGTCAACTGCCGGTGAAGCGGGTGCGGGTGCCCCACTTCTGGCCGGTTTTGCCAGAAGTGGGGATTTTCGTACATGGCGCAGCTGTTTACCAGACGGATTCCTCCTCTGGCGGATTTGTTGCCACACCACTGTGCACAGTCGTTCGTCTCACCCCGGGCTGGGTAGGGCGAGCACAAAGTTAAGCTACTGTACCGACGAAATTCGGGCGGCGTCAAGCAATATAACACTATATGTAGTGGGGGGATACACGACACCGCCTTGTATTGCACAGCCATTGCAGCAACTGCCTGGTTTGAGGGTGGAGAGGAAAGACGAGGTGGAAGATTCGCGAGAGCAAGATAAGGCTAGCGCACATTGCTGAGGCTAAGCAATGAAATTTGTGTCAGCGGTGGCTGAGGAGTTCTTTAGCGGTCAACTCAACATCGCGCAGGATGGAGCGCAAGAGGCCGGGACCGAGAGCCTCGCCAGCATGTACCGGAACCGTCGTGGTCCTGCCGTCCGCATGACGCAGAAGAAAATGGTTGCCGCGGCTGCGGACAACCTCAAAACCTATCTTCTCGAGGATGCGGATCAGTTCCTTTCCCTTGAGACGGGGAAGGCGAGTCATACGGAAATCTGCTGAATGCCTACGAGTTCCATTGAGGCAGAACCGTACCCGTCCTCAATGCAAAGCTCAACTACCTCTCGAACCCGCTTCATAAGCGTGTCCAGGTTCTTGGCCTGCGTATGGCAGCCCGGAAGTGCCGGAACGGTCGCAACATAAAAGTTTTCTTCGTCGCGTTCGATCACAACCGTGAATTTGCGAGCTGATTTCACAAAGCGATTTTAGCACGGTGCTCCGCGGTATCGAGCGCTGGCGCAAGCGTCATTGTCTGCAATGGGAGTGTTTGGAATAGCGAGGACCGCCACAGCCAACTTCGGGCGCCGGCTGCGTTGTTAATAGGATCACGCGGCAATGGAGGTTCTGAATCGAGTCGACTACGTAGGCCACGTAAGCCCAATATGCACCAGTGTCTCCCTCGACATAGGCTTCGCGCTCTGTTTGTCGGTGTAGTTTCTCTCTGACGATCTCCGTCAGGTTGTCGGGAGGAATCTCGGTGGAGTTCACGCGGATTATCAGTCTGCCGTCACCAGCGGCGAGAACGGAAACCACGACTGGCCTGACTGAATTCGCGCCACGGTCAACCGACCCGATCGGCAGTAGTCGCACGGGCAAACCAGTGGGAATCGGATAGAGCCTAAACGCCATATACGCCATGACTGCGCAAGCCAAAGCTGGCGCTGCAAGCAAAGCAAATGGCGGCAGGCCTGAGAAATGTTTCTTTAAAGAGAGCGTCTGAGCAAAGTGAACTGATCCCAGACCGTTTCCATTCGGACTCGGCGCCGGTGGCAATACTCCGGAAAGAGCCTCGATACGAATACGGAGGAGGTTGCAGGAGAATGCTGCGGGGATCGCAACGAGAATTCCAGCGACGGTTGTCATAGGCGCGTGAGCAAGGGCCTTGACGACAGATGTTAGAGCGCTTGCCCTTGAACCCCAAGTGGGTTGGAAAATCGCCAAGATTCCATAGCTTGTCCCAGCCAGTCCCAGAAGCGGCGCTGCGGCCGCGATTGCCTTTAGAGCTTCCAGTCCCGGGCTCAGATCCGCCACGCTTCTTCTTTTATTTCGATGGAAGTTGGAGCCAGAGTCTGGTTCGACGGATTGAAGTTCGCGACACGTCGAGCGGTAGCGGCGAATGAACCGGATGACGACAAAGAACGTGTAGCCCAGCATCAGCGCCAGGCCGACGTAGATGGAGCGCTGCACCAGGTCCGACCAATGCCAGATATCGGCGACGCTCCACTGGCACGCGTCGGTTGGCCAAAGGCTCACGCAGGCTTCGGGCATGAAGAGAACGCCCCCGCGTTCTACCTGCAACCTAACAGAGACACCGCCTCAGGCGGCAAAGTTCCGCCTCAATACTGAGAGCCTATCTCGTAAGTGGATTTAGGAAGGGCACGGCTTTCACAGGCTGCTGAAAAACTCAATTCAGCATCTCGATTTGAAAGGGTGCGGCTTTCAGCCGCCGGGGTAAACTTCCGGCACGAGAAAGAAAAGAGTTATTCCGCATCCTCCTTTTTCGCCGTGCCAGCAAAGCCGCATAAGACCCGGGCTTTAGCCCGGAGGGACCTTTATCCTTGGTACCACGCGATTGAATCCCGCAACTCTGCGGTCGAATCGCAGCGGATCTAGTAAGCCGATCCATTCAACTGGGTGCTCGTTACAACCCCTTTCTCCACCGAAAGTGAGTATGAGACTCCGCCCGAGCCGGTCCAGGTGTTCAAGTCAAAACGAGAATCGCGCCGCGCACGATACACCGCGACGCTGTGGAAGGTTAAGGGCATTCCAGCCTGGCATACGGAGGACTCGGACTGGACCCGCATGAAGTAGGCCCCCTTGCCCGGGCCGATAACTCGCGCCTGACCATCACTTTCCACCAAGACTGCACTCTTCTCATCGACAGCAATCTCGCGGGGACTTGCCGACCATCCGTCCTGCACGATGCGCGCCAGAAAAACCAGCGAGCGACCCATGCGGTCCCGCCTGACGAAATGCGTGTCCGTCAGCGTATTGCGCAGCAGGTCGATCTTCAGGAAATCGCGGCGCACGGTTACGCGGCTGAAGTACGGATCTGCAAGAGCCTGCGCCGACCTCAGATCCGGATCGTCAGGTGCGTCGCCCTGCGCCGAGTAGATGTACTGTCCCATCACTGCTAGTCCGGCGCTCGTTCCGCCTAGTGGTTTTCCGGCGGCGATGTGAGCATTCAGCGCCTCCTCTACGGGTGTGTGCTGCCACAAGTTGAGGTAACGTGCCTGATCGCCTCCCGCGATAAACACGGCTTCTGCGTGCGCGATGATATCGGCGACCCTGGGATCATTCGCGGCCTCACGGCTCGGAATGATCAGGGTCGCCACGGAATTCATTTTGCAGATCGAATTGACGTACGAGTTGTAGTCCTCGTCCCCGGCGGCACGCAAGATAAGGAAATCTCCGCCCGATCCTTTATCGCACAGGAAGCGAAAGGCTTCGTCGAGATCCGACCCTCCGCCCATCAACGCATAGCCAGGAACCGCCTTGGTACTGATCTCCCGACCGCTGCCGATCCGGATGTACCTGTAGTCCGAAGCTTGTACTTGCAGAACGACAGCCAGAAGCAGCGAACTAACGAGCGACGATGATCGCTTCATATCCTTATCGTGTAAGTTGTCGGACATTATAGGGCGCTAGCCCCAACCGACTGGGCATCGTTGTTGCCGTCAGGTTCGAGCGCCCACTTCTCTCAACCCTGTCACGGTTGTTTTCCACAGGTGAATGTGACATCTGACCTTGCGTTCCACAGGCGCTTTGAGCCATCATCGGTCACGGTCGAGACAGTGCGATGCTCGATTCGTCCCATTCCGGAACTCTGGTCTTCCGGAACTCTGGTCTTGATCTCCAGCAGCTAAGTTCTTTGAAAAGAAGATTTTGCCTCTAAGTTATTGAGCCTCATAGATTATTTCGACATTTCCCGCTAAACCTCTGATTTCAATAAACCGGGGGGGAGGGGAGGGTACCAACTGGTAAACTCCGCTAACAACCAAACCCAACGATCAAACGGTCAGACAGAAATCAGAAAAAAAGCGCCCCCGAAGGGCGCTCTTCTTGGCCAAGTGCCAACTGCTGTGCAGCTTTACCCCAGCTTCTCGAAGAACCTGCAGATCGTTTCGATCCCGCGATAGAAGTTCGGGATGTGAAACTTCTCGTTGGGTGCGTGCAGGTTGTCGTCGGGGAGGCCGAAGCCCATCATCACTGATGGAATCTTCAGCACATCCTGGAAGTCGGTAACAATGGGAATCGATCCGCCGCTGCGGATGAACACCGTGTCTTTCTTGAACGTGTCGTGCAGGGCTTCGGTGGCGGCTTCGATGTACTCGTTGTCGGTGCTCACAACGCAAGCAGGACCCTTGCTCCAGACTTTCACTTTTGTCTCAATGCCTTTCGGTGTGTTCTTCTTCACGAATGCCAGGTACTTCTTCAGGATGTCATCCGGATCCTGATTCGGCACAAGACGCATCGAGACCTTTGCCTTGGCCTTTGCAGGAATCACAGTCTTGGCGCCGTCAGCTATGAAGCCTCCAGGCATGCCGTGCACTTCGAGCGTTGGACGTGCCCAGGTCCGATAGAGAACTGAATACCCTGGTTCACCCGTGAGCACCTTGGATCCGACTTCGGTTTTGCGATAGTGCTCTTCGTTGAACGGAAGCCGTTTCCACGCCTTAAGTTCGGCCGCGGTCGGAGCCTTCACGCCCTTGTAGAAGCCCGGAATCAGAACCTTGCCCTTCGAATCTTTCATCTTGCTGATCATTTCGATCAGGGCAAAGAAGGGATTCGGCGCCGCGCCTCCGTACATGCCGGAGTGCAAATCGGTCTTCGCACCATAGGCCTCGATTTCGGTATAGACCAAGCCGCGCAGACCAACACATAACGTCGGTAGATCGGGAGCGAAGAGTTCGGTGTCGCACACCAGAGCGAAGTCAGCCTTTAGCTTGGCTTTCTGCTTGCGGATGTATTCGGCAATCGACTCTCCACCGACCTCCTCTTCGCCTTCGAAGATGATCTTCACATTGATGGGCAGCTTGCCGCCGCCGGTTTGCATCAGGGCTTCAAGGGCCTTCACTTCCATCCAGAGTTGGCCTTTGTCGTCGACAGCGCCGCGGGCGTAGATGTTGTTGTTGCGCTCGGTCGGCTCAAACGGAGGCGAATGCCATTCGTCGAGCGGCTCGGCAGGTTGGACATCATAGTGTGCGTACATCAAGACTGTCGGCTTGCCACTCGCGTGTAGCCAGTCGGAGTAGATCAAGGGGTGTCCCTTGGTCGGGATGATCTCGACATTCTCCATGCCGATGCGGCGGAGTTCGTCGGCCACGAAGTTGGCGGCTTTCTGGATGTCAGGCTTGTGTTCTTCGAGAGTGCTGACGCTGGGAATACGGAGAAGATCTTTGAGTTCGTTTAGAAAACGCTGCTGGTTACTGCGGGCAAAATCCACTGCGGGAGAGGCCATGATGTGTCCTTTCGTATTTGGACGATCTGAATCTCGGCGGGCGTCGCGGGATTGCGCGCCTGGGCTACCGAGGAAACGAATCAGTATAGCGCGATGGAAAATCGTTCACCACAGAGGGTATACAGAGTCCGATTGCCAGGTTCACGCGAACCGGGATGGCGAGAGCGGATTCAAGTCGTATGCTGGATTGCGGCCTTCGATGACGTCCGCCATGATTTGCGCAGTAATGGGAGCTAGCAGGATGCCGTCGCGGAAATGGCCGGTGGCGACGTAGTAGTTGGAAATGGTCGTCCCACCTAGTATGGGCAGACCATCGGGTGTTCCCGGGCGAAGCCCGGCCCAGTCCTCGAGGATCTTCGCGTCCTTCAATCTTGGCATTACGTCAAGCGCGGCGCGATGCAGTCGCTGAATCGTGGCAACGTCGGTGCGTTTGTCGAAACCGGCCTCTTCCAGGGTCGCGCCCACGAGGAGCCGTCCGTCGCTGCGCGGAATCAGGTAGACGTCAGGAGTTCGAACAACATGCCTCAGCAAACTGCGGGGCTGCATGATCAGGCATAACATCTGCCCCTTTACCGGCCGTGTAGGAATAGGGAAAGGCGAAATCTGGCCGGACCAGCAACCCGCGCAATTCACCACCTTCGATCCGGAAAATGAGGTCTTCGTGGTCGTTACGCCCACCGCGCGGCCATTCGCTAAATCCACCGCCCTGACTGAGTCGCCAGAGGAGAAGTCCACGCCTCGTGATTTGGCAGTTTTCGCGGCTGCCGTTGTGAGCGCGCGCGGATCAACGCTCCGCTCCTTCAAATAGAAGGCCGGTCGTTTGTGATCCGCCAGAGCTGGTTCCAGTTCGCCGAGAGGGGCTGGCAACAGACTGGCAGTGGCGAATCCCGGGCGTTCGTGAACGTGCCCCGGTGGCGGAATGAAAATGGTGCCCGTGTCACGAAGGTCAACCGTTCTGCCAGCCTCGAGTTCCAACGCGTGAGCAAATTCGGGATAGATCCCAGCACTGGCGACAGCCAGAGGTTGAAGAGGTGCCGGAATCTCAGCGCTGCAATCGACCAGCATGCCCCCGGCGGCGTACGAGGCCTCGCGGCCCAGCTCTCCACGCTCAACCACCAGAACGGTTGCGCCTCGTTTGCGCAGAGCAATTGCCAGCGAGAGGCCGATGATGCCCCCGCCGACAATGATAACGTCCCAGGTCTTCACACTTGCCATTGTAAAAGAGCACGCAGCAACCGTTTCGAGTTGACGTTTGCTCCGCGAACTCTGCGGGGTTACTCAGCGATGTCAGCGGTCAAGGCCTTACCGCAACGGTCGCTGAGAAACCCGCTGAGTGCGCCGGGGAAGGCTCTGCCGCTCAGGTGACAGGCTTCCTGCGCCCGAATAAAATGAGCGCATGAACAAGTATCTGGCTGGGGCGTTCATATTGCTGGCTGTTCTTTCAACAACGTTGTCGGGCTTTGCCCAGAAAGATAAAGACGACGAGCCGACGTCGTGGCTGTATTTCACGGTGATCAAGGATGACAACGGCAAGCCGGTACGGAATGCCTCGGTCGTGCTGCATCCGGTAAACGAAAAAGGAAAACAGCAGCGCGGTGGAGTCGAGCTGAAGACGAGTCAGGAAGGGAAATGCGATCTCGACGGTATTCCCTACGGCGCACTGCGCGTGCAGGTGCTGGCGCACGGATTCCAAACCTACGGGGAAGACTTCGACATTCAGGGCCCGAAGACCGAGATCACGATCAAGCTGAAGCGTCCGCAGGGGCAGTTCTCGATCTATGACGACCGCCCGAATGACGCGAAAGCAGCGCCGAAACCGGATGGAGCCCAGTCAGAGCAGAAAGACAAAAAACCGAACTGAGAGGAATTCGGCAATCACATGGATTATCTACTCAAGACCGAGCCCTCGACGTATTCCTTCGCCGATCTGCAGCGCGAGAAGACGACCATGTGGGACGGCGTCTCCAATCCCGTGGCCCTGAGGAACCTTGCCCGTATGAAACCGGGCGAGCGATTGGTGATTTACCACACCGGGGACGAGAAGAGCACGGTGGGGACGGCCACAGTCGTTTCTGTCGATGCCTCGGATGAGAAGAATCCGAAGGTGAAGATCACGGTAGGCAGGCCGCTCGCCAAGCCCGTGACGCTGGCAGAAGCGAAGGCCAGCGATGTGTTTTCCGAGTCTCCTCTCGTGCGACAAGGCCGCCTGAGTGTGGTGCCTTTGAATGAAACGCAATACAAGTTCTTGACCGGAGAGTGAGGGAATTGTGTAGCCCCGGACGCCTTCGTGCGGGGTTACGCGCGGCAGCGCGCGATGAAGGGGCTGGTGGCAAAGACCGACCGGGTCCTCCAAGCTGGCACGCTCCCTTTCGCTTCGCTCTGAGTCGCGGGGCGGACGAAGGCGTCCGCCACTACAACAACAGGGACGCTTACGACACGCGACTATCGCGGCGGATCAATGCCGAATCCAGGAAATATCCCAGGCCTAATGTGAACGGGATCGCGCCGAAAGCTGCGGCGATCATCGCGTCGGGTTCATAGCGCGCGACGATGGTGAACGCCATCATGTAGCCCACCGCTCCTGAGAGCAGCAGGATTCCATAACGCCGCGACTTGGCCGACTCAGATAGCTCAGCCTCCATCGGGATATTGACCCCGCGTTGCATGGCTGCAAGCCGTTCTTCGGTGCGCAGCTTGCGCACACGATAAAACGTGAACAGGCCTATCGCCGCCAGCGGTATCGTGAAAACCATGACTACTGCTGCGAAGCCGGTGAGTCCTTCCATGTTCGTATCTCCTTCCGGTTGCGCTTGGCTCCGGATGCGTGAGTTGTGTCCAATTTCTAATTGAAGGTACGCAGAGGAGAGCGCTGAAGTTCCCTGGTTCAGATCGAATCGCAGAAGCTGTCCAGACCTCCGCGATTCGACGCAGTGGGATATGGCTAGAGCGAGCGCAGGAAATTCAGTAAGTCCTGCTTCTGCGTTGCATTTAGCTTGTGTAGTTGGTGATCACTTTATTGGCCTCGGATCCGCTGCTGCTGTGCGCCTGGATGGCCTGGATCAGTGACGTCGTGCGGCCATGATGCATCAAGAATAGCCGCTGGCCGAGTCCCCACAAAGGAGCGGAACGGAACTGGTTTCCTTTAGCCGCACCCGGTGTGATCCCGTCCTGCAGGTTAATTCCCATCTTGTGCAGTGCAAAATCCGAATACGGATTGTAGGTCACGTTGGACATGCCAGTGCAGGGTGACGCGCCGGTCGTGAGCGATGTCGTGTGGCAAAGTGGGCAGCCGATCGAAGAGAACAAGACTGCTCCGTTTAAGGTAGAGGACGTCGAGGTAGCCGGCGTTGGCGGCGCCGACAGATGGGCGAACAGTGCGAAGTTCGCCCGCGGCAAATGACATCTCAGATGCCGTTGCGCAGGAGAGGAGCGCAGCGGGATATTCAGCTCTGCGAAAATCAGACTAGTTGTTTTCGCAGCTCGCGTCGCAGAATCTTCCCAGACGGGGTTTTTGGGACCGCGTCTACGAAGTAGACTTCGCGTGGCTGCTTGTAGTGCGTAAGCCGATCGGCCACGAACGAGCACAATTCCGCCCGGAGTTTGCCGCCCTCAACGAATCCGTTGCGCAGGGCCACAAATGCAACCGGGACTTCCCCTGCTTCATCGCAACTGCGGCCTACAACCCCGCATTCTTTCACCGCGGGATGCTCGAGTAACACCGCTTCGACTTCGGCTGGCGCAATCGAGAAACCCTTGTACTTGATCATCTCTTTGCGCCGATCTATGACGCGATAGAAGCCATCGCGATCGCGCGTAACGATGTCTCCTGACCAATACCAGCCGTCGCGCAAGACTGCTGCGGTGGCAGCCGGTTCTTTCCAATATCCCAACATGAATTGAGGCCCGCGCATGACAAGCTCTCCGGGCAGGCCGGATGGCGCTTCGGTAAGATCATCTGGCGTTTCTGCGGGATCAATTTCCGATTGCGCCAGCACCCGGCAGTCGGTTTGGGCAACCGGGTGACCGATCGAATCCGGCCGGTACAGAGCCGGGTCCAGAAAGCCGACGTGGGTTACAGGAGACGCTTCCGTCATGCCGTATCCCTGGCAGACAAGAATGTTGGTCAGAGCCGTGAATCGCCGGGGAAGATCGGGTGCTAAGGGCGCGGCTCCCGATTTTACCCAGCGCACGCGATGTTCGCGCGGAAATTGTCCGACTTCAGCAGCCTGGCAAAGGGCGTTGATGGCGGGCGGCACCAGCGGCATCATCGTGATCTCTTCGTTGATTATCAGGCTCGTAAGTTGCTGCACCTGGAAGCGCGACATCAACACGAGTTTCGCGCCGAGCATGAGCGCGGGATTGAGGATCACGTTCAAGCCGTAGATGTGATACAGCGGCAGACAGCACAGGATGTTGTCGATGGCATTGAGTTCGGTCGCGTTCGGGCCAAGCAACTGGTAGATATTGGCCACCAGGTTGTAATGCGAGAGCATGACGCCCTTGGGAAGCCCGGTTGTTCCGCTTGAATAGGGAAGCGCCGCCAAGGTCCGCTGCGAGGAAGCTTGCGGACCCGGATACGGTACCGAAGTAGGCTTTAGCAGATTCGCGAATGGCTCCGCGCCGGCGGTGGCAGTTCGGGTGGTATAAACACGCTTCAGCCCGGGCAGCCCGTCGAGACTGATTCCCGCGATATTTCCACCATCGGTGATAAGCAGAACTGCTCCTGAGTTCTCCAGTTGGTATCGCACTTCGCGCTCGCGATACGTGGGATTCAGCAGGGTCGGAACGGCTCCGGCTAATTGCGTGGCATGAAAAGCAGCGCAGAATTCCCAGGAGTTGAGGAGAAAGATCGCGACAACGTCGCCTGGTTGAACGCCGGCGGCCACGAGACCTCGCGCCAGATTCTCCACCGTTTCACCGTACTCCGAGTAGGCGAGCCGGCGTCCGCAGGAGCAATCGACGATCGCAGTTTTCGATGCATTTTGACGGCAAGAATCGAGTACGAGATCGTGAAGGAACCGATTTTGGGGATCGGCATACAGTCGCGTCCGCAACATGGCCGGGAGGGATTGTAGCGGAAAACCAACGCAAACGAAGCAGAAAAGCGCGACCGAAGGAATCAGGGAAGTGCAG
>Ga0335070_10006698_pt1 | contig 13550 bp, 16 predicted proteins | sample Lox_Sample_13_FD_206722 | JGI IMG/M metagenome (GOLD analysis project Ga0335070, IMG submission 206722) | Soil microbial communities from Loxahatchee National Wildlife Refuge, Florida, United States - Lox_Sample_1.3 | ecosystem: Environmental > Terrestrial > Soil > Wetlands | place: USA...
TGCAATTCTACAACACATTGAAATAATTGATTTTAGATCATTATAGGAATTTTATACGTTGAGCCACGACAAAATAAAGAACTCATACAGTTTGATACTTGAAGCTACCCTCTTCTCAATACCTCCAAAATGCGGTCTCGGTAATCCTGACTATTCTTATCGGCAGGGATTACCGCAATCTCTGATGGAGATGATGCCCCCAAACCAAGTTCCGCTGCCCTTGCAATCTGTTCTTGTTCAAATATCTTCGGTTTCATGATGCTTTCATTGCTTCCGAGAAGTTTTAGGGCGGCCACTCCGACTGCATCGATGGCAACCCGATCGGTAGAGGCAAGAAAGATCTCTCCCTTTGCAGGCTTTCCAGTCATGGGGCCGCCATCCACAAAGGCATCGATTCCGTCAAGGACGATAAGAGCAGGTTTAAAAGGTTCGTTAATCTCTGCGATCATCTTTCTTTGGTCGGGAGAAGTGTGAAGCTCTTTCATATATTCATATCCGTGACGAGACGTGGGAACGACGCCGACATGAAGCTTTAGCGATAGAGTGAAAATTCCACCAAACTGGTGGGTTTTCAGGCAGCAGGTGGAGACAAGGCATTCTGCATCCACGATGGGCCGTGCGATCCGAAACCCGTTTGGCCAGTGACTCTTTTTGGATTTGAACAGCACCCAATCCTTTTCATCGAGATGATCGAAATCGATAACGTTTACATTCAATTTATCCAGTACGGGGAGGATGCCTTTCTTCTCCATCACCTCACGAGTCAACGGGTAGCTTCTCTCTCCGAGGCTGATCGATTTCGCGCCCATTGCCCAGATCTCTTCCACCAATGCGACCAATGTATCATTGTCCGTTGAACCGGGCGTGATATCTGCGGTGTTGAAATTAGGTTTAATCAAGACATTCTTTCCTTTGACGGGGTTCATATTCAGTGTCTTCAAAGATGTCTTCACCCCGTTCTTTCTATTATCTGTCTTTACCAAAGCAACATGGCTCTTTGTACGGGGCATCGCTATTCCTCCATTCATACCCGAAAATAAGGTTCCACCCGCCACTCCCGTATATTTTAAAAAATCCCTTCGGCTAATCCCCATCATCCTTTTCGCTTCGGCTCTTCCCTTTCTCAGACATCATGGACCTTTCACATCCGTAAGTCAAGATAGCTCCTCTCTTCCATGTTAGAGCTCCAATAAATGTGCGTTCTCTCTCAACCAGAGTCTATGTTTCCTGTAGTCCGGGAGAATCGACCCTAAGGTGGTCCAGAATTTCTTAGAGTGATTCTTTTCTCTGATATGGACCAGTTCATGAATCAGGATGTAATCGATGGTGGCCAAGGAGGCCATGATGATTCTCCAGCTGAAAGATAATCGATTATCTCGCGAGCAGGAGCCCCACCGGGATTTGGCGCTTGTTATTCTTATTCCCTTCGGGAACAAATGAACACTCCCGCTGTAATAATTAACTCTTTCGGCTATCTTTTCTTCAGCCTCTTTCTTATACCACTCGACAAAAAGATCCCTTGCGTCTTCGATACGATCCTTATTAAGGATGAAATTACCAAAAGATAATCTTAGCGGTGGTTCCTTGTGATCGGACTCATGAATTTCTAACGGATACCACTCTCCTAAGTATAAGAATTTCTCTCCAGGTTGAAACATCTTCTTCGCTTCCTTTGCCTGCTTTTCTTTTTCTGATACTTTCTCGACAATCCACAACTGCTTTCCTCGGATGAATCTCTCAATCTCCCACTTCGGCGTATGAAAAGGAGCCATAATGACTATTTTCCCGTCTTCTTTGATTTGGAGGGAAACGGTCCTTCTCCTTTTCTTGCTTCTGATCAAATGGTAGCTAAGACGAATGGTCATCCCATTCCAATTATCGGAGGACTTAGAAAGAGAGGTTCCTGAGGTTGATGGGGCTCGGTACAAATTCTTTCTTGTGATCACTGGCTGTCGCGACAATATTCTCCCTGTCTAAGGCAGAGGCTGCATCGCGAATCAGAACACCATTGGCAAAATTTGCAGTCAGGACAACGATGCTTCTTATCCTTGCCCTCTTTTAGACAACAGACAAGTCCGAAAGGAGTCACCTCAAAACGGACTCCGTCTTCATAGACAAACTTCTTGCCCATTTCAGCCATCCGCTATATTCACCACCATTTCTAAAATTTGGTATAAGAATTATAAGACAATCTCATCCATTTACCTATATCTGGAAAGCTATAATTCAAGAAATGACCGATTATTGGGAGACTCTGAGGGTGGCAACAAGATAGATCCTTCTTAGATCAGGGTCTCTTAAAGGAATCCTTATCCGCATTCCGTTTTTCACACCGGAAGGGATAGTAATGTGAATTCTCTTTTGAATCTTTTCCTTTCCATAACCCCGGCAAGATCCGCAGATCAACCCTGTAACATAACCTCTTCCCCGGCATCGTCTACAATTAGCCAACAAAGGCAATTCTAAAGGAATCTCGCATCCCTTTCTTGCTTCTGAAGGATTCAGAATGATATCAAGAAAGAGATCTGTATGGCTTGGTTCCCTTTCGCCAGCAAAGCCAGGCCATCTATCCATCCAAAAATCCTCAAATGTTGAGAAGAAATGGGCGACCTCATCGAACACACTCGATGGACGGGTCCTTAAAGGATGGGAATAGCCATAAGGACTGGGACGAGGAACTGATCTCCCTGATATGTCACGGTCGTAAAGGGCTCTCTTTCCAGGATCAGAGAGAGTTTCGTAGGCTTCTTGAATTTCTCTAAATTTTCCCTCGTCTTTTGGTGAGACGTCAGGGTGATATTTTTTTGCGGCTTGCCGATAGGCCTTCTTGATTTTGGCGGAGTCTGCCTTCTGATTAACTCCAAGCATGTTGTACAGGTCTTTCTTCCTGGCCAAGAAGAGCAGTCCTCCTTACAAAGAGAGAATCGTAGGAGCAACCAGAAGGTCCTGGTTGCTCCCTTTCCACATTAGCCTGCGACGACCTTGATTTTCTGGGGCTTCGCTTTTTCAACTTTGGGCAGGACGAGTCGAAGGACACCATTCTCCATTTTGGCTGATATCTTCCCCTGATCAATCACGTTCGAAAGGGTAAACTGCCTGAAATAATCCCCCCAGTTGAATTCCTTATGTAAGGATATCTCTTTTTCTCCTTCGGGGGCATTTACCTTTCCTGTAATTATAAGTTGATTATCTTTCAAGTCAATATTCACACTCTTGCTTTCCACACCAGGCATATCCGCAAGCACAATGATTTCGTTAGCATTCTCAAGAATATCAACGGCAGGAATGAAAACCGGACCCGGTCTTGTCCCCTCCCCTGCTACTTTCTTAACCTCTTTCTTCTCTTTAAGTTCCATTTCTTGATCTTTCATCTCGGGCACCTCCCTTCCTTGTCATGTCGTCTTGACAGTAATTTTCCGGGGTTTAGCCTCTTCGGCCCTTGGCAATGTCACGGTTAGAACTCCGTTTTTCACGCTGGCAGAAACTTTTCCTGGATCGACTCTTGCGGGCAATGTGATCGTCCTCCTGAAAAAACCCGACTCGCGCTCTCTGCGGTGATATCCTGCCTTCTGCTCCTCCGGCTCGATCTTTCTTTCGCCCCGGATCAAGAGCTGACCCTCTACCACAGAAATGTCCAGACTTTCCGGATCGACTCCAGGGAGCTCTGCCCGGACGTAGAAGTTACTCCCGTCATCTGTAAGGTTCAGGGCTGGATAAACTCGGCTGACGAACGGCTCCGTACCAGGTGAAAAGACATTGAATAATCGATTAACCTCCTGCCGCAACCGATCAAGATCTGAAATTTCGTCAGGATTTGACCCCCATCGAATAATGGCCATAGAAACCCCTCCTTTCCTATATTTTGCTTAGAAAATAATTATCGCCCTAAAGAATTTCAAGGTCCTCTTGTCATGTTTCCTATAAGGTCGCACGCTCTCTTGCGGCCCCCGCTTGACAAAATTAGTTCATGACCATATAATTAGTCAAACTGGATGACCATATAGGAGGTTATATGAAAAGCAGTATTGTTAGTGTGGCCGAAGGGAAGAAAGGGTTCAGCCGTTTGATCCGGGATGCCATCGAAAAGAAAGGGGAGATCGTTGTCACAAAGAGGGGGAGGCCTGTTGCGGTGATCCTCCCTTATGAAGAATACGAACAATCCAAGCGTGTTGAGGGCTATAGGAAGATTTCAAGGGCGAGGGAGGTCTTCTTGGAGACAGGAATATCTGCCGACGAGGTGTTCAAAGAATCGAGAAGCCAGTTGGACAAAAGACGATGAAAAGCGCTGTGCTAGATGCGAGCGTCATTCTGAAATGGTACCTCATAGATGAAACATACGGACAAAAAGCATTTTCCTTGTTGCACAAGTTTATCATGAGAGAACTGACTATCCTTTCCCCATCCCTCTTAGAATATGAAGTGGTCAATGGATTAGTCATTGCGCAAAAAAGAGGAAGAATTAAGGAGGAAAAGATCCTTACGGCGATCGAAGGGTTCTTCGATCTTCAAATCGACCTAAGGGATCTTTCTCATTTCTATCAACGGTCATTGAAATATTGTAGGGTTTACAATCGATCTTTATATGATGCAAGCTATCTCGCCCTGGCAGAGACAGAAGGAATCCCTCTGATTACCGCAGATGAGGGCCTGCACAATGCAGTTAAAAAAGACCTGAAGTGGGTCAAATGGATTGCAGAGGTTTAGGAAACAGGAAAATATGAACCTGCCCCGGCTGACTCATAAGGATCCGTCCAGTTCATCGGCTACTGGCTTCTTGCATGATCTGCAGCGTTGGGCGCCTCTGAATAGTGACTTACCACATGAAGAACAGTGATAACGCTCACATTCTGCCCGTGCCCATTCGATGCTGCCCTTTTCATCCCCGTGTTCAGCTACTTTCGCTCGCCATAAAGGAATCGCCCTTTTCATCACTCTTACACCAGTGCCGAAACCGAAATTCTCTATCCTACTGCATGGCCAATCCTCACACTGATAACAGGAGTAATATCCTTTCGATTTCACACAATTCCTTATCGAGCAACCTTTGCAATAACCATAGAGCTTCTTGGGTGGATCAGGCTGCATGCAGCCAAGACATTCCGTTTCTTCTGGCTTTGTTCCGTAGAGGTTGCCCATCACAGCCCTGAATTTTTCATTTTTGTCCCTTGTGGCAATGTAAACGCCGCAGGCACCGCAATATAATCCGCAAGGTGCCATCAAATCCTTATTTTCAAATTCCTCCTCGGTCCATCCTTCCATATTCTTACCCCCTCTCTTTCCTGTTTCTCTCCCCGTTTCTCAACCTGCCTCTTACTTGTACTCAACGTTCCGAAGAGTTTCTATGTTTATTTGACGAATTCACCGTCATTACTGATGCCAAATGACGACACATGGTGTCAGGCAATCGTAATAAAGTATTTTCTTTTTCGTTTCTTGATCAAATCTAATCGTTTCCTGAGATGCTTGTTTTTCTCCATTTAACCCTCTACCGGGATAATAATTGGATGGGCACCTCGTCCCAAGTTCTGCCATCCAGAACCCGTCCAGCCACTTTCTTCCCTACACGTTTCCCTGAGGCATCAAAGGTTCCCCACTGTTTGAAGAAAAATGGGACACGATATTTTTTGCATCGGTTCTGAATCTCGTAAACCCATTCAGGTTTCATAGGTCTTGCCCGCGGCCCGCTCTCCCCCCCTACAATCACCCATTGAATAGCGTCAAGAAGGGACTTATCTAAGGAAATAGGGTTTAATAAAGGTTCTATGGATATAAATCTTATGTAAGCTGGAGATTTCTGGAGATGTTTAATTCGCCATGTATAATTTTGATTCTCTAGCGAGACGCCCAACCAAACATTTTCAGGCCATGCCGCTTTTCTAACTTTTCTTGATCTATCAGAGGAAAAATGTTTCAGTGTCCAGGGCAGCATTCGGTCTGACCGCTTTGTTAGGACCTGAAAAATGTGATGTTTGGCTTGGGACATGACATCGAAAACTCTTTTGATAAACTCATCAGGAATATCTTCATGGAAGAGGTCGGACATTGAATTGACAAAAATCATTTTTGGTTCTTTCCACGAAAGAGGTAGATCAAGGCGGTCAGGCCAGAGCTTGAGATCAAATCCTTGTTCATAAGGGTGGTCAGGAACACCACGGAATCTCTTTGCAAATGTTTCAGCATAGCAGTGGGCACACCCTGCGCTCACTTTGGTGCATCCCGTCACTGGGTTCCAGGTTGCATCCGTCCATTCTATCTTTGATTTATCACTCATGCCTTTGTCTTCTCATACCTCATAAAAATGTCTTCGGCAATCTTTTTGCCTGTCCCGTTGTGTCCGGCGAAAAGCATACAATACAATGGTGCGTTTTTGCTATTCGTCATTAAGATGGGGCTGGAGCAATGTCGAAAAATCTCTTCAAGCCTCTTTTTAAAAACGTACCCAAATTCTTTTCCGGAATGGGGTCTTTTTACCGTTTCTATACCGAACAAGGTTTGGTCCTCCATGTATAAATCCACCATCCAGTCTTTGGTCCCCCAAAACCGATCCAGCCGCTCTCTACTCGCTCTTGAAATCATTTCACGGTGCTTTCGAAGAACACCACGGTTAATAGCCATTACCGGGAAATTAAGAATTACTTCAACCGTCTTTGTCCGGACCAAATCTTCCATCGTCTCCCACTCAAATTGCATTCCGAAAGGATCGATGAAGGCTATTGCCCTTTTCTTGCTCGAGTATGAGAGTTGAGGAAGTATTTGTTCACGGAGGATCTTATTACAATCCCCGTGATAAATGGTAATTCCGTGAGATGGAAACTCTCCGCGTAGCTTCTCCAGTTTCTTAACACGCCAGTCCGCTTGCTCAATGAAATGATACTGGGTGAAGGAAGGGGCTAATCCAAGGGCAACTCGGGGAGACCCATCGACATACTTTTGCTCGTCTTTGGACTTCGGTTTGCCTGTTCCCGCGAATGCGTCGATGTATTCATAACCCCGACACCACGTTTGTTTTGTCAGGACTGTTAGATACCCAGTCAAATATTTTCGAAGGAGTTCAAGTTTTTCGAGGGACCATTTCCCGATTATATCTTCCCGTTCTTTAGAGGGCATCGGCATCTCCTCTACACCACCAATTTCTTAGCCGCTCGGTTTTATCAAAGGTTTGGTTGAGATGACATCAAGAGTTTACCAATTCGTGCAAAAACATCAACAAAATTTTCTAAACTTCCGGTGCTTTTTGTTCATCCACCCTACCCTTTCAAACCCTCTGATGGCTTTTTCAGATTTTAGAAAATGAAGTGGTGCCATTCAGGCAGCTTTCTTTTTTCGAGATGTCTTTTTCTTTAATTCCCCCTCAATTTCGAGACGTTCCCTAATGGCATCTCTGATCATATCCAACGCCTCTTCAACACTGCCCCCCTGAGAAGAGCAGCCTTGAAGCTCCGGGCATTCGATCCAATAACCACCAGCTTCAAGATCGAGGCGAAGGATGACTTTGAACTGCTTTTTTAAGACATTAACAGTGTAGACCCTATCCGTTGTTATCTTTGAAGTCTTCCCTTTCAGATCGATTATCAACTCCCCGATCGCAATGGCAAGGACATACTGTCCTTTCTTCAGTGTATCAATAATCTCTCTATCCTTATTTGTAAGAATAAAGATCGTCTCCCCATCTGTTAAAAACCTCAACTGGGCCAAAGGTTTTTCAATCTCCGGAAGATGTTTCCTAAGATAATTAAGACTCTTCCGTATCTTCTGTAACGATAAACCCTGGTCTCTCAAAAACTTAGCTACCTTGAATTGGATAAGATCCGTAAACGAATATAGCCTCATCGAACCATACCCAGACGCTTCATGAACGGAAGGCTTGATAAAATTTGTGCGATCCCAATAATCAACGACCCTTATCGGAATCTGTAAGATCTTTGAAACCGTTTTAGAATTGAAAGAGTTGGTCATTTAATTACATCCGATGACTTTTAAATCCATTAATGTATTTATAAACTGAAAAAGAAATAAATGTCAAGGATAGTTTATGGGACTTTGAGCTCTCGTGAAATGATAGCTGAGGTAAAGGTATTCTTGGTTGGGCTCACTCCACTCCGTATTGGCGGCGGTAGGAGAGGATATAGTTTCTCACATCTTTCTTTGTCTTGTAAATTCCAAAGTGGCCTTCGCAGAGGATATCTGCATCGAGGTCGAGTAACTTCTTCGTTGAGCGACCATAGTCTTCGAGGTTCGAGCCAAACTCGGAAAGCAATGGCCCATGAAGGTCTTGAGCAAAGAGAACTCGTTTTCCTTTTCGGTCTAAATAAATACAGATGGATCCAGGGGTATGACCAGGCGTGTGAAGGCAGACAATCTTCTCTTCGCCGATCATTAGTGTCTCTTCCGGAGAAGTCAATTTCACATCGACCTGAGTTGGTGGAAAATTTGTCTGATACCAGTTTGCAGCGGTTAAGATCGGATCCCCATTTTCCAAAGGCGGAGCATCCAATTTATGAATGTATATTCTTGATCCAAACCTCTTCTTGATTTCCGGGACACCTCCAATATGATCGATATGGCAGTGGGTAAGAAGGATCTTAGTCAGATTGTTACAATCAAATCCTAAGTTTTCAATATTATCAATAATTTTATCAACACTCCACCCTGCCCCGGTATCGATTAATATTAGCTCTCCGAGATTCATAAGGTAAACGCAGCCGTCTCGCCCATCCGTGATATCCGGCCCTCCAACAATAAAAATTTCTTCTGTAATTCTTAATGGTTTCATATGGTTACCACCTATTCAATTTTTCTTTCAACCTTTTATAATCTGCCAGTGTAAAGCCTTCCCATTGGCACGGCAATATGGAATTGTTATGATATAACGGTTCATATTCAAGATCGAACTGAGACATCTTCTTCGCTTTCTCAAACAAAGGCGTGTGTGGAACAGGTGAATATTCCACAAGCATTGGCTTTGCTCCCGCTTCTTTCACAAAGGCAATGCTTTCCTCAACCTCCCCTACCCTTTGCCCTGGCAATCCTGCCATGACATAGACCCCGATTTCTTCGCCTGAGTACCCTGCCCTTCTTAAATGCTCGATTGCTTGGTTAAACGCCTGATTGTTGACCTTCTCCCCCGTTTGAAGCTGCATCGCTTCATTCGATGTTTCAAGGCCAAGGCGGATGGTTTTGAACCCGGTGCGAAATAGGAGACTTCCGACCTCTTCATCAATCTCCCTAATATGAAGACCATTGGGTGTATGGAAATTACAATGAATCCTCTTTCTGATTATCTCTTTCAGAATTGGAAGAATATGTCTTGAAGGTTCAATCAAAAGGGCATCATCATAGAAAGCAATGTTATTAACTCCATATTTACCCGTCCAGCATTCAATTTCATCAACCACTTCAACGGGATCCCTTCTGAAAAAACCCTTTGTCAAAAACGGGGAGGCGCAATAGGTGCATCTCAAAGGGCATCCCCTTGAGGTGGCGATAGACACGTAGTTGAGCTGAGGATAGAGGTCGAAGGCGGGGTAGGGCAAAATATCAGTTCGGAGTTCAGGGCTCGGAGTAGCTTCAAAACCAGTTAACTTACAAATAAGCCTTAGGACTCCCAACGGCTCGCTCCCTTCGAACACGATATCCGCACCGGAATGCTTTTTTGCGTGGTCCGAACAGAGGGTTGCATAGATTCCACCCAAGATTACAGGGGCATTCTTAAATAATTTATTTGTAATTTCAATAAGTTTGAATACTCCAGGATACCAATAAGTCATTCCGGAGCTAACACAAATGAGATCCGGTTCTTCAAGTAATGAGAGGTTTTTCAACAGCATTTCTTCAGCAATTCCATACTGGCTATAATTTCTAGGAATGGATTTAAGGGCAGGGGGCTTCGAAATCTTCGTCTTTAGAAAGTTCCCATCTGCGTATCTTTTTGTTTTTGCTGAGTAATCCAGGCAATCAATCAGGGTGATCCGAAATCCGTTCATCCTCAAGAGACTACCGATACGAAGGAGGCCTAGGGGCTTCATCCATAAATTATAAGCTGCAAAATCAATTATCCAGGGGTTGATGAGGAGGATGTGTGGGGCGATATGTTTCACGTGAAACATTATTTCCCGATGCAAAACTTTTCAAAAATACGATTCAACATTTCTTCGGTCGCTGTCTCTCCAGCCAAATCTCCCAAGGCCTCCAAGGCAGAGCGAATTTCAAAGGCGATGAATTCAGGTGAAATCTCTTTTTCCAATCCCTTCATCACATTGGAGAGATTATCTCTTATCTGAGTGAGAGCTCTTTTATGGCGAATGTTTGCCACGACTAAATGTTCCGGCGTTGCCCTCACCTCTCGGTGAACCAGCGAGGTATAAACCGCCTGTTTCAAATCATCGATTCCCTCGGTTTTTAGAGCGGAAATTGAGATGATGGGGTCTTTCGGAAAAAGTCTTTTCAACTCTTCCAGGGAAACCTCCATGGGAAGGTCTTTCTTATTGACGGCAATCACCTTCTTCTTTCCCTTGATTTCATCGAAAATTTCCCTGTCGTCACCGTCGAGACTCCGACTCCCATCGAGCGTTAAGAGGACGAAATCAGCGTCAGCCACGCGTTCTTTTGCTCTCCTCACTCCTTCCTGCTCAATGGAATCTGCGGGTTTTCTCAAACCTGCGGTATCCATCAAGCGCACCGGAATCCCGTGAATAGTGACGACCTCCTCAATCACATCGCGGGTCGTCCCAGGAATCGGTGTCACAATCGCCCTCTCCTCTTTTAGTAGCACGTTTAGAAGGCTCGACTTACCGACATTGGTTTTCCCCACGATTGCACAGGAGATGCCTTCACGAAAAATCCTTCCTTCTTCATAGGAGTTAATCCATTCCTCTATCCGATGGACGATCCCTTCCAGGTCTCTCTTCATCTCTCCAAGAACAATCGGTTCAATCTCTTCTTCTGGAAAGTCGATGTGGGCCTCAATCAAAGCCAAGCTCTCGATCAGCCTTCCCTTGAGCTTTCCTGTTTCCCTATGGAAAAGGCCTCTCAGTTGCTGGGTGGCGATCTCAAGGCTGTTTTGAGTTTTTGCCCTAATCAGATCAATGACAGCCTCAGCCTGAGTGAGATCGATTCTGCCATTAAGAAATGCCCGCTTTGTGAACTCCCCGGGTTGGGCCATTCGGGCCCCCTCTCCCAGTACTAATTCCAAAATCTTCTGTAAAACGAAGTATCCTCCATGGCAGTGAATCTCCACAATATCTTCCCTTGTATAGGTTTTCGGAGATTTCATCAGCACGATCAACACCTCATCAACAGGATTTCCACCTTGACTATCGATGATTTCCCCAAAATGGAAGTGATGGGAAATAAAGTAGGATTGGTCTTTTTTGGGCCTAAACAACTTCCTGGCGATAGGTTCGGCAGAGGAGCCGCTGATACGGACGATGCCAATACCACTCTCTCCAAATGGGGTTGAAATGGCTGCAATCGTCTCTTCCTGAGTAATTGGGAGGCCTTTCGAAGAAATGGATGAGGAGCTTCTGTTCACATTTATTCAGGTTGTCTCAAGGAATTATCCCTATTCTTTCATGGGGATGATTTTGACCCTCTTCAATTCCCCTTCTCCAATGCTTTCCGTTTTGAGCAGGGGGTCTTCCTTAAGCGTAAGGTGGATGATCCTCCTGTCGTAAGCATTCAGCAGCCCGGCAACCTGGGAGTGACCCGTCCTTTTTGCCTCGTCACCCAACCGCAGGGCCATTTGGGCCATGCTGTCCGCCCTCCTTTTTCGATAGTCATCGACATCGAAAATCACCCTTATAGAGTTCTTCAGCCGTTTATTAACCATTCGATTGACGAGCATCTGGAGCGATTCCAGGGTGCGGCCATGCTTCCCGATAAGAATCCCCCCTTGATCCCCCCGGATCTCGATATAGAGATTCCCTTCTTTCAAGAACCCTTCCACTTCTGCCCGGATGCCCATCCGCTCCAGCAATCCCTTTGTCAGCTCTTTGGCAATCTCGATTTCTTCCATGGCTCAAACCTCATGTCTTCTTGTTCAAATAGTATTGATGAGCTATGGATAAGACATTATTCACTAACCAATATAAAACCAGACCAGACGGGAAATTAAGGAAGAGGAAGGTGAACATCACGGGCATCAGCAGAAACATTTTTGCCTGTGCTGGGTCAGCCGCGGAGGGAGTCATTTTTTGTTGGATGAACATGGTCGCGCCCATGATGATAGGGGTAATATAGATCGGGTCTTTTGCCGAAAGATCCACAATCCAAAGGAAGAAGGGGGCATGCCTCATCTCAATCCCGTTCTGAAGGGCATTGTAAAGTGCAATGAAGACCGGAATCTGAATGAGCATAGGCAGGCAACCGCTCATGGGGTTGATCTTTCTCCTCTTGTAAAGGAGCATGATCTCCTGCTGTAGCTTTGCCTTATCGTTCTTGTACTGTTCCTTCAGCCGGTTCATCTCCGGCTGAACCTTCTGCATCTCCTTCATCGATTTCATGCTGATCTGCGTCAAAGGAAGGAAAATGATCTTGATCAGGATGCTAATAATGATGATATCCATCCCATAATTTCCTGTGACCTTATGGGTGAGCCTGATGAACCAGAGCAGGGGTTTTGCAACGATTGTGAAATAACCGAAATCTGTCAGCTTTTCCGCGCCAACGCCCAATGCCTCCAGCCGGTCCTCATCCTTGGGGCCCAAGTAGATCTGGTAGGTAACGTTGACTTTTCCTTGGGGAGGAATAGAAATAGAGGGGGTCATGACATCGGCCCTCAGCAGTTCCTTTTCAGACCCCTTTACCGACAAGGTAATCTCTTTCGACGGGGGTGGGATCAAGAGGGCGGTGAAATATTCACCTCCGAAAGAAAACCATTTGATATCGCCACGTTCCAGAGTTTCGAAAGGCTCGATGGTCGTTTTTCGACTTCCACAACTTGGGACACAGCCTGAGGTTCCAGTTCCTCCGAAATCCTTCTTCTCCACTTTTTGATTCCTAAGAAGCGAGTATTTCAGGCCAAAATCCTTGTTCTCCTCTTTAGCCAGTCTTGCCAGCTCAATCTCTCCGATCCATTCAAGCCCCAATTGATTCGTGATCTCTCTTGAAGAACCGTTTTGAGCCTCCACCTCGAGATTGATAGTGTATCGGTCAGAGGTAAACTTGAACCGCTTCACGACCTTCAACCCGTTATCCAGAATTCTTGAAAAAATGATTTCACCCTTTTCTCCGTTTTGGAGCAAACGGAGCTGGTCTTTGTCGACCTCCCAATTTTCATGAAGAGGCAGGTTCGAGCCGTTAAAAGTCAGCCCTAAAGGAAGATCTTTCTCCTCTCTTGTATTGACAAGATCGAGAGGTTCTGGCTTCTTCGGCTCCTCGGCTTTCTTGCCGAGGATCTCGTCAACGAGCTGGGTCAACTTTATAGTGATCGCACCCTGCCTTACTCTGTCCTCATATTTCTTAAGCTTGAAATGCTTCAATCTCGCATCGTCCGAGCTGAAGACGGCCCAATAGTTCTGGGTTTCAACCCTCACCTCCTTTTGAGGAACGGC
>Ga0335070_10006699_pt1 | contig 13548 bp, 12 predicted proteins | sample Lox_Sample_13_FD_206722 | JGI IMG/M metagenome (GOLD analysis project Ga0335070, IMG submission 206722) | Soil microbial communities from Loxahatchee National Wildlife Refuge, Florida, United States - Lox_Sample_1.3 | ecosystem: Environmental > Terrestrial > Soil > Wetlands | place: USA...
GCCGTGACCTTCACGGACAAGGCCGCCGGAGAGCTTCGCGGCCGCCTCGCGGCGCTCGGCGTCGAGGGCGTCCGCGCGTCGACGTTCCACTCCGCCGCGCTCGCGCTCCTGCGCCGGTTCGGCGGAGACCCGGGCCGGATCATGGCGACGAAGGCGCTGCTCCTGCGCCGTATCGGCAACTCGCTGCCGAAGCCGTACCGGTTCCGGCCCGCCGGCGACCTCGCGACCGAGGTCGAGTGGGCGAAGAACCGGCGGCTCACGCCGAAGACGTACCTCGCCGGGCTCGGCGACCACGAGCCGCCGCTGCCGGCGGATCTCGCGCACCGCGTCTTCCGCGAGTACGAGCGGCGCAAGGCGGAGGAGGGCGCGCTCGACTTCGAGGATCTGTTGGAGCGCGCGATCAGGCTGCTGGAGGACGACGACGACGTGCTCCAGATCGTCCGCGACAGGTGGCGCGCGTTCACCGTCGACGAGTACCAGGACGTGAACCTCCTCCAGCAGACGCTGCTCGAGTTCTGGCTCGGCCCGCGCGACGACCTCTGCGTCGTCGGCGACGACTACCAGTCGATCTACGGCTTCACGGGCGCGAGCGCCGAGTGGCTGCTCGACGTCCCGCTGCGCTTCCCGGGCGCACGCGTCGTCCGGCTCGAGCGGAACTACCGCTCGACGCCGCAGGTGCTCGAGCTCGCGAACCGGCTCGTCCCGCGGCTCGGCGGCTCGGAGAAGACGCTGCACGCGACGCTCGACGACGGGCCGGAGCCGGTCGTGAGTCCCGGCGCCGACGTCGCGGCGCGCATCGCGGGGCTCGCGGCGGCAGGTGTCCCGCTCGAGGAGCAGGCGGTGCTCGTGCGCACGAACGCGCGCACGACGGAGTTCGAGGAGGCGTTCCACGACGCCGGGATCCCGTTCCAGGGAGCGTCGCTCCTCGACCGCGACGCGGCGCGGCAGCTGCTCAAGGTGCTGCGCGGCGCCGATTCCGCGGACGTCGCCGGGCTCGTCCGCCGCACCGCGGTCGCGCAGGGGCTCCTCGACGACCCGCCGGAGAAGCTCGGCGACCGCGAGCAGACGCGGCAGGCGGACCTCGCGCGGCTCGTCCGCCTCGCGGAGCAGTTCGACGACGGGACGCGCACCGTCACAGACTTCGCGTCGTCGCTCGCGGAGCGGTTCGGCGCGAGCGCGGGCCGCGGCGTCCACCTCATGACGCTGCACCGCGCGAAGGGACTCGAGTTCGAGGCGGTGCACCTCCCGCGTCTCGAGGAGGGCGAGCTGCCGATCCGGCGAGCCCGCGGCGCGGAGATCGAGGAGGAGCGGCGCTTGCTCTACGTCGGGCTGACGCGCGCGAAGCGGCATCTGACGCTGACGTGGTCGGGCCGTCCGAGCCGGTTCCTCGACGAGCTCGGCGTGCGCGCACCGGCCGCGGTCGTTCCCGCCGCGAAGCCGAAGCTCGATTCGACGCCCGCGGTGCTCGCGCTGAAGGAGTGGCGCCTCGCGCGCGCCCGTGCGGAGGAGGTGCCGGCGTACGTCGTCTTCAACGACCGCACGCTCGCGGAGCTGATCCGCCTCCACCCGACCACGATCGCGGAGCTCGCGGAGGTGCCGGGGATCGGCCCCGCGAAGCTCGAGCGCTTCGGCCCCGAGCTCCTCGACGCGCTCCGCGACGTCGCGTAGACCGCTCACTCGTCCCGGCTACGAAGGACGCGCAGAGAGCAGCAGCTCGAGCATCAGGTGCGGGTCGCGCCGCACGCGGTCGCCTGCCGCGCCCTCGCGCTTGCGGAGGTCGAGCGCGCGCGGGTCGGTGAGCGGCTTCAGGCGGCCGTCGCGGATCAGCTCCTCGTCGACGCCGCCGAGCCGGCCGCCGTACGTCGTGTAGACCGGCACGCCGAGCGCCGCCGCCTCGCGGTTCATCGTCCCGCCGGCCGAGACGACGACGTCGGCGAGCGCGATCAGGCTCTGCGCGTCGACGGCGGTCTCGGGGAGGATCACGGACGGCAGCGCGAGCGAGCGCACGTACTCGCGCTGCTCCTCGGTGCGCGGCAGGACGAACGCGTGGACGTTCTCGAGCCGGCCGAGATGGTCGAGCGTCTGCGGGAAGAGCGGGTTCGAGTGCCGGTGGTACAGCGACACGTCCGGCGGCGGCCGCAGCACGACGAGCACGCGCGCCGCGTCGACGCCGAACCGGTCGAGCAGCGAGCGGTCGGGCTCGAAGTCCGAGAGGTAGTACTCCTCCTTGAGCCCCGGGTACTGGAGGAGCTTCGGCGGCACGGCGCCGTACTTCTCGAGCCGCTCGGGCGGGATCGCGTCCGGCACGACGACCTTCGTCGCGGCGCGGCAGCCGAGCTGGTGCTGGAGCGTCGCGAACTCGTAGTCGAACGTCGTCGACGACGGGACGCCGAGCCGCCGCGCCGTGATCGTCAGCTCGTGGGAGCCGTGCGCGAGCGCGACGTCGAAGTCCCGCGGCTTCGCCCACTTCCGGAGCGCACCGAGCCGGCTCGTCATCTGCCGCGCCTTCCGAACGCGCGACCGGCCGCCGTGGCGCCCGATCACCTCCGCGTCGAGGCCGTGGAGCTCGAGCAGCTCCAGCGTCTGCGCGTAGTCGCGCGCCGTGATCTCGACCTCGTCGCCGCGGCCGCGCATGATCTCGATCAGCGGCCGGAACACGAGGACGTGCGCGCTCGCGGTCATGTCGATCCACACGCGCATCAGAGACGCTCCACCACGCGGAACCGGATCGCGACGACCTGCGTGCCGGGCGCGATCGGCCGCCCGAAGAACTCCTCGTGCGCGACGCGCCAGTCGTCCACCGTCTCGAACCCCTCGCCCTCGTCGCGCGCGAACGCGACGTCGATCTCGGATGCGGGAACGACGCGCGCCTCCGTCACCTCGACGACGGCGATCGCCTCCTCGTCGAAGCCCTCGAGCAGGAAGCGGTCGCCGGGCGACGGGACCGGCTCGCCCTCGGCCTCGTACTCCTCGAGGAGGCCCGACGTCGACGTCTTCTGGCCGGAGAGCACCGCGGCGACGAGCTGCCGGCGCAGCTCGGTGCGCGGATACCCGAGGCCGAACGGCGGATACTCGCTCACGCGACGAGGCTCTCCATGCGCGCGGAGCGGAGCTGAGGCGGCTCGCTCTCGACGTGGCGCTCGTACCAGAGCGTGAACGCGAGCAGCCCCCAGAGCTGGCGGCTCCGGTCTTCGACGCCGGCGACGTGGTCGTCGATCAGCCGCGAGACCGTGTCGGGCCGGAAGAAGCCCTGGCGCCGCAGCGTGTCGGCCGAGAGCGTCTCGCGTGCGAACGGCTCGAGCTCGCCGCGGAGCCACGCCGCCGCGGGGATCGAGAAGCCGCGCTTGCGCCCGTGCACGACCTCGCGCGGCAGCAGGGGCGCGACCGCCTTCCGCAGCAGCACCTTCTTCGAGAGGCCGCGCACCTTGTGACGCGCCGGCAGCGCGAACGCGAGGTTCGTCACGGCCTGGTCGAGGAACGGGACGCGCGCCTCGAGGGAGTGCGCCATCGACGCGCGGTCGGTCTTCACGAGCAGGTCGTCGACGAGATAGATGCCGAAGTCGACGTCCTGCAGCCGCGCGAGCCCGTCCGCGCCGGCAGTCTCGTCGTAGCGCGCGCGGTAGACGTCGACCGGGTCGAACGCACTCCGGCTCCCGGTGAGGTCTGCGCGCGCGTCGGCGGAGAAGATCTCCTTCCAGCCGTGGTGCCGCTCGAGCGGCGGCAGATGTGCCGCGCGCACGAACCGCTTCGCCTTGTAGTCGAAGCTCGCCTTCGACGTCGAGGTCGGCAGGCGCTCGACCGCCGGCCGCGCCAGCCGCGCGAGCGGCGCGAAGCGGTCGGCGAGGAGGTCGGCCGCGTACGTGTAGTAGCCGCCGAAGAGCTCGTCGCCGCCCTCGCCGGAGAGCGCCACCTTGACGTGCGCCGCCGCGAGCTCGGAGACGAGGTATGTCGGCAGCGCGGACGAGTCGGCGAACGGCTCGTCGAACGCGTCGGCGAGCGCCGGGAGGAGGATCGTCGGGTCGGGCCGCACGAGCAGCTCGTGGTGGTCGGTGTCGTAGCGCTCCGCGACGCGGCGCGCGTCGTCGCGCTCGTCGAAGCTCCGCTCCGCGAATCCGATCGTGAAGGTGCGGACGCGGTCGCCGCTCTCCTGCGCCGCGAATGCGGCGAGCGCCGCGGAGTCGACGCCGCCGGAGAGCAGCACGCCGACCGGGACGTCCGCGAGCAGGTGCGCGCGGACCGAGTCGCGCAGCCGCGCGCGGAGCTCCTCGACGAGCTCCGCCTCGTCGTCGTCGCGAAGATCGCGGAGCTCGACCGGCGCGGGCCGTGCGAAGCGGTCGATCGTGATGCTGCCGTCCTCCCAGACGAGCGTGTGGCCCGCCGGCAGCTTGCGGACGTCGCGGAAGATCGAGTACGGCGCCGGGACCGAGTTGAACGCGAGGAACGCCTCGAGCGCGTCGAGGTCGATCTCGCCGCGCGGCAGCGCGCGCAGCTCGGACGCGAATGCAAGCTCGCCGTCGACGTGGCGGTAGTAGAGCGGCTTGATCCCGTAGCGGTCGCGCGCAAGCACGAGCCGGCGCGTGCGCGCGTCCCAGATCGCGACGGCGAACATGCCGCGCAGCCTTCGCGCGAAGTCGAGCCCGTGCTCCTCGTAGAGGTGGACGATCGCCTCGGTGTCGGAGTGCGTCCGGAACGCGTGGCCCGCGCGCTCGAGCTCGCGGCGCAGCTCCGGGAAGTTGTAGATCTCGCCGTTCTGGACGACGACGCAGGCGCCGTCCTCGCTTGCGATCGGCTGGTCGCCGCCGGCGAGGTCGATGATCGAGAGGCGCCGCGCGGCGAGTGCGACGGGCCCGTCGAGGTGCTCGCCGGCGCTGTCGGGGCCGCGATGGACGAGCGCGGCGCTCATCGCCGCGAGCCGTTCCGGGTCCGGCGTTCCCGCCGGAGACGCGATTCCGCAGATCCCGCACATCGGCCCTACTCTACGGACGGCCGCCGCAGCGGACGTCGCCCTTCGCCGCCGTCCGGGCCGCCGTCGCGAACGCCGCCGCGGCGGGCTTCGGGCGGGCGCCGCGCCACTCGAGCCCCGACTGCCAGCCGGCGAGCCGCGACTCGTCGACGAGCTCGAAGTTGAAGAACGCGCGGACGTGCGGCTGGCACGCGGCGAGCCGGATCGCGTCGGCGATCCGCGCGGCCTGGAGCGACGGCGTCGTGGTCGCCGCCGTCTCGCGGCCGCTGTAGCGGCGGTCGAGCCGCGCGGGGACGGCGGTCTGGAACCCGTCCTCGAGGTACCAGACGTCGAGTGAGCGCTGCGGCGTCCCGGCGAACGCGCGCTCGAGCGTCGACGCGAGCCGGGCGTAGTCGCCCTCGCCGAGGAAGCCGCCGCCGTGGCGCGTGCCGACCGGCTCGAGCGAGCTCAGCGGATACGGGTTGTGCCCGAACGCGTCGACGAGCGGCCGCGTCCTCCCGCTCGCGCGGTAGGCGGCGCCGACGCCGTCGAGGAACGCGACCGGGTCGTGTGCGGACGCGGTCGAGTCGAGGACGACGACGTGCGGCCGGACGCCGTGGAGAACGTCGTAGCAGCGTGCGAGCAGCAACTCGTACGCGCGTGCGTCGCCTTGCCAGTACGTTCGCGAGTTCGCCTCGTTCCAGACGACGACGGCGTGCGCGTCGGGGACGCGCTCGAGCGCCGCGCCCGCATAGCCGCAGAAGCGGCGCTGCGCGGCCGTCGTCGTCGGCGTGGTCGCGCCGAAGCCGAAGATCGCGAGCACGACGTTCGTCCGCGTCGCCGCCCGCTCGGCGCGCGCGAGCTCGTCGAGCCGCGTGCGGCCCGGTCGAGCCTCACCGTGCCACGGCACCCACACGCGGACCGCGTCGGCGCCGAGCCGCCGCTGCACCGCGACGACGGCGAGCGGGTTCGTCGTCCACTTCAGCGTGTCGTCGTCGACGCCGACGAGCAGCCGCGGCGGTGAGGGCGGGCGCGTCGAGAGCCAGACCGCGACGCCCACCGCGACGAGCGCTGCGAGCGCGAGCGCGACCGTCAGCCGTCGCGCCGTACGATCCCCCGGACCGACTGCCTGATCACGCGCCAGCCCGTGGCCGCGACGGTTCGCAGGTACAGCCCGACCGAGCGGTCGGCGATCCACTCGAGGTCGTGCGCGAGCTTCTCCGCCATCGACGTCTCGTAGCCGCGCCGCACCTGGGCGAATCCGGTCAGGCCGGGGCGGACGACGAGCCGCTGCCAGTACGCCGGCAGCTCGCGCGCGAGCTCCTCGAAGAATCGCGGCCGGATCGGCCGCGGCCCGACGAGGCTCATGTCGCCGCGGAGGACGTTCGCGAACTGCGGGATCTCGTCGAGCTGCGTCGCCTTCAGCCAGCGGCCCACCGACGTGAACTCCGCGTTCGTCCGCGCCACGAGCTCCTCGCCGAGATACGGCCCGAGCCGCGTCTCCGCGTCCGCGCTCAGCGTCCGGAACTTCAGCATCGTGAACACGTGCCCGCCGCGACCGACGCGCTCGCCGCGGTAGAGGACAGGCCGCCCGCTCGTGGCGAGGACGGCGATCGCGATCACGAGCGCGACGGGGAGCGCGACGACGAGGAAGAGCGCCGAGAGGAGGATGTCCAGCAGGCGGAGGATCGCGTCGACGCGTGGACGGGCGGGCGCCTCGAGCGCCAGTTGCGCGTAGCCGCGGACGAGCGTGTCCTCGATCCGCGTCGACGTCTCGGCCACGCGCGCCATGCTAGACGCTTCATCCGCGCGCGCCCGCGGGCATAATCATCGCTTATGGACACCCGCCAACTTGCGGCGTTCTGTGCGGTCGTCGAGCGGCGGAGCTTCTCGCAGGCGGCGGAGCAGCTCGGGGTGACGCAGCCGGCGGTGAGCCTGCAGATCCGCTCGCTCGAGAAGCGGCTCGGCGTGCAGCTGCTCGACCGCTCCGGCCGCCGGGTCGAGCCGACCGAGGCGGGGCACCGGCTCTACCGCAGTGCGCAGCGGCTGCTCGCGCTCGAGGAGCAGATGCTCGCCGAGTTGGGCGACGAGGCGGAGGGCGAGCTCAGCGGCCGGCTCGAGATCGGCGCGTCGAGCGGACCCGGCGGGACCGTGCTGCCGGTGCTGCTCGGCCAGTTCCAGCAGCGGCATCCGTCGGTCCAGGTCGCGCTCTCGGTGTCGGACACGCAGCGCGTCATCGAGCAGGTCGCGCGCCGCGAGCTCGAGCTCGGCGTCGTCGGCGCGTCGCGGCGCCATCGCGGCGTCGTGTTCGAGCCGTTCTTCCGCGACGAGGTCGTCCTCGCGTGCCCCCCCGGGCATCCGTTCGCGAACCGGACGGTGTCGCTCGAGGAGCTGAAGGCGGAGCCGCTCGTGCTGATGCAGGAGGGAGCCGGCGTCCGCCAGGTGATCGACGACGAGCTGCGCGCGGCCGGTGTGAAGCTGCGCGACCTCGACGTCCGCCTCGAGCTCGGGCTGCAGGAGTCGGCACGGAGTGCCGTCACGGCCGGCCTCGGCGTCACGTTCATCTCGCGCTCCGCGATCGAGGCCGATCTCGCGGCGGGCACGCTCGCGACCGCGCGCGTCGAGGGGCTCGAGCCGGCGCGCGAGATCGTCCTCGTGCGGTCGAGCGGCCGCGCCGAGACCCGCGTCGCGCAGGCGTTCGTCGAGTTCGCGCGCGCGAGGCTCGCGTGATCGTCCGCTGGGGACTCGCCACGCTTCCGGAGGTTTGCGCAGAGGCGGGCGTCGCGGCGCCGGTGCTCGTGTCGAGCGCGCGGTGGGACGGGTTCGACCTTCCGCTCGCGGTTTCGGGGCGCTGGAGCGAGGTGCCGTCCGACCGGATCGACGCGGCGGCGGAGGAGGCGCGTGGCGCCGACGGGATCGTCGCGCTCGGCGGCGGCAGCGCGATCGACCTCGGCAAGGCGCTCTCGTCCTTCCTCGAACGGCCGCTCGTGTCCGTCCCGACGACGTACTCCGGCGCCGAGTGGACGACGTACTTCGGCATCCGAAGCCCGGACCGGCGCATGCGCGGCGGCGGCTCCGGCGCGCGGCCGACCGGGATCGTCTATGAGCCGGAGCTGACGCTCGACCTGCCGCGCGAGACGACCGTCGGGACGGCGATGAATGCGCTCGCGCACTGCGCGGAGGCGCTCTACGTCGAGGGGCACAACGCGGACGCCGACGAGCACGCGCTCGCCGGCGCGCAGCTGATCTCGGAGTGGCTGCCGCGCGTCGTCGAGTCGCCGCACGACCTCGAGGCGCGGACGGGGCTCCTCCGCGGCGCGTGCGAAGGCGGCGCCGCGCTCGCCGGCTCGATGCTCGCGCTCGCGCACGCGATGGCGCAGGCGGTCGGCGGCCGCTACGGGCTGCCGCACGGGACGCTGAACGGGATCTGCCTTCCGGCCGCGCTCCGCTACAACGCGCAGTACGCGCCGGACGCCGTGCGCCGCTTCGGCGACGCGATCGGCGCCGACCCGGTCGCCCGCGTCGAAGCGCTCGCCGCGCTCGGCACCGCGACGCGGTTGAGCGAGCTCGGCGTGCCCGAGGCGGATCTCCCGGAGCTCGCCGAGCTCGCATCGCAGCGCGCAGGCAACCAGGCGAACCCGCACCCGGCGACACCGGCCGAGATCGAGCAGCTGCTCCGTTCGGTCTGGTGATGGTCAGACCGCGTAGTGCACGATCACGCTGACGACGACGACGGCGAGCACGACCCAGAGGAAGAATCGCACTCGCCGCCACGCCGTCGGATGTGCCATGCGGATCTCGTATCCGAATGGCAGTTTCATCAAGAGCTCCCGCCTCCGTTCGCGGCCCACGCGCCGTTGCCGTTGAGCCACATGTTGACGTATGGGTAGAGCGTGCGAATGCATCCGTACCTGAGGATGCAGTTGCTGACGCTTCCGTCGCGCTCGGCGTAGTGGCCGCCGTCTCCGACGCCGCTCCACGTGTACCACCAGCCGTAGCCGTGGTCGGAGTAGTTCACGACCTCGAGCCCGTCGAGGTCGTAGAAGCCCGAGCCGATGCTGAGGCACGTGATGTGCGGATACGACCAGCACCAGTGGTTGATCTGGTGGTAGCGCCATGCGACCTGGCCGAGGATCGTTCCCTGGGTCACCGTGAAGTCGACGGTGTCCTGGCCGCTCGGGCTGCAGCACGCGGCCGTGCCGCGGGTCGCGACGGTGTTCTTCGCGGCGGCGGCGAGGTCGGAGCCGGCGTCGAACGCGGTCGCCTTGCCGAGCGTCGAGTTCGCGAGGCTCGCGGTGCCGAAGATCCTGCCCGCCGGGATGCCGTCGGCGTGCGTCGTCGACAGGACGTTGCCCTGTGCGTCCGCGACCGTTTCCGTGTAGCTGACCGTCAGCCCGGGCGCCCACGTGCTCGCTCCGATCGGCGCGGGTGTACGCGGCGGCTGCGTTGCGGCCGACGATCCTGCCGAGAAGACGAGCGCCGCAACCGCAGCGAGCACGAGCGGCACCCGTCCGAGTCCTTTCCTGACGTGATGCATCTGACCTCCTCTTCACTGGACGATGGAGCCACGATAGTGTTGTCAGTTCTGACAATCAAGATGGCAAATTCAGACATGTCCCGCCGAGACCCGCTACGTTCCGACACGTGGAAACGCAGCCGACGGTCGACCTCGGCGACGGGATCCGGATGCCGGTACTCGGGCTCGGCGTCTGGCAGATGGAGGCCGGGCGCGAGACGGAGCAGGCCGTCGAGTGGGCGCTCGAGGCCGGCTACCGGCACATCGACACGGCGGCGATGTACCGGAACGAGCAGAGCGTCGGCGCCGCGCTCGCGCGCAGCGCGGTCCCGCGGGAGGAGCTCTTCGTCACGACGAAGCTCCAGCCGTTTCGGATGCACACGGCGCGCGAGCTCGAGCAGAGCCTCGAGAAGCTGCAGCTCGCGTTCGTCGACCTCTACCTCATCCACTGGCCGGTCCCGGCGCGGACCGCGGCGCAGTGGCGCGAGCTCGACGTGCTCCGCGGGCGCGGGCTCGCACGCGCGATCGGCGTCAGCAACTTCGGCGCGAAGCGGCTCGAGCGGATGATCGGCGGCGGCGCGCGCGTGCCGTCCGTGAACCAGGTGCAGTTCAGCCCGTTCCAGTACCGGCGCCGGCTGCTCGAGTTCTGCAAGGAGAACGGGATCGTCTTCGAGGCGTACAGCCCGCTCGCGCGCGGCGAGGGCGTCGTCGACCCGACGATCCGCCGCGTCGCGGAGCGCGCCGGGCGGACGGAGGCGCAGGTCATGCTCCGGTGGGCGATCCAGCACGGCGCGGTCGTGATCCCGAAGTCGAGCCGCGAGGACAGGATCCGGTCGAACGCGCAGGTGTTCGACTTCGAGCTCGGCGAGGACGAGATGCGGGAGCTCGACGCGCTCGACCGCACGGGCGGAAGCGCCCGGGCGCGCGGCTGAGCGCGTCTACCGCACGACCAGCGTGAACGGGTCGACGCCGGTGCGCCAGAGGAAGGCGGCCGGGATCTGGCTTCTCCGCGCGACCCGGAGCTTCGTCCGAAGTGCATCGGAGTGCGCGCGGACGGTCCGTGCCGAGATGCCGAGGCTCCTCGCGATTTCGTCGGCGGAGTAGCCGGCTGCGATGAGGCCGACGACCTGGGTCTGGCGCCTCGTGAATCCCTCGGGCGGGACGGATCTGGTCATGGCGCGATGATCGCCGGGAGCGCTTATGTCCCCCTGACGCCTCGCTGACGGCCCGGATGCGCGTGGTACGGTCGTTGACAGGGTGCAATTCGCGATTCTGGGGCCGCTGCAGGTTCGCGACGAAGCGGGCGTGCTGACGCCGGCGCCGGGGAAGCGCCGCGCACTCCTCGCGCTGCTCCTGCTCGCACGCGGCACCGCCGTCACGGTCGACCGGCTCGCCGAGGACCTGTGGGACGGCAGTCCGCCGCCGAAGGCGCGGAACGCCGTGCAGGCGCACGTCTCGAAGCTCCGCAAGGAGCTCGGCGACGCCGGCAGGCTGATCGCGGCCGGGCCCGGCGGATACGCCCTCGACGTCGGCGAGGAGAGCTTCGACGTGGCCCGCTTCGAGCGGCTCGTCGCAGAGGCCGTGCCGGACGACCCCGAGGCCGCGGCGCAGCATCTCCGCGAGGCGCTCGCGCTCTGGCGCGGCCCTGCGCTCTGCGACGTGCCCGAGCGGTTTGCGCAGCGCGAGGCCGCGCGGCTCGAGGATGCGCGGCTTCAGGCGCTCGAGGCGCGCATCGACGCCGACCTCGAGCTCGGACGTCACGGCGTCCTCGTCGCGGAGCTGGAGGGCCTCGTCGAGGAGCATCCGTACCGCGAGCGGCTGCGCGGCCAGCTGATGCTCGCGCTCTACCGCTCCGGCCGGCAGGCCGACGCGCTCGCGGTCTACGCGGAGGGCCGCCGCGCGCTCGCGGCCGAGCTCGGGCTCGAGCCGGGGCCGGCACTGCGCGAGCTCGAGCGGGGCATCCTCGGCCAGTCGCCGGAGCTCGACCTGCCCTCGCGCGGCCCGGCGCGCTCGAACCTGCCGGTGCCGCCCACGCCGCTCGTGGGCCGTGAGCGCGAGCTCGTCGAGCTCGAGGAGATGCTCGCGCGGGACGACGTCCGGCTGCTCACGTTGACCGGCACCGGCGGCATCGGGAAGACGCGGCTCGCGCTCGAGGCGACGCGACGTGCCGCGCCGGGGTACGCCGACGGAGCTGCGTTCGTCCCGCTCGCGGCGATCGGCGACGAGGCGCTCGTCGGGCCCGCGATCGCGAAGGCGCTCGGCCTGCGCGAGGACGAGTCGCTCGCGGCCGCGCTCGCCCCGCGGTCGCAGCTCCTCTTCCTCGACAGCTTCGAGCGGCTCGTGGGCGCCGCACCGCTCGTCGCGGAGCTGCTCGCCGCCGCACCGCGCCTGAACGTGGTCGTGACGAGCCGGGCGGCGCTCCGTCTCATCGGCGAGCAGGAGTATCCCGTGCAGCCGCTCGGCGAGGAGCCGGCGGCGACGCTCTTCGTGCAGCGCGCGAGCGCGGTCTCGCCGGGGTTCGCGCTCACCGGGGAGAACAGCGCGCCGATCGCGGGGATCTGCGCACGGCTCGAGGGACTGCCGCTCGCGATCGAGCTCGCGGCGGCGCGGACGAAGCTCCTCACGCCGGCGGTGCTCCTGACGCGCCTCTCGAGCCGGCTCGACATCCTCACCGCCGGCGCCCGCGACGCGCCGGAGCGCCATCAGACCATGCGCGCCGCGATCGACTGGAGCTACCGGCTCCTCGACGCGCCGGGGCGACGGCTGCTCGACGAGCTCGCGGCGTTCGTCGGCGGTGCATCCCTCGACGCGATCGAGGCGACCTGCGGCGACGTGCTCGAGACGCTCGCCGTGCTCGTGGACAACAGCCTCGTCCACCGCGGCGACGAGGCCGAGCCGCGCTTCCGCCTGCTCGACGTGATCCGCGAGTACGCGCTCGAGCAGCTCGCGTTGCAGGACGAGGACGAGGTGCGCGCGCGGCACGCGGCGTACTTCCTCGCGCTGGCGGAGGCGGCGGAGCACGAGCTCGAGCACGCGAACCAGCAGGAGTGGCTCGACCGGCTCGAGCTCGAGCATCCGAACCTCCGGGCCGCGCTCGACTTCGCGCTCGCGTCCGGCGACGACGAGGGCGCACTCCGCGGGGCGATCGGGCTGCGGCGGTTCTGGCTGCTGCGCGGTCACCTCGCCGAGGGCCGCGCGCGGCTCGATGCGGTGCTCGCGCGCGGGGTCGGCGACGCGGAGCAGCGGTCGGCCGCGCTGAACGGCCTCGGCTTCCTCGCCGGCGAGCAGGGCGACCTCGACGCGTCGGAGCGCTACTTCGAGGAGAGTCTCGCGCTCGCGCGCGAGACGGCCGTGCCGCGGCGGATCGGCGGGCCGCTCGGCAACCTCGGCACCATCGCGGTCTTCCGGGGCGACCTCGATCGCGCGATCGACCTCTACACCGAGGCGCTCGACCTCTACCGCGACGCGAAGGACGAGTACCGGATGTCCGTCGTGCTCCAGAACCTCGGGAGTGCGTACGCGCTGGCCGCAGACCGTGGACGCGCGACCGAGCTCCTCGAGGAGGGGCTCGCGACCGCGCGGCGCATCGGCCACACGCGCCAGATCGCCTCGACGCTCGTCGTGCTCGGGATCGTGCTCGTGCGGGACGGCGAGTGGGCGCGGGCGCGGGCCGCCGGGGAGGAGGCGCTCGAGATCGACCGGGCGCTCGGCGACCGGCAGGGGATCGCCGACTGCCTCGAGCTGCTCGGCGCCGTCGACGAGGACCCGGAGCGGACGGCCGTCCTCTACGGCGCCGCGGCGGGGCTCCGCGCGTCGTTCGGCGCCCGCCGTCACCCCGAGCACCGGGAATGGCACGAGTCGATCGAGGCGTCCGTCCGCGAGCTGCTCGGCGAGGAGGCGTTCGCCGTCGCCTCGACCCGCGGACAGGCGCTCGAGCTCGACGAGGCGATCCGCTTTGCGATAAACGGCTCTAATGAGTGAGATTAGGAAACGGTTGGTACGATTCCGCCGATGGCGGAGGCCCTCTCGTTCGACGTGCTCGTGATCGGCAGCGGGGCCTCGGGCCTCGCCGCCGCCGTGTCGGCCGAGA
>Ga0335070_10006701_pt1 | contig 13546 bp, 9 predicted proteins | sample Lox_Sample_13_FD_206722 | JGI IMG/M metagenome (GOLD analysis project Ga0335070, IMG submission 206722) | Soil microbial communities from Loxahatchee National Wildlife Refuge, Florida, United States - Lox_Sample_1.3 | ecosystem: Environmental > Terrestrial > Soil > Wetlands | place: USA: Florida...
CGGAGCGATGCGTGTCGGCGAACGCCGCATTCATGTCGATCACGGCCGCGCCCGGATCCACGAGATACACGCTGCGGACTTCAGCGCCAGACCCGAGGCGGTGGGGCGAATTCTTATCGAGATAGATCGATAGCAATGCGCGGACTAATTCTTCGGCCCGCTGCTGGCGTCCCGTGGGCAAGGCGATCTGCGCCGACTCTCCGCGCAGTGTGCCGTCATCGTCACGCGCTACAAATAGAAGGACCCTTTCAGTTGGACCCGTGATCGGCGGTGCCAGCGGACGCGTATCGGCCGCGGCCGCCGGAGCTGACACTGCGCTCTTGCGCATGTGCCAGGCGTACATACTCAGGAGCAGCACTGCTGCCAGCAGCACGGCGAACGCAATCACGAGATGGCGTGGGATCATCGACTGCACCTCATGGCGCGTTTCCTAACTGATCGCGCACCGCTGCAATCGCTGTGGCAACTGCCCCGGTCACCAGCTGCTGGTAGTCCGGCGCGGTGAGTTGTGCGACGTCCGATCCCTGGGGCGCGATCTCGATGGCAATCGCCGGGCCTATTACGTTGTTGAGCGGACGAAGAGGTGCCGCGAGATTTCGTACCGGCAGCTGTCGCTTCTGCAATTCGCTGGCGACTGCCGACGCTGTGCTCTGGCTCAGAGGCAGCGCCGGATGCTGCGCTGTAGTCCACGAACGAAACGGGCCCCGATCATCTTCTCCGTAGGGAAGCAATGCCGTATAAACGCGCACCCCGTGGCCGCTGCCACTGGCGTGCAAAGCGACGTAAATTGCGGCGTGATCAGCGTTAGTGAAAATGGCGCGCTGGTCCAGCGAGAGATTTGCGTCAGAGTCGCGCAAAACGAAAGATGTGATTCCGCGGCTCTCGAGTTCGCGGCGCAGGCCGCGTGCCAGCGCCACAGTCACGTCTTTCTCCGCCAGTGTGTTGCTCAAAGCCTCGCCGTGATCATCACCTCCATGACTGGCGTCAATCACAGCAAAGTAGCGCCGCGCCACCGGAGCCGGAATCGCCGGGGGAACCGGTGCCGCGGGCTCAGCCGGAGTTGGCGCCCCAGACGGCGTAGCCGCGGCACCTGCGGGCGCACTCTGCGCAGCTGCTGCCGTCGGTGTGACGATAATCGTCCGCCCCTCATTGCCAAAATTGGCGATCACCGGCACAGCAGTACTGACGGTGATGATCGCCGAGCCATTGTGCTCGCTGTAGACGGCCGACGGGATGTTCTTATTTCCGAACGTCAGTGTCGGCGACGCCGGCCCGACCAGAGGCTCCCGCGAGAAAGTCATCCGCAACGAGCCCTCTTGGGTAGCAATGGTCGGATTCACGGGCCCACTGAAACGAAACACAAGCCGTGGCGGATCATCTCCCGTAAGCGAGGCAGTAAAGTGAGTGGCAACACTTCCAACGAATAGACGGTCCGCAACCTCATGCAGCGAAACAGGCCCGCCCAGAATCCTCGGCAGCAGTGAGCTGAGAGATCCCACTGGGACCAGTCCGCGCTGGTTCTCCATGTAGAATTTGCCGCCGAGATCGGTATCCCGGTCCTGTACCCGTGCCCGCGTCTTGTTCACCTGAAAGTCAGCATGCACGTTGTTGTAGCGCAGGCGCCACTTGGAACCCTCCGCCTTCGCGGTGACCTTTCCAAGCGGTTCGAGCAATTCAAGCAACCCGACATAGTCCCGTCCATCGCGCTGCACCAGAGGCAGCGAATAGTTCGCAGCGACGGAGTATACGGACAGATGTTTTTCGGGCGCCGCCGACAGAACAAGAGCGAACAGCAGGAGCAGGATTACAAACCGCAACAGAAACCGGTGGCTCCGCCCGGCGCGAGTCCGTCGCGCCTGATTTCGGCTATTTCCCACATTAGTCGAGCGCATACGCGGTCAGTCCGCTCAGCAACTTGGGATAGAAATCTGTGGACTTTTGCGGCATTACCTCTCCCGCCAGCGCCACCTCACGCATCTTCTGTACCCGGCAAGGATTCATTAGAAACGCAATGTTCGCCGCATTCTTTTCACCACCCTGCGCCTGCACGGCATCCAACGCCTCCGACGCTTCCCGCACGTACGACAGGTTCTGCTGGTTGCGAATCGACTCCTCCGACAAATTCAGCACGCCTTCCAGCAGGATCTTATGTAGCTGCACCACATCGAGCTGCTGCTGGCGCGACGAGAGCCCCGCCAGGAATTTCTCGGCGGCAGCCTTTCGTGAGTGCAGCAAGAACGCCCGCCCATTGCTGACAGCAATGAATGCCGTTCCCGGGCGCTCTTGCAGCAAAGCGTTCGCACGCCGCGCGTCCATAGTGCCGTCAACTTCTTCCACCTCGAAAAATTCGCGGGAGGCATTCTGAAACTCCCCCACCGAGAACGAAGCGAGCGAGTGCACCACGCGATGCGTCGGCAAAATCAGCAGCCCGGGATCGTTCATGTTGATGAACGTCATCATCACAAATTCGTACGGAGCCTCGGGATCGCTCGCCCCCGCCGCCTGCCGCCGCTCATTGCGATAGTTGAGCGCAGTCTCATACCGATGATGCCCGTCGGCAATCACCAGCTTCTGCTCCCGCATCTTCTCCCGGACCGAAGCGATCACCCCAGGATCAGAAATCTGCCACACGCGGTGAACTACTCGGTACTCGTCTGTCACTTCAATCGTCGGACGCCCCTTCGTCACCAGCAGCGCGTCGATCTCCCCCGAATCCTCATACAGCAGAAACAATTGCTCATAGTGGACTCTGGTCGCCCGCAACAGGTCCAGACGATCCGCTTTGGGTTTGGCCAGTGTTTGTTCATGACGGAACACAACGCCCGCCGAGTAATCCTCCACTCTCCCGAGTGCGATCAAGCCCCTGCGCTCGAACTGCTTGCCCGACGGCGCGGTGAATGCCTGTGAGTAGACGTAGATCGACGGGGCCGAATCCTGCTGCAACACGCCTTGTTCCCGCCACACCCGCCCAAACGCCGCCGCCCGGGTGTATACGTTGTCCTCAGGGTTATCGGTACCCTCCCGGCGGCCCAGAATGATCCGGACCAGATTAAAAGGACTGGCCGCGTAGTACCGTTCCTGCATCTCAGCAGTGATCTTGTCGTAGGGTTGGGTAACCACTTCTGCGGCGGTTACTTTGCCAAGGTTATAGCGGAGCGCACGAAACGGACGGATGTCGGCCATAGGAAACCTTTGATTGTAACAAGTTAGCTGTGAGCTCCAAAAAGGCCGCCGGACACGCGTTTTTGTTACCAGACCAAGCTGTTAGAAGTAACAGGCTTTGTCTCCAAAATTTGACAAAAACCCTGCGCGTCTCAGGTAAAGCTGTGCTAACATCCGCCCAATAAGAGGTTTTTATGGCCCGCCTGGATGATTGGCGCCGGTCATTTCGCCCTGAGGCCCTAGTTCGACGTTTCTATTCGCTTCGCGCGTGGTATCTGACCAAAGCCACGCACCATCAACCTGCCCAAAAGCTGCCTCTTACCCTTCTGGCCATTGCATGTCTCTGGCTGCCCGCCGTCGCGCAGACGACGGATGTTAATGACATCCATGTCCAGCCGCGCGAGGTGGAAAAGCCTAAGGAGCCGCCCAAGGAAAACGTCGTCAAAGCTACCGACGGCCTCAGCGCGCATGTCCGTCCCCTGAAGGTCGATGTCGATCTCGTCCTCGTTCCCGTCACCATCACCGACCCAATGAATCGCCTCGTCACCGGCCTCGAGAAGGATAATTTTCAGCTGTTCGAGGGCAACAACGCACAAGAAATCCGCACGTTCTCCGCCGAGGACGCCCCGGTTTCGCTCGGCGTCATCTTCGATTCCAGTGGCAGTATGACCAGCAAGATAGATCGCGCCAAGGATGCCGTGGTCGAATTCTTCAAGACGGCCAATCCTCAGGACGAGTTCTTCATGATCACGTTTTCCGACGAACCTGAGACCGTCGCAGACTTCACCAATTCCGTCGACGACATCCAGAGCCGCCTCGTGTTCGCCGTTCCCAGACACCGCACAGCGCTCCTCGATGCCATCTACATGGGCATCAGCAAAATGCGCCAGGCCAAGTACCCGAAGAAAGCTCTGCTGATCATCTCCGATGGCGGCGACAATCACAGCCGCTACACTGAGAACGAGATCAAATCGCTGGTCAAAGAAGCCGACGTAATGATCTACGCCATCGGCATTTACGACCGCTATGCTTCGGCCACCGAAGAACGGCTGGGCCCGCAACTGCTCAGCGAGATCACGGAACTCACCGGGGGGCGCGCGTTTACCATCGACAACCCCAACGACCTGGCGGATGTGGCTACCAAGATCGGCGTCGAATTACGCAACCAGTACGTGCTCGGATATCGTCCAAGTAAGGTAGTGCGCGACGGCAAATGGCGTAAGATAAAAGTAAAGCTGCTGCCACCGAAAGGATTGCCGCCTCTACGGGTGTATGCCAGGACGGGATATTACGCGCCAGCGGAATAGAGTTGGGATTCACTTCACTCTTCTCGTTTGCCTCGCATGTGTAGTGTGCCTCTTGATGCCGGTGTTCGCCCAGGACCAGAAGCCCTCCGGTGAGCACGGTTCCCCTGCCTCGGCGAGCAATCAAAGCAATCAGGAGCAAACCCCCGAGGGCAGCGAAGGCACATACGTCTATCACACCAAAGTCGACGAAGTCATGCTGCACGCGACCGTTGTCGACGATAAGCAGCGCCTCATCACCAACCTCGACCGCAATGCTTTCACTGTCTTTGAAGACGGCAAGCCGCAGCAGATCATCTCGTTCCACCATATCGATATCCCCGTGGCGATGGGGATTCTGATCGATAATTCCGGGTCCATGCGCGAGAAGCGCGCGAAAGTCAATCAGGCCGCTCTGAATCTGGTTCGCTCCAGTAATCCCAAGGACGAAGTTTTTATCGTCAATTTCAACGACGAGCAGTATCTCGATCAGGACTTCACCCACGACCTCCTCAAGATGAAAGAAGCTTTGGAGAAGATTGATGCCCGCGGCGGTACCGCTCTCTACGACGCGGTGGTAGCTTCCGCAGATCATCTCAAGCAGAACGCCCGGCTCGAGAAGAAGGTCATTTTCCTGGTCACCGACGGAGAAGACAACGCCAGCAGCGAGACTTTAGAGCAGGCTGTAAGACGCCTGCAGCAGGAGGGGGGGCCCTCGGTATATACAATTGGACTTCTCGGCGACGAAGACCACCCTCGCCGCGCCAAAAAAGCGCTGCAGATCATTGCCGACCGCACCGGTGGCATCGCTTTCTTCCCCAAGACGCTCGACGAAGTGGACGCGATCAGCCGCACCATCGCCAACGATATCCGCAACCAGTACGCCATCGGCTACAAGCCGAGCAGCCCAAAGAAGTCCGGAGAATTCCGCCAGATCCACGTCGAAGCCAAAGCGAAAGGCCACAGCAAGCTCGTCGTGCGCACCAAGAGCGGATACTACGCCCAATCCGAAGCCGCATCAGCCGCCTCAAAGTGAGCCAGGTTTCCTCTGTGTCCTCTGTGGTGAGTTTTATTGCTTTTCAAGTAGCGCCGAAGCCGAGTCGATCAAAGCCGCTTCATTCTCCAATGCCTTGGCCACGCGCACAATCTCCGCGTCCGCCTCGGCATACCGCTTCTGCTCGATGCCTTCGCGCACCCCGGGCATAGTCTTCACTCCATACCCGCTATAAACCCCCGGAGCATAGAGCAAATGCTTGTACCATGGCCGGCGCGGCAACCCGTCTTCATTCGTCAGTCTGCGTTCGCTCTCGATCAGCTTCGCATTCAGGGTTCGTAAAGTTTCCTCCGGCGTCTCGCCCAACTCCGCTTGTCTCTGCGCCAGCGCTTTCTGATACCGTTCAGCGCTCCGCGTCAACGTCTCCGCTGCATTCTCGAGAGGCGCAAAGTTCAAATGCGGCGGAACCTCTTCATGCTGAGGCGCCACCGTCGGCCGCCGCGGATCCAACGTCGCCTTGAACACTCCTTCTTCCAGTTCCTGATTCCGCTCCCGGATTTCCTCCTGCTTATCAGACAGCAGCTTCTGCAGATCTTTGCTGTACTTGTGCACGGTATCGGCAAAGTCAGTAAAGTCGTAGGGAAGAACTTCCGCATCTGCCAGCCGCATCACTGAAGTTCCGATCGTCTGCGCCAATGCCCGGCCATAAACGAAGTCTGTATCGGAAAAATGCGTGTACCAATAGAAATCATCATAGATGGAGTGATAGATCCCCTGTTCATCTTCTCCGCCATAGCCAAGGTTCAGGCTTGCGATTCCAAGGTGATCCAGGAAGCCGGTGAAATCCGTGCCGGAACCCAGGGCATCAATTCGCAGATCCGCTCTCTGCCGCAGTTCCTTGCGATCCTCTGCCTTGGCTTGCGCGATGGCCGAGAGATGCGCGCGCTGCCACACGCTCATCTTCATCTCAGGATCCTCTATATCGCGCGCTACGCCGTTGATGAACTGCTCCAGGCTGTGTGATCCGGCCATTTCAAACAAACCACGATCGTTCCCGTCCGTATTGATGTACACCGCCGCATGCTGCCGCAATTCCTCGGCATGCGCCTCCACCCACTCGGTCGAGCCCAGCAGCATCGGCTCTTCCCCATCCCATGCCGCATAGATAATCGTCCGCCGCGGCTTCCATCCTTGCTTGAGCAGCAAGGCAAGGCCGCGCGCTTCTTCGAGCAGTGGGCTCGTTCCCGACACCGGATCTTCCGCCCCATTCACCCATGCATCGTGATGGTTGCCGCGAATGATCCACTCATCTGGGGCGACGCTGCCCGGAATCTTGGCGATCACATCATTTACGGGCTTGATGTCCCAATTGAACTCCACCTTCAGGTGGACCTTCGTCGGGCCCGGCCCAACGTGATAGGGAATAGGTAGGCTGCCGCGCCACTCGTTCGGTGCCATTGGTCCCTTCAGCGCAGCCAGCAAGGGCTGCGCGTCCCCGTAGGAGATCGGCAAAACCGGAATTTTCGACAGGCTCTTCGCGTCTTGTAGGGAGAGCCGCTTCGCATCCGGAGTCGCACCCACACCAGGCGTCAGCGGATCGCCCGGACTCGCCGAAGCGAAATCCATCACGCTGCCTCGCTGCACGCCATCGGAATTGCGCATGGGTCCCTGCGGAAACACCACATCGCGGGTATATCCGTCATCCTGCGGCTCCGAATAGATCAGGCACCCGATGGCCCCATGCTCCGCGGCAACCTTGGGTTTGACACCGCGCCAGGAGTGATAGTACTTCGCGATCACGATGGCGCCCTTCACAGAGACGCCGAGCCGCTCCAGCTTCTCGTAGTCCTCCGGCAACCCGTAGTTCACGAACACCAGCGGCGCGGTCACATCACCATCGATGGAGTATGCATTGTAGGTAGGCAGCTGCTCCGATTTCTGATTCGACGTCGGATCGACGGCCAGCGCAGGCTCCTCTAACTTGGCCGTGTATTTCGTGGGCTCAATCATCTCGAGCACGCGCACCTTCGGAGTAGGGAACAGCACATTGAATGTCTCGATATGCGCGTCCAATCCCCACTCCTTGAAGCGAGCCAGAATCCACTCGGCGTTATCTTTGTCGTAGGCGGACCCGACATGGTGCGGCCGCGCACTCAATCGCCGCATGTCCTCGCGCAAGTTGTCGGTGTCGGGAATGGCGCGGAACTTCGTCTCCCATTCCCGTTCGCTCTGACTCGATCGCGGAGAATAGCCCGCGAGCGGCGCCTCATCGGTCGCGAAAGCAGAAGAAGATGGAAGAAAGAGACTAAGAATCACCAACACGGCGGCAAAGCGTCGCATGCAATTCCTTTCATGACTGGATCGGTCAGCAATTATAACCGTGCACCGGTCCGACGCCTTCCATAGAGACCACGACCAGGAAGAAACCTTGTTGGTAGAAGGATCACTGATAACGGACCACTGACCACTGGCCACTACTGTGCCCCTCAGTTCCCCCGATTGACGATTCCCACCCTCCCCCGTACCCTGTAATGTGATTTCGAAAACTTCCGAAATGTCCTGCCTCCGCGTCGCCGACGACATCACGCAACTGGTCGGCGAAACGCCAATGCTGCAGCTGAAGCGCCTTGCCCAGCCCGGATCCGCCGACGTCTTCGCCAAGCTCGAATATCTCAATCCCGGCGGCAGCCTCAAGGACCGCGCCGCCATCGGCATCATCCGCCGCGCCGAACAAGACGGCAAACTCCTCCCCGGGGGCACGATCGTCGAAGCCACCGCCGGCAATACCGGCATCGGCCTCGCCCTGATCGGAGTCAATCGCGGTTACAAGGTGAAGCTTTTTGTCCCCGAGCGCTTCTCCGAAGAGAAAGTCATGATCATGCGCGCCCTCGGCGCTGAGGTCACTCGTACTCCGGACGCCGAGGGCATGCAAGGAGCCATCACCCGCGCCAAAGCCCTGGTCGCCAGCGCCCCCAAGGCGTTCATGGCTGGACAGTTCGAAAACCTAGCCAATCCCGATTTCCACTACGAAACCACCGCTCGTGAGATCTACGAGCAGATGGACGGCCGCATCGACGGAGTCGTCATCGGCTGCGGCACCTGCGGAACGTTCTCAGGAGTGGCCCGCTTCCTCAAAGAGAAATCTCCGCGAGTCGTGGCCGTCGCCGTCGAAACCCAAGGCTCCATCCTCGGCGGAGGCCAACCCGGCCCGCACAAGGTCGAAGGCATCGGCGCCAGCTTCATCCCCAAAACGTTCGCCCGCTCCGTCTGCGATGAAGTCATGATGGTCACAGATGACGAAGCCTTCGGAATGGTGAAAACGCTTGCCGCGAAAGAAGGCGTGCTAGCGGGCTCAAGCGGCGGAGCAGCCGTGTTCGCGGCCCTAAAAGTAGCCCAGAGACTCGGGGCAGGGAAGCGAGTAGTGACGATGATTCCTGACTCCGCTGAACGCTACCTCTCCAAGAAAATCTTTGAAGGTGGAATCTAGCCGCCCGCGCAGCCGCACAAAAGGCGGCCCGGTCACGGTGCGCTGGCCACTGACGACTTGCGCGTGAGCTCGTCGTATTCAATCAGCCCCAGCAGTGCGCCCCAGTGATAAAAGCGATCGCTGCTCGCCACAGTGTCGCTGTCATCGGAGATCGCGCTGTAGTTTTCGTGTACGTGACCCTTCTCGGTCCACTCGTGCTGAAACAGCGCCATCGACTTTTCCGCAAGTTGCTGCCGTGCCTTCATCACCACAGCACTGTCGTAGTTCAGCAGCCCTAGATACACCAGGTAATTCATTGGCCCCCAAATGCGTCCGCGCCAGTAGTCCTGATCTTTAAACGCAGGATCATTTCGCGCGATCGCCGGCAGCACCCGCTCGCCCCAGAACTCATCCGGATTCATCAGATGCCGCGTCACCATCTCGTCAGCTTGCTGCGGCGTCGCCGCTTTCGCCAGCAGCGGATAAAAGTTCGTCGGGTTCAGCCGATGATTCAATTCTCCCGTCCGCAGGTCCTTGTTCAGAAACATCGCTGTCCCCGGATCCCAGAGTGTCGTGAGGCTTTTCTGATATTTCGCCGCGCTAGCTCGCAACCAGTTGGCGTCGTCCTTCTTTCCCAGAACATCGGCAATCGCGGCCAGCGCGTTGCAATCGGCGATATACAGCCCCATCAGCCCAACGTCCGCCAGTTCCATCTTGTGACTCGACGCGTCATACTGCGCAGCATCGAATTGCGGACCGTTATCGATCCCCGATTCAAACTTCGCCCCCTGCAGAGTACCTCGGCTGAGATCGTCCGCGTTGGCAGGCGAAGTATTGCCATCGCTGCCCAGGACGAGATACCCGTTCAGATCGCGCTGGGTCGTCCACCAGCGATTCCACTTCAGCAGACGATCGAAGCTATCTTCGAGCAACCAGCGGTCGTGATACTGCTGATAAAGGCTGAGTACGGTAATCGCGCCGACAGGCGGCTCGGATCGATCGAAACTTCTCCAGTTGCCCGCGCGCCCGAAGTTCGGAACGAACCCCGCCGGAGTTGCCTCGTTCAGAATCTCCAGAGCATTGGCATACGCCAGATCGCGCGAGCCCACCGCCGCCATATCCGCCGCGAAGAACGTGTCCCAGTCGAACAGAACATACCCTCCCCAGTTCAAGTTCCATAAACGGCTGACCGGAGAAATCACCCGCTGCCCGCGCGGCTCGTAAATCGTGTCCCACGCCAGCGTGGTTTCAATCGCGTCAAGCACCGGCGCGAGCCGCGGATTTTTCAGGTGCGACTCTGTCAGCGCACTGTGCTGTTGATCCACGATTTCTTCGATTTCTCGCACACTGCGTGGCTTTCCCGTGCTCAATCCCACCGGCCCCGTCAGATCGGCTGAAAAGTACGGAGCCTCAATCGTGGTGTAGGGATCGTTCGAATCTGCACCAGCAAGGAAGATCGCAATCCTTCTGTTTGGAGCTGACGCCACGATGTGGTCTCCGTCTTTCGCAACCTGCCCGGGACGATTCCACAAAAAGCCAACCGAGAAGAAGGCTGTATGCGGCAGGGTGCCGGTTTTTGCAATCGGCGTCACCAGCATCACCAGATCATCCCCAGCGTGCGCTGCCTGCACGCTGAGCTTTGCGCCTGCCCACGTCACCTCGAAGCCGTTGTAGCTCCCGTCGTAGGCGTGCGGACCGGGCTTCACCTGCTCGTCATTCGCGCCCTGCCGCCCAATCAGCATCGTCGGTAGAAACGGGTCGTTGTAGAGCGTCGTGTTGTGCTTCAGCCCCAGCCGGATTTCCAGTCCTTCCGGCAGCAGAACTTCTCCCGCGATCGTATTGGTGTCCCACGTATCCCAGCCGCGTTGCAGCCTCTCCTGCGCGCGCGCGTACTCCGTCGAACGCGGTGCAGGAGCCCCGGCAACTTCCGGCGGCAACATTACCGGTGTGGTCTGTGCCCACGCAGCGCAAAGATCAAGCACAACAACGACGCACAAGGCCTTCAGCATGAAGACGCTCCTAAGATGTTATGAAAGTAGCTGGAAAGAATAGACGATCTTTGATCTTCGCGCAGTGATCAATCCGCAGGATGGCTCACTTCATCGGCTCGCGGCACCAACTGACGATACACATAATCCGGCACATCCCCGTTCCAATAACCGGACGCCTTCGCGAATCCCACAATCCCAAGAAACAGCGCAGCAATTCCCACCGCCATCGCCCAAGCCGGAATTCGCCCGCGTTTCGGATCCGGCGCCCACTGCGGCAGTGAAAGATCCAGAGCGCCTTCCGCCGGACACACCGCAACGCACTCCAAACACCCCGTACACTCCGCCGACTTGATCGTGATCAGCTGATCCACCGGCAGCGCAGCCGGACATGCCTTCGCGCACTTCGCACAATCGATGCACGCCTCTTCCGATCGCCGTATGCGCATCGGGCTGAACATCGAAACAATCCCGAGCAGCGCGCCATACGGGCACAGATACCGGCACCAGAAGTTCTGCACCAACACCGACGCAATCACCAGCACCATCAACACAATCGCCGCCGTCTCCCCGAGATACCGAAAGAAATTCAGCATGCGCACATCCGCAATCACGCCATAAGGCGCATGCATGAATTCCTCGATCGCCCCGGCCGACATGTTTGCCACGGCCCACACGAAGAATCCCAGCAGCAGATATTTCAAACCGCGCAGCGGAATATCGATCCACCGCGGCAAGCGGAAATTCCGGCGGAAGATCTGACGCCCGGCCCGCCACAGGTATTCCGAAAGTGTCCCCACCGGACACAGCCAACTGCAGAACGCCTTCCGGAGCAGAAACGCGATCGCCAGGAACGTGACGAAAAGAAACATCGCCGCCGGATGCGTCGCCGGTATCTGCCCTGTACTGAGCCAGTACTTGACATTCATCAGGCCGGCAATCGGCAGCCACCCTTCCACTCCCGCCGGACGTGCCACCGTCCGCACATGCGTGCCTGTTTCAAATCCGCGCACCCACCAGTAGAATGCCACGCCGATCCACACGTTCAGCAGCAGAAACGCAAACTGGAAGCCGCGGCGGAGAACTTGCGAGCGGTCAGGAGCCGCACGCCGAACAAGCTTCTTTCGCCCCGGTCTCGACGAGGTTGCGGCAGCGCTAACGATTCCCGCAGACACTTCCGCCTGCGCTTCTTGAGGACAGGTTGCCATGGGTCTCTGGTCTCAGGCTCGTCCGTGTGGAGCGGAACCCGGTTCAAACGGGCAGAACGGATCGGTCCCCAGCGGGTCGCCGGTGTAAGCGAACGCCCGCGCGCGCGATCCGCCGCAGATGTGGCTGTACTCGCACGCGCCGCACTTGCCATGGAACTGATCGGGCGAGTGCAGCCCGCGAAAGACTTCCGAATTGCGATAGATCTCCACCAGCGAATCCTTGCGCACGTTGCCGCAACGCAAGGGCAGAAATCCCGACGGATAAATATCCCCCAGATTCGACACGAACACGATCCCATGCCCATCGCGGATCTGGAATCCGTGATACACCGAACTGGTCTTCATCTCCGGCGCGTGCATGCCCGCCCCGCGCATCGTCTCCAGCGCGATACGCCGGTACGACGGCGCCTCAGTCGTCTTAACTTGAAAGGGCGAGTGCTGCGAGAGTTCAAACACCCATCGCATAATGCGCTCGCCCTCCAGCGGAGAAACTTCATTCAGAGCCTTGCCGCGTCCCACCGAGATCAGCATGAACAGGCTCCAGCGCATCACGGGGAACTCGCGGCAGAGCAATTCGTAAATCGCCGGAAGATCGTCCGCCGTCTCTTCGGCCACCAGCGTGTTCACCTGGATCGGCAGTCCAAGCCGTCCGCAGTGGCGCGCCGCTTCGATGGTGCGGTCGAACGTGCCCGGGACCGCACGAATCGCATCATGCTTTTCCGCGCACGAGCCGTCGAGGCTCAGCCCAAGGCTCTGTATGCCGTGCTCTTTCAGCTTCGTAATTGCGGCATTCGTCAGCTCGGGCGTGGCGCTGGGCGTGATCGAAACTTCCAGCCCCAGCCCGTTCGCATAGTCGATCAGCTCGTAAATATCGCGGCGGCTCAGCGGATCGCCTCCGGTCAGAATCAGATGGGGGAGGGGATCACCAAATCCGACAAGCTGGCCGAGGAATCGCTTGCTGGCCTCGGTATTCAGCTCCAGCGGATGCGCCGTAGGCATCGCCTCCGCCCGGCAGTGTTTGCACGCCAGCCCGCAAGCATTGGTCATTTCCCAATAGCACAACAAAGGATTTTTCGAGAAATCATGAGCCATCCGGCCCATTTTCGGAGTAGTACCTGCCACCACAGCCATGAAGAACCCCCTTCAGCAACGTGCTAAAAGAACCCCAGAAGCAAGCTTTAGGGTAAGTTTCGGACGGAAAAAAGGCTGTGATTTAAATCACAGGGTGGGGTGACGAACCTCGCAAAAACTCCAAGGTCAAAAATCCCTCTCCTTTGGCGAGCAGGCACAAGCGATGCGCGTGGTGATGTTGTAAGTCGTCAATGTAAATATCACTTAGGTGTGACAACAAAGTCCGAAAGCCGAAAGCCGAAGGCCGAGACCCGTCTTTTCTAGAAGCTAGCGGGCAGTAGCTAGAAGTTCCGGCATCAACGTTGGTTCTTTCA
>Ga0335070_10006702_pt1 | contig 13546 bp, 10 predicted proteins | sample Lox_Sample_13_FD_206722 | JGI IMG/M metagenome (GOLD analysis project Ga0335070, IMG submission 206722) | Soil microbial communities from Loxahatchee National Wildlife Refuge, Florida, United States - Lox_Sample_1.3 | ecosystem: Environmental > Terrestrial > Soil > Wetlands | place: USA...
GGTGAATCCCGACGACCCGCGCTACCGCGATCTCCTCGGCCAGCGCGTGATCTTGCCACTGATGGATCGGCCGATCCCGATCGTCGCCGACGCGCTCGTCGACCCGACCTTCGGCACCGGCGCCGTCAAGGTCACCCCGGCACATGACGCCAACGACTTCGACATGGGCCAGCGCCACGGGCTGGAGCCGCTGGTCATCATGGGCACCGACGGGAAGATCAACGACAACGGCGGCCGCTACGCCGGCCTCGACCGCTTCGAGGCCCGCAAGCAAATCGTCGCCGATCTCGAAGCCCTCGGGTTGCTGGTGACGGCCGAGCCCTATCGCGTGCCGGTACGGCGGTGCGAGCGCTGCAACACGATCATCGAACCGTACATGTCGAAGCAATGGTTCGTGCGCATGGCGCCGCTGGCCGAGCCGGCGCTCGCCGCCGTGCGCAGCGGCCGGCTGCGACTGCACCCCGAACGCTGGGTCGGCGTGTACACCCATTGGATGGAGAACATCCGCGACTGGTGCATCAGCCGCCAGCTGTGGTGGGGACACCGCATCCCCGTCTGGTACTGCGAGGCCTGCGGCCAGCAGATTGTGGCGCGTGTCGACCCAACCGAATGCGGCCATTGCCACAGCGCCAAGATCCACCAGGACACCGACGTCCTCGACACCTGGTTCAGCTCGTGGCTGTGGCCGTTCTCCACCATGGGCTGGCCCGAGGAGACGCCGACGCTGCGCCGCTTCTACCCCACCGACACGCTGATCACCGCCGCCGACATCATTTTCTTCTGGGTCGCGCGCATGGTCATGGCGGGCTACGAGTTCATGGGCGAGTGCCCGTTCACCGACGTCTACTTCAACAGCATCATCCGCGATCTCCAAGGGCGGAAGATGTCGAAGTCCCTCGGCAACTCGCCCGACCCGCTCGACGTCATCGCCGGCTACGGCGCCGACGCACTGCGCTTCACCATCGTCTCCCTCGCGCCGCCCGGCGAAGACGTGCGCTACGCCGTCGAAAAGACCGATCTCGGCCGCCACTTCGCCAACAAGATCTGGAACGCCGCGCGCTTCGTGATGATGAATCTCGATGCCGCGGGCGTGGCGCCGCTCGCGTCTCTCACGCCGCAGACCCTCGGCCTGCCGGAACGCTGGATCCTGTCCCGCTTGCAAGCGGTCACCGACGAGGTGCGCGGGGCCTTCGCCGCCTACCGCTTCAACGACGCGGCGCTGTCGCTCTACCAGTTCATCTGGCACGAGTACTGCGACTGGTACGTCGAGCTCAGCAAGATCGCCCTCTACGGCGACGATCCGGCACGCAAACGTCAGGTGCAAGCCGTGCTCGTCCACACGCTCGAGCACGCGTTGCGCCTGCTGCATCCGCTGATGCCGTTCGTCACCGAGGAGATCTGGCAAGCCCTCCCGGTCAGCAAGCCGACCGAGAGCATCATGATCGCGCCGTATCCGACGGCGGACGCAGCCCGCCGCGACGTCGGGACGGAGCAGGTGATGCAGCAGCTCATCGAGGCGATCCGCAGCGTGCGTAACATCCGCTCCGAGCTCGGCATCCCACCGAACGCGACGGTAGACATTCACGTCGCGGCCGTCAGTGCCAACGGCAACGTCGCGTTGCTCGAGCCATACATGAAGGCCCTGGCGCGCGTCGGCAGCGTCGAGTTGCTCGGCACCGGCGCCCGGCCGACCGGCGAGCCGTCGGCGGTCGTCGACGGCATCGGCGAGATCTTCGTCCCGCTGCGCGGCGTCGTCGACCCCGCCGAGGTGCGCAAGCGGCTCGAGCGCGATCTCGGCAAGGTCGAAAAAGAGCTCACCGGCGTCGACGCCAAGCTCGGCCGTCCCGACTTCGTCGATCGCGCCCCGGCGGACATCGTCGAGAAGGAGCGCCAGAAGGCGAGCGCGCTGCGCGAGCGCGCCGGCACCCTGAAGCGCCATCTCGCGGCATTGCGTCAGGAGTAGCGCAATGCCCGGCCTTCCATCTTCCATTCTCCCCTGACCCGCATGGACGTCTTCGATCTCCCCGCCGTCGATGACCTGGTGAGAGCCGCACTCGCGGAGGACCTCGGTGCGGGAGACCTGACGACGCGGCTGACGGTGTCGCCGCAGACGCCGGCGCGCGCCGAGATCTCGCCGAAGGAAGCCGTCGTCATCGCCGGTGTGCCGTTGATCGCCAAGATCTGCGCCGCGGCGGGCGGCAGGGTCAGCGTCACGCCCCAGGTTGCCGACGGCACACGCCTCGAACCCGGAACGCTGGTCGCCACGCTCGCCGGACCGGCGCAGACGTTGCTCGCCATCGAGCGGGTGACGCTCAATCTCCTGCAACACCTCTCGGGCATTGCCACCCTCACGGCACGCTTCGTGGCCGCGGTCGCCGGGTGCAAGTGCCGCATCGTCGATACGCGCAAGACGTTGCCCGGCCTGCGCGTGCTGCAGAAGTACGCGGTGCGCGCCGGCGGCGGCTTCAATCATCGCCTGCGCTTGGACGACGGCATCTTGATCAAGAACAACCACATCACCGCCGCCGGCGGGATCACCGCGGCGGTCGCGGCGGCGCGCGCCGGGGCGCCGCACGGCCTCAAGGTCGAGGTCGAGTGCACGACGTTTGAGGAGGTCGATGAGGCGCTGCGCGCCGGGGCCGAGATCATCCTGCTCGACAACATGTCGGTCGCCCAGCTCGCCGAGGCGGTGCAGCGCATCGGCGGCCGTGCCGTCACCGAAGCCTCCGGCGGAATCGCGCTCGACAATGTCCGCGCCATCGCCCAGACTGGTGTCGACATCATCTCGGTCGGCAAGCTGACGCACTCGGCGCCGGCCGTCGATCTGCACATGACGTTGTTTCTGCAATGACCGACGCCGACTCCACCACCGCGGCACCGACGGGTATCCCCGGGGTCACACCGGGCGCCACCGGAGCGCCTCTCGCATGACCCACGCCGCGCCCGCCCCCTTGTCGATCGACGACCTGCGGCGCGCGCGCGCGGCGGCCCGCTGCGGCCACACGATCGAGTACTTCGACACCCTCGAGTCGACGAACACCACCGCCGCGGCGCACGCCCGCGCCGGTGCATCCGAAGGCACCGTGGTGATCGCCGAAACGCAGACCCGCGGCCGCGGCCGGCTCGGGCGCGCCTGGGTGTCGCCGCCGTTCCGCAACCTCTACCTCTCCATCGTGCTGCGTCCGGCAATTCCCCCCGGCGACGCGCCGCGCCTCGCGCTCGTGGCCGGGCTGGCGACCGCCGACGCCGTCGCCGAGTGGGCGCCGCGCGTCGCCTTGAAGTGGCCCAACGACGTGCTCGTCGACAACCGCAAGGTCGCCGGCATCCTCACCGAGATGGACGCCGACGGGGACCACGTGCGCTTCGTCATCGCGGGCATCGGCGTGAACCTCAACGGTACGCTCGACGACTTCCCGGCCGAGTTGCGCGACAAGGCGGGCAGCCTCGCCATGGCCGTGGGGGCGCCGATCGATCGCGTCGCCTTCGCGGCGCGCGTGTTGTCGTGCCTGGAGGCGCGCTACGCGCGCTTTCTCGCGCACGGCTTCGCCGCCCTGCGGTCGGAATGGAACGCGCGCTCGTGCCTGCAGGGGCGCCAGGTACAGATCGACGACGGCGGACAGCGCCACCGCGGCATCGTCAGCGGTGTCGCCGACGACGGTGCGCTGTGCCTGCGCGACGCCGCCGGCCACGACGTCCGCATCGTCGCCGGCGAGGTCACGGTGGTCGACGGCTACCAACGAGGCTAGAGTCCAGGCGTGGCCATGATGCTCGCCATCGACGTCGGCAACACGCACACCGTCTTCGGGCTCTACGATGGCGCCACCCTGCGCCACCATTGGCGGCTGAAGACCACTCGCGGGCGCACCGCAGACGAGTACGGCGTGCTGCTAAACGACCTGCTCAGCGGCGTGGGCCGGCCGCCGATCCGCGGCATCGCGGTCTCCTCGGTCGTGCCGCCGCTCACCCAGGTCGTGGACGCGCTGTGCCGCACCTACCTCGGCCACGCGCCGCTGCTCGTCGGCCCCGGCGTGCGCACCGGCATGCCGATCCTGTACGACAACCCGCAACAGGTGGGCAGCGACCGCATCGTCAACGCCGTGGCGGCGTACGAGCGCACCCACGCGGCGACCATCGTCGTCGATTTCGGGACGGCCACCAAGCTGGAATACGTCACCGAGAAGGGCGAGTACATCGGCGGGGTCATCGCGCCGGGGATGGGCATCGCCGGCGATGCGCTCTTCGAGCGCGCCGCCAAGCTCTACCGGGTCGACCTCGTGAAGCCGAAGCAGGTCGTCGGGCGCAACACCGTGCACGCCATCCAGTCCGGTTTGATCTACGGCTACGTGGCGCTCGTCGACGGCTTGGTGCGGCGCATGCAAAAGGAAACCCACGCGCCGGCGCGCGTGCTCGCCACCGGCGGCTTCGCGCCGCTGCTGGCGCCCGAATCGGAGACCATCGAAGAGACCGACGAGTTCCTCACCCTCGACGGATTGCGCTTGATCTATGAGCGCAACTCTCACTAAACCGGAGACGAGATGACGACCGCAGCCCTCCGCACGAGATCCGGCAGCCGATGAGCAACGGCACGTTCCTCGCCATCGACGTGAGCAACACGCAGACGGTGCTCGGCGTCTATGCGGGCACGACGCTGCAGCACCATTGGCGGTTGCAAACGGACATCGAGCGCACGGCAGACGAGTACGGCGTCCTGGTCCGCAGCCTCTTGGCGAGCGTCGGGCAGCCGCGCATCCGCGGCATCGCGGTGTCGTCGTCCGTGCCGCCGATGACGCACGTGATCGACGAGCTGTGCCGCACCTACGTCGGCGTCACGCCGCTGTTCGTCGGCCCCGGCGTGCGCACGGGCATGCCGATTCTGTACGACAAGCCGCAAGAGGTCAGCGCCGACCGCATCGTCAACGCCATCGCCGCCTACGACCGCACCCACAGCGCGACCATCGTCGTCGACTTCTCCACGGCGACGATCTTCGACTACGTGTCGGAGCGCGGCGAATACGTCGGCGGGGTCATCGCCCCGGGCCTGGGCATCGCCAGCGACGCGTTGTTCGATCGCGCCGCGAAGCTCTACCGCGTCGAGCTGGTGAAGCCGAAGCACGTCATCGGGCGCAACACCGTGCACGCCATCCAGTCGGGTCTCATCTACGGCTACGTCTCGCTGGTGGACGGGCTGGTGACGCGCATTCAGAAGGAGAACAAGGTCAAGGCGCGGGTCATCGCCACCGGCGGCTTCGCGCCGCTGCTGGCCCCGGAATCGGAGACCATCGACGAGGTCGACGAGTTCCTCACCCTCGATGGCCTGCGCTTGATCTACGAACGCAACTCGGACGAGTGAGATTGGAGGCGACATGGCTGATGACGTGAAGTTGGTGCGCAGTGTCGGGGTCGTGGGCCAGGGCGGCGTCGGCAAGACCTCGCTGGCCGATGCGTTGCTCTTCGCCGCGGGCGCGGCGACGCGGCTGTGTCGGCCGGACGATGGGACGTCCAACTTCGACTTCGATCCGGAGGAGGTGCGCCGCAAGACGACCCTGACCACCGCGCTCTTCAGCCTGCCCTGGAAGAAGCACGACATCACGCTGCTCGACACGCCGGGCTACGCCAACTTCCTGCCCGACGCCACGATCTGCCTGCAGGCCTGCACCGGGGTGGTCTTCGTGCTGGCGCCGGCGGCCGGCGAGCTGCGCGTCGAGGCCGAGAAGATGTGGGAGCGCGCCGCGGAGCTCAACCTCCCGGTGGTGGCCTTCGTCAGCCGGATGGACCGCGAGCGCGCCGACTTCCAGGCGGCGGTGACCGACCTGCAGAAGATCCTCGGCGCCAAGCCGGTGCCGCTCCAACACCCGATCGGCGCCGCCGACAGCTTCCGCGGCGTCGTCGACCTGCTGTCCATGAAGGCCCTGATCGGCCAACCCGACGGCAGCATGAAGGAAGAGAGCATCCCGGCCGACGTCGCGGACGAGGCCAACGCGGCGCGCGAGCGCATGATCGAGCTCGCCGCCGAGGCCACCGACGAGCTCACCGAAAAGTATCTCGAGAACGGCACGCTCTCCAACGAGGAGGTCGCGCAGGCGTTGCGCGAAGGCACGCTGGCGCGGCGCTTCGTGCCGGTGCTGTGCGGCACCGCCGCCAAGGCCATCGGCATGCAGCCGCTGCTCGACGCGACCATCGAGTACCTGGCGTCGGCTGCCGAGCTCGGTGCCACCGCCGGCAAGGATCCGAAGATCAAGGAGCCCATCGACCGTCGTCCCGAAGTCGGCGAGCCGTTCTCCGGCTTCGTGTTCAAGACCATCGTCGATCCGTTCGCCGGCAAGCTGTCGATCTTCCGCGTGCTCTCCGGCAAGGTCACCGCCGACACCACGGTGCTCAACGTCACCAAGGACAGCAAGGAACGGCTCGGCCACCTCTTCAAGCTCGCCGGCAAGAAGCAGACGCAGGTGCAATACGCCATTCCCGGCGAGATCGTCGCGGTCGCCAAGCTCAAGGACACGGCGACGGGCGATTCCCTCGCCGACGAGAAGGCCCCGATCCTCTATCCGGGGATCACGTTGCCGCCCACGGCGATCTCCTTCGCCGTCGAACCGAAGAGCAAGGGCGACGAGGAGAAGGCGACGCAAGCGCTGGCGCGCATGATGGAAGAAGACCCGTCGCTCGAGATGCACCGCGACCCGCAGACGCGCGAGCTCATCCTCTCCGGCGTCGGCCAGCTGCACATCGAGGTCGTCATCGAACGCCTGAAGCGCAAGTACGGCGCCGAGGTCGAGCTGAAGGCGCCGAAGGTGCCGTACAAGGAAACCATCAAGGGCCGCGCCGAGGCGCAGGGCAAGCTGAAGAAGCAGACCGGCGGCCGCGGCCAGTACGGCGACGCGTGGCTCAAGGTCGAGCCGCTGGCACGCGGCACCGGCTTCGAGTTCGTCGACCAGATCGTCGGCGGCGTCGTCCCGCGCCAGTACATCCCCGCTGTCGAGAAAGGCGTGCGCGAGGCGCTCGGGGAAGGCATCCTCGCCGGCTACCCGATCGTCGACGTGAAGGTCATCTTGTACGACGGCTCGTACCACGACGTCGACTCCTCCGAGATGGCGTTCAAGATCGCCGCGTCCATGGGCTTCAAGGCGGCGCTGGCCAAGGCCAAGCCGGTGCTGCTCGAACCGATCATGTCGATGGAGGTCACGGTGCCCGACGACTGCATGGGCGACGTCATCGGCGACCTGAACAGCCGGCGTGGCAAGGTGCTCGGGGTCGACGCCAAACCCAACGGCCAGGTCATCCGCACCCAGGTGCCGATGTCCGAGGTGCTGAAGTACTCCCCCGACCTGCGCTCGATGACCAGCGGACGCGGCTCGTTCACCATCGCGTTCTCGCACTACGAGGAGATGCCGGCGCACCTCACCGATCGCGTCATCAAAGAGGCGGACGCCGCCAAGGCGGCCAAACATGAGCACTGAGTTCGAGGAACTCAACGCCATTGCGGAGAGCGTTGAACGGGGCGACGATCCCTACCACGTCCCCCTCGAGATGCTGATCGAGCCCGAGGACGGCCAGCCGGTCAACAAGAGCCTCTACGCGCAGATCCTCAACATGAAGGTCGGTGAGCGCCTGAAGCTGGCGCTCAAGGGCAACCGCGATGCCCGCAGCATCCTCATCCGCGACCCCAACCGGATCATCCAGCTCTTCGTGTTGCAGAACCCGCGCATCACCGACGACGAGATCGTCGCCATCGCGCGCAACCGCAACCTCGACGTCGAGATCCTGCGGCGCGTCGGCGAACACAAGTATTGGATTCGCAACTATCAGGTCCGCTTGTCGCTGGTGACCAATCCGAAGACCCCGTTGGGCATCGCGTTGCGTTTCGTCGGCGGGCTCATGGACCGCGACCTCCGGCTGCTCGCCAAGAGCAAGAACGTCTCGGCGACCGTGGTCACCCAGGTCCGCCGACTCCTGTTTCAACGCGGCAAGTGAGCTTCAGTGCGCCGCGCCGACGTAGACATCGGCGCGGCCGTGCTCGGTGAGGACTGCGGGCAGGTTGTCGTCCTTGCGCCACTCGCCGTCGGGCGTGGTGCGGATCATCGAGCCGACGTAGTCGTAGCGCCGCCAGTAGACGACGCGCTCGACGGCATCCGCCGGATCGCGGCGCGGGTGCGCATAGGTCCACTTCTCGTTGAAGCGCATGCCGTGCTCCTCGCGCTCGCGTGGCTCGTTCACCGTGCCCTCGGTGCGGTCGGGCGTCCCGAAGTACTTCACGACGAGATTGCGGAAAATCGGTCCAGGCATGGCGTCACTCTATGCTGCTCGCCGTCGGGTTGTGCGGCTGTTGGCTTCCACCCCTAACCCCCTAACAGCTAGCACCCCAACCCCCTGCTCTTTCATATTTCAAAGCTGTCCGGGAATGGGCAGCGCTGCTCCTGCACGTGGCGTTCGAAATCGGGGCGGAAGCGGCGCACGAAGTTGCCCGCCGCCCACGCCGCCGCGTCGGACAAGGCGCAGATGGTCTGCCCTTCCATGAAGCCGCACACGCTCTCGATGGTCTTCAGGTCCTCCAGCGAGCCGTGGCCGTGGTCGATGCGCTTGAGCAGCTTGTAGAGGAACGCCGTGCCCTCGCGGCACTGCGTGCACTGGCCGCAGGTCTCGTGGCGGAAGAAGCGCGCGATCACCGTGGCGGCGCGTACCGGGCACGCCGAGTCGTCGAGCACCACGATGCCGCCGGTGCCGAGCAGCGTGCCCGCCTTCTGCAACGCGTCGTGATCCATGTTCACGCCGAGCTTGTCGGGCGTGAGCACCGGCATCGACACGCCGCCGGGGATGATGGCCTTGATCGGCCGGCCGGTCGCCAACCCACCGGCGTGCACCTCGATGATCTGCTGCAGCGGCGTCCCCAGCGGCAGCTCGTACACCCCCGGCCGCTGCACGTGGCCGCTGATGCCGAAGAGCGTGTTGCCGGTGCTGCGCTCGGTGCCGCGGGCTTTGAACCACTCGGCGCCGTTGCGCAGGATCACCGGGACGTGGCTGATGGTCTCGACGTTGTTCACGGTAGTCGGGCAGCCCCACAGGCCCCAGCCGGCGGGGAACGGCGGCCGCTTGCGCGGCTGGCCCTTCTTGCCTTCCATCGACTCGATCATCCCGGTCTCTTCGCCGCAGATGTAGGCGCCGGCGCCGCGCTGCACGAAGATGTCGAAGCGCTGGCCGGTGCCGAACACGTTGTCGCCGAGGAAGCCGCGTCCGTACGCTTGCGTGATCGCGCTCATCAACGTGCGGTACGGCGTGGTGTACTCGCCGCGCAGGTAGACGTACGCCGCCACGGCGCGCGTGGCGCGGCCGGCGATGATCGCCCCTTCGATGAACTGGTGCGGGTTGCGCTCGATGATCTGCCGATCCTTGAAAGTGCCGGGCTCGCTCTCGTCGCCGTTGATCGCCAAATAGCTGGGCTTCGCGCCGTCCTTCGGCATGAAGCCCCACTTCACGCCGGTCGCGAAGCCGGCGCCGCCGCGCCCGCGGAGCCCCGAGTTCTTGACGACCTCCTGGATCGCCTCCGGCTCCATCGCCGTCCACGCCTGCTTGGCCTGCGCGTAGCCCCCGGCGGCAATGTACTGGTCGATCTCGCAGCGCGACTGGCCGTTGGGCGGCAACAGGTAACCCTCGACGCCGTCCGGGATCGTCGAGATCACCAGCGGCGTGGGCACGACCTTCTCGGGCTCGGGGTTGCGCAGCAGCGCATCGAGGTCGGCGATCGTGACCCGCTCCATGAACGGCTGGTTGTTCACCTGCACGACGGGTGCGGTGCCGCACGAGCCGAGGCATTCGACCTCGTCGATGGAGAACTTGCCGTCGGCGGTGACCTCGCCCGGCTTCACGCCGAGCGTGGATTCGAGGTGGCGCACCAGCTTGCGCGCGCCGCCGAGGGCGCAGGCGATGTTCTGGCACACCTGGATGTGGCAGCGGCCTTTCGGCTCGCTGTGAAACATCGGGTAGAACGACACGACCTCCTGCACTTGGATGGGCAGCAAGCCGAGGAGCGCGGCGACCTCGTCGACGACGGCGCGCGGCAGGTAACCGTACTCTTCCTGGGCAAGGTGCAGCGCCGCCAGACACGCGGAGCGCGGCTGCGGGAAGTTGGCCTTTTCGGTGAGAATCCGGGCGCGGCACTCGTCCGACAGCACGTGCGGCTTGCCGTCCTTGACCGCGGCGCGTGCGGCCGCCGCAGCGCCCTTGGCCGCGGTCGGGTGCTCAACGATCACTTTCGCCTCCGATCATGTTGATCATGTCGAACGTCGGAACCATGTCGGCGAGCAGCCGGCCCTTCACCATTTCCGCCAGCGGGTGGGTGTTGGAGAAGCTCGGCGTGCGGGCGCGGCACTTGTACGGCTTGCCGCTGCCGTCGCTCACCAGGAAGAAGCCGATCTCGCCGTTGGCCGACTCGGTGCCGACGTACACTTCGCCGGGCGGCGGCTTCGGCCCCTCGGTCACCAGCTTGAACTGGTTGATCAGCTCCTCCATGCGGCCGTAGACCCGACCCTTCGCCGGAAAGCGCACGGCGGGATCGTCGACGTCGACCGGTCCGCCGGGGAGCATGCGCAAGCACTGCTCGACGATGCGCACGCTCTGGCGGATCTCTTCGAGGCGCACCAGGTAGCGGTCCATGTTGTCGCCCACCGTGCCCAGCGGCACGTCGAAGTCGAGCTGGTCGTACACCAGATACGGCTGGGCGCGCCGCAGATCGAGGTCGACGCCGGCGGCGCGCAGCAACGGGCCGCACACGCCGTAGGCGATCAGCCGTTCCTTCGGCAACACGCCGACGCCCTCCATGCGGCCGCGGAAGATCGGGTTCTCGGTCAGCATGTTCTCGGCGTCGACCACCAGCTGCATCATCTTGTCGAGCTTCGCCGTGCAGAGCTCGGCGAAGCCCTCCGGTAGATCGGCGCTGACGCCGCCGATGCGGACGTAGTTGCTGGTGACGCGCGCGCCGCACAGCGCGTTGATGAGGTCCCACACCAACTCGCGGCCTTCGAACATGTAGATGAACGGCGTGAAGGCGTTCATCTCCAGCGCCGTCGCGCCGACGCAGAGCAGGTGGTCGGAGATGCGCGCCAGCTCGCCGCCGATGACGCGCAGAAACTGACAGCGCGGCGGCGTCTCGATGCCGAAGAGCTTCTCGACCGCCATGCAGTAGCCGACGTTGCAGAGAATCGCCGAGCTATAGTTCAGCCGATCGGTGTAGGGGATCGCCTGGTAGTAGAAGCCGCTCTCGCACTCCTTCTCGAAGCCGCGGTGCAAGAAGCCGAGTTGCACGTCGGCGTTGACGATGGTCTCGCCGTCCAGATCGACGACGATGCGCACGGTGCCGTGCGTCGCCGGATGGGACGGCCCGAGTTGGATGCGCATCAAATCGGCGCCGAGCATGCCCTCGTGGTGCCCCAGCGCCGGCAAGTCGGTCGAGTAGTGTGGCGGCGCGGTGCTCTTCGCCCCCGGCCCGATCAACGGCTGGCGCTTCTCCTTCGGGTAGTCCTTGCGCAGCGGATGCCCCTCGAACTCCTCGTAGAGGTAGATCCGGCGCAGGTCCGGATGGCCGTCGAAGCGGATGCCGTACATGTCGTAGGTCTCGCGCTCCAGCCAGTTCGCGCCGACCCAGACCGGGACCACGGTGGGAATCGTCGGGTTCGTCTCCGGCAGCCGGGCCTTCAGGCGCAGGCGATGGTGATGCGCCGTGGAGTACAGGTGGTAGACGACCTCGAAGCGTTGCTCCTGGCCGACGTAGTCCACCGCGGTGACGTCGAGCGGCAAATCGAAGCGCAGCGCCGGCTCGTCGCGCACGAAGCGCGCGACCTCTTGCACGCTCTCCGGCCGCAGCGTGGCACTGGCATCGCCGCGGTAGTCGTCGGTGCTCAGGACGTCGGTCGGGAAGCGCTCGCGCAAGCGGGTGAGAATCGGAGAGTCGGCCATCGGGGTTCAGCTTTCAGGGTCGCGCAGTCTCTATCGATCATAGCCGCGCCGCACGTGGTAGAGGCGCGTGTCGGTGAGCTGGCTGACGGGGATCAGCAGGTCGGACTTGTGCCAGAGCGTGCCTTGGCGCGAGAACGCCGCGATCTCGACGTTCTGGCTCATGACGATGGCTTCCTCTGGACAGGCCTCCTCACACAGGCCGCAAAACATGCAGCGCGACATGTCGATGTCGAAGACGCGCGGGTAGCGTTCGATCTCGTCGGCGGTCTCGGCGGGGAAGATGGTGATGCAGTCGGTCGGGCAGGCCCACTCGCAGAGGCCGCAGGCGACGCAGCGTTCCTTGCCGTTGTCCATCTGCACCAACACCGGCATGCCGCGGAAGGCGGTCGGCTGCGTCAGCCGCTGTTCGGGGAACTGCACGGTGAACACGGTGGGCTTGCGGCGGATGAAGCCCCAGAGGTTGCGCAGGAAGTGGCGCTGCGCGATCCACACGCCGCGCACGATGGCCTTCGCACCGACCCACCAGCCCCGCCCCTGCGGGCGCGGACGTCCGACGGTGACCGCGCGCGTCGCCATCAGGCACTCGCTCCGGGGGCGGCGGCCGGCAGACTCCAGCCCAAGGCGCCGACGCGCGCGAAGGTGACGCCGGCGTAGGCCGGCACCGTCTCGCCGATCTCCTTGAGCACGGCGGTCGGCTCGAACGTGCAGCGCGCTTCGGTGAGCAAATTGATCAGGCGGCTGAAGATCTCGCCGTCGCTCGGCTGCCCGTCGACCGGGTTGACGGCGCGGTGGATCTGCTGCACGCGCCCGGCGTGGTTGGTGAACGTGCCGACCTTCTCGGCGAAGGTGAGCCCCGGCAACACCACGTGGGCACGCTCCGTCACCGGCGAGGGCGCGACGTCCTGCACGATCAGGCACTCCAGGTTGGCGAGCGCCTGTTCCAGGAGCTGCCGATCCGCGACCTGCCACAGATCCGCACCGCAGACGTAGAGGGCGCGAATCTTCCCGCCGGCCGCGGCGTCGAGGATGCCGGCGAGACCGAGCCCGCCGTTCGCCGGTTGCAAGCCCATGTCGCGCGCGCCGCGCGCGTTCGCCGCCTTCTCCGGCTTGACCAGGAATTCGTCGCTCTTGCCGACGACCACGGCGACGTCGACGTTCGCGACACCGAGGCCGCGCAGCAACTGCGCGAAGCGGAATTGCTCTTCATTGGTGAGATGCGGCGACGCCACGGCCGCCAGGCTCGCGCCGCCGGTGGTGCGCGCGGCGTGGTGCAGCCGCCGCGCTGTCTCGCTGAGCGCGGCGTCCCAGTCGCAGGCCTCGAGCTGGCCGTCGCGGCGCACGAGCGGCTGGCGCAGGCGCTGCGCATCGTTCACGAACTGATAGGTGAGCCGGCCGTGGTCGCACATCCAGGTTTCGTTGACCGCGTCGTTGCGCCGCGGCATCAGGCGCCAGACGCGGTCGCGGTAGTGGTCCACGGTGATGTTGCAGCCGTTCGCGCAGCTCGGGCAGACGCTCGGCGTCTTCTTCAAGAACCAGACGCGCAGCTTGTGATGGAAGTCCTTGCTCTCGAGCGCGCCGACGGGGCAGATGTCGGCGGTGTTGA
>Ga0335070_10006703_pt1 | contig 13545 bp, 10 predicted proteins | sample Lox_Sample_13_FD_206722 | JGI IMG/M metagenome (GOLD analysis project Ga0335070, IMG submission 206722) | Soil microbial communities from Loxahatchee National Wildlife Refuge, Florida, United States - Lox_Sample_1.3 | ecosystem: Environmental > Terrestrial > Soil > Wetlands | place: USA...
GGTCCGCAGGCGTACATGCGGACCTGATTGCCCCGCAGCGGATGAAAGTCCTCAACCTTGCCCGAGAGCGTGTTGTAGAGGCGGAGCGCCATGGATCGGTTCGCAACCGTCGAGCGAACCCATCATTCTAGGGGTGCGCCAGAAAGCCGGTCAAACAAGGAGCCTTTGGAGCGGGCGTGTGGCCGCGCATTCCAGCAGGATGGCTGCACTATAATGAACAGGTAGGCAGCCGGACCGGACGGTCGCCCCGCCCATTCTGGGAAGAGCTCGCTGACCCGGGCCGTCGCTCTTTCGAGAATGGGCGGGGAGGAAAGTCCGAACTCCGCAGAGCAGTGTGCCGGATAACATCCGGGATGGCCGACACAAGCCGGCCAGACGGAAAGTGCCACAGAAAACACACCGCCTCGCCGTCGTGGTGACTTCTTGGGGGAGGCCCGCGAGAAGTGACGACGACGGCGGGGTAAGGGTGAAAAGGTGCGGTAAGAGCGCACCGCCGCCCGAGTGATTGGGCGGGCAGGGCAAACCCCACACGGAGCAAGACCAAATAGGGAGGAAGCCCCGCCGTTGCGGCAGGTTCTTGATCAGGAGACAACGAACTTGCGGCGACGGCGGGGCGCGTGCTGGCTCGGTGCGCCACGACCTCCGGGTAGGTCGCTAGAGCCGCGCAGCAATGCGTGGTCGAGAGGAATGACCGTCCCGCAGCCTTCGCGTTGCGGACAGAATTCGGCTTATAGGTCCGGCTGCCACAGAGTTCCTTACTGTCGCCGTCTTCCCCGTTCTGGCTACGTGCCGCTCGCGCAGATGGATTTATCGGGCGGCTCCATGACGGCCAACTCTGTTGGCAAGACCCTCGGGCTTCAGGATCTCGCAATTTCTCTCTGCAAGGAGCCGTCTATGCCGGATTCAGTGTTTGCCCAGGAAGTCACCTCTACCATCCAGCAGATGCAAGCCAGCGCCCGCAGCCATCAGACGAAGACGGTTCCGGTGGACGGGAACCCAATCCTGGTTCCCTATCCTTTCCCCTCTCCTGAGGATTGGCGCGATTGCTGGATTTACTTCCTGCTTACGGACCGGTTCAACAACCCCCAGGCTCTTCCCCAGCAAAGGTGGAACAAGAAGTTCGACGGTCGCCAGGGCGGCACATTCAAAGGAGTCCAGCAACAGCTCGCCTATCTGCAAAATCTGGGTGTGCGCGCGCTTTGGCTCTCGCCGGTGTTGAAGAACACGAAGCCCGACAAGGAGGGCTTCGCGTACGGTTACGCCGGCTATAACACGCAGGACTTCCTGAATCTGGATGAACGCCTTGCATCCGACGGGACACGAGCAACGGCCGAACGCGAGCTTACGGGACTCGTCGATGAAGCACATGCCCGCGGCATGTACATCATCATCGATATCGTGCTGAATCACGCGGCGCGAGTATTCGACTACCTTCGCGATGGTCAGGTCACGCGTGAGTTTGCCGACTTTGCGACCATGTATGCGCCTCTGGGACAAGAACCCAGCATTCAGTGGATCGATGGCTCCGGCACAACCCGAGCGGAATGGCAGGATGACGGGCTGCCCGCCGTGTTAGGCCCTGATGACGCGGTATGGCCGAGGGATCTTCAGCGTAGGACGTTCTTCCGCCGCCGCGGGAGCAAACTCTCAGACACACCAGATTTCCGCGGCTTCGTGCCCGGTGACTTTGGCCTCCTGCGTCAACTCGTTCACGAGTACGAGGCCAGTGTGCCCGGCCAGGAGTCGATCCGTGCGCAGTACGGAGCCAGGCCCGTGCTTTCCATTCTCGTCCAGGCCTTTCAATATCTGATTGCGAAATACGATATCGACGGCTTCCGCATTGATACGGTCAAGTACCTGCGGCCGGACCTAATCGAAACCTTCGGCAATGCCATCCGGGAGTTCGCGCTCAGTGTCGGCAAAGCGAACTTCTTCACTTTCGGCGAGATTTACGACAACGAGGACACCATCAACCGCTTTGTGGGCAGGAATAGCAGCGACGTAGACGGATTTGGCATCGACGCCGCTCTGGATTTTCCTTTGTTCTACAAGCTTCCATCTATGATCAAGGGGCTAGGGGGCGCACCAGGCGTGGAGGCGATCCGCCAGGTATTTGAGAACCGCAAAAAGGTGGAGGCGAATCTGATCAGTTCCCACGGTGAAGCCGGCAGATACTTCGTCTCGTTTATCGATAACCATGACCAGAACGAGCGCTTTAACGCCCCTGGTACCCCCGCCAGCCAGGTTACGATGGCGCTGGCATTGCTTTTCGCGTTGCAGGGAATTCCGTGTGTCTATTACGGAACCGAGCAGGGATTGCAAGGCGCGGTCGATGATCAAGGCGCGCCGACGCTCGACGCGCTGGAGGCGGTTCGAGAAGCGCTTTGGGGCAAACCGGGAGCTTTTGACTCCACGAATCCCTTCTACGGCGCGCTCCAGGCAATTGTCGCTGCGCGAGCGGCAGGCGCTGCTCTGCGCTACGGCCGGATGTACTTCCGCGAAGTCTCCCGTGATGGTATCGGTTTCGGCCACTCGTGGGGAGTGGGCGGCATCGTCGCCTTTTCCCGCATCCTGGCGGATCGGGAAGTCGTGGTGATCGCAAACACCTCCACAACCACTCCCTTCGATGGCCAGGTGCTGGTCGATTTCGATCTCAGCCAGAAGCCGCGGCCGATGTCGGTGGTGTATAGCAATCAGGGCACATCCACTGTGAACACTGTGCAGCTCAAACAGGCAAATGTGTATCGGCTTGACGGCGGATTCACCAACGCCCGTATCGCTGCGCTGGATGTGAATCTGGCGCCAGTCGAGGTCCAGATTCTTGCGCCGTAATACGGATTTCAAAAACAGCAAGGAGCTTGCGTTTCCAAGCTCACCAGTCGCCGAGGCACATCAGGAGCAGGATCAGCGTCGCGGCAAAAGGCACCACGAGGCCGGCGCGGAGGTTCCCGGTTGAGTTCGAGATTACGCCCACCAGCTTGGGCAGCAACGCCGGTCCCAGCGCCGCCAAAGAAAACATCACGGACCCTACGCTACGGGCCGCCACTCCGTAGTGGTGCGAAAGCCGGGCCACGCTGATCGGATATATGGTGGCGAAACTCAACCCCGTGATGAGCGCGCTTGTGATCACCCCTTGCAACGTCGACGTCCAAAGCAACAACCCGACACCCGCAGTCCCCAGGACACAGCCCGCCTGCAGAACACGACGTTCGGAGATGTGATGCAGAACCACACTTCCGAGTCCCCGGCCCGCCGTGAGGGCCGACCAGAAGAAGGCGGGCATCATGATCCCGATGGTCGCGCTGTGAGGACCCACGCGTAGAGCATAGGAACCGATCCATCCACCGACCGCGGTTTCCGCTCCCGGGTAGAGGAAGAACACAGCTGCGTACAGCCACGTGATTGGACTCTTCCAGATTTTCCGCCACCGCACGGGCGATTTCCCAGCCTTTACCGCTCCCGGAAAGGGCAGGTTCCGCACGGCCGCGGTGAGGATGAAGAGGAACAGCGCTACCGATCCGAGAAACATGGGCAGCAGATGGCGCGCCTGGGCCCACGCCACCAGCAACGCGCACAGTACTGCGCCCACCCCCCAGAAAAAGTTGAGCAGGGTCACGGCGGAGGCTGCCGAATTCGGGTTAACCTCTGCGGCTAACAGATTGCTCGCTGGAATCAACAACCCCAGACCCAAGCCGTACAAAGCCACTGACGCGAGCCCTAGCCACAGTGATCCCAAATAGAGAGTGGTCACACCGAAGCCCATCAGCAGCATGCCGGAAAGGAAAGCCGGGCGGAATCCCATCCGGGCTAGCAGGATGCCTGAGAGTTGTACGCCCGCCATCTGCGCCAGGAACTGCACGAGAAAGAGATTGCCGGCCTGCGCGTCGCTCAGCGCCCAGCGCGCAATCAGGATGGGCAACATTGGCCCGAGCAACGTGGTGAGAACGCCAGTGGGAAGGAAGGCGATCTGCCCGGCCAGGTTCAGCTTCCGCTTTTCTCGTTCACCATTCGAGTGCTGCTCCTCAAGCTCTGTCATCAAAACGGTTTGCCCTCGGACTGATTCGTTGAATCTCTGAGAATAACCCAGCCGGAGAGATGCAGAATCAAAAGACGACAAATTCTGTTTCTAGGCTTGCAGGAAGGAACGCGCCGACTGCTACGGCGCGTGTAGACTTGGAAGTTCATGAACAACAGCGGATATGGCGTGAATCTCGAAGCCGCAGCCCGGCAGATTATGCTCGAGCACGGCTTCGAGCCTGATTTCCCGCTAGCCGCGGTGCAGCAGATGGCTGCGCTCAAGGCCAGCCCGCCTGCGATTGCGCTCGACGGCAAGGTTCGCGATCTACGAGGTCTGCTCTGGTCGTCGATTGACAATGACACGTCACGCGATCTCGACCAGATCGAATACGCAGAGCGCCTGCCCGATAACAAGGCAAGGGTTTTGATTGGAATCGCGGACGTCGACGCTTTCGTGCCGCGCGAGTCGCCGATTGACGCACACGCGGCCAAAGAGACGACGACCGTTTACACCGGCATTCACGACTTCCCCATGCTGCCGGAGGAGCTCTCCACTGGCGTGACTTCGCTCCTGGAGAATCGAGACCGGTTCGCGCTCGTGGTCGAGTTTGTCGCCAACGCGGAAGGCTGCGTCACTTCCAGCGATGTTTATCGCGCCGTCGTCCGCAACCAGGCCCAGCTTACTTATGGAGCTGTCGGTGGGTGGCTGGAGAACCGCGTCCCAGCTCCCGCCAAACTCGCCGCCTCGACCGCACTACAGGCGCAGCTTAAGCTGCAGGATGAGACCGCACAGGCACTCAAGAATCAGCGCTATCAGCACGGCGCGCTGAATATAGAGACGAGCGAAACCCAGCCGCTTGTCGTCAACCAACAAGTGGTCGGCGTGGTGAAACAGGAAAAGAACCGCGCCACCGAATTGATCGAAGATTTCATGATTGCGGCCAACGAAGTGGTTGCGCGCCGGTTGGAATCCGTGTCGTCGTTGCGCCGCATTGTGAAGACGCCCGAACGTTGGGACCGTATTGTGCAACTGGCCGCCGAGCGTGGCGACTCCTTGCCGGCACAACCCGACTCGAAAGCGCTGAATGATTTCCTGCTGCGGTACAAGGCGGCGGACCCCGATCACTTCGCCGATCTGTCGCTGGCGGTGATCAAGCTGATCGGGCCGGGCGAATACGTCCTGGAACGGGCCGGTGATCCCGAGCCGGGGCATTTCGGATTAGCGGTCCAGGACTATACCCACTCGACCGCCCCGAATCGGCGTTTTGCCGATCTGGTGACGCAGAGACTCCTCAAGGCGATGCTTGCCGAGCAGCCTGGTCCTTATTCGGATGAAGAGCTGGGTAGCATCGCCAGGAACTGCACGCTCAAGGGAGACGCCGCACGAAAAGTTGAGCGCGAGATGTCGAAGCGATTGGCGGCGGTGGCAATGAGCAGCAGAATCGGTGAGACGTTCGACGCAATCGTGACCGGCGTTACGCCCCACGGGACTTTTGTTCGTATCCTGCAGCAGCATGTCGAAGGACTGCTGGCTCAGGGACAACAGGGACTCGACGTCGGCGACAAGTTGCGGGCGAAGCTAACCCGCACGGACGCCGAACACGGGTATCTCGACTTTGCACGCGCCTGACTTGTAGGTCCCCAGCGCAATTACCGTGATCAGGTTCTTGGGCGACAATCCTGCGGCGGGGTATCCACCCTGCGATTGACGGGAAAGCGCTGTCCGAGCAGACTGAAGCTGCATGGCAAAACCCCGGGTTGGCATTCTGTTTGGCGGGCGTAGCGGCGAGCATGAGGTTTCGTTGCTTTCGGCGGCTTCCGTTCTCAGCGCGATCGACAAGACAAAGTACGAAGTCGTTCCCATCGGCATTACCAAGGATGGCCACTGGCTGACGGCTGAGCATGCAGAGCGGCTGTTGCAGGGCAACGCGGGCAAGGGCGCCCGAGCCGCACAGGAGAGGCATCTGCGCGCTGGCGATCCCGAGGCAACCCCCGGCGCCGCCGTACTCGCCCGGGGCGAGGCGGTACTCGTGCCGCCCGAACCGGCTCATCGCGAAGCCGGGCTGGCTCCCTTCCAGACGGAGGGAGCCGCGTTGCGCCGGACTTCTGATCGCGCCATCAATGTCGACGTGATCTTCCCGGTGCTGCACGGCACCTTCGGTGAGGACGGCACCATTCAGGGACTGCTCGAACTTGCCGACATCGCTTATGTGGGCGCGGGCGTGCTCGGGTCAGCCGCGGGCATGGACAAGGACATCATGAAGTCGCTCTTCCGCACCGCTGGCCTGCCCATCGTTAGACATGTCACGATCCTGCGCAGCCAATGGGAGAGCGAGCCGAAGAAGGTCCGGAAACTGGTGGAAAGCAAGCTGAAATATCCGGTGTTTGTGAAGCCCGCCAATCTCGGGTCGTCGGTCGGAATTACGAAGGCTCACGATCGCGAAGAACTTGGCCCGGCCATCGAGGAAGCGGCGAAGTTTGACCGTAAGATCGTGATCGAGGAGGGCGTCGGCGGCAAGAAGTACAGGGCCCGCGAGATCGAGTGCTCGGTGCTGGGGAATGATGATCCCAAGGCTTCGGTTGCTGGCGAGGTCGTCCCTTGCAGGGAATTCTACGACTACGAGGCCAAGTATTTGGAGGAAGGCTCGGAGCTGGTGATTCCGGCCGAGATTACGAAGGCCGAGATGAAGAAAGTCCAGGCGCTGGCCGTCGGGGCATTTCTGGCAGTGGATTGCTCTGGCCTGGCGCGAGTCGACTTCTTAATGGAGCCGAAATCGCGCAAGATCTACGTCAACGAGATCAACACTATGCCCGGCTTCACCGCGATCAGCATGTATCCCAAGCTGTGGGCCGCGTCGGGCGTATCGTACCCCGAGCTGATCGACCGGCTGATCCAGCTCGGGATCGAACGCCACGAAGACAAGAAGAGAAATCAGTACAGCCGATAGATCGGGATACGGTACGGGGAGGTGTTACCCGCCACCCCTCCCGATCAACGCATGCCGATCAAAGTCGTCTCACTGCTTGGGGGCCAGCGCATAGGCGTAAACCAGCATCACGAAGCCGATGAGCAGGGGAATCACGCCGACGAGGTAAGCTGGCTCGTAGTGCTCCATTGCCCGCAGGAATATCATGAGGCCGGCACCCACCGCTGTAGTGATTAGGCCGCCCAACTTGATGCCCTCGAGCCGTCGGCGCAGAGCGCTCTTTTCCTGCTCCTGGAGAAGTTCCATCGCGGACTTTGCGCCTTCCCCGGAGGTCTCGGCGATCTTCTTCAGGGTTTCGCTTCTGTAGTAGGCTTCTCTCTCCTTGCGGCGCGCGTCGGACCACGACGCCACGGCCAGGAACGAGAAAAGCGCGATGCTCCCGACAACTGGGATGGACAATGCAGCAACTGGGATGATTTCGCTATCCACGGCAACCTCCTTGTGGCATTCTTTTTGCCTTGCACCCGGTACGACCGGAGAAGTGGGCGCGCGGTTGCACTTTCTTTTTCGCCCTTTCTTGGCCGAAAATAAACGCAACCGTTTGTGAACCGGTCGAGTCCTACTCATGGAGGCTGGATCCGGCTTGAACCCTGGCGATGATCAGGCCAATGTGGAAAAGGTCCTGGCCGGGGATGTGTCTGCGTTCGAGAGGATTGTCCGCCGCTGGCAGGGGCCGCTGATCAATCTGGCGTACCGCTTCTGTCACGACCGGGGCCGCGCTGAAGAGATGGCGCAAGAAGCCTTCTTGCGCGCCTACCGCGCGCTCGGCCAGTGGCACAAGGACGCGGCCTTCTCCACCTGGCTGTTCGCGCTGGCCACGAATCTCTATTGCTCGGAACTGCGGCGAACTCCCTTCCCGACCGTCCCACTCGAGGCCGCCGCCGAACCCCGCGATTCGCGCGCTCCCGACGGAGGCCTGGAAGAGCGGGACCGTGACCGCGCCGTGCGCCGAGCCGTTGCTGCCCTGCCCCGCAAGTACCGCGAGGCTTTGATCCTCTTCTATTTCCACGGCATGGACGTTCCCGCGGCTGCACAAAGCCTGGGATTGCCCGAAGGCACCGTTAAGGCGCGATTGTTCCGAGCACGCGAGATCCTGCGGGGCAAGCTCCCGCTGCTGCTGGCGGCACCGCGTCTGAAGGAGGCATGATGAGTTACGACGAGCTTGATCACATTCTGTCTCGGGAGGAAGAGATCCTTCCGTCGTCGGGCTTCGCCACCTCTGTGATGGAAGCGGTGCGGCGCGAGGCGGCAACTCCACCTCCGATCCCTTTCCCGTGGAAGCGCGCTCTCCCTTTGCTGATCGGGACGGGTGTTGCCCTCGCGGTTGCCCTGGTTGCGGGGATTGTCGTAGTCGCGCGGTGGGGCGGAACAGCAACGTCCATGGAGCTCTCCTTGCCCTTGATGTCTGTGCTGAGACGAACTTTAGAGGGCGGGCTAATCGTGGCGGCTGGTTGGGTCGTTTTGGCCCTGCTCCTGACTTTAGCCTCAGTGACTTTCTCGATGCGGATTGCATCCGATAGGGCCTGAGCTAACGTCCTCATACGTCTCGGCCTTGACATAACACTTCTCCGCCGTGAATGCCATAAAGCGCGACTCCCCAGCTTGACCCTGCTAAACTCGTGAAAGGTCGGCTTTCCGCGGGTTTCCCCACGCCTTGCGAAGGGCGGAAGGCACCGGCGGCTGCGGCTGAAATCATGAATATCACTGAGGCCATCAAGATCGCGTTCCAGTCGCTGTGGGCGAATAAACTGCGCTCGTTCTTGACAATGCTGGGCGTGCTGATCGCCGTGGCCGCCGTGATCGCTGTGGTCACATTTACCAGCGGCCTGGATCGCTACGTGGCCGAACGCGTGTTCCGGTTGGGTACCGACGTATTTATCGTCAGCAAGGTTTCTCCCGTCATAACTAATGTTGACCAGTTGATCGAAGGTGAGAAGCGCAAGGACCTCACCATGGAAGATTATGAGGCGGTGCGTGAGGCCTGCGACAGATGTTCCGTTGTTGCCGCATCCGTGTTGAACCCGTCCGGCCACGTGCGCTATGCGGAGCACTCCATTGAGGACACCTGGGTACGAGGCATGACTCCCACGATGGCAACCGTGCTCGACCTGAATCTATCCGAGGGCAGGATGCTCAACGATACGGACGAGGCCAACCGCTCCAATGTTGTGGTCATCGGCACAGATGTGGTTGACAATCTTTTCCCTGGGCAACATCCGTTGGATAAGGAACTGCGAATCGATGGGCAGCTCTACCGCGTCATCGGTGTGGGCGAAAAGCAGGGCAAAACCTTGGGCCAGAGCCTGGACAACTATGCAGCCATTCCAATTTCCTCCTACTTGAAGCAGTACGGGTCGCACACCAGCATTCGTATCTCCGGCAAGGCGCACGGGGTGGGGAGCCAGTTGAGCGCAGCCATTGACCAGGTGCGGGTAGTTTTGCGCGCGCGTCGTCATGATGCGCCCGGACAGCCAGATAGTTTTGTCGCCGAGACGAACGACAACTTCCTTTCTCTCTGGAGAAACCTCACGCAGACTCTCTTCATCACGATCACAGCGATTGCTGCGATTGCTCTCGTGGTGGGCGGGATCGTGATCATGAACATCATGCTGGTGGCGGTGACCGAGCGTACACGGGAGATTGGAATTCGCAAGGCGATGGGGGCGCGCCGCCAGGATGTGCTCATGCAATTCTTGATTGAGTCTGCAACCGTGGCGCTGTTGGGCGGCTGCCTGGGAGTGATTTCTGGGATCGGTCTGGCCAAGACCGTCACGTTCCTGATCGGGATGCCTTCAGCGGTACGACTCTGGGCGGTCGTGGCTGGACTGCTAGTGGCGACCAGCGTGGGATTGTTTTTTGGAGTCTATCCGGCGAAGCGGGCCGCGAAGTTGGATCCGATCGTGGCTTTGCGGTTTGAACTGTAGAAGGATTGAATTGGGTACCAGCTGCGGGCTTCCGGCTCGAAACCAGCGGCCGGTCAATATCTCAACGACTCATTTGTCATGACGCAGCGCGGCGACTACGACGAGAGCGTGCGGATGGCGATGGATACCATCCGCAGCAATAAGGTACGTTCCGGACTCACGGTTCTTGGCATCGTGATTGGAGTCGCGGTGGTCATCGCGATCTCCTCCGTGGTGCGCGGTCTGAACCAGAGCGTCACTGAATCCATCAGTAGCCTGGGCTCCGACCTGATTTTTGCCTTTCATATCCAGCCGTTCAGCCTCGGCCGCCCCACCGAAGAGATGCGCACGCGCAAAGAATTGACTCTCGAAGACTGTTTGGCCATGAAGGATCTCCCTCATGTCAAAGCAGTCACTACCGGCTTGCGCTACCAGCGGCCCGAATTCGGCACCGGCACCTACGTGGTGAAATACGGCGACCGCCGGTCCAAGAACACTATCCTCGAAGGCGACACCGGGGAATGGAAGAAGGTATTCGACCTCGACTTGTCCGCTGGGCGCTGGTTCAACGAGACCGACGATGAGCGTCATGCCCCGGTCATCGTCCTAGGGCATGACACAGCGGAGGAACTGTTCCCCGCCGGAGATGCCCTGGGGAAGGAAATCAACATTGAGGGTCAGCTCTTCACGGTCATTGGCGTCGCTGAAAAACGCAAGAGCGCTTTTGCCGGCGGCAAAAATCCGGAAGACAATATCGTCATTTTTCCGCTGAACACTTTCCGCAAGCTGCATCCCGAGTTGAAGCAGTACTGGATCAGCGTCAAGGCCACTTCGCACGAAGATATGCCGAAGGCCGAAGATGAAATGCGGGAACTGCTGCGGCGCAGGCGCAAGCTGTCTCCGGAAAAGCCCGACAACTTCGCCATCTTCACACAGGAGTCGTTTACCGATTTCTGGAACCAGATCACGGGAGCAGTCTTCATCTTCATGTTCGCCGTGTCGAGCGTGGGGCTGATCGTGGGCGGGGTGGGCGTGATGAACATCATGCTCGTGTCGGTGACCGAACGCACCCGCGAGATTGGCGTCCGCAAAGCCATTGGCGCCCGAAAGCGCGACATCCTCCTCCAGTTCACTCTCGAAGCCATAATGCTGACGGCAATGGGCGGATTGTTGGGCCTTCTGGTAGGTGCCATCATTACCTGGGTGATTCCGGTAATCTGGCCTTCCCTGCCAGCCACCATGTCGGTCGCCTGGACGACGTTTGGATTTGGCGCCGCCGCCGCCATCGGGTTAGTGTTCGGCATCTATCCTGCGTGGAAGGCCGCCAATCTCGATCCCATAGAGTCGCTGCGGTACGAGTAGACTCTTCTCATGCACCTGACCCCAAGAGTTCTGCTGGAGACTGTCACTACTCTTGGAACTCTGGCGAGCTTGGGTTTCTATACGCTATCTGCCTGCGCCCTGGCTAGCTTTCTGAAGGAAAGGCGCCGGAAATCCGAGCCGGTTGCTCTGCCGGTGCATTACTTACCGCCAGTTTCGATCCTCAAGCCGCTGAAAGGAATTGACCCTGCGATCTGGGAGAGCTTTTGCAGTCATTGTGAGCAGGACTACCCGGAATTCCAGTTGATCTTTGGAGTCAGTGATCCCGAAGACCCCGCCATCGAACTAGTGCGCAGGCTGAAGGAGAAGTATCCAAACCGGCAGATCGAACTGGTGGTGTGCGATCGCATTCTGGGAACCAACATCAAAGTCAGCAACCTGGCTCAGATGTTGCCAGCGGCGCGCTACGGCGTGCTCCTGGTCAACGACAGCGACATCCGCGTGGCTCGGGATTATCTGCGGCGAGTCATCGCGCCACTCAGCGACGCCTCCGTGGGACTTGTGACCTGCCTGTACCGGGGCGTCGCCAGCAGAACCCTAGGCTCGCGCCTCGAAGCGCTAGGTGTCAGCACGGATTTTGCCGTCGGCGTCCTGAGCGCGAAGCTGCTCGAAAAGGGATTGCGCTTTGGGTTGGGTTCGACGCTTGCCTTCCGCCGCAGCGACCTGCGGGAGATCGGTGGGTTCGAGGCGATCCTGGACTACCTGGCCGACGACTACGAACTGGGCCGCCGCATCGCCGCCCTGGGCAAAGAAGTTGAGCTCAGCGAGGTGGTCGTGGACACGTTTCTGCCGCAATATTCGCTGCGGCAGTTCCTCTCTCATCAGATACGCTGGGCGCGCACCGCTCGTGATGCGCGGCCCTCGGGATACGTGGGGGTGCTCCTGACCCACGGCGTGCCGTGGGCTCTGGCCATGCTACTGGTGGCGCACGGAGTTCGTTGGGCGTGGACTCTGTTTGCCCTGACGCTCACAGTGCGGTTGGCAGTAGGGTTGGTCTCTTCTTTGGCCGTTTTGGGCGACACCCAAGTGCTTCGGAACATCTTCCTGTTGCCCCTGCGGGACCTGATCGCACCCTTCGTCTGGGCTGCGAGCTTCGTCGGCAACCGAATCTCGTGGCGCGGGGATGTTTTCTATCTGAAAGACGGCCGCCTAGCGCGCGTTTCCTAGGAAATCGTCCGCTAGTAGAGGCGTGCTGAGGAACCCCGGACTCGTGCTCGCGCATCTGAATCCCCCTCGTTCGGCCACCCTCGCGATCACGTGCCGGAGGCAGCCAGCGGCCGGTTGGTAAAGATGATTTTGCCTCCGCCACGAGCCACCTCGTAGGCCGTCAATCCACTGAGTTCCCGTGGGTGCTCTTCTTCCGCCCATAGAAAGACACGCTGGGGTCCGTTCCACAGAGCCCTGAACGATGCCTGGGTTTCGAAAACGCGAGGAGCATCAGGAAACTGCGATCCGTACCACATGTTGCCGGCAGGTGGACGCAGGCTGCGCAAGGGCATCCCGGCATAAAAATTCAGCGACGAAGCATTTTCGTACTTGCCGATAACCGCGATCACATCGCCGGGTTGGCTATTTCGCTGAATCGCCAGCGCCAGGTCCTTGGAAGAAAGAATCGGAGAGAAGATGGTAAACGCGGAATGAACGCAGGCCAGCACAACAATCATCATCACCGCCAGTACCGCATTCCCCGTCCCGGCTCGCCCACGACGGCGGAAGATCCAATTCGCCGAAGTCCCCACGAGGAAGGCCACTGAAAAACCCAGCAGTGGTCCGCGGAAAGCGCCCATCGCCTGCGGCGTCAAATCCAGGAAATGTCCGAAAGAAAGCGCGTAGTCCTGCGGATGTTTCTTCAACAGATCGGAGAGGTCGGTGCCCGACGGTGGAGCCTTGGAGAACCAGAGCAGAGCAAAGCCAACGATAGCGAGGATGATACCGATCCCCAACAACACGTGCGACGAGATCCGTCCTGCGCGACGTTCCGCACCGCCAGCAGGCGAGGTTCTCTCGCGCGCCAGCCACGCTCCGATTAGTAAAGCCATGCCGGGAATCGCCGGAATCGTGTAGTACTCCTGCCGCGTGGAGAAACTGAAGAAGCCCACAATCACCAGGTTCCACAGAAAGAAAAGCAGATATGCGCGCTGCCGGCGCGACATCTGGGAGCGGAAATCGCGCCAGCGCCGTGGGACTTCCTGCAGCGACTGTGGAACGAAAACACTCCAGGGCACCACCCACATCACTAGCAATGCCCAGAAGAGCAG
>Ga0335070_10006705_pt1 | contig 13541 bp, 15 predicted proteins | sample Lox_Sample_13_FD_206722 | JGI IMG/M metagenome (GOLD analysis project Ga0335070, IMG submission 206722) | Soil microbial communities from Loxahatchee National Wildlife Refuge, Florida, United States - Lox_Sample_1.3 | ecosystem: Environmental > Terrestrial > Soil > Wetlands | place: USA...
GCGCTGATGCCAGGTATCGCTCCCGCCGATGAAGCGTCGTCCTGCTTCATCTCGGCCAGACGCTTCTCGATCAACGGCCGAAGCGCGATGCGCCGCTCATAGGCTGCGAGAATCTGGTGCGACTGCGCGATCTCCTCGCCCTGCGCGGCGAAGGCGTCGGCAATCGGCTCGACCACCACGACCCAGACGAGTGCGACGGCGACGAGCAGAATGCCCAGGGCGAAAAGGCGCTGTTGCGGGGGGGTCATGGCGGCGTCCGCAACGTGAAGCCGATATCGAAACGCTGCGACGAGGCGTTCGGCCCTTGCATCAGGGGGGAGCGAAACTCGGCGTCGCGGAAATAGGGGGACGAGTCCAGCAGCCCGATCAGCGAAGCGGCCGATGCCGAGAAACCGTGAATCCGGATCTCGCCCCCGTTCATCTCGAACTCGTAGAGCCACGCATCGTCGGGGAGCAGGCGCGACAACGTCGCCAGAACCGCAACCGCCGCGGGACTGCGCTTCTGGAGTGCGAGGAAGGAGGCCTGACGATTGGCCGCGTCGAGATCGCGTTGCAGGCGCTGAACCGCGACAGCGTGTGCGCGGGCCTGGTCGATCCGGCCCGAGAGGTCACCCGCGATCATTGCGCCGTGCAGATAGAGCGAGCCGGTGAATGCGAGACCGAGGAGAACGGCGATGGCGCCAAGGGCTGGGACGATCCTCGGACGGAGCTTGAGAGCCCGGGCCGCTGCGGCATCGACCGGGAACGTGCCGCCCGCCGCTCCGTCCGCGTTGTCGTCGAACGCGATGTCGGCGAGCGCGATACCCGCCTCGCGGCACAGCGCGGCCATTGCGTCGACTGGTTCGCGGCGGACGATGCGCAACTCGATGTCGAGCGAGGTTTCGTTCCCACCGGTCACGCGATAGTCGTAGTAGATGTCCGACACAGCGATCGGGCTCTGGCGTGCGACCTCATGCCGAAGGATGGCCGCGAGATTCCGGCGCGCGCCGGCGGGTAATTCTAATGCACGGACCAGCGCGAGCTGCGCCGGCATGCGCAGGATTATGGGATCCGAGAGCCATCGCCGCAGTCCCGTCTCGTGCGGGACCGCAAGCCGCAGCGTCCTGGCGGCGAACTCGTCGCGCGGTATGCGTGCAATCGTGTGGAGGCGGGTCTGGGTTTGGCGAGAGACCACCAACTCCCCTTCGCGGACGTCGATGAACAACGCATCGTCGCTGCCCGCTAGGACTTCGCGCATCGGCGCAGGCACGAGCTGCGCGAGTTGGCCGATCCACCAGCGCCAGCCCCACTGCACTCGGTCCAGCAAGTCTCCCGGACGTAGCCCAACGCCCCCGGCCTGCATCATCCGCTCCGGCATGTCCCCGTGGCGGCATCATAGGTGCAATCGACTTCGGCCGAAATCCGCGGTGCCACGAAAAGTTCCGGCCAGAGACGGGGATCACCCTTTGAAAAGGTGACACGAAGCCGTACCAGCGCCGGGAGCGTGGCGCCTGACCATTCGCTCTTCCAACCGCCGGTAGTGGCGCGATAGGCGAATTCGACAGACTCCGCATGACGCAGGAGGTCGGTCCCGCCGGCGGAGCTGCCGACTGCTACTACGAGCCGCTTCCGCGTGCCGTCCGGCCGCACTTCGAATGAAAGTCGCGCACAATCCTGACCGCCTGCCGCAAGCGGCGCCGGACCGAGGAAGCGGATCGCGCCAGGCGAGCCGCTGAAGTCGATGTGTTGGGGTGTACGATGTTCCGCGCCAGGCATGAGACGCGGACAGGCTCGCTCGATTGATCGTCGCAACACGTCCTGCGCGAGGCCAACGCTGTCTATTGCGCTGGTCGACGCTGTCGTTCGCTCCCAGGCGCGCGCGCCAAAGTGCAGGCTGCCGAACAGGATCGCGAAAACCAGGCCGAGCAACGTCAGCGAGACGAGCAGCTCGATCAGCGTGAAACCTGCGTCGCGTGCTCGGCTCATTGCTCTTGCTTCGGTGGCGGAACGATGTGAAGGCCGACAAGCTCGCGTGTCCGCATCTGGCTCCCGTCGTTCCAGGACACCGAAGCCTTCACAATGTACGCCAATGCGCTCCAGGCCTTTGTGTCACTGCCATCGCCATATGGGTGAACAAGTATCTGCCAGCGGAAACCGTTCGAATACGAGCCGTCAGCTTCGTTGCCGCGGGGCAGGGTTTCGCTTTCGGCTCGCGCGAGAAGTGATTGTACCAGTGACGCTGCCAGCATTTCGTTGCGGTCTTGCCGCGCGCGGCTGAGCGCGCCTGAAATCGTACCGAGCAGCACGGTCAAGGCGATCGAGAGGATCGCCAGCGAGACCAGCAATTCGATGAGCGTGAAGCCGTGCTCGTTCCTACTCATCGACGGTCGTCCGCCCACTCGTCCATTCAGTGACAATTCGATGCCGTGCCACGCCTTCCCCGACAAGGACAACGCCGCCGCTGGAGCTGCCGTCCGGCTCGAATTCAATCGTGGTTCTGCCAGGCGGCAGGGAAAATGCGATGGAATTTGGCAGGTGGTGCCGGGAATGCCCGGGATCGATGGTGTAGACCTGATGGGCCGGGTCGAAATTGACGCGCGTCGCGACGCCTCGCGAGACGGCGAGGCCGCGCGCCATCCGCAAATCATCCGCGAGAGACCGTGCGGCGGCGAGCGATCGGAGCCCAGGCAGCGCCGACTGGATGAGAACTGGCGCCGCTGCAATCAGCAGGCCGATGATCGCGAGGACGACCAGAAGCTCCGTGAGCGTGAAGCCTGCCTCGCTACCAGCTTCGAACCGGTGGATCGGCGCCATTGCTGGTCTCCCCATCGGGGCCATTGCTGTAGAGATCGTACTCCCCGTGACGCCCCGGCGACGTGTAGTTGTAGGGCCTGCCCCAGGGATCATTCAGGCTAGTTGTGTTCTTCACGTATGGGCCACTCCAGTTGTCGGCCGTGGCCGGCTTCTGCTTCAGGGCCGCGAGACCCTCCTGGGTCGACGGGTAGCGTCCGACATCGAGCTTGTAGAGGTCGAGCGCCGAGGAGAAGCTCTCGATCTGCGCATGCGCGGTGCTCATCTTGGCGCTGGCGAAGTATCGCAGCACCTGTGTCGTCGCTATTGTCGCGAGCAGACCCAGGATCGCCAGCACGACAAGAAGCTCGACCAGCGTGTAGCCATCTTGCCGGGTCCGCGTGCTCCGCAGGCGGCGCGCCATGTCCCCTCCCTCAAATCGCCAGGTCGTTCACGCTCAGGATTGCGACCAGGATCGAGCCTATTAGGCCGGCCACGACAAGGCCCATCAATATCGTAAGGCACGGTACCAGAAGCGCGACGAGGCGGTCGATGGTGTTCTTGATGTCCCTCTCGTACAGATCGGCTTCGCGCAGCAGCATTCCGTCGAGCTGGCCGCTTTCTTCGCCCACCCGCATCATATCGAGAGCAAGCGCGGGAAAGACATGGGTTTCGCCCAGGTATCGCGAGAGTGCGTCGCCCTCCTTGAGACTGTCGGCCGCGCCCCGTACCGCCGCCGCAATGGCACTGTTGGCCAGGGTGTCGCCGGTGACGAGCAGCGCCTGGGTCAGGGTCACGCCGTTCCGCAGCATTGTCGCCAGCGTCCGGCTGAAGCGCTCGACGTCGATCTTGGTGAGCAGGCTTCCGAACAACGGCAGGCGCAGTAGCATCGCGTCCCAGCGAAGCCTGAAGCCGGCGTCCTTCCGGGCTTGTCGAAGGCCGATGGCCAAGGCGGCGATGGCAAGCAGAAGTGCCCATGACCAGTTCGTGATGAATTTGCCCGCGTCCATGACGAACTGCGTTGCGGGCGGCAGTGACTTTCCCGCTTCGGCGAACAGGGGCTCGAACGAAGGCAGCACGAACACTAGAATTACGATGATCGACACACCCGAGGTGGCGAGCAGGATCATCGGGTAGATCAATGCCGAGATCACGGCTTCGCGCACCGCGAGCGAGCGCCCGAGATATTCCCCCAGCTGTTCGAGCGAAGCTTGCAGGTCTCCACCCTGTTCGCCGGCGCGGACTATGTTGACATAGAATTTCGGAAACGCCGGCGCTTCGGCCAGCGCGTCCGCGAAGCTCATGCCGTCGCGCACGCGCCTGAGGACGCTCGTGAATGTTTCGCGCAAAGGTCTCGCCTCTTCGAGATGGACGAGGATCTCGAGAGCACGGTCGAGCTCGAGCCCGGCGCGAAGCAGTGATGCCAGTTCCTGGGTCGCGACGACCAGTCCGCGTTGCGAGAAGCTTGGTTGTGGCCTGAGATCATTCAGCGTCAACCCGAGCAGGCTCGGGGCGGTCAAAGGGCCCTGCGTGGCATCGATCGGGTAGTGGCCGCGCTCCCGGATTGCCTCGATCGCGGCGGGCTCGGACGCAGCCTCGACTTCTCCGGTCACCATGGTGCCGGCGGTGGTCATGGCGCGGTAGCGATAACTGGGCATTGTCAGGCGGACCGCGTGGCGCGCAGGACTTCTTCAACGGTCGTGAGTCCGGACAGCGCCTTCTCCATGCCGTGTGCGTGCATGGCACGCATGCCTTCCCGCAGTGCCTGCTTGCGTATGGCAGAGGCCTCGGCGTGGTCGAGCACGAGACGGCGGATGGGATCCGACATCACGAACACTTCGACAATTGTCGTGCGGCCGGCAAAACCGCTGTTGCCGCATTGCGAGCACCCGCCGGCTGCGAACAGAGTGGTCGCACCCCTGCCTGGCGCGATCTGCAGCCGGTCGAGAAGGGCCGACGGTGCCTCATAGGACCTCCGGCAATGCGGACACAGTGTGCGCACGAGGCGCTGTGCGAGAACACCGGAGATTGTGGAGGTCAGCAGGTAGTCTTCGATGCCCATGTCGAGCAGCCGGGTGATTGCGCTTGGCGCGTCATTGGTGTGCAGCGTGGAAAGGATCAGGTGTCCGGTCAGTGCAGCCTGCACGGCGACCTGCGCGGTCTCGAGATCGCGAATCTCCCCGACCATCATGATATCCGGATCCTGTCGCAGGAATCCGCGCAGAGCGCTCGCGAAGGTCAGGCCGATCTGTGGCTTCACCTGCACTTGGTTGATGCCGCGAAGCTGATATTCGACCGGGTCTTCGATGGTCAGGATCTTGCGGTCGCGGGTGTTGAGTTCCTGCAGGCCGGCATAGAGCGAGGTTGTCTTGCCGCTGCCTGTCGGACCGGTCGCAAGGACAATGCCGTGCGGGCGGCCCAAAAGATCGCGAACGGCGCGGATTGCCTCGTCGTCGAAACCGAGTGCCGCAAAGTCGAGCTTCAGGTTCCCGCGGTCCAGAATGCGCAGGACGACGGATTCGCCGTGAATCGTCGGGATCAGGGAGACGCGGAAATCGACGTCCTTGCCGCGCACGGCAAGCCGAATGCGGCCGTCTTGCGAGATGCGGCGCTCGGCGATGTTGAGTTTTGCCATCACCTTGACTCGCGAGACGATGGCGGCTGCCAGCCCGCGTGGCGGCGACTCCACTTCGTGCAGAACGCCATCGATGCGATAGCGGACACGAAGCTCGCCATCCATCGGTTCGATGTGGATGTCGGAGGCCCTGGATTCGACGGCCCGGGTAACCAGCAGGTTGACCAGCCGAATGACGGGCGCGTCGCTGGTGCTGTCCCGGATTCTGTCGACGTCGTCGCTCTCGCTTCCATCGGCGCGAACGCCCGCCTTCTGTGCGATCTCATGAATTGTCGAAGCACCGGCCCCGTAGAGGCGTGCGAAGGCCTTCTCGAAATCGGCAGGCAATGCGATCCGTCGAAGGATCGGCTTTCCGGCGGCAAACCGTGCAGCTTCGGCGGCGTAGTCGTTCAGGGGATCGACCATCGCCAGCGCGATGCTGGACCCCGCTTCGAACAGGGGGATGATCTGTGCGTCGTGCAGGAACTGGCGATTGAGCCGGTCTTCGAGAACCGGGGCCGCCGGGTAGTCATTCGTCGCCGCGAGCGGGAGCTCGAGCCAGGCAGACAATGCTTCGGCGATATCGCGCTCCGACACCAGTCCCAGTCGCGCAAGGACGACTTCCACGCGTTCGCCGCTCTCGGCCGCGAGCCGCTCGGCACGTTGCGATCCGCTTTGCGTGAGCTTCCCTGATGCAATCAATTGCGCCAGCAGCTCGCCGCGGTCGGCGCGACCTGGACGCCTTTCCGCTTGACCCAAGAATGCTTCGCGGCCGCCGGACATGCACCACCCTCGATGCCACTATAGGATGGGCCGGGAGAGGTGACCATAAAGCCTGTCGTCCGCCCATGATTGGCGGGCCGCTCTTGGGATATGCCATGCGATTGCTACTCGCGCTATTTGGACTTTTTCTTCTGATCGGCGCGGCCGCCTCTGCCCCGTTGGCGGTCGAGAACGTCGTGATTGAGACGCAAGGGGGCCCCCGCGTGTTCAGGCTCGAGATCGCGGCCGACGATGCTTCCCGTTCCTATGGCCTCATGCATCGTACGCATCTGGCTCACAATGGCGGGATGCTTTTCGAATTCAAGACTCCCGTAATGGCGGCCTTCTGGATGAAGGACACGCCGCTACCTCTGGATCTGCTGTTTGTGCGCGCCGATGGAACGGTTTCGACGATTGCCGCGAACGCAATCCCTTACTCGACGGCTCAGATCGTTTCGGCTGAGCCAATTCGCGCGGTGATTGAAATCAACGGCGGCTTGGCCCGATCCCTGGGGATCGTTCCCGGCAGTCGCGTTCATGCCTCCTTGTTCGGAGGCCGCTAGCAAAGCGCGCAAGCAAGATTGTTTGCTTGGGAGGCGACCTCGCGTCAATTTTCAATTTCCGCGTGCCAGCGACGATAGTTGCCGTCGGAAACTCGTGCTAAATTGGGTCAGGTGGGGAGTGTCGTGGCAATCTCGCCAGAACAACCTCTAGGTGCAACCAGGGCGCGTACTGCGCGCTCGAGGAGGGAAGGCATGCGCAAGTCCACAGGACTGTTTGGAATTTTCGCGGCGGTGCTGCTCGCGCTGGCGTGGGTCGCGCCGGCCCAGGCACAGGCCACGCGCACCTGGATCTCTGGTGTCGGCGACGATGCCAATCCATGTAGCCGCACGGCGCCGTGCAAGACATTCGCCGGCGCGATTTCCAAGACCGCCACAGGCGGCGAGATCGATTGCCTGGATCCGGGCGGGTTCGGTGCGGTCACCATCACCAAGTCCATCACCTTCGATTGCGGTGGCGGTATTGGCGGCCAAGTCGGATCGATTTTGGTGGCGGGCACCAACGGAATCAACATCAACGCGGCCAATGTCATCGTCAAGATCCGGAACATGACGATCAACGGCATCCAGGCGTCGGGAAACCCCGGTCTATCGGGCATCAAGTTTTCCCAGGGCAGCGCGCTGATCGTGGAGCACGTCGGAATCTTCGGCTTCGGCGGAACCGGCGGCAATAACGGCGGGGTCGATTTCGAGCCCAGTACCGCGGCAAAGCTCGCGATGCTCGATGTCGAAGTTCAGTATGGCCTGGCGGATGGCATTCTGATCAAGCCGGCTTCCGGCGGGAGTGCAAAGGCGACCCTTGTTCGCGTGTCGGGGATGGTCAACAACGGTGCGGGGCTCCGGGTGGACAGCACGAATGTCACCAGCGGCCTCGGCAGCAACGTGGCCGTGTTCGACTGCAATTTCACCGGCAATGCCAACGGCGTGTCGACCGTGTCTCCACCGGGAACGGTATCGGCATCGGTTGAGATGACGAATTCGGTGGTGTCGCAGAACACATCGACCGGAGCCGTCGCAAACGGGGCCAACGCGTTCATCAGCATCGGCGGGTCAAGTTTCAGCAACAACCCGACAGGCATCCTGTCGCTCAATTCGGGACTGATTAAGTCCTTTGGCGACAACTATTTCGTGAATGGCACCAACGGCACGCCGACGGCGCCCAACTTCACAAAGCTCTGACGCGGGCACAACTCCGGACGGCAAAGACTGTCCGGAGATTGCCTTGTTGTCCTGAAGGGATTTTGACGTACGTCCACCAAGAAAAAACTGCTCCGGTGCGCTCAGCGCTGGAGCAGTTCGCAACGAGCTGCGACCGAAACCGATCAGGAAAATCCGTTGTCAGCGCCGTTATTGAACCCGGTCTCCGCTTCGCGTGCTTCAAGCTTCCGGAATTCGGGACGCCGCCATTGCTCGCGGCCGCGAGAGGTGCGACCGGCCCCATCGGGCCCCTGCACAACCTTTTGGTCGTCCTTGGTCATACGCGTGCTCCGTACAAATACACGATGACACCAATTACCCCGCGTGACCGGTGCCGTGTCTGCGAAGTCAGGCTAGCAGACGGATTCCGGGGCCTGCAAATCCAAATTTACGATGGCACGGATTTAATGAGCTGATTCCGGTGCAGATCGCGGGCAAGGGCGAATGCGATCACATGTTGCTGCCGGCCGCTCGACGGAGGAAATGACCCGCCGATATGGCGCGCAGAAGCGCTAGCCGGTAGCCCTCCATGACTTCCTTGGTCTCCCAGCCACGGTCGGGCCACTCCTCGACCATTCGATTCAGACGTGGCACGTCGATGGCCGCCCTCGCCGGCTGCGTCTCACCCAGGCGGGCGAGTTCCTCGCGAAGTGCGCCGCGGGCCGCAGTGAGCCCCTCGTGCCAGTCCACGGCCTGATAACCTTTGCCGCGAAGGTTGATCACGCCGGGCGCAAGCCGACCCGCGAATGCCCGTCGTGCGAGCGCTTTGGTCTCGCCATTCGCCAGGAACTGCTCCTCGGGCACGGCAAGGCAAAACTCGACCAGACGGCGATCGATGGTCGGATCGCGTTGATCGACACCCCACCCGGCCAGCGTGCCCTTGTTCCAGTTGCCGAAGTCGACGCGCCGCAAGACCCAGAGCCGCGCTTCGAAGCCGTCTCTGCGCGGTCGGTAGCTCAGGTCAAGGGCGCGCGCTCTTGCTCGCGCCGGAAGGTCGAGTTCCTTCAAGCGCTCCGGTCGAATGGCGGAATACTGACTGATGCCGACCCTTCTGTTCTCAAAAGCCCTGTTGAGCCAGGACCAGAGCGGCAGCGGTGTGTAGGGGCCAAGGGACGCGTTGAGCATGCCTCGCCATCTGAGATGGCCGTTGCGGACGACGCCTACGCCTTCGCGCAGCCAGTTCAGCCAGCGTCCGCTTCCGATCAGTTTCGGCAGCAGCGTCAGGCCGTCATAGCTGATGCTCATATTGCCCATTCCGCCGGTCAGCATGACGCGCAGATTGCGTGACCGGGCTGCCTCATTCAGTGCGTCGAGCCAGGCGCCGTTGCACAGGTTCAGGACCGGCTGATCGTAGAGAAAGAAATTGCGATCCAGGCCATCGAGCGGCGAGCGGCCTTCCGTGCGGATCGCTACGTGCTCCATGTTCGGATACATGGCTGCGGTGGCTGCCGCCAGCGGGCCTTCGTCGCCAAAACGGCCCCGAGGTGCGCGTCCGTCGTAGCCAGTTCGGGGCACGGCGGTGAACGCAATCACTCTTCCACCCGGCGACAGCGCTATCGCCGCGCTGGTGGCCACGGCCGAGCTGTCGAACCCCGAGCTGAGATGCGAACCCACCGTCCCATTCGATCCGCGCAGGCGCGCGCGCACCGCTTCGTCGAGGTGGTGAAGAAGGCCCTCTGCATAGTCGTCCGCACCGGCAAGACGTATCGTCCGGCGCTGAGGTTCCCAATGACGTCGCGACGACACGCCGTTCCTGTCCACGAAAACAACCTGACCAGCGGCGACGCGCTCCACGTGCTTGAAGAAGCTTCGAGAACCGTCTTCCGGAAGGAGGGCCAGAAACTCCGCTGCTCGTTCCTCGTCGGGCGCGCGTGGGACTTCGGGTAGAGCATGCAGGCCTTTGGGCATCGAGGCGACCGCGATGAAACCGTTGCCGCGGTGATAGTGGAGGGGGCGCGTGCCAAGTGGATCTCGCGCGAGAACGAGGCGCTGCTCCTTTCCGTCCCAGAGAACGAACGCATAGTCACCACAGAGGTGATCGAAGACTGCCTCCTGCCAGCGCTCCCATGCGGCAAGCAGAATTGCCGAATCCGCCATCCTCCGGGCTTGCTCCGCTTCCATATCGCACGCGCGCGCCAGTTCGTCGCGATTGTCGAGGCGCGCGTCGGCGACGAGTACGAAACGGCCGTCTCCGCCGACCAGGGGTTGCGCGTCGAAGCTGTCCTCGGGAAGGACGCGATACAGTCGCCGGCCCAGGCAGATCGCGCCCATATCCCATTGCGCATGGTCGTGCGGGCCGTACATCGCCTGTGCCGTCAGCATCCGCGCGCATGACTGGCCGGCATTCGGACGCCCGTCGAAATTCCAGAGGCCGGCAAGCGCAGACATTCGGATCCAGCGGCAGTTGATGTGACCATGCTATGAGCGGCGCACTGGAGCCACAAGCGACGTCAGCCGCCCATTTGCGCTTCGACCATGTCCGCAAGTTCGGCGGGCGTCGCGGTTCGTCCGCCGGGAAGGCGGAACATGGCGCAGGTCGAGGCCACCTTCGCGACGATGCGCACGTGGTCCCGCTGCATGCCGAGCGGTCGGATGTGGGTCGATCGGTAGGTGTTGCGCGTCACGAGCGCCATCCTGTCGGCGGCCGACGCGATCGAGCCGCTGTCGTCGGCCGCCAGCTCTGCGATCGCGCCGAGTTTGACGGGGGTGTCGCGCGCCGGAACGCGCACATAGTATTTGTCCAGGTCCCGCGCCACGCGTTCGAGCCGGGAGACGTCGATACCGGAGGACTCGAAGGCGTCCCGCCACAGCTTGATCCTGTCGCGGCTCGGCCAGGCGACCGCCTCGCCGCCATTCCAGGTGATGCGCGTTGTATCGTCTGCTACCAGCACCCATCCGCGCCGGCTCAGTTCTGCGGCCAGCGTCGACTTGCCCGCCCCGGAAGGACCGCAGATCGCGATCGCCGCATTGCGACCGGGAGGCACGAGCGTCGCGGCATGAAGCGGCAGCTCACCGCGCTGATGGATGAGCGCGCCTCGCGCGGTCCCCAGTAGAAAGAGCCGCAGCTTGCCTTCATCGGCTCCCGGATCCGCGACGAACTCGATGAGCGCGCCGCCCGTTGCGCGAAATCTTCCGGTGCCCTCGACGACAAACAGCAACTGACCAGGCCGGGCCTCGGCTGCGAAGCCGGCGGCTTCGCCTTCCGGCAGCGTTGCAGGCAGCTCACCTACCCGGCGAATGAACGCACCAGGTATTCCCGGGACGGGCTCGTCACCATTCATCGGTTATCCATATCGGACTTGCCACTTCCGGCAAAGCCAACTGCGCGCCGTAGACGCAGCGAGTTGCTCCTCCTTGGGGTGGGGTATACGTTTCTTGGACGCTGCATCAGAGACGATCGAGAAATGGCTTCTTCCCGGCCACCGTACAGACGGACCGAAGACATCATTGAGGCCGAGGTGGGCGGCGAAGTCGTTCTGCTGCATACGCAGAACTGGCAGTACTTCGAATTCGACGCCGTGGGGGCCGCGATCTGGGGCCTTCTGAAGGAGCCGCGCAGTTTGGACGCGCTCGTATCTGCATTGACGGAGCGTTTCGAAGTCGATCAAGCACGCTGCGAACAGGAGACCAGGGCCTTTCTCGATGAGCTGATCGGGCAGGGCCTTGTCGTCGTCGGCGATGACTGATGCGACCCGCGGTCAAGGCGCAGTTCGGCTTGTCCGCCGGTTTGGTCGGCTGTCGAGTGGCCGGCGCCTGCTGCTTTGCGAGGCCGTACTGTGGCTCGCGGCCGCGCGGCTCGCACTTTCGGTCATTCCGTTTGCGCGTATCGCTACGTGGTTTGGGGCTCTGCACACGCCGGCCGAAGTCGACAGATGTGCTCGCGGTTCTGCGACACCCGAGGAAGACGCATGCGCCCGGGAAGTCGGCTGGGCTGTGGCGCGCGCTGCGCGATTTGGCCCGATTCACGCCGTCTGCCTGCCGCAGGCGATCGCCGCGAAGGCAATGCTCAATCGCCGCGGCATCGCGAACGTCATGCATTTCGGTGTTGCGAGGCACGCGGCGGAGCCGATGAAAGCTCATGCCTGGTTGGATGCGGCCGGGATTGAGGTAACAGGCTTTCCGATCGAACCAGACATGGTCGAGGTCGCGTGCTTCGTGTGATGTAAGGCCTGATGCTGACAACACCCAATCTGTCGAGGGAGTTTCAGCTCGCTGCCGCGTGTTGTGTTTGGCCGCCTTCCGAGCGGCGCAATGCACGCATCAGGTCCGCGGCCGAAGGGGGACTCGACTGGAATCTCTTCCTTCGCATTGTCGAGCGCCAGCGCATCGCCGGGATGGCGCAGGATGGACTGGCATGTGCAGGCATCGTCCTGCCTTCTGAAGCGGCCGCCAGGCTCGCGTCGGACGCGACGAAGATTGCCCGCAATGGTCTGGCATTGGCGTCCGAGGCCATTCGCCTTCAGGGTCTCTTCGACAGCGCAGGACTAACGGCGCTATTCCTCAAGGGAACGACGCTCGCAAAGCTTGCGTACGGGAACATCGCGATCAAGCACGCCTGGGATATCGACCTCCTCGTTGCGCGGGAAGATCTCGGCCGCGCCACCTCCGTGTTGCACAACGCGGGCTATGAGCGGTTCCTGCCGCCGCCAGATTTCAGCGATCGGCAGTTCCTGGACTGGGCCGAGTTCGCTCATGAAAGCATCTTCCGCCACGCGATGCGCGGAATCTCGGTCGAACTCCATTGGCGTCTCGCCGAGAACCCGAACTATCGATCGGGTCGCGCAATCCAGGGCGAGGCCCGAAGCGTCGAGGTTTCCCCCGGCCACAGTCTCAAAACACTCGCCGACGAAGACCTGTTCAGCTATCTCTGTCTGCACGGCGCGCATCATGGCTGGTCGCGTCTGAAATGGCTCGGCGATCTGGCGGCGTGGCTCGTGTCGAAAGATGCCGACGATATCGAATGCCTTTACCGAGAAGCGAAGGCGAGAGGAGCGGGCCGGGCGCCCGATCAGGCGTTGTTACTCTGCGAGCGGCTCCTCGACCTGCCACTGCCAGCGAGGCTCCAATCGATCAGAAGCGGTCGCGCCACACGTTGGCTTGCATCGATTGCCCTGAATGCCATGGCGGGCGGCGGCACCCGACAAATCGAGGACCGGAAATTCGGAAATCTGCAGATCGAACTTTCGCAGTTCCTCTTGGCCGATGGTCCGGGGGCCTGGCTTCGGGCTTGGCGCTCCAAGTCGATAGGGTGGAACGACTACCTGCTTCTGCCTCTGCCGCGGCCTCTCTTCTTTCTCTATCCGATACTGCGCGTGCCGTCCTGGTTTTGGCGGCGCGCGGCGCACCTGTCGCGTCGCCGCCGGGCGATCACCCGTGAATCCGGCCTCTGACCATCTGGCTCGGTTCGATGCGAAATGCTCCATCTTCGATGTGAACGACCTGGTCGCAGAGAGCGAGGCTCTCCGGGCGGTGCGCGATCATGACGATTGTCATGCGCGGTCGCATCGCTGCCAATCGCTCGAGCAGCTGACGCTCGGCGGATATGTCGATCGCGTTTGTTGCTTCGTCCATCACGAGCAAATGCGGCTTTCGCAACAAGGCGCGAGCAAGAGCGATGCGCTGGCGTTCGCCTCCCGAAA
>Ga0335070_10006706_pt1 | contig 13540 bp, 9 predicted proteins | sample Lox_Sample_13_FD_206722 | JGI IMG/M metagenome (GOLD analysis project Ga0335070, IMG submission 206722) | Soil microbial communities from Loxahatchee National Wildlife Refuge, Florida, United States - Lox_Sample_1.3 | ecosystem: Environmental > Terrestrial > Soil > Wetlands | place: USA: Florida...
TGGCCATGCGCCTGGGCGGACCGCGCGAGGCGATCTGGCACGGGCTGATCCGGAAAAACCACGGCTGCAACCACTTTATTGTCGGCCGCGATCACGCAGGTCCGGGCAAGGATAGGGACGGCAAGCCGTTTTATGGCCCGTACGAGGCGCAGGAGCTGTTCCAGAAGCACGAAGCCGAGATGGGCGTGAAGATGGTTCCGTTCCAGATGATGGTCTATCTCGAGAACGAAGACCGGTACGTTCCGGCCGACGAAGTGCCGCAGGGCGCGAAGGTGCTCGACATCTCGGGAACCGAACTGCGCGCGCGGTTGAACGAAGGCCGCGACATTCCGGCATGGTTCACTTATCCGGAAGTGGTGAAAGAGCTGCGCCGCAGCTATCCGCCACGCGACAAGCAGGGCGTCACCATCTTCTTTACCGGCCTTTCAGGCTCGGGAAAATCGACGATCGCGAATGCGCTGATCACCAAGTTCCTCGAAATGGGTGGACGCCCGGTAACCCTGCTCGATGGCGACCTCGTGCGCAAGCATCTGTCGTCGGAGCTCGGGTTCTCGAAGGAGCATCGCGACATCAACATCCGGCGCATCGGCTACGTTGCTTCGGAGATCACGAAGAACGGCGGCATCGCAATCTGCGCGCCCATCGCTCCGTACGAAGCGACGCGCAAGGCGGTGCGGCAGATGATCGAACCGGTCGGCGGATTCATTCTGGTGCATGTGGCGACCTCGATCGACGTGTGCGAGCAGCGCGACCGCAAGGGTCTGTACGCCAAGGCGCGCGCCGGCATCGTAAAGGAGTTCACCGGGATTTCCGATCCGTACGAAGCTCCGACCGATGCGGAAGTGACGATTGACACCGGTGCGCTGAGCCCGGAAGAGGCGGCGCAGACTATCATTCTGCACCTGGAGCGCGAAGGCTTCATCGGCGCCAACGGCAACTAAATCAGACGAGAGCGGAGAAATGTGGGGCTCCTCCACTCTCGCATTCTTTAAGCCAACAAAGTCCATTAATGCGATGGACTTCATGTAATAATGCAGCAACGGTTCCTCCCTTCTGCGCCGCAGGCGTACGGTTCGTTGCTTGCCCGATGGACAAACCGTAATGAACGTCATGTGGGACTGACTACGGCATGGAACTCTTGCTGGCAAAGGTCCTGATCGGCTTTGTGGTGGGAACGCTGATCGGGTTGACGGGTTTGGGCGGCGGCGTACTGCTCCTGCCAACGCTCATCTTTGGCCTGCATATTCCCGCCATTATTGCCGTGGGCTCCGACGCACTCTTCAATTTCTTTACGAAAATTCCAGCGACGCTGCTGCACCTGAATAAAGGAACGGTGCGACGGAAAGTGGTGGTTGCGCTGGCCTTCGGGAGCGTGCCCGGATCGTACATGGGTGTGACGCTGCTTGTGCACCTGCGCACGGTTTACGGGGCTGGAGTCAATGACTTCATCAAGTCGGCGGTGGGGCTTCTGCTGGTGATCATCCCGACTCTTCTGCTCTTTCAGGGACGCATCGAGAACCATCTCGCTGGCAAGCAGCCGACGATGCGAAATTTTGCCGGCATGACGCTGATCGGACTGATCGGCGGATTTCTCGTCGGTATCACTTCAGTTGGATCGGGCAGCATCATCATGATGTTGCTGCTGCTGTTTTATTCCTTTGCCCCGAAAATCATGGTCGGGACAGACATCGCGCATGCGGTCTTGCTAACCGGCGTCACCAGCCTGCTGCACTGGAAGGCAGGTAACGTGGATCCGCACCTGGTGGTTTCGTTGCTGATCGGGTCGATTCCGGGCGGGATTTTGGGATCGCATTTGAGCACGCGGGTGCCGGTGCTTTGGCTAAGAAGAATTCTGTGCGCGGTGCTGCTGATGACGGGAGCGAGAATGCTGTGGGCGTGAAAAAACAGGTGTTGGGTGTTAGGTTTTAGGTGTTAGGAACATCCGGTTTTCCTAAGACCTAACACCCAAGACCCAACACCTTTTTACTGGAGCAGACATTGCCTTCATCGTTGATCAAAGAGACTCTCGAACGCATCCATGCCGCTCTCGAAGAGGCGCGGACTGTTCTGAACACCTTCACTCCGGGCGCCATCGAAGCCAAGTTCAAGTCCGGCGACGATCCAGTTACCGCGGCCGATCATGCCGTCGATGCCGTTCTTAAGAAGAACCTGCTGCGTCCCGGTGAGGGGTGGCTTTCGGAAGAAACCGTGGACGACGCATCCCGCCTTGGCAAGCGCCGCGTCTGGGTTGTCGACCCACTTGATGGCACTCGCGAATTCGTGCAGGGGATTCCCGAATTTTGCGTCTCGATCGCGATGGTTGAAGATGGCCTGCCCGTTGCGGGCGGCATCTGCAATCCCGCAACCAATGAACTGATTTTAGGCTCACGCCAAACCGGCGTTACTTACAATGGCCAACCCGCTCAACCGAGCCAGCGCAAGGATCTGCACGGCGCGCTCGTGCTTGCCAGCCGCAGCGAGGTGAAGCGCGGCGAGTGGAAGCAGTTCGAGTCTGCAGAATTTAACATCAGGCCGATGGGATCGGTAGCATACAAGCTCGGTCTTGTTTCTGCCGGAAAAGCCGACCTCACCTTCACTCTGGTTCCAAAGAATGAGTGGGACGTCGCTGCCGGGGCCGCACTCGTCGAAAGCGCAGGCGGATGGACGATGAAGCTTGATCACACACCCCTGCGATGCAATCAGAAAGACCCGCTGATTTCAGGATTGCTGGCGGGGCCCCCGTTCCTGCGTGAGCCGCTTCTGGCTCTGCTGGAGCGCCATGCGCAAGCAAGTCAGTAACGGAACCGAAAACGTCACCTGTCTTCCTTCGTGTCCTTTGTAATGGAAATCCTATAGCCTGTAATCGGCATCGCTTTGTCATGCCTCAACCGCACATTGTTTTTTTGATGTATCACGAACTTGAACTGGCAGGACGGACCATTTGCCAGTCCGAGCCCGGCTATGCCCGCTACATCCTGCCGCTCGCGACTTTTCGCGCGCAAATGCAATGGATCACGCATTCCGGCCTTCGGGGTTTGAATGTAAGCCAAGCCCTCACCTTCCCTGCCGGTGAAAGCGTTTGCATTACCTTCGACGACGGCTGTGAGACAGATCTGATCGCAGCCGCTCCTGTACTTCATGAATTTGGACTCAACGCGACTTTCTACGTAACCGCCGGCAAGTTCGGCACAACCGGTTATCTCAGCGAAGCCCAGCTTCGCGCACTCGACGCGCAACATTTTGAGATCGGATGCCACTCCATGACGCACGCCTACCTCTCCGATGTCGGCGAGGCCGACCTGAAACACGAGATCGCGGACGCGAAAGATTATATCGAGCAAATTCTCGGACACGCGATTGAGCACTTCTCTTGCCCCGGGGGCCGCTATGATGACCGCACTCTGGAAATCGCGCGGAAAGCGGGATTCAAAACCGTGGCCAACAGCGAATTCCACGCCAACAGCGCGACCACGAATCGCTACAAACTCGGCAGGGTGGCGATGCTGCACAACCTCGCCATAAACGAGTTCAGCGCTGTTTGCCACGGCCAAGGACTGTGGAAAAAACGGCTGGTCCATGCGAGCCGCCGCAGCGTCCAATTGTTAATGGGCAATAAAAACTACGACCGCATCCGCGCCGCTCTCCTCGGCGAGCCTCGGTAATCACGTGACTGAAGTCACATACGGCGCTCTGTCCTCCACTTACCTTTTCTCATTGCCCGTTAACCAAGCAAACCTCGTCTACCGCTAAAACCCGCGTCAATCGCGGAGTTTGGCACGGTTACCAATTTGACGCGGTCGATCACTGCCCCCCGTGCATCCGTACAAGCCCAATTCGCGTGTACTGCCGAGTTTCCGCCTGCACTAGTGGTATCTGTCCACTGAGACCCTGCCCAGATATGTTCACGATGAGGACTCGCTCGACAAGTCCCCCACTTTTGTACGTCGAGGTTGTGTGATGCAGGTTACAAAGTTCGTCCTTGATAACCGTAATTCATCGCGGAAGCTTGTAGAGCGTCTCTTCTCGCTCGTCATCGTGGCGAGCCTTACGTTAATCGCCGCATCTTGCGGCACCAGCCAAGCCGCCAGCAACCAGGCAAAGTCGCTGGCCATTTTGGGATCGCTGCCCGGCGGCTCCGTTCATCAGGATTACAACGCCGTTCTCACGGTGAACGGCGGCTCGTCTCCTTATCAGTTTTCGGTTGAGTCCGGATCCTTGCCGCCCGGTCTTACGTTGAATCCAGCAACTGGTTCGTTCACGGGCAAGCCGACAAGCACCGGCGCCTATCAATTTCAGGTCGTCGTAAGAGACACTCCGAAGGCTGATTCCGGCTCGCAGAGCTACACCGTGACAATTGCTCCGCACAACGGAGTCAGCGTCAGCGTTTCCCCCTCGAGCACGACAGTTTCCTCCGGCGGCACGCAGCAATTCACCGCCAACGTCAGCGGCACCTCGAACACTGCCGTGACCTGGACCGCTTCTGCGGGCTCAGTGAATTCCAATGGCGTCTATGCCGCACCCACAGTGCAATCGACAACCCAAGCGACGGTCACGGCCACCAGCCAAGCCGACCCGACCAAGTCGGCGAGCGCGGTGGTCACCATCAATCCTGGCCAAGGCGGAGGCTCCCTCCAAATCACGACCCCTGGTCTGCCTCAAGGCCAGCAAGGTGAAACCTACAGCGCAGCGTTTTCCGCCACCGGCGGAACCCAGCCCTATAGCTGGACCATGACGGCAGGAAGTCTGCCCGCGGGACTTGCATTCAATACCAATGGAGATGTAAGCGGCACACCGACTGCAACCGGCACCTCCACGTTCACAGTGATGGTGAGCGATGCAGCCAGTCACTCGGCAAGCGGTAACTTCTCGGTGACTGTGGCCAGCAGTAGCGGCTATGACGGTCCCGCACAGCTTCCGCTGGTTCAGGTCGCAAGTTCAATGGCGGATTCTCCGGCACCTGGAAGCGTGATCAGCGTGAAGGCCAACGGCGATTTCCAGGCCGCGGTCAATAGCGCGCAGTGCGGACAAACAATCCAGCTGCAGGCGGGCGCGACTTTCAGCGGCACGTTTAACCTTCCGGCAAAGAGCTGCAACGACCAGAACTGGATCATCATCCGCACCAGCGCTCCCGACAGTGCACTGCCGGCGGAAGGTCAACGCGTCACGCCGTGCTATGCGGGCGTTACGTCGCTCCCCGGACGGCCGGCCTACAACTGCCAGAATCCCAGCAACGCTCTGGCGAAAGTGCAAAACGATGGGCCAACGAGCCCGATCACTCTGGCTGACAAAGCAAGCTTCTACCGCTTCATCGGCCTCGAAATCACGCGCCCAACCGGAGCCAGGGGCACCGCAATTCTCGTTTCGCTGGCTGGAACCGCCGACCACATCATCGTCGACCGCTCTTGGTTGCATGGCCAGGCGCAGGATGAAACCCGCGACGGCATCTCGCTCGCCGGTGGAACCAACATGGCGGTGATCAATTCTTACCTCAACGATTTCCACTGTATCTCGCACAGCGGCAGCTGCACCGACTCGCACGCGGTCAGCGGTGGCGTGACCGACACGCAAGACGGCCCGTACCTGATCCAGAACAACTTCCTGGAAGCCGCGGGTGAGGCGCTCATGATGGGTGGCGGACACGCCAGCCTGACGCCAACCGACATCACCGTCATCGGCAATCACTTCTTCAAACCCATGTCGTGGATGGAGGGCAACACGCCCTTCGTCGGCGGCCCGACTGGCGATCCCTTCATCGTGAAGAATCACCTCGAACTGAAGAACGCGGTCCGCGTCCTCATCGAGGGCAACCTGATGGAAAACGTCTGGGGCGGCTTCACCCAGAAGGGACATGCCATCCTTCTCACCCCGAAAAATCAGCACACCCGTTCAGGTGAGAACGTCTGCCCAATTTGCCAGGTTACAGACGTGACGATCCGCTACACCCAGATTTCGCACGCGGGCGGCGGAATGGTTTTCGCCACGGTCATGTCGGGAGATGGCGGAGACGGTGCCCCCGCTTATTTGGGAGCCCGCTTCAGCGTTCACGACATCGTGATGGATGATCTCAACAAAAAGTACGTTGGCGGCGGCGACGGCTTCGAGATTGCCAACAGCTGGCCCAGCAATCCGCTCAACACCATCACCGTCAACCACGTCACCGTATTCCCTGATGCCAACAGCCACGTGATGACCGTCGGCAACACCGACGGGAATCCTTCCATGTACGGCCTGGTCTTCACCAACAACCTGACGCTGACGGGGCGTTATCCTGTGTGGAACGTCTTTGGCGGTGGCAAGACAGGTTGCGCCAGTGGCGACATTCCGATTACCACCATTCAAACCTGCTTCACCACAAATAATTTCCAGGTTAACGGCCTGATCGCAGCGCCACCCAAATATGGCCCGTCGAAGTGGCCAAACAACAACTTTTTCCCAGCGACGCCGGACGACGTCCACTTCGTGAACTTTAACGGTGGCAATGGCGGGAACTACCAACTGCAGAGCAACAGCCCCTACAAGAATGCCGGCACCGATGGGAAGGATCTGGGCGCCGACATCGTGGGACTGCAGGCAGCGCTGGCAGGAGTGGAATAGCGGTAATCAGTCTCATCGCAAGCTTCACAAACAGGGTCCGCGGATTCCCCTCCGCGGACCCTAGTTCTTTCACCGCTGAAGCGGCGTTTACCGCCAGATAGCCCATGTTATCCTCAATCCACGAGATAAGGCTAAGGACAGGCTATTCCGCTTGGGCGTGCGTGAGGAGAAGCAAAACATGGCTCGGCTTCGTCTGCAAGGTTCCCACTCTATCTTCAGTTTTTTGTGCTTCCTTACTCTCATCATTCTTAGTTTCGCCCTGACAGCCCTCGCTGCGACGGCCGGCCCTCCGATCGGCGAGAATTCTTACTGCGGAAAAGGCGACGTGCCCCATTTTGGCGATAAAGACGGCCCCGCCCAACTGCCGCAAGCCTGCTACTACACTGGCCTCGACGGAACGCCTTCGCCTGGGAAACAGACTCGCGTTGGCGCGAAGGACGATCTTGCCGATGCGGTCAAAGAGGCGAAATGCGGCGACACGTTACTTCTTCCCGCCGCTGCCACATACGAAGTTCGCAATCTGCCGGCAAAAAAATGCGACGACCAGCACTACATCACGATCCGAACAGACACGCCCGACGCCAAGCTACCTCCCGAAGGTTCGCGCATCTCTCCGGCATGGGCGGGGGTCGCAAGTTTGCCCGGGCGCCCGGCGTTTGCCCAACCGGCAGGCGGCCCGGCCAAACTTCTGCCGACGATCATCGTAAAAACCAACAATGGTGTGGTGGTCGGAGATCACCTGCGCTTTATCGGCATTGAGTGGACCACACCGGCAGACGATCACGTCACGCGCATGATCGCGACCGATCATAGCGACAACGTTATCTTCGATCGGAATTACATGCATGCCGGCGAAGGCTCCGAGGTCGGTCATGGCATCGGCATGGTGCTGGGCAGTCACAAGATCGCGCTGATCAATTCGTATCTCAGCGGCTTTAACTGCATCGCGAGGAAAGGGGCTTGCACGGATGCGACCGCGGTCGGTGGAGCGCACAGTGAGGAGCCGTTCGGCACCTTTAAGATCTACAACAATTTTTTGGAAGCGTCGGGCGAAAACATTCTGTTTGGCGGCGGCGGATCGGAGTATAACCCAACCGATATCGAGATCCGGCGCAATCATTTCTTCCGGCCGATGATCTGGAAAGAGGGTGAACCGGGATACACACCCAGCCCCAAGGGCACCCCTTATATCGTCAAGAATCACCTGGAGCTCAAGAGCGGGATTCGCGTGTTGATCGAAGCCAACCTGCTGGAGAACTGTTGGGGAGGCTTCACGCAGACAGGATTTTCTTTTGTGCTCGCGCCGGTGAGTCAAGCCAGCCACTGCCCGAAGTGCCGGGTAAACGACATCACCGTCCGTTACAACCGGGTTCGCCGTGTTGGCGGAGTGTTGACCATCGCGACCAAACACGCGCCCGAGAGAAAGGGCGGGGGAAGCCCGGAGGACGGCGGGCGCATGAGCGTGCATGATTTGATCGCCGACGAAGTGCATGACCGGGATTTCAAGGGAGGGGGCACTTTCCTGAAGTACATGTCGGCGCAGATCATCATCCACGATGTCGCCATCGACCACGTAACCTCGTTTGGGCCTGGGCCGCTCATGTCCGTGTCAGATCGCGGCGACAAGATGCCGAACTTCAGCCTGACCAATAGCGTCTTTGCAGTTGGAGGCGCGCGGCGTCCCGTCGTGCCGGCGGCTCCAAGGAGCTGCGCCGTGCAGGCCGCGAAGGCTGGGCCGCAAGCGGTCTTTGACGCATGCTTTAGCAATTACCGGTTCGATCACAATCTTCTTTCGGTGGAGAGAGCAGCAGGCTTTCCCAAAAGCAATGTCGTTGTGTCCAGCCCCAAGGATCTTGGCGTGCGCGACTTGAAGGACGGAATCGCGAAGGACGCTCGGCTCTGCCACGAGCGCGGCGAAGGTTGCAGCAAGCGCTCACCGGGAGCGGGTACGGCATCCGATGGCCGGGACATGGGCGCGGACGTGGACGCAGTCGAGGCTGCGATCGCGGGCGTGGACTAAACTCTTCGGTAACCCGCATGTTTATTGGGTTTTCCGGCCGTTGCGATCCTGCGTGATAAGATTTTCCTAGCCTTGCCGACACCCACTCCAAACGAGCGGAAGCATTGCCCTGTCTTCGTGATGGGCTGCCATCGCTCGGGCACCAACATGCTTTACGACATGCTTTTGTCGTCTGGCGGTTTCGCTATCTATCGCGGATACCTTCCGATTTACAAGATCATGATTCCCAAGTACGGCTCCATGGCGAGCCGCGCGAACCGGGAAAGGATCGTCGCGACGTGGTTCCGCAGCAAGGGATTTCGGCGGACCGGACTGGGGCGGGAGCTGTTTTCGCCGCGCATCGAGAACGAATGCCGCAGCGGCGGCGATTTCATCCGTACGGTTCTCGACACGATCACGCAGCAACAGAACGCGCAGCGTTGGGCATTCTACGATCCGGATAATGTGCTGCATTTCCGGCGGGTAAAGAAAGACATTCCCAATGCGCTTTTCGTGCACATCATTCGCGACGGGCGCGACATTGCACTCTCTCTTAAGAAGATGGGCGGATTTGCGCCGTTGCCCTGGGATCGCAGCGAGACAAGCAGCCTGGTAGCGACGGCCCTCTATTGGGAGTGGATGGTGCGGCATGGGCGCGAATGCGGGCGGTTGTATCCCGCCGACTACATCGAGGTCCACTACGAGGATCTGATAACAAGTCCGCGTGGAACTCTGTGCCGGCTGGGCGGTTTCATCGATCACGAGCTCGACTACGAAAAGATTCAGGACGCGGGACTGGGCAGCCTGTCGAAGACAAATTCCTCTTTCCGCGAAGAGGCCGCTAAGCAGAAGATCAATCCCCTGGGCCGCTGGAAAGAACGTTTGGCGCCGGCTAATATTGCGGCGATCGAAAGCGCAGTCGCCGATTGCCTGGCGGAAAATGGCTACGCGCTTTCCCTCTCCATAGAAAAGCGCCGCATCAGCCCGCGTTTTGCGATGATGCGCGAAATTTATCCGGCATTTCTTGGCAGCAAACTGTGGCTCAAGCTGAACACGCCCATTGGACGCATGGCCAACGAGTCCGCCCTTGAGTTGTCCGATGACCCGATGCCTGTGGGCGAGATGGCATCGAATTCCAAACCGTCATGAGCACCGCAACCAGGCCGACAGATTTGCAATCGAATGGTTCGGTGAGTGCCGCGCCACCGGTCAATCCGCGTTCCACCGCACCTGTCTTCGTGCTGGGCTGCGGACGCTCCGGCACAAAGTTCCTCTACCACACGCTTCTCTCCGGCGGCGGCTTCGCCGTCTATTTTGCCGAGAGCAACACGTTCAACCTGCTGGGCGTACACTTCGGCAATCTGGCGCATCGCGCGAACCGGCGCAAACTGCTTGATGCCTATTACAAGAGCAATCTGTTCGAGCGCACCGGACTGAAGCGCGAAGATATCGACCAGCAGGTGATGGGCAACTGCCGTAATGCCGGAGACTTTCTGCGCATTGTGATGGAGACGATCGCGCGCCAACAGGGCGTGGCACGCTGGGCCGAATGCACGCCGCTCCATCTGCTCAATTTGCCGCTGATCAAGAGGGTTGTGCCCGATGCGCTTGTCATCCACATCATTCGCGACGGCCGCGATGTGGCCGCTTCCCTGCACCGCATTGGATGGATTCGTCCATTTCGCTGGGACCGCAGCCGGGCATTTCTCGCACCTGCTATTTTCTGGCGCTGGATTGTGAGCAAAGGCCGCCGGTACGGGCACGCGCTGGGCAACGACTACATGGAAGTGCACTATGAAGAACTGGTCGAGAATCCGCGGGAGACGCTGGCGCGGATTGGTAATTTCATCGAGCAGGATCTCGACTATGACAGGATTCAGCAGGTGGCACTCGGGTCCGTGCATGATCCGAACTCTTCGTTTCGTGGCGATGGGAAAGAGGCGGAGGCACAAACCATTGGGCGCTGGAAGAAGAGCTTCACGCCGGAGCAGGTGCGCGATATCGAGAGCATTCAGGGCGACTTGCTAGAAGCGAGCAGTTATTCGCTAACGACGCCTCGGGAGAAACTGCGGCAGTCGTTTGCGGTGCGAGTGATGAGTTTTCTTTATCCGCTCTACTTCGACTTCAAGTTCTGGCTGAAGTCGGAGACGCCGCTGGCGCGTTTTGCCGATGCGGGACGAATGGGAAAAAACACGCGGGATGCGAGCGCGGGACTGTAGGCGTTGGGCGTTAATCTTCGGGCAAATGTCTACTGAGCGTAATCCGGGAAATCGGCGGGCGGAGATCGATGGCCTTATTGCCGAGAGCAAGATCGATCGGGCTGCGGCTGCCCTGCGCGAGCTTTGGCGGCGCGAGACCGGTTCGGCAACTGCCGGGTTCGTCTGCTCGCGCCTCGATCAACTGCGCGACAAACTTCCGCTGACCAGGTTCAAGCTGGCGATCCTGCGGTCGTTCACCGTAGAACCGATTCTCCCACAGTTGCGGGCTGAGGCGCTCGCGTATGGAATTGACCTCGAAATCCATCTTAGCGACTTCAACACGTATGTGCAGGAGATCGTGGACGCGGGAAGCTCGCTCTATCGGTTTGCACCGAATGCCGTGGTGCTCGCTGTGCGTGCTGAAGATGCCGCGTCGGATTTGTGCAGCCGCTTCGCGGATCTCGCGCCGGACGCTGCGCACGAAGCTGCGAACTGCCTTGCCGCAAGCTTTGAGCAATGGGTGAAAGCTTTTCGCCAGAACAGTCAGGCCACGCTGATCATTCATTCGCTTGAACGTCCCGCGAATCCTGCTTTTGGCGTGCTGGATAGCCAAACCGAGAGTGGACAATCCGGGCTCATTCGACAGGTCAACCGCGAACTTCGGCGCATTGCGGGTGACTCACGCGGTGTCTACGTTCTCGATTACGACGCGCTGGTTGCGCGCCACGGCTCGCATTGGCATGACGAACGGAAATGGCTGATGGCTCGTTTGCCGATTTCGGCCGAGCATCTTATTCACATGGCGCGGGAGTGGATGCGGTTTATCGTTCCGCTTGCAGGACGCACTTGTAAGGCCCTCGTCGTCGATCTCGATAACACGCTTTGGGGCGGAATTATCGGCGAAGACGGAATGGCCGGAATCAAGCTGAGCGCGGAATATCCTGGGGCGGCATTTCAGGCGCTGCAACGCGCATTACTCGATCTTTCGCGTCGCGGAGTCCTCCTCGCCGTTTGCAGCAAGAACAATCTCGACGATGCGATTGAGGCGATCGAGAAGCATCCCGGAATGCTGGTGCGGTCGAAGGACTTTGCCGCCATGCGCATCAACTGGGGCGACAAGTCCCAGAACATCCGCGAAATCGCGCAAGAACTGAATATCGGCATCGATTCGCTCGCTTTTCTCGACGACAACCCGTTCGAGCGCGAGCAGATTCGCGCGACTTTGCCGGAAGTTACCGTGATCGACATTGGCGCGAATCCGATGGAATATGCCGCTGCGGTTCGCGATTGCCCTGTGTTTGAGCGGCTGTCGTTATCGGCCGAAGACCAGCAGCGCACAGCGATGTATGCCGAGCAGCGTCAGCGCAGCGATGCCGAGAACAAGTTCCAGTCGAAGGAGGACTTCTTCCGGTACCTCGAGCAGGAAGCCGATCTCGACCCGGTCACTGACATGACGCTGGCGCGAGTCGCGCAGCTCACGCAGAAGACGAACCAGTTCAACGTCACAACGCGCCGCTACAGCGAGCCCCAGATTGCCGAGATGGCGAAGAAGCCTGGATGGAATATCTTCTCGATCAAGGTGCGCGACCGCTTCGGCGATCATGGACTGGTCGGAGTGGCAATCACGCGCGATGAGGGCGAGCAGTGCGAGATCGATACGTTCCTGCTCAGTTGCCGCGTGATTGGGCGGACGGTCGAAACTGCGCTGCTTGCGCACATCGCCAAGACCGCGGCCGAGCGCGGATGCCAGCGGCTTGTGGGATGGTTTCTCCCGACGAAGAAGAACGCTCCGGCACGGGATTTCTACGAGCAACACGGCTTCTCCCGCACGGAGACGAATGACGCTGGAACTCTGTGGGCGATGGAGTTGCGGACTTCGAGGCTCGCTGTTCCTGAGTGGATTAAGCTGAATGTGCCGGAGACGGCGAATACTCGCTAGCTGATAGACATTCCCGCGGCATCGGAATATCGCAGGAGATATGGGATCAGGCTGGAGATTCGATTGAGCGTACTCGACGACGTGCGGAACATGGCTAGCGACATCTTCGGGGTTCCGGCCGCGAAGCTTACTGGGGAGTCGTCTCCCGAAACCGTCGAGTCGTGGGATTCGGTGCAGCACTTGAATCTGGTGCTGGCGATCGAGGAGAAGTTCGGCTTGCAACTTGATCCCGAAGAGATCGAGCAGATGAAGACGCTGGGCGCAACCGCGACGCTGATCGACAGTAAACTCCAACCATCTTCGTGATAGTTGGGAGATAGTCCTGGGAAAACGTCTTGGCTCTCGTCATCCAGCCATATCGCGTGGAGCATGAAGCAGCGGTCGCGGAGTTCAATCGCCGCTTGCAGAGCGCTTCGAGCGATCCTAGTTTCGTCTTCTCACAGTCCTCGGTTCCGCGTTGGCTTCCGCCTGGGAACGATAACACGGTCTGGAACGAGTTCTATGTCGCGGTGGATGGATCTTCCCCCGAAAGCGCTGTGCGCGGAGTTTACGCGCTGAAGCAGGAGGCGCTTTTTGTGCGCGGCAAAGGCGTGCAGTGCATCGCTTGCTATCATCATCCGCTTTCCGAAGGGATCGTCGATCGCTCGTTCACCAGTGTTGGAATGCTGCTGGCGCGCGATGCCTTGGCTCGACAACCATTTCTCTATGCGCTTGGGATGGGCGGAGCGGAGACGCCGATCGCCAAGATGCTCAAGGCGCTTGGATTCACTCTTACGCCAATTCCCTTCCACTTCCGCGTTGTGCATCCAG
>Ga0335070_10006707_pt1 | contig 13540 bp, 11 predicted proteins | sample Lox_Sample_13_FD_206722 | JGI IMG/M metagenome (GOLD analysis project Ga0335070, IMG submission 206722) | Soil microbial communities from Loxahatchee National Wildlife Refuge, Florida, United States - Lox_Sample_1.3 | ecosystem: Environmental > Terrestrial > Soil > Wetlands | place: USA...
CGATCCTTTCCGCGTCGGAACCGGCCGACTCTAGGGCATCCCCGCCCGCGGAGGCATCATCCCACCGGGACGATGCGGCTCGTTTCTCAGCCCGTTCACAGGAACGGGCGGCAAGCTCCCTGTATGGCCCACAGGATCCTGGTCGTGGACGACGAGCCCTCGATCGTCGACGCCGTCGCAACGGCGCTCCGCTACGAGGGCTTCGACGTCGACGAGGCGGCGACGGGACGCGACGCGCTCCAGGCCGCCTCGCTCCGCGAGCCGTCCGGGCTCGGCGTGGCGGTACGCGACGGTGCAGGCGGCGGGCGCCGCCGCGACGAGCGGGCTGCTCTGGCTGATCGGCGGCATCGCCGCGTACGCCGCCGTCCTGCCCGCCGTGACGCTGGCGACGTTCGCCGCCAACCGCAGCTGGACGTTCCGGCCCGTGTGCAATCGCCGGGGGCGTGCCCGCGGGAGCCTGGCCGGCGCCCGCACGCAGTGCCGAAGGTGGGGATCGAACCCACACGCCCCGAAGGGCACCGGATTTTGAGTCCGGCGCGTCTGCCAGTTCCGCCACTTCGGCGTGACCCGTGAATCGTAGACCCGGGCAACTACATTTTTCGAAGCGTATGAAGACGGGCTTGGGTCTTGAAACATCCTTTTCAAGAGGGGATACTCACGCATCGGTTCCGGGTCTCCCGGCAGCCGCTCGGTGGATGCGATCGAGGAGGGAGCGTGAGCAGAAAGGTTGTTGTCGGGGCCTTGCTCGGCGCGGCTGCGGTCCTCGCAGCGGTGGCCGCCGGCTTTGCACACAGCGCGAGGAGTGCGGCGACCGTCACGCCGTTGCCGTCGTCGTCATGCGGACCTGTCGTCTACAAGGGCTCCGGCAGCCCGGACTTCATCGTCGCGTCCGACCTGCCGTTGCAGGGCGCGATCCGCGCCCAGACGGTGCAGATCTCGCGGGCGATCATCTGGGCGTTCCAGGACAAGGGCTGGAAGGCCGGGAACTACAAGGTCGGGTATCAGTCGTGCGACGACTCCACCGCGCAGACGGGCGGCTGGGACTCGGGCAAGTGCGCGACGAACGCTCGCCTCTACACGGCCGACAAGTCGGTGATCGGCGTGATCGGGACGTTCAACTCGGGCTGCGCCGAGATCGAAGTGCCGATCCTCGGTCGTGCGAATCCGGGCCCGATGCTGGAGGTCAGCCCGGCGAACACGTACCCCGGCCTGACGAAGAAGTGGGCGCCGGGTGAGCCGAACAAGTACTACCCGACCGGCACCCGCAACTACGCCCGCGTCGTGGCGACGGACGACTACCAGGGGCCGGCCGACGCGATGTGGACGAAGGCGCTCGGGATCAAGAAGGTCTACGTCCTGAACGACAAGCAGGTGTACGGCGCAGGCGTCGCCGGGACGTACCGGAACGCCGCGCGGAAGCTCGGGATCACGGTCGTCGGGAACCAGGGCTGGGACGCCAAGGCGACGAGCTACGAGGCTCTCGCCCAGGCGATCAAGAAGTCCGGGGCGCAGGCGGTCTTCCTCGGCGGCATCGTGTGCAACAACGGCGCGAAGCTGCTGTCGGACATCAAGGCCGCGAACCCGCGGATCCAGCTGCAGATGCCGGACGGCTTCAGTGAGCCGAGCGCGAACGGCGCGGTGGCGAACGGCGCGTACATCAGCGTGGCCGGCGAGCCGCCGACGGCGCTCCAGGGAGCCGGAGCGAACTTCGTGAAGAGCTTCGGCAAGTCGGTCGGTGCGGTGCCGAACCCGTACTCCGCGTACGGTGCGCAGGCCGCTGAGGTCATGCTCGCGGCGGTCGCCGCCGGCGGTGGCCAGCGGGCGGCGACGACGAAGGCCGTGTTCGGCCTCACCGTCACCAACGGCATCCTCGGCACGTTCACGATCGGCGCCTCGGGCGACACGAACCTGACGCCGGTCACGATCTACAAGCAGAGCGGCAAGTCGCTCGTCCCGGTCAAGACGCTGACCCCGTCGGCGAGCCTGGTCGGGTAGAGACCGAAATCCGATAGTCGATGACGCCGGGGGAGGCACCGCCTCCCCCGGCGCGCATCGGGCACCAAGTCCAGACGCGTGGCGACGCAAGCGCACACCGAACCCCTGCGGGCGAGACGCTCGGTCGGCTCCTACGTGATGCCGGTGCTGGCGACGATCCTGCTGCTGCTCCTCGTCGTGTGGCTCGTGACGAACTTCGTCAAGGGGCCGGCGTACTTCGCCACCATCTCGTTCATCGGGCTCACGAACGGCGCCGTCTACGCGCTCGTCGCGCTCGGCTACACGCTCGTCTACGGAATCCTCGAGCTCATCAACTTCGCGCACGGCGACGTGTTCATGCTCGGCGCGATGTTCACGGCCACGATGGTCATCTCCGTCTTCGGCCTGAGCGCGCACGCGGCGACCGGCTCGCTCGTGCTCGCGATCGTGTGCTCGCTCCTCGTCTCGATGGCCGCGTGCGGCCTCATCAACGCGACGATCGAACGCATCGCCTACCGGCCGCTGCGAGGAGCGCCGCGACTCGCGCCTCTGATCACGGCCATCGGCATGTCGTTCATCCTCGAGGACATCGCGATCGCGTGGAAGGGGCCGCAGTACACGGCCGTCCCACAGGTGCTGCCGACCGGGAACGTCTTCTCGATCGGCGGCGTCTCCTATACGTGGAACAAGTTCATCGTCGTCCTCATCACCGTGCCGGTGCTCCTGGTCCTGATGTGGCTCGTGCAGAAGACGCGTCAGGGGAAGGCGATGCGGGCAACCGCGCAGGACCGCGACGCGGCGGCGATGATGGGCATCGACGTCAACCGTACGATCTCCTTCACGTTCCTGATCGCGGGCGGTCTCGCCGGGGCCGGCGGTCTCGTCTACGCCCTCTACTACGGGCAGATCCGCTACGACACCGGGTTCACGCTCGGGCTCATCGCGTTCACCGCCGCGGTGCTCGGCGGCATCGGCAACCTGCCGGGCGCGGTGCTCGGCGCCCTCTGCATCGGCTTCATCCAGGCCTACAACGAGGGTCTCACCTGGCACGCGCCGGGGCCGAACTGGACGCAGTCGATCGTCTTCTCGATCCTGATCCTCATCCTCGTGTTCCGCCCCGAGGGCCTGCTCGGCGAGCGGACACCGGAGGGCGCCTGACGTGCGCCGGACGATCGCCGCGAAGGTCTCGGCCGTCTGGTGGGCGGCGCTCTCGCGCCTCGGGCTGAGCCGGCAGCGCTGGCGCAGCCTGCCCCGGACGACGCGCCGCTCCGTCAAGGCCGTGATCTGGGTCTCGATCTTCCTCGTGCTCGTCGACCTCTTCGGCGTCTGGAAGAGCTCGACGATCGCGATCGCCGCGATCATCCTCTTCCTCGTCATCCCGCCATGGCAGAAGCTCAAGGTCGGCGGACGGAGCGTCGGCAAGTGGGTCGTGCCCGTCGCCGCCGTCGCGCTCGTCGCCGCGTATCCGTACTACGTCGACTCGATGCCGCAGGTGCCGGTCTTCGGGCCGGCCCCGATGCTCAGCACGATGGTCGCGATGATGATCTTCTCGATCATGGCCCTCGGCCTGAACTTCGTCGTCGGCTACGCGGGGCTGCTCGACCTCGGCTACGTCGCCTTCTACGCGATGGGCGCGTACATGGCGGGGTGGTTCGCCTCGGACCAGTTCTCGCACCAGCATCTCGACATCGGCGCGGTCGGGCTGCAGCCCGGCTGGATCGGCTTCCACTTCTCCATCTGGCTCGTGTTGCTCATGGCCGGGATCGCGACCGCGATCGTCGGCATCCTCATCGGCCTGCCGACGCTCCGTCTCCGCGGCGACTACCTCGCGATCGTGACGCTCGGGTTCGGCGAGATCCTCCCGCAGATCGCGCGCAACGGCGACAACTTCTTCGGCACGGGCTTCAATCTCACGAACGGCCCGGAGGGGATCACGCCGATCGACGGCCCGGGCTTCGGTCACACGCTCCACCGGATCCTGCACCTGCCGGTCAGCTACCTCGGCCTGACGAACTACGACGCAGTCTTCCTCTGGACGTCGCTCCTGCTCGTCCTCATCACGGTCTGGTCGAGCGCGAGGCTGCGCGACTCCCGCCTCGGCCGCGCGTGGATCGCGATCCGGGAGGACGAGATCGCCGCCGCCGCAATGGGCGTCCCGCTGATGCGGACGAAGACATGGGCGTACGCGACGGGCGCCTTCTTCGGCGGCGTGGCCGGCGCGTTCTACGCGAGCTACAAGAGCGGCGCGTTCCCGGACGACTTCTTCTTCCAGATCTCGGTCTTCATCCTCTGCATGGTCATCCTCGGCGGCATGGGGAACATCTGGGGCGTCATCTTCGGCGCGTGCTTCCTCACCTACCTCGACCGCGAGGGGCTCTCGAACGTCGGCGCGTGGATGAACGGCCATCTCGGCACGCACGTGAACGTCCCGCTCTACGAGTTCGGGATCTACGGCGTCATCCTCGTCGTCGTCATGCTCTTCCGGCCGGAGGGCCTGATCCCGAGCTCGAGGCGCGCCGCCGAGTTCCACGAGGGCGTGCGGGACGAGCCCCTCTACGACGTCGCGCACGGCGCGGAGATCTACGACACCGTCGAGGGCGCCTACGACAGCGCGGAGGGAGCGTGACGGGAGCGCCGCTCCTCGAGACGCAGCGGCTCCGGAAGGAGTTCGGCGGGCTCGTCGCGGTCGACGACGTCGACTTCACGGTCCCCGGCGCCTCGATCGTCAGCCTCATCGGCCCGAACGGCGCGGGGAAGACGACCTTCTTCAACATGCTCACCGGCGTCTACAAGCCGACCGCCGGACGCGTGATCTTCGCGGACGAGGACCTGACGGGAAAGCCGCCGCACGCGTTCACGCAGCGCGGGATCGGGCGCACGTTCCAGAACATCCGGCTGTTCCAGAACATGACCGCGCTGGAGAACGTGCTCGTCGGCATGCACACGCGCCTCCACGGGAACGCGATCCAGGCGATCCTGCGCACGCCGGGCAACAGGCGCGTGGAGGCGGAGGCGCGCGACCGGGCGCGCGCGCTGCTCGAGTTCAGCGGCCTGCGCCGGAAGGACGAGGAGATCGGGCGCAACCTCTCGTACGGCGACCAGCGCCGGCTCGAGGTCGCACGGGCGCTCGCGACGGAGCCGAAGCTGCTGCTCCTCGACGAGCCGACGGCGGGGATGAACCCGCAGGAGACCGGCGAGTTCACCGCGTTCGTCGACCGGCTGCGCTCCGAGCGCGGGTTGACGGTGCTGCTGATCGAGCACGACATGCGGGTCGTCATGGGCGTCTCCGACCGCGTGACGGTGCTCGACTACGGCGAGAAGATCGCGGAGGGCGAGCCGAAGGAGATCCAGAAGAACCAGCGCGTCGTCGAGGCGTACCTCGGCAAGGCGGCGATCGCTCAGTGACCGCCGCCGCCCCCGAGCCGAAGACCGGCGGCACGATCCTCGAGCTGACGGACGTCGAGACGTACTACGGCTCGATCCAGGCGCTGAAGGGGATCTCGCTCACGGTGAACGAGGGCGAGATCGTCACGCTCATCGGCTCGAACGGCGCCGGCAAGTCGACGACGCTGCGCTCGATCAACGGGCTGAACCACCCGCGCAAGGGGAAGATCGTCTTCAAGGGGCAGGACATCACGCACACGCCGGCGCACGACATCGTCAAGCTGGGCATCGCGCAGTCGCCCGAGGGGCGGAAGCTGTTCCCGCGGATGACGGTGACGGAGAACCTCGAGATGGGCGCCTTCCAGCGGACCGACCGCGGCGAGTTCAAGGGGGACATGGACCGGGTCTTCACGCTCTTTCCGCGCCTCGCCGAGCGGCGGAACCAGAAGGCGGGGACGATGTCCGGCGGCGAGCAGCAGATGTGCGCGATCGGGCGGGCGCTGATGGCGCGGCCGACGCTGCTCATGCTCGACGAGCCGTCGATGGGGCTCGCCCCGATCTTCGTCGAGCGGATCTTCGAGACGATCGTCGAGGTGAACAAGCAGGGCACCTCGATCCTGCTCGTCGAGCAGAACGCGCTGATGGCGCTCGAGGTCGCGAGCCGCGGCTACGTGCTCGAGACGGGAACCGTCGCGCTCGCGGACAACGCGAAGGCGCTCGCACAGAACGAGCAGGTCCGCAAGACGTACCTCGGTGAAACGTAGGGGAACCCGTGGTTCCCCTACGGGACCCCTCCTTCGGCTCGAGTGGCGGTTGTGGGTGGGCGCTGCGGCCGGAGCGCGGTCCGGCCTCCGCGCGGCAAGAGCGCGATCCACCCAGAGCGATCTTGGTGGCGTCGCGGTGCCGCGCGGCTCGTGGTGGCCTGCGGCCATCCCGAGCCGCGAAGTTCGCCTGCGGCTAACGCGCCTGCGGCCGCGTTAGCCTCCGGCCTTTGCCGCTCGGAGCTTCAGGCGACCAAGGCCGGAGGGTAGAGCGGGGTTTGCTCTAGCCGGAGGCCGAACCTCGCCGTCCGGGATGGCCGCAGGCCACCACGGACGGCGCGGGGAAGCGAAAGCGCCAAGATCGCTCTGGGTGGATCGCGCGCTGCCGCGCGCAGCCGGGACCGCGCTCCCGGCTGAGCGCCCACGACCACACGCCACCAGCGCCGAAGGAGGGGGCCACCGGGGGAACCCTGGGTTCACCCGGTACGAATGGGGAAGTACGGCGGGCTGAGGAGGAAGCCGACGCGGAGGTCGTCGGCGGTGCGGCCGCGCGCCATGTCGAGCGCGGCGCCGACGCCGTGCACCGGGACGAAGCCGAGCTGGCGGACGGCGGTCGCGTCGCGCGCGCCCGCGACGAGCACCGCTCCGAGGCGGCCGAGCGCCGGTTGGCAGGCGTCCCAGTCGCGGAACGGGAGCAGCGGATGGACGCTGCGCCCGCCGCGGTAGTCGCGCAGCGCGCGCGCGTCGGCGGCGGCGGCGGCCTCGGCCTCGGCGAGCAGCTCCGGGTCGCGGCCGATCCGGGTGGCGTGGAAGAACGACCGGTACGGCTGCTGGGTCGGGTGCGAGAAGTGGCGCGCGAACCGGCTGACGAGGATCGCCGTGCCGTCCTCGGCGAGCGGGAATGCGTCGCGCCAGAGGCGGAGCGCCAGCCCGAGCCCGAGGTAGGCGGCGAGGAGCGGGTTCGGCCGCTCGCGCGGGAGGTACGGCGTCGTCGCGGGGATGCCGATCACGAGCGCGTCGAGCGGCTCGGCGAGCTCGGTGCGGCGGCGCTCGAGCGTCCGCAGCAGCGCCTCGGCGTGCGCGACCGACGGCGGCCCCGCGAACGCGCCGGCGGCGCTCATCTCGGTCGAGAGCGAGCGGAGGACGCTGCGGCGCACCGGGCCGGGCAGCGCCGAGAAGACGTGCCGGAACGGCGACCGGGCGACGCGGCCGACCGCGTCCGGGTCGTAGGGATACCCGCGCAGCCAGCCGGTCACGTGCGGATGGTTGAGGACGAGCGACGCCCCGATCGTCGGCACGCGGCGCGTGAGCGCGCGCTCGAGCGCGAGCGCGAGGCGCCACCCCTGTGACGCCCTCGTCTCCAGCAGCGAGTCGGCCGAGGCGGCGCGCAGCGGCGCGGTGTCCGACGCGGCGAGCAGCGCCGCCGGCCCGCCGTTCAGAACCGTCTCCGCGGCGGTGACGACGACGACGAGATCCGTGTCGACGAGCGCGGGGTTCACGCGCATCGGCGGCTGTGCCGAGTCCGGCAGCTCGACGAGCTCCGGATCCTCGACGTCGTGGACGACGACGCGTCCGTGGAACCGCCGTGCCAGCTCCGGCGTCACGAGCGCGCCGAGCTCCCGCTGCGACGTTCGCCGCGCGAGGCCGCCCGCGACGAGGATCGTCTGGTAGCCGGTCGGGATCCCGAGCCGCTCCAGCTCGTCCGTGACGGCGGAGATCGCGAGCTGCCGCGGGTCCGCCGGCACGCTCGGGATCGGCAGCGCGGGCGGCTCGACGACGATCGTCGCGCGCGAGCCGCGGCGTGCGAGCGCCTCGAGCGGCTCCCCCTCGAGCGGGAACCGCAGCGCGTCCCGCACGGCCGCCCCGACGTCGGCGACGCCTGCGGGCGGCGCGGGCGGGCGCAGCACGAGCGCGTCGTCGGGCGCGGCCGCGACGACGAGCCGCGTGCCTGACAGAAGCGGGATCCGCCGCACGCGCGGATTCAACCAGCCGAGGCTACGGGTTCCTACGGATGTGCGATGCTCGCGGCCCCGAAAGTCTGCGCGAAATCGGTGGTGGACGGAGGAGCGCCATGAACGAGCAGGACACCGGGCGGGCGGAGAAGCACAGCGAGACCTGGGTCTGGCCCGCGGTGGCGATCGCCGCCGTCGCGGTGGTCGCGGCGGGCACGGCCGTCGGGTTCGGCCTCGGCAACTGGCGCTCGCACACGACGACGGTCACCGTCGCCGGCTCGACGACGTCGGCGCCGTCGGCCGGAGCAGCCGTCAGCCCGACCGTCGCCGCCGGCGCGCACACGTTCGTCCAGTTCGCCTGCTCGCAGTGCCACGGCCCGCAGGGACAGGGCGGTGTCTCGCCGTACGTCCCGGCGCTGACCACCGTCGGCAAGACGCTCACCGTCGCGCAGCTCACCCAGATCATCGACCACGGCCTCGGCGAGTCGGCGAACCCGACGAAGCCGTACATGCCGGTGTGGGGCGAGGTCATCTCGAAGACCCAGGTCGCGAACCTCGTGGCCTACATCCGCGCCGGGCTGCCGGCGGTGTCGCAGAACGATCCCGTCCCGATCCCGCAGGGCCAGGGGCAGGCGGTTGCCGGCGCTGCGCTCTACGTCCGCTACGGCTGCATCAACTGCCACGGCCCGAACGGGCTCGGCGGCGTCCCGAACCCGCTCTCCGCGGACAAGTCGATCCCGCCCCTCTCCGGCGGCGGCTTCCGTCACGACTTCCCGACCGACGCGGCCATCGCCGCCGTCATCCGCAGCGGCAGCGTCATCGGCAAGGCGCCGATCGTGAGCATGCCGCACTGGGGCGGGATCATCCCGAACGCCGACGTCGCCGCGCTGATCGCGTACCTGAAGACGCTCAAATAGCCGCCTGAAGACCCTGAAGGAGTCCGCGTACACTCGCGGGGATGTCCCCGAAGACGCTGACCGGCCTCGAGCTCGACCTCGACGACGCGCCCGCGCGCGAGGCGGAGCTGTTCCTCGTCGACGGCAACAACCTCGCCTACCGGGCCTATTTCGCGCTGCCGGAGGAGCTCGCGACCTCGGAGGGCTTCCCGACGGGCGCGCTGCTCGGCTTCACGAACATGCTCTTCAAGCTCCTGTCGGACTACCGGCCGAAGGGCGTCGCCGTCGCCTGGGACACGAGGCCGGTGCACCGGGCTGCGGCGGCCGAGGCGGTCGAGGTCGTCTACAAGGAGGGGCGCGCGCCGATGGCCGACCTCCTCCGCGAGCAGTTCCCGTACTTCCGCCCGATCGTCGAGGCGTTCGGCTACCGGAACCTCGAGTTCGAGGGCTGGGAGGCGGACGACGTGATCGCGACGCTTGCGACGCGGGCCGACGCGGAGGCGATCAAGACGTGCGTCGTCTCCACCGACCGGGACGCGTTCCAGCTCGTCACCGACAACGTCTGCCTGATGATGACCCCGCGCGGCGTCAGCGACGTGCAGGTCTACACGCCGGAGCGCGTCGAGGCGCGGTACGGGATCCGGCCCGACCAGATCCCGGACTTCATCGGGCTGAAGGGCGACACCTCCGACAACATCCCCGGCGTCCCCGGGATCGGCGACAAGACCGCGGCGCAGCTCGTCGCGCAGTACGGCTCGCTCGAGGGGGTGCTCGACCACGTCGAGGAGCAGTCGCCTGCGCGGCGGAAGAACCTCACCGAGTTCGCGGAGCAGGCGCGCGCGTCGAAGGAGCTCGCGACGATGCGCCGCGACCTCGAGCTCGAGTGCGACCCGGCGGAGCTCGTGCTCGCACCGCCGGACCGCTCGCAGCTGCGCGAGATGTTCAGGCAGTTCGAGTTCCGCGCCCTCCTCGGCCGCGTCGACGAGCTGGACCGCGCTCTGCCTGCGGCAGACCGCGGTCTGGGGGAGGGAGGAGCGACGGTTCGGTGGCGCGAGGGAGAGCCCCCCGATCTCGCCGACACTCCCGTCGGCATCGCCGCCGACGACGATCGGATCGCGATCGCCACTCTCGACGAGGTGGTGCTCTCGACGGGGGACCCCGGTCAGCTGCACGGAGCGCAGATGACGGCGCACGACGCAAAGACCCTGCGGGTCGACGCTCGCGACGACACGATGCTGCTCGCGTACCTGATCGAGCCGGGGCGGAGCGAGTATCTGCTCGACGACCTCGCCGCCGAGTACGCGGTCGACGCGAAACCCGAGCCCGACGCCGAGGAGGAGACGGACCGGCTCGTCCGCCACGCGGCGGTGACGCTGCGGCTCCGCGACCCGCTGCTCGAGCGCGTGCGCGAGCGCGGGGAGGAGCGGCTGTACCGCGACGTCGAGATGCCGCTCGTCGGCGTGCTCCGCTCGATGGAGGAGACCGGGATCAAGATCGACACCTACCGGATGGGCGAGATCACCGCGCGGCTCTCCGACCGGGTCGAGGAGCTCGAGTCGAGCGCGTACGAGCTCGCGGGCGAGGAGTTCACGCTCGGCTCGCCGCAGCAGCTCGGGCGGATCCTGTTCGAGACGCTCGGCCTGACACCGGGCCGCAAGGGCAAGACGGGGTACTCGACCGACACAAAGGTGCTCCGCTCGATCCGCGACGAGCACGAGATCGTCGCCGTCGTCGAGGAGTGGCGCGAGCTGACGAAGCTGCTCAACACGTACCTCGGCCCGCTGCCGGCGCTGCTCGGAGACGACGGCCGCCTGCACACGCACTTCAACCAGGCCGTCGCCGCCACCGGGCGCCTCTCGACCTCGAACCCGAACCTCCAGGCGATCCCGATCCGCACCGAGCTCGGCCGGGAGATCCGCTCGGCGTTCGTCGCCGAGCCCGGGCACCGGCTCATCTCCGCCGACTACTCGCAGATCGAGCTGCGGATCCTCGCGCACGTCTCCGGCGAGCCGAAGCTGCGCGAGGCGTTCGAGCGCGGCGAGGACATCCATCGCGCGACCGCCGCCGAGGTGCTCGGCGTCGATCCCGCGAAGCTGACGGCGGGGCAGCGCAGCATCGCGAAGATGATCAACTTCGGGATCGTCTACGGCATCTCCGCGTACGGGCTGTCGGAGAACCTCGAGATCCCGCGCGAGCAGGCGCAGGAGTACATCGACACGTACCTCGCCCGCTTCCCGCTGGTGCAGGACTTCATCCAGCGGACGATCGAGCAGTGCGAGCGCGACGGCTACGTCACGAGCCTCCTCGGCCGGCGGCGGCCCGTGCCGGAGATCCGCGCGCGCAACCGGCAGACGCGCGGGCTCGGCGAGCGCATCGCCGTCAACTTCGTCATGCAGGGCTCGAACGCGGACATCATCAAGGTGGCGATGGTCGCGATCCACCGGCGGCTGCGCGAGGAGGGCCGGAGCGCGCGGCTCGTGCTCCAGGTGCACGACGAGCTGCTCGTCGAGGCGCCCGACGCGGAGGTGTCGGCCGTGAAGGAGCTCGTGCGCGCCGAGATGTGCGGCGCCTACCCGCTCGACCCGCCGCTCGCCGTCGACGTCGGCGCCGGCGACGACTGGGGTACGGCGAAGAGCTAGACGGGTACGCGGATTCGTCCGGCCGCGAAGCGGCCGGCTTCAGGGTCTTCGCGCGTGCCGGTATCCGCGCGAGCGGATTCCGGCGCTTGCGCCGACTACAGCGAGTCCGGCAGTGCGTCCGGGACGAGGCCCAGGCCCTGGCGGAGCTCCTCGATCAGATCCTGCGCGCGGTCGAGCAGGGCGGCGAGGTCGGGGAGCTCCTCGCGCGGGACCTCGAGGCTGACGCGGACCGGCGAGCGCGCGCTGGAGGAGAGCGCGAGCGTCTCCTCGCCGTCGCGGACGAGCGCGGTCAGCTCGAGGTACTCGTCGCGGCCGGCGGGAAGCTTCGCACCGGGGCGGAACCGCTCGTCCGCCTGGCGCAGCCGCCGCGCGAGCACGCCGGGATAGTGGCCGGGCACGTGCACCGTCGCCTCCCGGCCGCGGAGCCCGATCGCGGCCGACCACTGCGGGTAGCCGGCGTCGCGGGCCTCGTGCCGGAGCACGGAGACGGAGACGGAGCCGGTCTCGCCGATCGGGTAGCGCTCGTCCACGCAGCCAGGGTATCGGCGCGGGCGCGCGCCGGCCTTACCGGTAGCCCAGCTCGGCGAGGAGGTCGCCGGCCTCGGCCTCGGCGTCGGCGAGCTGCGCCGGGCTCAGGTCGCGACGCCAGCGGCCGACGGAGTTCGCGTGGGCCGCCCGGAACGCCTCGGCGAGCAGGCCCGGGTCGAGATGGAGGCACGCGCCGAGGCGCTGCGCTGCCTCCGCGGGAGCCGCAACGAGGTCCTCGTAGCGGATCTCGACGAGCCGCTCCGCCGGCGCCCGTCTCGCCGCCGTGACGTAGCGGCGCCAGGCCCATGCGGCCCGCCGGGCGTCGCTCGCCGCCTCGAACTCGTCCCGCCGGTCGGACTCGACCCAGAACCGCGCGTGGGCGCCGTAGCGGGCCCGCGCGTCGTCGTAGCCGTTCCGCCCGGCGCTGAGCCAGCCTCGCTCCAGGAGCGAGCAGACGACGTCGCGGCCGTCCCGGACGACGTGGAGCGCGGTCGACCCGGGATACGCCTCGAGCGCCGCGCAGACGACGAAGCTCGTTTCCGGGGTCTGCTCCACGCCGCGGAGGTGCTGGACGAGCGCCAGCCGCCGGAAGCGCTCGAGGATCCGGCGCAGCGCCGCCGCCTGCTCGCCCACGGGCAGGCCGTACAGCCTCGGCAGCGCCGCCTTCAGGGGCGTCACCTCACCGAGGTCGACGAGTCCCGGCTGCTCGCCGAGCGTCCCGGCGGTGAAGCTCGTGCCGGAGCGCGGCGAGCCGACGACGAAGACGAGCCGCTCGTCGCGGCCGAGGATCGCCTCCTTGCGGGCACGCACGCCGACGCGCACGGCCGACGGGCCGTACGTCGCCAGCGCCCACACCTGCCGGACGGAATGCAAGAGACCGCCTGCCTCGTGCACCGGAACACGAACTATGCCGGAGCGGACGTAAGGCGCGCGAAAAATCGGCGGCGCGCCAACAAATGTGGCAATCGGGGCGTCTAGTGCTGTGGGGCTATACTGACCCGCTTCCGCTCTCATGGCCAACGAGACAATCAACGATCCCAAGATCAGCGAGCAGGGCATCGAGGAAGGCGTCTGGACGCTTGGTCCGGACGGCGAGCTCGTCCCGGACTACGAGTCGACCTTCCCCACGATCAACGAGGGGGAGGTCGTCCACGGCACCGTCGTCCGCGTGGACAAGGACGAGGTGCTCGTCGACATCGGCTACAAGTCCGAGGGCGTCATCCCCGTCAGCGAGCTGTCGATCCGCCGGTCGGTGAACCCGGCCGACGAGGTCTCGGTCGGCGACGAGATCGCGGCGCTCGTCATGACGAAGGAGGACGCCGACGGCCGCCTGATCCTCTCGAAGAAGCGCGCCCGCTTCGAGATCGCCTGGAAGGCGATCGAGGCCGCGCACGAGCAGGGCGACC